>OGLJ01002141.1_pt1 | contig 13304 bp, 8 predicted proteins | sample 1572801 | NCBI WGS metagenome assembly OGLJ01 (sample SAMEA2581877, study PRJEB24529) | metagenome | biome: Human gut stool | place: China | collected 2011
TTGCAAAAGAGCTTGTGGAGCGTATGAATGGAGATATAAGTGCAAGAATACAGGGAAATGATTTCATTATTGAGATAAAAGTTTCACTTGTGGTATAATATGTATGAAAAAATAATAAAAATATTATACTACGTATTGATAAAAAAATAACAAAATGATATAAAATGCAAAAGGAAAAGGGGCTGTTACGGAGAAATTATATATAGAATATGCTGATTCGTTTAATGAATGGGGAATATTACAGATTCAATAATAAAGGGAGACATGCGTATGAAAAATATAAAAGAAATAGGGGATTTTTTTATAAATCTGAATGAATATGTATATGCAACAGATATAGAAACCAATGAAATTGTATATATGAATCATAAAGCATTGAAAGCGTATGACTTAGAATCAATAGAGGATATAAAAGGCAAGAAGTGTTATGAGGTATTACAAAAAGCTTCTGTTAAATGTGGTATGTGCAACAACAGCAGACTTTTACCCGGAGTCTTTGAGGAATGGCGTTATTATAATCCTGTATTAGATAAATATATGATAATAAAGGATACTCTGGTTGAGGGGGAAGGAAACAGAAAGTACAGGCTGGAAATAGGCATAGATATAAGTGAGGAGCTTGCACAGGATAAGCTTATCCAGAAGTATAGAGAAACTGAAGTACTTGTCAATGAGGGTTTAAGAGTGGCACTTGCAGCAGATACACCTGATGAAACGATTAATACACTTATTGGGTATATAGGTAAAGCACTTAATGGAGAAAGAACATATATATTTGAAAAAAATATACATGGAAGAGATGATAATACATATGAGTGGACGGCAGAGGGAATAAGTCCGGAGAAGGATAATCTTCAGAATCTGCCTCCAGAGATATGTGCTAACTGGTATAAGTGTTTTGAAAAAGGCGGAAACATCGTAATTCAGGATATTGAAGAAATAAAGGATAGCGATCCATTGCAATATGATAATTTAAAAAGACAGGGGGTTCATTCAATAATTGTAATTCCATTATATAACGAAGGAAATGTTGTTGCATTTATGGGAATAGACAATCCTCCGTTGCTTACACTTGAATACTCCTTAAGTATACTGGAGATTATGGGTGCTTTTATTATATCGTGTATAAAGCGCAGGAATACGATGAGAAAGCTTGAAGATATGAGCTATAAGGATGCTTTAACCAAAATCGGAAACCGTTTCGCTATGAGAGACTGTGTAGCTAGTATAGATAAAAAACAGAGTATAGGCGTTGTTTACTGTGATGTTACAGGACTGAAATATGTGAATGATACAATGGGACATGAGGCAGGCGACAGACTTATTCTTAACGCATGTGGATGCCTTACAGACGTGTTTGGAGTGGATGCAGTATTTCGTATAGGTGGAGATGAGTTCCTTGTAATCTGTACACAGATAGATGAGAATACATTAATAAAGCGTATAACAGAGTTAAAAGAACTAATGAATGAGCGTTCTGTGAATATGGCAGCAGGTGTTATCTGGAGTGAGAATGTAATAACAGGCTTTGATGAAATGTTACGTGAGGCAGAGGATAAAATGTATGCCGATAAAGCACAATATTATAAAGAAAAAGGAATTGAACGCAGAAAAGGACGGGCATAGCAGGGCTAAAGGAATGCATCATATAACACAATAACAGGTGATTTTGTGATAAATTATAATAAATAATACAGCTTAATTATTGACATTTTAAGATCAATTATATACAATCACATTATCTGCGATGACGAAGACAGTAGATTATGAAAGAAAGCAATAGCGAGCCGGGATGGTGGAAGCCGGTGTGAGTAGAGCATAGTTGAATATCACTTCCAAGCATCCTTGCAGAACTTTGCAGTATAATATTATGGGTAACATTAAGGATAGTATTATATTACGAAAAGTAAGTGAGGACGGTAATCCTACCGTTACAAGGGACGCATATGATGGTATGTCGTAATTGATATAGGTTAAGTTGATTCAGCCCCTGTCGTATTACGGCAGGGGCTTTTTTGCGTGTGTAACGACATTTGTTACAGCACCAATAAAGCAAGCTAACATCGTTACGATTAAGTAAATGATTTGAAAGGAGTAACACAATGGTATACGAGAAAGTTTCATCAGATATGAATTTCGTAGACAGAGAAAAACAGGTTGAAAAGTTCTGGAAGGATAATGATATATTCCAGAAGAGTATTGATAACCGCAAGAAGGGGGAAACATATACATTTTATGATGGACCTCCAACAGCTAATGGTAAGCCACATATAGGACATGTTCTTACAAGAGTTATAAAGGATATGATTCCAAGATATAGAACAATGAAGGGTTATATGGTTCCACGTAAGGCCGGATGGGATACACATGGACTTCCAGTTGAGCTTGAGCTTGAGAAGGAATTAGGTCTTGATGGCAAGGAACAGATTGAAGAGTATGGTCTTGAGCCATTCATCAAGAAATGTAAGGAAAGCGTATGGAAATACAAGGGTATGTGGGAGGATTTCTCATCTACAGTTGGTTTCTGGGCTGATATGGATAATCCATACATCACATATGATGATAACTTCATCGAGTCTGAATGGTGGGCTTTAAAGCAGATATGGGATAAGGGCCTTTTATACAAGGGCTTTAAGATTGTTCCTTACTGCCCACGTTGTGGAACACCACTTTCATCACACGAAGTAGCACAGGGCTATAAGGCTGTTAAAGAGCGTTCAGCAGTAGTACGTTTCAAGTGTGTAGGCGAAGATGCATATTTCCTTGCATGGACAACAACACCTTGGACACTTCCATCTAACGTTGCACTCTGCGTTAACCCAGAAGAAACATATGTAAAGGTTAAGGCAGCAGATGGTTATACTTATTATATGGCAGAAGCACTTCTTGATAAGGTACTTGGTGGACTTGCAGTTAAGGCAGGCCAGACAGTAGGCGGAAATGTTATCGAAGAAGGCAAGGAAGCTGGAAGCGGCGCAGGCGTTGACTACGAAGTGTTAGAAACTTACAAGGGTAAAGACCTTGAATATAAAGAATATGAGCCATTATATCAGTGTGCGGCAGATGTTGCAGCTAAGCAGCACAAGAAGGGACATTTTGTTACATGTGATGACTATGTAACTATGTCAGATGGTACTGGTATCGTTCATATAGCACCAGCATTTGGTGAAGATGATGCCAAGGTTGGACGTAAGTATGACCTTCCATTCGTACAGTTTGTAGATGGTAAGGGTGAACTTACAAAGGAAACACCATATGCGGGACTTTTCGTTAAGAAGGCAGACCCAGAAGTACTTAAAGACCTTGATAAAGAGGGCAAGTTATTTGATGCTCCTAAGTTCGAGCATGATTATCCATTCTGCTGGAGATGTGATACACCACTTATCTACTATGCAAGAGAGTCTTGGTTTATCAAGATGAGTGATCCAGAAGTTAAGGCTAACTTAATAGCTAACAACAAGACAATCAACTGGATTCCGGAAACTATCGGAACTGGACGTTTTGGTGCATGGCTTGAAAATGTTCAGGACTGGGGAATTTCACGTAACAGATACTGGGGTACTCCTCTTAATATCTGGGTATGTGATGATTGTGGAGAAATGTTATCTATCGGAAGCAAGGCAGAATTAAAGGAACATTCTGATAACTGTCCAGATGATATCGAGCTTCACAGACCATATATTGATGCTGTTACTTGTACTTGTCCTAAATGTAAGGGTAAGATGAAGAGAGTTCCAGAAGTTATCGACTGCTGGTTCGACTCAGGTTCAATGCCATTTGCACAGCACCACTATCCATTTGAGAATAAGGAAGTGTTTGAACAGCAGTTCCCTGCTAAGTTCATTTCAGAAGCCGTTGACCAGACAAGAGGCTGGTTCTACTCACTTCTTGCTATATCAACACTTCTTTTCAATAAAGCACCTTATGAAAATGTTATCGTACTTGGTCACGTTCAGGATGCAGATGGACAGAAGATGAGTAAGTCAAAGGGAAATGCTGTAGATCCGTTTGATGCATTAAAGAAGCACGGTGCAGATGCTATCCGCTGGTACTTCTATGAGAATTCAGCACCATGGCTTCCTAACAGATTCCATGACAAGGCTGTTACAGAAGGTCAGAGAAAGTTTATGGGAACTATCTGGAACACATATGCATTCTTTGTACTTTATGCTAACATAGATGATTTTGATGCTACTAAGTACACACTTGAGTATGATAAGCTTCCTGTTATGGATAAATGGATTCTTTCAAAGCTTAATACTCTTGTTAAGACTGTTGATAACAATCTTGCCAACTACAAGATTACAGAAACAGCAAGAGCACTTGAGGACTTTGTAGATGAGCTTTCTAACTGGTATGTAAGAAGATGCCGTGAAAGATTCTGGGCAAAGGGTATGGAGCAGGATAAGATTAATGCTTATATGACTCTTTACACAACACTTGTAACACTTTGCAAGGCAGCAGCACCTATGATTCCTTTCATGACAGAAAGCATTTACAGAAACCTTGTATGCAGCATAGATAAGACAGCTCCTATCAGTATCCATCTCTGCGACTTCCCAGAAGTTAAGGAAGAATGGATTGACAAGGAACTTGAAGATAACATGGAAGATGTATTAAATGCTGTTGTTATCGGAAGAGCCTGCCGTAACTCAACTAACATCAAGAACAGACAGCCAATCGGCAAGCTGTACATTAAGGCTGACTGGAAGTTAAACGAATACTTTACAGCTATCATAGCAGATGAGCTTAATGTTAAGGAAGTTGAGTACACAGATGATGTAAGAGCATTTACTTCATACTCATTCAAGCCACAGTTAAAGACACTTGGACCAAAGTATGGAAAGCATCTTAATGCTATCAGAGCAGCACTTTCAACACTTGATGGCAATGCAACTATGGATGAGCTTAACACTAAGGGTTCATTTACAATCAATGCTGATGGTGAAGATATCGTTCTTGAGAAGGATGATGTTCTTATTGAGATGACTCAGAAGGAAGGCTTTGTAGCAAGCTCTGACAAGGGTATTACAGTTGTTATGGATACGAACCTTACACCAGAGCTTATTGAAGAAGGTTTCGTAAGAGAAATCGTAAGTAAGATTCAGACTATGCGTAAGGATGCTGGATTTGAGGTTATGGACAAGATTACTGTATATGTAGATGGTAATGACAAGTTAGCAGACCTTATGGTTAAGAATGCAGAGCAGATTAAGAGCGTTGTTCTTGCAAATACTATTGAAACAGGTAAAACAGCAGGATTCACTAAGGATTGGGATATCAATGGTGAGAAGGTTGTGCTTGCGGTTGAGAAGAACTAAAACAGTATCTTAATAATTTATAATATGTAAAGACGAGGAGAAAATCGCAGTTATGCGTATTTTCTCCTCGTTTTTATATAAATAGGTGAGATGAGGTACAATTCACGCCCCAAAATGACAGTTCACGCCAATTGTATTGAAATATTATTAAGGATGAATATACTGAAATTAATAAGAACTATAAAAAATGTTATAGAAGATTATGTTGCATATAAATGATTTATATTAAAAGAATGGAGGTGGTATGAATGAAAAGAAAAATGATGATGTTATTAGCTGTTAGTTTGATTGCAATAGCTGGATGTGGTAAAGGGAATTTACAGAGTGCACCACTGCCAGAACAAGCATATCTTTATTATCTTGAATAATAATGATCAATTAATTTTATTAAATTGCAATAAGGGTGCGAATCGTGTATAATTTAACCATCGTGTAACGTGCTTTGTGAATAATGTTAATTGAATCAGACACGATTAGTTAAATCAGGAATAATGATATACATTTGTGGTATATCTATATATTAAGGAGGAGAAGAATACATGGTGACAGATACAGAAGCATCTTTTAGCAAGGAAGAATTCAAGAAAAAAGTTGTAAGTAATTGTAAATCTCTTTATAGAAAGAATATTGATGAGGCAGATAAGCAGCAGGTGTTCCAGTCAGTTGCGTATGCAGTTAAGGATCTTATCATAGATAAGTGGATAGCTACACATAAGACATATGACAAGGAAGATCCTAAGATTGTATATTATATGTCTATGGAGTTCCTTATGGGACGTGCACTTGGTAATAACATGATTAATCTTACTAAGTATAACGAGATAAAAGAAGCACTTGAGGAGCTTGGACTTGATATTAATGTTATCGAGGATCAGGAGCCAGATGCAGCACTTGGTAACGGTGGACTTGGAAGACTTGCAGCATGTTTCCTTGATTCACTTGCAACTCTTGAATATCCAGCTTACGGATGCGGTATCAGATATAAGTATGGTATGTTCAAACAGGAGATTAAGGACGGATATCAGGTAGAGGTTCCTGATAACTGGTTAAAGGATGGCAATCCATTTGAGATTAAGCGTTCTGAATACAGATATGAAGTCAAGTTTGGTGGGTATGTGCGTTCTTACAGAGATGAAGCAACTGGACGTGATATATTCGTTCAGGAAGACTATCGTTCAGTTATAGCTGTTCCTTATGACCTTCCAGTTATCGGATATGGTAACAACACAGTCAATTCACTTAGAATATGGGATGCAGAGCCAGTTAATACATTTAACTTAAGCTCATTTGACAAGGGCGATTACCAGAAGGCTATAGAGGAAGAGAACCTTGCAAAGAATATTGTAGAAGTTCTTTATCCTAACGATAACCATTATGCAGGTAAGGAATTAAGACTTAAGCAGCAGTATTTCTTCGTATCTGCATCAGTCCAGAGAGCTGTTGAAAGATATAAGAAGATGCACAATGGTGATGTAAAGAAGCTTTATGAGAAGGTTACATTCCAGCTTAATGATACACATCCAACAGTTGCAGTTGCAGAGCTTATGAGAGTTCTTATGGATGAGAATGGTCTTGAATGGGATGAAGCATGGGAGGTTACAACTAAGACAGTTGCATATACTAACCATACTATTATGGCTGAGGCACTTGAGAAGTGGCCTATTGAGCTGTTCTCAAGACTTCTTCCAAGAATCTATCAGATAGTAGAGGAAATCAACAGAAGATTCGTTGAAGATATTAAGGCAAAGTATCCAGGAGACCAGGAAAAGGTCAGAAAGATGGCTGTTATATATGATGGTCAGGTTAAGATGGCTAATCTTGCTATATGTGCCGGATATTCTGTCAATGGTGTTGCAAGACTTCATACAGAAATCTTAGAGAAGCAGGAGCTTAAGGATTTCTATGAGATGATGCCAGAGAAGTTCAACAACAAGACTAATGGTATCACACAGAGAAGATTCCTTCTTCATGCTAATCCACTTCTTGCAGACTGGATTACAGACAAGATTGGTGATGGATGGGTAACAGACCTTAAGCAGCTTGAAAAGATGCTTGTATATGTTAATGATGAAAAGGCAAGACAGGAATTCATGCAGATTAAGCATAAGAATAAAGTAAGACTTGCAAAGTATATCAAGGAGCACAATGGAATAGATGTTAATCCGGATTCTATATTTGATGTACAGGTAAAGAGACTTCACGAATATAAGAGACAGCTTCTTAATATTCTTCATGTTATGTACCTTTACAATGAAATCAAGAAGAATCCTGATATGGATATTGTTCCTAGAACATTTATCTTTGGTGCAAAGGCTGCCGCTGGTTATAAGATTGCAAAGCAGACTATAAAGCTTATTAATAATGTTGCAGATGTGATCAACAATGATGAATCTATTAATGGAAAAATTAAAGTAGTATTTATCGAGAATTACAGAGTATCTAACGCTGAGATAATATTTGCAGCAGCAGATGTATCTGAGCAGATATCTACAGCATCTAAGGAGGCTTCAGGTACAGGTAACATGAAGTTTATGCTTAATGGTGCAATAACACTTGGCACTATGGATGGCGCTAATGTTGAGATAGTCCAGGAGGTTGGAGAGGAGAATGCCGTAATATTCGGTCTTCGTTCTGATGAAGTTATCCGTTATGAGAATGAGGGTGGCTATGATCCTATGGAAATCTTCAACAACGACCAGAATATAAGAGAGGTTCTTATGGAACTTATCAATGGTAAGTATTCTAAGGAAGATCCAGAGATGTTCAGGGATATCTACAACTCACTTCTTAACTCACAGGAGGGAAGAAGAGCAGATACTTACTTCATTCTTAAGGACTTCCGTTCTTATGCAGAAGCACAGGCTAAGATTGATAAGAGATACAGGGATGAGACTGGCTGGGCTAAGACAGTTATGATTAACTCGTTTAAGGCAGGTAAGTTCTCATCAGACAGAACTATTGAAGAGTATGCAACAGAAATCTGGAAGCTTACTAAGACACCAGTTAAGTTAAAGTAAAGGTTGCAAAATATAGAATAATATCTATCCGGTATTCATACATTTTATCTAGGAGGCTAGATAAAGTGTATGAGACTGGATAGATTTTTTTTACCCCGTATTATAATCAGAGGAGTGGGTTTAATCGGGGAAAGAATAGATGAAGCGGCAACAGACAAGCAGTATATAGAATATAAGAAGGCAAGAAGAAGGAACGATACACAAGGGTATGTCATAAGCAGCTGCGAGGCAGGAAATTATGATTACAAGGATTATAATTATTATAAAAGCAGGAGGGGAGAAGATAATAATTCATTAATTACGGGAGAAAGCAGGAAAGGCCGCAGTATAGTCAGGAAATGTATGGAGGTAATGATATTTATCGCCATTTATTTGCTGGTGCCATCGGTTATTACGCTGAAGCTAACAGGTGTTGTTGATACGGCTGTGAGTGAAGAGATAGCTGATGGAAGGACGGTAACAGTGAATTATAAAAATGCATCACAATCTGTAGAGGTTGAGAAGTTTGTTTCAATGGTTCTTGCCGACAGATTGTATATGGGTGATGAGGTTGAACTTCTAAAAGCAGAAAGCATAATGATAAGGACAGATATATACCGTTTAATGGGCGAAAGGATGAACATAGACAGTAGTCAGCTTGGTATGTCGTATATGACATCAGGACAGATGAAGAAAAAGTGGGGAAAGGACTATTTGGATAATTATAACCTTGTAAATGACTGTGTAGCAGCGACAAATGGCATGACAATAAGCTGTAACGGGCAATATATAGAGGCAAGGTATACATACGTAACAGCAGGTTTTACGCTTTCTGGCAAGGATATGTTAGGAGATGATTATTCATATCTTATGGCAGTTGAATGTCCTAAGGATAAAGAAGCAAAAGAATATTTTGTCGTTAAGACTGTTAATAACAAGGATTTTGTTAATGCATTTGAAAAAGCATACGATGGTCTGACACTGGATAAAAAGGGGCTTGATAAGCAGGTACAGGTTGTATCGGTAAGCAGTGATGGATATGTATCTAAGATGCAGGTTGGCAATATGGTGATGACAGGAAGCACATTTGCAAAGATTCTGGGACTTAATTCACCTAATTATAAAATAGAATATATGGATAGTAGCGTAAAGATAACAACAACAGGAGTGGGAGATGGTTTCGGGGTTGGTGTATACACGGCACAGAATATGGCAGAAAGTGGTGCAACTTATGAGGATATTTTAAAAACATTTTATAGTGGGGTGAGTATCGGGACTTAAAGTGGCTGAAAAGAAGATAAAGAAATATATAGCTGTGGAGTGTTTAACGAGAATATATTAGTGAATATATTACAAGAGATTAAGAATCCTTTACGGATATTTTACGTAATAAAACATATAGATTTTAATAATACTCTTTATATTATAAGCAATCTTTGGTTAAGAAACATATTTTATCTCTGCAAAATGCGTATCGCAGGGTGGAAATATTATATTAACCTAAGGTTGCATTTTTATGTTGGAGCCAGCATTTCAGGTTGGGAAATCAGCAACAGAGGCTGAATATGAAATGTCTGATGTCCAGCATAATGTCAATAAGGCATAATATCAGGAGGAAGATATGAGAAGAATGAAAAAGGTTGCAGCAGCAACACTTACGGCAATGATGGTAGCAAGTCTGGCTATGGGAACAACAGAAACATGGGCAAGAAGCTCAAAGAGGGCAGCATGGAATAATGCAGCAGCAGAATCAGCAGATGTTGAAATGGAAGTAAAGGATGCCTGTTATACAGAGGATGGAAAAGAAACCGATGCTCATAATGTTAAGTCTAATGTATATGCAAACAGCACAGAATGGGCAGAATGGAAGACTAAGTGGGAGAGCGTAAGAACTAACTTCTGTCAGATAGCATTAACTCCAGGTGAGGATGCAGCTAAGCTTAATGCAGCATGGTATTCAACAACTAAGGATGAAACTCCTAAGATTAAGCTTATGGATGCTTCTGGAAAAGAAATAAAGACATATGAAGGTAAACAGTCAGTTGAAGCTGATGTTGAGACTGTTAAGGATGGAGACAAGACATATACATTATATCCATGTAAGGTTACTGTAACAGGACTTTCAGAGAATACGTCTTACAAATACCAGTATTATGTAAATGGAGCATGGTCTGAGACATATGACTATAAGACACAGTCAACAGACAGTTTCTCTATAATGTATGTAGGTGATCCACAGATAGGTGCTTCAACTAACCAGCTTGGTAACCAGAATAAAGAATACTATGCAATGAACGATTCATACAACTGGTATCATACACTTGACAATGCGGTTAAGAAGTTCCCAGGCTTAAGCTTTATTATGTCAGCAGGTGACCAGATTAACCAGACTGGTGTATCCAACGATGCTGATAAGCTGGAGCAGCAGATAGAATATGCAGGTTTTCTTAATCCATCTGTACTTAGAAGTCTTCCTGTTGCTACAACAATCGGTAATCATGATTCTAAGTCAGTTAACTATTCTAATCATTTTAATTATCCTAACAAGCAGACAAGTGATGCTAATACAGCATCAAAGACAACTGCAGGTACAGATTATTACTTCACATATGGCAATACATTATTTATAAGTATTGATACTAACAACTATAATGTTGCTACACATGAAAATGTGATAAAGGAAGCGACAGAAAAGAATCCTTCTGCGAAGTGGAGAATACTTATGTTCCATCAGGATATTTATGGCTCTGGCTATGACCATTCAGATTCAGATGGTATTGTTCTTAGGACACAGCTTACTCCTGTTATAGATAAATATGATATAGATGCAGTTCTTCAGGGACATGATCATACATATTCAAGAACATATCAGATATCATCAGATGGTTCTGACAGCCATAAAAAATATACAAAAGAAAATATGCCATCAACAAATGATAAAGATAAATTCTTTGCATATATTAAGGATAATAACTGCTATAACCTCAAGTCAGGCAAGGAGGATTCAAGCAAGGTTGTAGATCCAGAAGGTACTGTATATTTTGAGGCTAATTCAGCAACTGGTAGTAAGTATTATCAGCTTATTGGTACACAGCAGGATTATATAGCAGCAAGATGTCAGAGCTGGAGACCTACATATTCTGTTCTTGATATAACAGATACAACTCTTACAGTAAAGACTTATGATGCAGCATCTAATGAAGAACTTGTAGCAGATGGCGGTGTTAAGACTGCATATACGATTGTAAAGCAGGCAGATAAGACAGCACTTGATACAGAAATAGCAAAGGCAGAAGCTGCATATGATACAGCTAAGAAGGCAGGTAATTATACAGAGGCTTCTTTAAAGACTCTTGAAGATACTATAACAGCAGCAAAGGCTGTTACAGAAAATGCAGAAAGCACAACAACAGATATAGCAAGTGCGGTAACATCGTTACAGGATGCAGTTAAGGGACTTGTGACTGTAGAGAATAATGATAATAAGGGCAATACAGAAAATAATAACAATGCAGCAGGAAACAGAACAGAGGATACTGCAGGTACAGGAAATGGAACAGGCACAGAGGATAATGGTGAAGCTGGTCAGGATGCATCTGGTTCAGGAAATTCATCAGCAAATGCGTTTGGTTCAGGCAGCACGGTTAAGACTGGGGATACAGCTAGGGCAGCAGCATGGTACACAGCAGCAGGTCTTTCAATGGCAGGTGCCGCAGGTATTATACTTGTAGAAAGAAAGAAAAAGAAGCTTAACCAGTAAAAATATATGGATTAATATGCTTTAAGAAGGAAAAAGTAAATGTCAGATAAGAAACAAGTGGTTGTAAAAGCAGTGGTTGTTGTGATATGTATTGCAGCATTTATATTTGCGGCAGACAGGCTGAGGGTTACAGATAAAGAACCAATAGTAACAACACTGGGTTATTCATATGAGAATGCCAGAGTAATCGAGGTGGTAGAGGATAATCTGTCACCTGACGGAATAAGGGTCGGATATCAGAGGTTAAAGGTGCAGCTTACATCTGGAGAGTATAGGGGAGAAGTAGTAGATGCTACAAGTGCCGAGGGAAACCTGTTCGGAGCAGTATGTGAAAAGGGAGATTCGGTGGTAGTGCATATGAGTGTATCGGGTAGTTCTAAAAATGTCTCCGTATACTCAAAGGATAGAATAGTGGCAGTGGCTGCATTTGTAGGAATATTTTTACTGCTCATATGTATAATAGGTGGAAAGAATGGTGTTAAGTCAGTAGTTGGACTTGTGTTTACGTTCGTGTCAATATTTATGATATACATACCTCTCATATACAGAGGATTTTCTCCATTCTGGGCTGCCGTGATCATTACAATTATAACAACAATAGTTACTATGTATCTTATCAGTGGCTTTACAGTAAAAACAATATGTGCAATAGCCGGAACAGTAACAGGTGTGCTTCTTGCAGGCTTATCAGCATGGCTGTTTGGCAAGGTGGCAGATATAGACGGATATAATGTATCAAACATAGAAACGCTTTCTTATGTAGGGCAGATAACTAATATCCCGATAGGCGGGTTGTTATTTTCAGGAATTCTCATAGCTTCTTTGGGGGCTGTCATGGATGTTGCAATGTCTGTATCATCGGCAATGTGTGAAATACATGACAAAGCCCCACAGCTTGGCTGCTTCGAATTGTTTAAAAGCGGTATGAATGTTGGACGTGATATGATGGGAACTATGTCAAATACGCTTATACTTGCTTTTGTAGGAAGTGCAGTAAGTGAGCTTGTTATTAACTATGCATATAATCTTCCATTCAGACAGATTATTAATTCGTATAATATAGGTATAGAGATTATGCAGGGAGTCTCCGGAAGTATAGGAGTTATACTTACAGTACCGGCTGTTGCTGTTGTAACAGCGTGGCTGCTTACTCATAGACATGGAAATATTGTTGTTTAGCAAACATTCGGTTGGCGAACTGACGACATAATATAATTGAAAATCGGT
>OGLJ01002148.1_pt1 | contig 13269 bp, 9 predicted proteins | sample 1572801 | NCBI WGS metagenome assembly OGLJ01 (sample SAMEA2581877, study PRJEB24529) | metagenome | biome: Human gut stool | place: China | collected 2011
AGTGGCAATTTTCCGATCAACCAGACAAAAACTAACCTGACGATGAGCGGTTGGGGAGCTATTAATATGAATGCTGATGATAATACAGGCACTGCCAACGTAAAATTGCATTTTATGGCTGCAAAGATCGAAACGCTGAAAGTTACTATCGGTGGCAAGAACGTAGGGCACTATGCAGACACTGAAGATGGAGTTACAGATGACAAATGGTTTACTATCAAACAGGCTTACCTGATGATGGCACAGACAAATTCTGTTCTTTTACCCGCTACCGACCTTGGTGCATGGACAGGTGCATTCACTCCTGCAACCTTCGCTTATGCCGGCGGTTTGGCATGGGGCACGAGGCCATGGGAGAATCCTCCTGTAAACCCTGATCCTGTCAAGGCAACCGATTATTTGCAAACCACTATCCCTGCCGGTGCTACAAGCAATGTCATAGATAATATTCTTGTATCCGCCCCTTGGTATGTGTTTGAAAATGCTTCTCCAAATGCAACCGGAGTAGTCCTTGAAGTTGTATGTAATGTCAGAAAAGATAATAATACTCTGGAGAAAGAATCCAGATACTTTACAATGTATTTTGGAGAGAAGAAAACCGGAGACTCAGGGAATCAGCCTATTCTCAACGCAGGACAGAGGTATTCTATCAACATAGCCCTGAATGGCAGTTTCGATCCGGGAGACGGAACCGGTGGTGGTACGACAGATCCGACCAAGCCCAGTGTAGATGCCAATGTTGAAATAACCGTAGCTCCTGCCGAATGGACAGCTGTTGCTGTAATCAATAAAGAATTCAATTAACTTTATCATTTCAGAGAATCTTTTCCTCTAAACGGGAAAGATAAATTTTAGAAAACGGAGGGTGTCCGTTTGCCGGTTCGCTTGCGACGGTCCCCCCTTTTTTTAATCAAAGATCCAAAATAGGAAAGAATATCCATTATGACAGGTGACTACAAATTCCGGTTTATGCCGGGGATATTATCCTTGATATTCACAGCAGTGCTGTTATCCGGGTGCATAGCCGAGAATACCGATGATTGTTTCAAGGGAGTTTCCCTTCAGGTGAAGCTGCCTGCCGATGTCTCCGGAGAAACAATGAAGGATATAAACCTCTACGTGTTCGATGATAAAGACCTGTTGTTAGACATCCTGCCTATAAGTCGCTCGGAATCTGTTGTATTAGATTATCCGGGTATTCCCGTACTTCATTGTATCACTTGGTGTAATACCGGGGATGGTGCTGTGTCCGCCGGTTCACTGAAAAAAGGCGATCCGCTCTCTGCCGGTTTCATCTCTTTGAAACCTTCTGCTGCTACAAGAGCACAGATGAGTCTCTTCAACCCTCCTGCGGATTTGTTTTACGGAGAACTTATTTTAGAAAATACTTCGACGTCTAATCATATGGAAGAGCAGGAACTGTCTGTCTCCCGGATGGTTGCGTCAATGAATATAACAATCCGCGGATTGGAGCTTTTGGGAGAAAGCAACCGGGGTGTTTACTCGTTCGTTGTGCATGAAACCGCCAGCCGTCTGGATTTTGAAGGCCGTTATGGAGGCGATCCCGCTTCCTATGCATTCACTCCCTCTTTCGAGGTGGGAAAAGATTGTACGATGCCTACCTTTAACCTATTTCCTGTTATGGGGAGCGGCGGTATAATCATTGATATCTACCATGACGGTAAGTTATTGAGAAGCGTAAGTACGGATAGCGGTAATCGCCCTCTTGTTCCCGTAGTGGGTAAAACCCTGAACGTGCTGTTGAACTTCAAGCTCGATGTCGATGTGCAGGTAGAGATAACCGGTTGGGGAGAGAAATATATCTGGAAAGAGTATAACTGATTTCCATAGAGAGTATAGAACTATAGAATGAAGATAAAATTAGAGAATATGACGAATAACCCTATATCGAAGTTACTTCGGTTGGTAATGCTCCTTGCGGTGGTGCTGTTATTGTCTTCCTGCCGTCAGGACGATGATTCATATAGTAGTCACCCGGGCCCCACCACCCTTGTAAGTCTGTCTGTGTCCGCTTCCAACAGTGGTGCGGTAGCGGCTTCCGATGATCCGGCTTCATCCATCAGAGACCTTTGTATTCTCCAATTTAATGTAAACGGCACAGGTTTCGGCAATTTGCGTCATGTGGCCAAGGGCTCACCGGCAAGTGCGGGGACTTTCAATGCTACATTGTTGCAGAGTGTAAATCCGGATGACAAGTATAAACTTGTGTTGCTTGCCAACCTGCCCGATTACGGTTTCCTGAACAGTCTGTCGGGGAAATCTTATGACCAGGTGCAAAAGACATTGCTGAGCGAAGAGTTTAGTGGGGTGAACAATATTCTGTCTTTCGATGGATCCCGTCCCTTCCCGATGTTCGGAGTAGCCAATTCTGGAAATTCAATAGAGATCACTGCAAACATGAGTCTGTCCGATGTGTCCCTGATACGCGGAGTGGCGCGTGTGGATATCGGCATTGGTATAAAAAATGCAGATGATACATGGAATAAAAACGGGGTGAAATTTAACATGACCCAGATTCAGATCTGGAAAGCGGGCAAGCAATATGCGTACATGCCTTCTGAAAATAATTTTTCCTCCACAGGACGAGTGGATGGAGTGACTATAACAGGTCCTTCTCCCGTGGGGACTACGGAAACGAAGGTTTATGACATTACACATATTACAAACAATACTTATTGTTCTGGAAAGATCTATCTTCCTGAAGCCGATTTGAACTGGGGAGATGTATATGATGCTAACCACACAGATCGCCTGGCAGTTATTGTAGGGGGTAAATATAACGGTTCGCAAACAGAAACATTTTACCGCGTGGATTTCAAAAATGATGTTTCGGGTGAAAAAATGGACATATTGCGTAACCATGTTTATCGGTTTACCGTAACGAAGGTAACGGATGACGGTTATGATACAGCCGAACTGGCCTATAAAAGTATACCGAAAGATATAAGCTTTACTGCCGAGCTTACTCCATGGACATTCCCTCCTGCGGTTTCCGTGCCTTCCATAATCGGTTACCGTATGGTGTACCAAAACACGAATGGTGGCATGTTGTTGTGGAATACAGCAACCGGACTTACTATTCCTAAAAAGAGAGATACCTGGAAGGGGACTAAAATGAACTTTAACTATAACGGATTTTATGACGAAACAAATAACGTTTATGCTATAACCTATCCGATAGAACCTCGAAACGGATCGCTATATCACACCATAGAGGTGGCTTTTGATTATGAGGGAGTATACCCCTCCCTTATGGTATCGGCCGATGATGTCACTGACGTGACGGGTGGAGATACCAATCCGTGGAAAACGGGTAAAACCCTTACGGCTTTTGACATTTGCCGCAACTATGAAGGAGACGGATTTGGCGACTGGAGGCTTCCGCGGCTTTCCGAGCTGGCTTTGCTCTATTTAAACAGAGGGAGTCTGGAGGCAATGAGAGGGTTTGCTCCACTAAGCGGAACTTACTGGAGCGGTTCGGAATATCTGGTAAGTGATTCGAAGGTAGATAAAAGACACTCCGAACAGGCTTGGGGAATCAACTTTGATGCTACGAATCCGGGCAATGCGGCACCCTATGACAAAACAACGAAAAAATTTAAAATCCGGTGTGTACGACAAACGCAGTAAATGAAAAAATATCATATACAATAAATATGGATACTCAAAAGAAACATAATTTATCCGGGACAATCATCCTTGTATCGTGCTTTTTATTACTGGCAGGAGCCTGTGATAATAGTGACCGGATCGAGACAGAGACTCAGGCAAACGGTGTGCTCCTGAATTTCAATGCGTCGACGATTGATGCAACCACTACTGAAACAAGAAGTTTTGTTCCCATTGAAGGTTTTGCCAAAAACGAATATATTTTTGGCATGTCTGTCACCAAAGATAATGCATCACGGGGTGAGATTTTTGAAGGATCCCGTAATCTGAAAGCAACCATGAGTAGACCTTCGGGCGATGCGCCTTGGAACTGGGAATTCAGCAATAACGCTAGTGGTACAGTGGTAACTCCCCGGGGACCGGAAGGAAAGCCGCTAAGGGTAATCGCTTATTATCCTGCCATTGCCGGAACCGAGAACTTCACTGATGGAATTCCGTTTGATTTTACACAGACCAATAACCCCCAACAGAAGGAAATACTCTACAATACCAACACTTCATATACGATACCTTCATCCGGTGGCTCAGACAAGGTGACTATTCCTCTGAAGTTTCAGCATGCCTACTCCTGGATAAGTATCAAGGTAACGAAATCTGTTGATAAAGGAAGTCACAAGCTGAGCGGCGTATCCATAGACAACCTATCGGGAGGATGGATTAAAAACAAAGGAAAGATCAATCCGGCAACGGGTATGGCAATGCAGGGAGCTATTCAGGGACCGATAGGAGAGGTGAGGACTGCAGAGGTACTGGATCCCTCCGGAGATACAGCAACTCCTATAATATACGACTTTCTGGTTCCTGCATTTATGGATAAAAATGTTAAAGACGACGACCTTGTTTTCACATTGATAATTGACGGAAAGAAAGAAATCTTTTCTCTCGGAAGAGAGCACCTGAACAATGACGGAGACACATATGGTTTCAAGCAGGGTTATGCCAATACTTATAACGTTGAATTCAATAATTCGTCTCTGAATATGCGGCTTTTAAACTGGACATCAACACGTATTGATGGAGATTTTGGTCAAAATGTAACTAATCCTACAAATTATCAAGAGATGAGTTTCTACTATGCCGAGGATAATGGTGGTTGGACGACGGCTAATGGCAAAGTATTTCCTCCAAAATACAAAGACTTGCCAGCTGGTGACCGTCGGTATTATAATTACCTTACTACTGTGAAGTATGGTGGCAACGGAGAATATGTGCCGGCCAAACCGGTGACGGATCCGCCTCCTCCCAAAGGTATAATCATAGAGGATGATGCTAATGTTGCTACCCAGGAACCGGCTTGCAGGCTATTTCAGATGACTACAAAAGATGTTTCCATTGAACCAGTGCCGTGGGAAGATGAAATGGGACAGTTGGTTGCAAAAGAACTTTGCAGGAAATATAACGGGGGGGGCTTTAAAGACTGGAGGCTTCCAAGGGCATCCGAGCTCAGGGCACTATTGGTATATGCAATATATGGTGCCGGTACTAAACAATTTATAAATTTGAAACTAACGAATGATGTAAACCGGGAGAAACTTTACTGGACAGGAACCGAAGAAAGTGAGGACAAAGCTTGGGCTATGCTCTATTATGATGATAACACTCTTGTTGGTAGAGGCCCTAACATATCCGCTCAAGATAAAAGCACAAGACTCTCTGTACGTTGTATCCGGCAACTTCAATAACGACATCATATAATTTCATGAATGAATAATATTCTTATGATTAGAAAATTAATATTCTCAATATGCATGATATGCCCGTTGTTGGCGGGGTGTACGGACGACGACATGATGCCTTCATCCCAAATGCCTCTATCCTCGGAAACCGTTCCCGTCAGGTTGAATTTCAGCACCGAGGCTTTTAATACCCCCTTTCAGGGCGACACGCGTTCGGGAGGAGAAAGTACTGTTTTGTCCGTTTCCAATCAGGATATGGACATCGAATTGGTGAAAACACCCGTTACAAGAGATGCTGTCGCAGCCATTGATAAAGAAAACGCCGTCTATAACTATACCGTATTACAGTTCGCCGGAATAACGGAAACTGCCACTTTACTCGGTAAAGCTACCTATCCTTGTAAGGATGGGGTAATCACAACAGCGGATGTAGAGCTTCAGGCAACTACAACAGGGCCCGGCGGGACTGTCGTTAAACATCGGTTCGTGGTTATAGCGAACGTTGATGGGACAGATTTTAATACTTTGCAGGAAAATACTTCCACATATTCGGATTTGCAGAATATGCATATTTCGCAAGCAGGAAACCAAGACTTCCCTTTGCATAAAGTTACAGTAAACGGAGTGAAGAAAGATGCAATAATCATGTCTGGTTCGGTTGATGCCACCATAAATACCGGTGAAGCCAAACTGCTATCCATAGCTTTGAAACGGACGGTAGCGAAGGTCACTTTTAATGTTAAGACAGATAATCCGGCGTTTAGTAACTTAAAAAATTGGGACTTGATATTAATGAGTATCCCCAATAAAAGTTACTTTAACACATTGGGGCGGTTCGCCGTTTTCCCCACTGTAGATCCCCTGAACCAGTTTTCGGCTTATTGGTTCAAGCTACTTACCTCCACAGTAGGCGAGGCTCTTCCTCTGAATGGGAAGTCTTCCTATCTCCCTGTCAATCTTCAGCAGTCAGTAGCGATCTCCACTTCGGGCACTCGCCGTGATAACGCGCCAATCGGAGGTACTTATCTCCAAATTATGGGTAGAGAGATGTCTCCTGATGGAGTGGGTTCATTTCCCGTAGTAAAAGATTTCGTTCTCTATCAGATTTATCTGGGAAAGAACCTGACTACTGATTTCAGTGTGTACTCCAATAATAAACTGACCTATAATATCACCCTGAAGGGAAGGTCGGACGACGACACCAATGTCATAAGGTTTATTCCCGGCTATTTCTCCGGAGAACTTAAAGCGTATGATGCAAATGACAACGCCTTGGCTTCAAAAACCGATCCGTCTGCCGTTAAATGGGAATATTCCAAAAGACTGGAGGCTTTCTTTCAGGATAGCAAGTATACGGGACAACAGGCGGGGGGTGAGGAAAACGGCAGACAGGATGTGAGATGGCAGGTTATAGGTTCGTATAATAATCGTGGAGCCACCTCCCTGACAGACGGTTATGGCAATACCCGACAACTGGAGGCAAATGATATTTTTTATCTGCATTATCCGGCGGCGCAGGCCTGTTATGGAGGATTGAATGGGCTGGTTAATGGAGGTGATACATCATTTTCATGGTATCTTCCTTCCGTCTCGGAACTGATCGGAACATGGATTTCTTCTGCAAGTACGGCAAGTCAGTTGAGTGCCAGCTACTGGTCATCTACCGCCCTTGGTAGTCCTAATGCTTTTATCATCACGAATAAAGGAGAAGTGAAAACCGCACCTGTCAATAGTAATGATGATCGTCACTATGTACGGGGCTTTCGGGATCCGGATGCAGTTAACACCATTCATTAAAATATAACCCATTGAAAAGTGAAAATTATGAGTTTTAAATATTATATCCTCCTGCCGATTGTTTGGGTATGCCTCTGTTTCCCTTCAGATGCTTTCGGGCAGTATATCAAAAAAGAGACTGTCAACAGCCAGGTTTATGCCGTGATTTATGCGGAAGGATTGGCAGGGTCCGCCCAATGGGTCTCCGGGTTCAAAATGATGAAAAACGACGCAACCATCCGTCACCAGGTATCCCGTGGAAATGGTGGGAATCCGATTGTCAATGACAGGATTCCGATGCGTTTCATTATAGCTCCTACCGATGTAGCTAATGTCACCTGGATGCAGGCAGAAGGTGCAGGCGATGGAAATGGAAATCTGAATGCAGATTTTAGATCAACTGCTGCCACGGGCTGCCGTAGTTACAAAATAGCCGGTGACCCAAACCGTAAATGGCGTGTTCCTACCCAGCGCGAGCTGCAATTGATGTGGCTGTTTCGTGAGCCTGTGGGAGTTATCTATCCGGCAGCACAGATGGAAAACGTATCGTCAAAAATATATTGGGCTGCCACAGAGGAAGATGCTGCCAATGCATGGTATTTCGATTTCAAACAGGGGGTGCCTCAGTGTTCCTGGCAGCTTAAAACTACTTCAAGCAATGTGAGATGCGTAAGTGATTATTAACCAATAATAAAATGTAATATGGAAATTCCGGTATTAGCAAAAACGATGGAACTTGACAATCTGTATCACATCTATCTTTTTTATGTTGATGATAGGTGGTGTGCATTTGGCTGTTCTGCGTATTACTTGAGTATCATGTATCCTGAGTTGGATGACTTTACCGAAGCATTTTTTACGAGTGATGGAGACTATCTGCCTTTCCTTCCCGTTACCGAACCCTGTTTGTTAAGCCTCTCAGATTATTACAATTCCTTGGTCTCGGATACCCATATACAGGTTAGCGTTCCACCTACGGTCTATAGCTATCGAAATGGCTATGACAAATGGTGCACTAAACTATTTGTTGACAAAAATAAACTTCATATATTGAAACATCAATGAGACGAATCATACGATATTGTTTATTATTCTTTTTTCTATTGTTTGCAGGTAGTCTTACGAGTAATCTGCAGGCACAGTTTTATTCAGTACAGACCAATACGCTTAAATTGGCTACCACTACTTTTAATGCCGAGGGCAGTATGCTTTTGGACGTTGAATCTTGGTTTTTCTTATAATCCGTGGAACTTCAGCGATACACGTAAGATAAAACACTTTCTGATAGAACCTGGTGCACGGTACTGGTTTTGGCAAACCTATGCAGGTAGTTTTATCAGTATGTATGCCATGGGGGCCCGTTACAATGTGGCTTGGGATGGTCTGTTGGGTGGTGACTACCGTTATCAGGGATGGGGGTATGGTGCCGGAATGACTTACGGACGTTCCTGGTTGCTGAGTAAACGCTGGAATATGGAAGTGGAGGCAGGATTGGGATTGCTTGTGGCTCCGTACACAAAATACCGTTGCGAACATTGTGGAGATAAGGTAAAATCGGGAACTTACTTTTTACCGACTCCTAAATTGGCATTTAATCTTGTTTATTTATTCTGAGGTTGATTTTTTATTCGACCCACGAGTGTATGAAGAATACTAAAAGTTTCTATATTATATTTCTGATAATGGTTATTACTGCATGTACGCCATTCGGTCTTCTCCATAAAGATCAGCCCAGGGTGACACTGGCATTGCCGGCCAGGCAGGAAACGGGACCGATGAATGTGGTAAAGCGTGATTCTGTTAGCTTGCCTCCGGTTTCAAATTTTACATTTGTCAATTCTAAAGGAGATTCTATTCCTGTGGGTATGTCTGTAGAATGGGATAGTATCCATAAAGAGAACCTGACTACGCTGGCTCTGGATGAGGTTGTGGTGTCGGCCCGTTCTACCCGTAACACGGCGGAGCGCAACGGGATGGTTAACATAGAATTTGTAGTAACGGTGCCGCAAGCCCTGCAGAAGGATAACTGGATGCTTAATATCCGTCCGGTATTAATGCGGGGGGATACGCCCGATTCATTAAAAGAATTGCGTTTCACGGGCCAACGTTTTCGGGAGGCACAAGAGCGGGATTATCGGCATTATGACCGTTTTGTCGAAAAAATCATCCCGGATTCTGTCAATTTTTACCGGACTTATGTAAACTATCACTCTTTCGAGCGCTATCTGGAGCGTTTGAAGTGGTATAAACGCGGGTTAGAGAAACGTTGGGCAATACAGGATGCCAGGAAACGTCGTCCGGACCCTTTGCTGTTGCGTTTTGATATGTTCAACCGTCAGGTAGGCAGGCGGGACAGCCTGATGAAAAGTCGTATGTTGGATAACTCTCAACGAATGATTACCCGGCAGTGGTGGCGATACGGTCGTGCATGGGAGCGGATGAATGACACCTTACAGTTTCAAAGTAGGCATCTGCTGGAACGTTTCCGCTTCTTCAACAATAAATGGGCCGATAATGCCGCTTTCCAATCCGATGGACTGATAGCCCGCAAGAATTATTTTCGCGACAAAGCACTGAGTACCCCTATGTGGCAGGCAAAGCGCGCACTCTATAAAGCGGACCCGGATGCTGCGATACGAATATATGCTTCTCGCTTTGGCTATTTTAATGATAAAATGGAACGGCTGGATGCTACCCTTTACCGATATTATCGTACCAAAGGCGCGCGTGCTGAAAGTAGAGAAGGAGTAAGATTTCTGCGAGCTTTTATGGTGGGACGTGATACTACTTTGTCGTACCTGAACCGCAACCAATTAACGGAGAAATATATTCGTCGCTACGAGAAGGTGAAAAATTTCTTCCCGATGTTTCATTTCCGCCGTCCGGATCCGGATACGTTATCTCCTTTGTGGGAGACGAGGACACGGATAGATACAATGCAGACACGGCATACATTGCTGTCGAAGCTTTCAAAAGAAGATATATACGAATATTATGTCCGGCAGCAACAAGGGGTATCTGATAGGGGAATGATAGGACCTTTTCGTGGTCTTCTGCCTCTATATACCTATCATCGTGATTTGCCCGATTCTATAGTATTGCGTGTCCCGGGACGTAAAACACGGCGGGATTTTGAACTCAGCCGGTTTGATTCAGCTACTACGGTCAATCGTTATATCGGTCGTTACGAGTTCCTGCGGTCAACTTATCCGCAATACCATTTGATACGTAAATTGTATAACATACATCCGCCTGCTCTGCGGCATGCGGCCCGGCAGGCGAGCTATGAAGAGCGACTGGCACGTATCAATTCTCTTGATTCGACCAGTCTGATAAAGATGTTCTATAATACACAGAAAATTGCCCGTAATGAGGCGCGTAAGGCGATGAAAGATACAAAATACCGTGATATCGTTCGTTTTCCGTTCAATCCTGAAGCGCAGCTCGATACGGTGATTTATGCTACTGATCAGGTACATTTCCTCTACTCGCAGAAAGTACCGGCAGATGAAAATTCGGCACGTATGAAGGTATATGTAGTTGGTGATGTGCTGAATAGTAATGGAAGCAGGTTTTCCCTTCCGTACTCGGATACGCTGACTTATCTGGTGAGTTCGATGACTAAGTTTGTTGACAGGACGCCACGCTTTGTTCGAAAAATAGTTACACGTGATGCGGAAGCAAATGCTAGTGTAAACTTTTATTTTCCAAAAAACAGTTTTCGTATGGATGAAACTATTGACATAAACCGGCAGGGAGTGAAGCAGGTACATAACCTTACTCTGGCATTAATGACCGATCCGGTATATATCATAGACAGTCTGACACTTTTGGCTACCTCGTCACCCGAAGGTAACTGGCACGTTAATGGAGAAATAGCCCGAAAACGTGCGGAATCAATCCGTAATATCTTGGTGGAGGACTTCAAACAGCTTTATGATTCATTGGCTATCGGTGCTGCTATCGAGATGGATGAGGCGGGCAACATCATCCGGCAGGAGATGAAGGACGGGATTCCGAACTTGCCGGAGTTGATAAAGATACGTACCGTACCTGAGGGGTGGGAGAAACTGCGCCGTCTGATTGTAAATGATAAAAATTTTCAAGGCAATAAAGGTGCAATCTTGAGAATTATTGATCGTGAACAGGAGCCCGATCGGCGCGAATGGCTGATTAAAAGTCAGTATAAGACAGAATATGCCTATATGCTTGACAAACTCTATCCGGCAGTACGTAGGGTGGATTTCCTTTTCAGTCTCTCCCGTCGGGGTATGCGGCAGGACACACTCTATACCAATGAACCGGATACAATGTATGCCCGAGCTGTGGATTATCTAGAGAAACGTAAATATGAGCAAGCTTTGGAAATTCTGCGTCCGTACGAGGATGTAAATACTGCAATTGCCTATATGTCTTTGGGATATGATAAGGCTGCCTTACGAATACTTGAACAATCGTCGCAGACTGCCGAAACCCAATATATGCAGGCTATTCTGAATGCTCGTCTGGGTAATGAGCAGCGGGCTGTATCGTTGTTGCTCAGTGCGGCGGAAGTGGATGACCGGATAAGATTCCGAGCCAATCTAGATCCGGAATTATCTCTATTAGTGAAGAAATATGGCTTGTTTAAAGAGGATGATTTGTGGTAATTTTGAGCGGGAGATATTGGGGAACTGTGTAGATGTCTTTACAAAAGAACAGGAATATAACAGATATAGTAAGTGGTCAATTAATTTTCTTTGATTTGCTTTTGTATAAAAACTGTCTATTCACGTTTTGAAACGAGCTTAGTTTATGTTTTTAGTTAGAATACTTTTTGGTTCGGTAGAATAGGAAAGTGTCATTGTATTTTTATCTCATGAAGATAAATAAGATTGTTTGTTTTATTCAGATGTGCTCGCTTCTAGAGAGAAGGAGCACATTTTGTTAAAATAATATTCGCTGTATGATTTGTGATTAAAAATACCTTTGTCGGAAGCGACGGATGCATTATCGGGATTTATAAGCTATTCTCGATTTTGATATAACCTCAGTAACTTGATAAGATTCTTTTTATACTAAGTTTATTGTCGGATTGTGTATTGTCAATCCGCCATCTACTACTATGGTCTGTCCGGTAATGTAACGTGCATCTTCGGAGGCTAAAAAAGCGATGGTCGCGGCAACATCTTGCGGTTCACCTAAATAGGGTGTCGCACATTGCCCGAGAAATATTTTGCGTACCTCTTCATTAAGATTATTCAGTGCGGCCGGGGTCAGGATCAATCCCGGTGCTACTGCATTGCAACGGATGTTTTTCTTTCCCGTTTGGGTGGCAATGTATTTGGTCAGATTGATGACTCCTGCTTTGCTGGCTCCATAAAGAGTACCATTCGAATCGGCCGTGATTCCACTTATTGAGGCTACGTTTACAATATTTCCACCACCTTGTGCGCTCATAATGGGGATAACCAGTTGGGACAAATACATGGTACAAGATAAATTCAGATGGAAGGCTTCGTCAAAATAATCCATATCCAGAGTTTCGATGTTTGTGTCCCGTCTGGGATTTGTACCTCCTACATTGTTTACCAGTACATCGATCTGCCCGTATTCCTTCATTGTAAAGGTGATTAGTTCTTTGCAGCTTTTCAATTCTGTAGCAGAAAAATAAACCGGACGTACATCTGCTCCCGAATTACTCAGTTCGGCAGCAAATTGGTCTGCTTTTTCTCTTGAATAGTCAGCAATAATTACTTTGTCGCCTTCAGATACAATGCGGCGTGTGGTTGATGCGCCGATTCCACCGGCAGCTCCCGTGATAATGATTATCTTATTTTCAAATCTGTTCATAATAGGATGGTTTTGAGGATTGATACTTACATAAACAGTCTGTTTCAGAATTTGTTATTCGAATAAACCCTCTTTAGCACCATTTCCCTGACTTTTGCATCTGTATATCTTTTGTTTCGCCAAATCTTTATAAATCCGTTAAATGTTAACGAAAGAAAGCCTAAATGTTAACAGGTCGGTCGTTCTATTAAACCATGTTATAAGATGGTCCGTTTCGCTTGGTAAATTTGCAAAGTTGATAAAAGTCCGTATCTTTGCAATGTGTTTTTCATAGTATTAGATTTAAGGTTAACAA
>OGLJ01002149.1_pt1 | contig 13260 bp, 8 predicted proteins | sample 1572801 | NCBI WGS metagenome assembly OGLJ01 (sample SAMEA2581877, study PRJEB24529) | metagenome | biome: Human gut stool | place: China | collected 2011
AGATGCCGTGCCGCAGCCGCCGGAGCGGTGCTTAAGCCGTAAGACGGGAATTGTGCGGTATTGCCTAAGATTTTTTCAAAAAACAGATGCAGGGGCGGCCTGCGCATCTGCGCCGCAGGGCGCGGGTGCGCGGGCTTGCCCCTGATTTTGTGTGTAACATGACGAAGCAACGAACAAAATCAAATAAGAGCCTCTGGGTGCTGTTGGGCGGTGCCCTGCTGCTGCGCCTGGTGCTGGCCCTTGTGACGGACGGCTACCCCTACGACATGAGCTGCTTTGTGGCCTGGGGCGACAAGCTGGCCGCCGAGGGTCCCGCCGCTTTCTACAGCGACGGCTACTTTGCCGACTACCCGCCCGGCTACCTCTGGGTGCTGGGGCTGGTGGGGGCCATCCGCGCGGCGCTGCACATCGCCTACGAGTCCAAGTGGACGTATTTTCTGCTGGCGCTCGTGCCGTCGCTCTGCGACTGTGGGCTGGCGTGGCTCGTCTACAGAACGGCAAAGCGCAGCAGCCGGGGCGTGAAGGAGCATACCGCGCTGGTGCTGACGGCGTTTACGGCGTTCAACCCGCTGATGCTGTTCGACACCGGTGTCTGGAAGCAGATCGACGGCGCGTTTGCGCTGCCGCTTGTGCTCTGCTTTGTGCTGCTGGAGCAGCGGCGCTACCTACCCGCCGCCGTGCTGTACGGCGTGGCGCTGGCCATCAAGCCGCAGGCGCTGCTGTTCGGCCCGGTGCTGGCGGTGTGCTATCTGGCGGCAATTACGCTGGAAAAGGACCGCCTGCGCGCCTTTGGCCGCTGCTTTGGCGGCGCGGCGCTGGCACTGCTGCCGCCGCTGCTGACAGGTCTGCCTTTTTTTGGCGTTGTGCAGTTGATCCCGAAGCTGATCGACAAATACACCGGCACAATGTCCGGCTACCCCTACGCGACGATCAACGCCTTTAACTGGCTGGCGGCGCTGGGCGGCAACTGGAAGGGGCAGGCTGACCCGGTATTGTTTGGCATCAGCTGGCAGCAGCTTGGGTGCTTCAACATTCTGCTGGTCACGGCGGGGCTGGCGTATTTTGCGGTGCGCAGCGTGCGGGGCGGGTGGTTTTCGCCGCTGCTGTTGGCGGCGTACTACGGCATCGGCATTTTTACGCTTGCGCACTGTATGCACGAGCGCTACATGGTGCCCGGTGTGCTGCTGACGCTGCTGGCTGCCGCGCACTGGAACGACATTCGCCTGTATGCGGCGGGCGTGAGCCTGTCGCTGACCGGGTTCATCAATCTGGCCACGGTCTACTCGCTGACCGGCACCAACGATGAATGGCTGACGAGCGCGACCAGCTCGACAGTGGCCGTCCTGACCGGCCTTGGGGAGACGGTCTGCTTTGTGCTGCTGATCTTTGCAGTGTGGGACATTACGCGCCATGGCCACACGCTGGCCCTGCCCGAGACAAAGCCGGAAACTGCCCCGCCCGTGCCCGCACCGCAGCCGAAATGGACCTGCCGCGAGGTGGGTGCGCTGTTGGCGCTGACGGCGGCCACGGCGGTGCTGAGCTTTAGCTATCTCGGCAGCCGCACCGCGCCGCAGGACCCGCTGGACGCGACAGGCACGGCGCTCTCCGAGAGTGTGACGCTGGACGGCAGCGCGGTATCGCTGTGGGTCTACCCGGGCATCTCGTTCGGCGGCAGCATGACGGTGACCGATGCCAACGGCAGCACGGTCTTTGAAAAGGAGCTGAACTACGGCACCTGCTTCAGCTGGACAGCGAACAACGTGCAGCTGGCGGCGGGCACCCCGCTGACGGTCATGGTCGAGAACGCCCAGCTGTTTGAGCTGGCGTTCCGCGATGCCAACGGCCGGCTGGTGCCGGTCACGGGCGGCGGCGCGCTGTTTGACGAGCAGACCGCCGTGCCCGACACGATCAGCCAGCTGAACAGCATGTATTTTGACGAGATCTACCATGGCCGCACCGGCTATGAGCAGCTGCACAAAATGCCTGTCTACGAGACGACCCATCCGCCGCTGGGCAAGGACCTGATCATGGTCGGCATTGCGCTGTTCGGCATGACGGCGTTCGGCTGGCGGTTCGCGGGTACGCTGTTCGGCGTGCTGCTGGTGTCGCTGGCGTGGTGCTTTGTGCGCCGCCTGACCCGCAAACCGTGGGCGGCAGCCACCGCAGGCGTGCTGCTGGCGCTGGATTTTATGCGCTTTTCCCAAAGCCGTCTGGCAACGATTGACGTTTACGGTACGTTTTTTATCCTGCTGGGAGCCTACTGTATGGTGTGGTACTGTCAGCGGGTGCTGACCGTCGGCGTGAACCGCGCGCTGCTGCCGATGGCGCTGGGCGGCGTTGCGTTCGGGCTGGGCTGCGCAGCCAAGTGGACCGGCATCTACGCCGGGGCCGGGCTGGCCGTGCTGTATCTGGGCGTGCTCTATGCGCGCTGGCAGCAGAAAAGGCCCGGCTTCCGGGCGGAGTTCCGCACCGCGGCGGTGGGCGGCGTGCTGTTTTATGTGCTGCTGCCGCTCTGCCTCTACATTGGGTCCTATTTGCCGTACTGGTGGCGCGATTCGGCGTTCAGCCTCAGCGATTGGTGGCAGTGCCAGGTGTCGATGTTCAGCTACCACGCGACGCTGAAGGCGACCCACCCGTTTGAGAGCCGCTGGTACACTTGGCTGCTGGGCCTGCGCCCGGTGTGGTACTACCGCAACGGTTACCTGCCCTACGGCATGAAGGCCAGCATTGCAGGCATGGCCGGGCCGGTCATCTGGCTGGTCGGGCTGGCGGCGCTGGTCGGGTTTTTGTGGCATCAGGTCAGCGGGCGCGGCAGCCGCCAGGGCGCGGGCGTGCTGATTTTGTACGGCACGCAGCTCATCCCGTGGATGCTGGTGACGCGCTGCACCTTCCTGTACCATTATTTCCCCAGCTCGATGTTCTGTCTGGCGGCGCTGGCACTGGTGCTGGCGCGGATGAAGCACGTAGACTGGGCGAAAAAGATCGCCGCGGGCCTCTGCGTGGTGGCGCTCGTCCTGTTTGTGCTCTATTATCCGGCGCTCTCCGGCCTGCCCATTCCCGCCTGGTGGGCTGACGCCCTGAATGTCCTGCCGAGCTTTGGGTTCTATTAAAAGAAAAGCCTCCCTTTGACAAGGACGGCTAAAAACGCTGCGGTAACGGGAGATGACTCTCGTTACCGCAGCGCTTTTGTTTTATTGTTCTAAAATTCTTTCGGTTCCTTTCTTATAAGAAAGGAACACCGCGCCCCATCAAGCCTCGGGCAGATAAATATGGTGCGGCAGACCCTCGACGTAGATGGGGGTCAGCTCGGCCTGGACGAGGGGGAGGGCGTAGGCCAGGAACTCGTCGGTCATGGCGGTGTGGTCGGCGTTGACCCACTCCAGCGGGACCTTCTTCTCGAGGTTTGCGACCTCGCTGATCGGGTGCAGGCTCGTACCGCACTGGTACGGCGCATTGGAGATGCGGTCCAGCGCGACCATCTCGCCGGTGTGGCCCTCAAACGCGGCCTTGGCAGCGGCGCCGCCGACCTGATACGCCTCGGTGATGTCGGTGCGGCTCGTCAGATGGCCCGCGCAGCGCTGCAGCGTCGAAAGCTCGATGCAGCGGGTCTTGGTGTCCAGACGGCGTGCAACGGTGTTTGCCAGGAAGCGCGCCGTGCCGGTCAGAGCCTTGTGGCCGAACGCATCCACCGCGTGGACATCGTCGGCCAGCTCGCAGACGTAGCGGCCATCCTCGAGCTTGACGCCCTCGGACACGGCGATGACAATGGACGGCTTGACCTTCTCGACGAAGTGATCCACATTGAACGGAACCTCGGGCAGGCAGATCATGTCCACGCCCTCGCAGTCCTCGGCTTTCGCCAGCGCCGCGGCGGCGGTCAGCCAGCCCGCATTGCGGCCCATGATCTCGACGATGGTCACGTACTTCGTGCCGTAGACCGTCGCATCGCGGATGATCTCCTTCATCACAACGCCGATGTACTTGGCCGCACTGCCGTAGCCGGGGGTGTGGTCGGTGACCATCAGGTCATTGTCGATGGTCTTGGGCACGCCCATAAAGCGGATGTCGCTGCCGATGTGTGCGCCGTAGTCGGCCAGCTTGCCGATGGTGTCCATCGAGTCATTGCCGCCGATGTAGAAAAAGTAGCCGATGTCCAGCTCCTTCAAAATCTCGAACAGCCGGATGTAGACTCTCTCGCCCTCGGCGGTGTGCCAGTCGGGCAGCTTATAGCGGCAGGAACCCAGATAGCTGGACGGGGTGCGCTTCAAAAGCTCAATGTCCAGCGCGGTTTTCAGCTTGTCGTCCAGCACGCAGGTGCGGCGCTCCAGCAGACCGGCTACGCCGTGCAGCATGCCGTAGACCTTGCCTGCGCCGCGGCGCTTGCAGCTCTCATACACGCCGGCCAGGCTTGCGTTGATGACCGAGGTGGGGCCGCCGGACTGACCAACGATTGCGTTTTTTGCCATGGTTTTCCTCCTTGCAGGCGGGGCCTGCAGCTTGTGGGTGGGTGCTCCCGGCAGAGGGTAGAGGTACCGCGGAGCAAACGAATTTTGTCATCCTCAGTGTATCATGCCGGAGCAGGTTTGACCATTGCGGCAGTTGCCTAAATAGCGGCGCGGCTATCGCAGATTCCCGATTCCGCAGTGCGGAACGGTCATGCGCGGCACAATTCCGTATATGGAAATCTGTTCCGCGGTATGGAATTTTGCACTGCAAAAAACTGCAAGAATGATTCCGAAACCTTGCAAAAATTGCGAAACGGCAAAACCTTGTGCAAGTTGACGAAGGTGTTGGATCTTTGACCGGCTGAAGGGCAAGGTGCCGGAGGGGCTCTGCCGCCCTGCGGTTCACGCAAACTTTTTTGCAATATCATCTTGACACCACCCCTCAACCGTGCTATTCTTTAACCATCAAAAGCGTTGAAGAGGAAAAGTACCGCTCCATATCCGCACAGAGAGCCTGGCATCTGGTGTAAGCCGGGACGGGGACAGGGCGCGAAAGAACACCTCCGAGCTGCAGCCTGAAATGCAAAAAGTAGGGTGTGCCGCAGGCCGTGCGTTACAGCGGCAGCGTTTCAAAGGTGAACGTGTACGGAAAAAGTGACCGTATGCCGTTGTTTCGGCTGCGGTAATTTAGGTGGCACCGCGGATCCAAGACAGCGATTCGTCCTAATGCAGGGCGAATGGGCTGTCTTTTTTGTTTACCATTCGGAGGGTGTAAGACGTAAACCGAAAAGGAGAAACAAACAATGTGCTGCATCATGGGTTATGCCGGGCATGATCTGTCCAAGAAAACTTTCACCGAATATCTGCTGCGTACCACCAGCCGCGGCCCGGACGACCAGCGCGTGGCCGAGACCGAGTTCGGCCTGCTGGGCTTTGGCCGTCTGGCCATCATGGGCCTGACGCCCGAGGGCATGCAGCCCTTCTTCCGCGGTGCGGACTGCGTGGCCTGCAACGGCGAGCTGTACGGCTTCCGCCCCGTCAAGGCCGAGCTGGAGGCCGAGGGCTACACGTTCGAGTCCGACTCCGACTGCGAGATCATCCTGCCGCTCTACTACAAGTACGGCCTTGACATGTTCAGGCACCTCGATGCTGAGTTCGCCATGATCCTGTACGACAGCCGCAAAAAGCTGCTGATCGCCGCACGCGACCCCATCGGCATCCGCCCGCTGTTCTACGGCTACAGTGAGTCGGGGCACATTGCCTTTGCGTCCGAGGCGAAAAACCTCGTGGGCCTGTGCAAAAAAATCTATCCGTTCCCGATTGGCAGCTACTACTGCAACGGTCAGTTTGTGCGCTACTGCGACATTGCCGATACGCCCGCCTACAGCCAGGACGAGCTGCCCGAGATTTTGACGAACATCCGCGAAAAGCTGGTTGCCGGTGTGGACAAGCGCCTTGACGCCGACACGCCGGTTGGCTTCCTGCTGTCGGGCGGTCTTGATTCGAGCCTGGTCTGCGCGATTGCGGCCAAGAAGCTGGGCAACCCGATCCGCACGTTCGCTATCGGCATGAGTGAGGACGCCATTGACCTGAAATACGCCAAGCAGGTGGCCGACTACCTGCACGCCGACCACACCGAGGTCATCATCAACCGCGACATCGTGCTGGACGCGCTGGAAAAGGTCGTCGCCATGCTCGGCACCTGGGATATTACCACCATCCGCGCGTCGGTGGGCATGTATCTGGTCTGCAAGTACATCCACGAGCACACCGACATCCGCGTGCTGCTGACCGGCGAGATCTCCGATGAGCTGTTCGGCTACAAGTACACCGACTACGCGCCGTCCGCCGCCGCATTCCAGACCGAGAGCCAGAAGCGCATCCGCGAGCTGTATATGTACGACGTGCTGCGCGCGGACCGCTCCATCAGCGTGAACAGCCTCGAGGCCCGCGTGCCGTTCGGTGATCTGGATTTTGTGCGTTACGTCATGAGCATCGACCCGGCCAAAAAGCTGAACACCTACGGCAAGGGCAAGTATCTGCTGCGCAAGGCCTTTGAGGGCGACTGGCTGCCCGAGAGCATCCTCTGGCGCGAGAAGGCCGCCTTCAGCGATGCCGTCGGCCATTCGATGGTGGATGACCTGAAGGAGTACGCCGAGACGGTCTACACGGACCGCGACTTTGCCGAGAAGTGCGGCAAGTACACCTACGCCCGTCCGTTTACCAAAGAAAGCCTGCTGTACCGCGAAATTTTTGAGAAGTATTATCCCGGTCAGGCCGAGATGATCGTCGATTACTGGATGCCCAACAAGGCATGGCCTCACTGCGATGTCAACGACCCCAGCGCCCGCGTGCTGGCAAACTACGGCGCAAGCGGGCAATAAAGGGAAAGCTGCCGAACCCTTCCGGCCATCGCTGACGCTCGGCCACCTCCCCTGATGGGTACTGCCCGTTGACCTTTACAAAAAGCTTTCTCTTGCATTTCCCCAAAATCTATGTATAATTAAAATTGTTTTCGCAGAGTAGAGACCTGCGCGTGGGGCTTGGCCCCGGAGTGCCTGACCAACGGGGAGTTGTGGCAGGACGAAGTGACGGAAACGTCCGCGGTGCAGGTTTCGCATCCCACTGCTGCATGATGGTGTGCAACGGCGGATGCGGCGTTGTGCCCATCCGACAAAAATTGCCTCCTCCCTTGTGCGGCAACGCACAAAGGAGGATTTTTTATGTGCGAACAAAAGCTGTCCGTCTTTTCCGCTGACTACTGGCGCGCTGCCCGGCGCGAGCTGAACAACCCGCGGGTGCTGGCCTTTTCGGGGCTGGTCTGCGCCATGGCCATCGTGCTGGAAAGCCTGCCCATCTACCTGCTGGGGCCGAGCCTGAAAATTTACTTCAGCTTCCTCGCCGTCTCGCTGGGCTGCATGTGCTACGGCCCCGTCGTCGGCATGATGGCCGGGGCTATCATTGATACGGTGGGTTTCCTGCTGGCAAGCTACGGCGAGCCGTATTTCCCCGGCTACCTCATTACGGCCATGCTGTCGGGACTGATCTACGGCGTTATGCTGTACCGCCAAAAACCGACGCTGCCGCGCATTATTGTGACGCGGCTCATCATCAACTACGGCAGCAACGTCCTGCTGGGCAGCGTCTGGAAGGCGATGCTCTACGGCAAGGGCTACCTTTACTATTTCACCTCGGGTCTGGTAAAGAACACGACGATGCTGCCCATCGAGGTGTTCCTGACCTGGGTCGTGCTCAACGCCGCCGTAAAGCAGGGGCTGGACAGAAAGTTTATTCATAAGAGGTAAAAGCCTTCCTTTGAGGAGGGCGGGCCCAAAAGTAAAAGTCATACTTTTGCACAAGAAAGTATGACTTTTACTTTTTTCCGTTGTGCGTCCTGCCCAGTGTACTGTCTGCACAGGCAAAACATTTACCTGTTTTGCTGAACTTTTCACAAAAATTTAAAAATTATTGCAAACGGATCGTAAAGCGGCTACAATGGGTCTTGCAAGACAGCAAAATGCGTCAATTCCCGGCAGATTCCGGCACGAAGCGACGCATTTTTGCCGTTTTCTGTACACAAAACAGGGAGGAACAACACACATGAAGAAACTGATGGGCATTCTGCTGGCCGCCTCTATGGTGTTCAGCCTGGCCGCCTGTGGTTCCACCGCTGACACTGCAGCCAGCAGCGCCGCCGGTACCACCGCTACTGCAGAGGGCAGCAGCAACAACCAGGCCCCCGACGTCAAGGTCGGTGCTATCATTCTGGGCGACGAGACCGAAGGCTACAGCGCCGCGCACATCAACGGCATCAAGGAAGCTGCCGCCGAGCTGGGCATGTCCGATGACCAGATCGTCTGGAAGTACAAGATCGCTGAGGGCGGCGTCACCGCCGACGCAGCCGAGGACCTTGTCGGCCAGGGCTGCAACCTGATCATCTCCAACTCCTACGGCCATCAGACCTACATGGAGGAGGAAGCCGAGAAGTACCCTGACATCAACTTTGTGGCCATGACCGGCGACTTCGCCGCCATCTCCGAACTCGATAACTTCTACAACGCCTTCACCGCCGTCTACCAGAGCCGCTATGTCTCCGGTGTCGTCGCAGGCATGAAGGTCAAGGATCTGGTCGAGTCCGGCACCCTGACCCCCGAGACCCAGCCCGACAGCTTCACCGCTGACGGCAAGGTCAAGATCGGCTACGTCGGCGCCTACAACTACGCCGAGGTCGTCTCCGGCTACACCGCCTTCTTCCTGGGCGTCCAGAGCGTTTACCCCGATGTCCAGATGGAGGTCATGTACACGAACTCCTGGTTCGACATCGACAAGGAGGGCGCTGCCGCCGAGGCCCTGATCGCCAACGGTGCGGTCATCATCGGCCAGCACGCTGACTCCACCGGTGCCCCCGCTGCCACCCAGAAGCTGAAGGACTCCGGCAAGATCTGCTACTCCATCGGCTACAACATCGACATGCTCGACACCGCCCCCACCGCTGCCCTGACCTCCGCGACCAACGTCTGGAAGGTCTACTACAAGGAGCTGTTCGAGGGTGCGCAGGCCGGCAGCATCCCGCAGGATTGGTGCAAGGGCTATGAGGATGGCGCTGTCGCCATCACCGACCTCGGCCCCGAGGTTGCCGACGGCACCGCCGAGAAGGTCGCCGAGGTTGAGGCTGCGCTGAAGGACGGCAGCCTGCATGTCTTCGACACCAGCAAGTTCACCGTCGACGGCGCGGAGGTCACCACCGCCCCCATCGACCTGACCTACTACGATTTCAGCACCGGTTCTCCTGTGGCTGTCTATCAGGGCGAGACCAAGGAGGCCATCTCCGACGGTTACTTCCACGAGGGTGAGCTGCGTGCAGCCCCGACGTTTGCCCTGCGCATCGATGGCATCATCGAGGACGCTGACCCCGTCGCCTGATTCTGACTGAATCTAAAGGGAAGACTGCGGTGGAACCGCAGCCTTCCCTTTTGGTGGTTATATCTGTCGTTGCAAATCAGGCCGTAGGGGCGCATTCTATATGCGCCCGTGCAGCTTACGGCAGGTACGGCGGGCGGATATAGAATCCGCCCCTACGGATCACAAAATTGTTCCTACCCAATTTATAAATACCATCCGAAAGGAGCCTGCACAATGGCGCAGAACGAATATGCTGTGCGCTTGGAGCACGTTACCAAGACCTTTGGCCCCGTCGTGGCCAACAAGGATGTTTCCCTGGGCGTGCGCCGCGGCGAGATTCTGGCCCTGCTGGGCGAAAACGGCAGCGGCAAGACGACCCTGATGAACATGATCGCCGGTATCTACTTCCCCGACGAGGGCGAGATCTATGTCGGCGACAAGGCGGCGACCATCCGCTCCCCCCGCGACGCGCTGGACCTGGGCATCGGCATGATCCACCAGCACTTCAAGCTCGTGGACGTGTTCTCCGCGACAGAGAATATCGCCCTGTCGATGGGCAACAGCGAGAAGTTCGACCTGAAAAAGGTCCACGATAAGGCCCGCGCCATCTGCGAAAAGTACGAGTTCGCCCTTGACCTCGACCAGAAGGTCTACGAGATGAGCGTCAGCCAGAAGCAGACGCTGGAGATCGTCAAGGTGCTGTACCGCGGCGCGGACATCCTGATCCTCGACGAGCCTACGGCAGTTCTGACCCCGCAGGAGACCGAGAAGCTGTTCAGCGTCATCCGCAACATGAAGGCCGACGGCAAGGCGGTCATCATCATCACCCACAAGCTGCACGAGGTCCTGTCCATCAGTGACCGTGTCGCCATCCTGCGCAAGGGCGAGTATGTCGGTGACATCGCCACAAAGGACGCCAACGAGGCCAAGCTGACCGAGATGATGGTCGGCGAGAAGGTCGAGCTGAACATTGAACGCCCCGAGCCGGTCAACCCGGTCAAGCGGCTGGACATTGAACATCTGACCGTCCGCAGCGCCGAGGGCATCACCGTGCTGGACGATGCGTCCTTCCCGGTCTACGGCGGCGAGATCCTCGGCATTGCGGGCATCTCCGGCAACGGCCAGAAGGAACTGCTGGAGGCTATTGCCGGTTTGCAGCCCGCCGAGAGCGGCGCAAGCATCGAGTATTACGCGCCCGACGCTGCCGCACCCGTGCAGCTCGTCGGCAAAAGCCCCAAGGCCATCCGCGAGGCGGGCATCCACCTGTCCTTTGTGCCCGAGGATCGTCTGGGCATGGGTCTGGTCGGCTCGATGGGCATGACCGACAACATGATGCTGAAAAGCTATGGCAAGGGCCATTCGCCCATCGTGGACCGCAAGGCCCCGCTGGCGCTGGCCGAGACGATCAAGAAAGAGCTGGGCGTCGTCACGCCCGACCTGAACACCCCGGTCTCCCGCCTGTCGGGCGGCAACGTCCAGAAGGTGCTGGTGGGCCGTGAGCTGGCCGCCGACCCCATCGTCCTGATGACCGCCTACGCGGTGCGCGGTCTGGACATCAACACGTCCTATACGATCTATCACCTGCTCAACGAGCAGAAAAAGCGCGGTGTGGCGGTCATTTACGTCGGTGAGGACCTCGACGTGCTGCTGGAGCTGTGTGACCGCATCGTTGTGCTGTGCGGCGGCAAGGTCAACGGCATTCTCGATGGCCGCAAGACCACGAAGGAGGAGGTCGGTCTGCGAATGACCAACCTGGTAAAGGAGGAGCAGGCATGAGTCAGACTGCCACTGCGGCCCGCGAGCCGCTGCTGCGCATTGCCAAGCGTGAGGGCACGACGATGCCCCAGAAGATCGCCGTGCGCGCCATCGCCATTCTGTTGGCGCTGGTCGTCGATGCGCTGTTTATCTTTTTCGTCACCGGCCTGAACCCGCTGTCCGTCTATGGCGTCATGTGGAGCGGTACCTTCGCCAACATGACCCGCTTCAGCTGGATGCTGCGCGACCTGTCCACGCTGCTCTGCGTCGGCATCGCGCTGGCCCCGGCCTTCAAGATGCGCTTCTGGAACTGCGGCGGCGAGGGCCAGATCCTGATCGGCGGCCTGACTGCCGCCCTCATCATGGTGTATCAGGGCAACAATCTGCCGCTGCCGCTGCTGTTTGCCGCCATGGCGCTGGGCAGCATTGCCGCGGGCGCACTGTGGGGCTTCATCCCCGCGTGGTTCAAGTCCCGCTGGAACACGAACGAGACGCTGTTCACCCTGATGATGAACTACGTTGCTACGTCCATTGTTGCCTGCATGACCAACATCATGCGCGGCCAGGCGTCAAGCCTCGGCACGCTGAACAAGGCAACCAAGGCCGGCTGGTTCCCCGTCATTATGGGCCAGCGCTACACCATCAACATCATTGTGGTCATTGTGCTGACCTTCGTCATGTACGCCTATCTGCGCTTCTCCAAGCAGGGCTATGAGATCAGCGTTGTCGGCGAGAGCGAGAACACCGCGCGGTATGCGGGCATCAATGTCCGCCGCGTTACGGTGCGCACGATGCTGATCTCCGGCGCGATCTGCGGCCTGTGCGGCTTCCTGATCGTGGCCGGCAAGGATCAGACCATCTCCACGGCGTCCGCCAACGGGCGCGGCTTCACGGCCATTATTGTCGCATGGCTGGCCAAATTCAACACCTTCTATATGGCGCTCATCTCGTTCCTGCTGGTTTTCCTCGAGCGCGGTGCGTCGGAGATCGCGTCTGCGTACTCGCTGAACGAGTACGCCGCCGACATCATCACCGGCATCATCCTGTTCTTCATTCTGGGCAGTGAGTTCTTCATCAACTACCGCGTCATCCCCCGCGGCGCACACAAGGAGGGCAAGTGATATGCACAGCAGTCTGATTGCGTGGATCATGCGCGCCATCCCGTTTGGCACAATTATCATGTACGGTGCGCTGGGCGAGACCGTGACCGAGAAATCCGGCAACCTGAACCTCGGCGTGCCGGGCATCATGTACCTGGGCGGCTTCGCGGGCTTTGCCAGCGCCTGGGCCTATGAGAACAGCGCTGCCAACCCCAACGGCTTTGTCAGCATCCTGATCGCCCTGTCCTGCGCCATTCTGGCCTCGATGGCGGGCGGCCTGATCTATGCGTTCCTGACCATCTCCCTGCGCGCCAACCAGAACGTCACCGGTCTGGCGCTGACGACCTTCGGCATGGGTGTGGCAAACTTCTTCGGCGTGTTTATCCTGAACGGCGCCAGCTACTCCGCCGCTCCCGTCGCCAACAAGGCGTTCAGCGCCAAAATTCCCGTGCTGTCGGGTCTGGGCGACATTGGGCAGGTCGTGTTCTCCTACGGCTTTCTCGTCTATGCGGCGATCCTGCTGGCTGTGGTGCTGCACTGGTTCCTGACCCGCACCCGTGCGGGCCTGAATCTGCGCGCCGTCGGTGAGAACCCCGCCACCGCGGACGCCGCGGGCATCAACGTTACGCTGTACAAGTACCTGTCCACCTGCATCGGCGCGGGCATCTGCGGCATCGGCGGTCTGTACTATGTACTGGACTACAACCAGGGCATCTGGGCGACCACCGGCCAGATCGAGGCGCTGGGCTGGCTGGCCGTGGCGCTGGTCATTTTCACGACCTGGAAGCCGCTGAACGCCATCTGGGGCGCGTACCTGTTCGGTATGCTCTATTGGCTGTACCAGTTTCTGCCGTCGCTGCTCGGCATCACGATGGCCAGCCACATCACCGACCTTGTGCAGATGCTGCCCTACGTTGTCACGATCATCGTCCTGATCGTCGTTTCGATGCGCAAGAAGAAGGAAAACCAGCCCCCGGCTCATCTGGGTCTGGCTTACTTCCGCGAGGAGCGGTAAGGTTGCCTTCCCCCGTGGGGGAAGGTGGCCGAGGCCCCGCCCG
>OGLJ01002152.1_pt1 | contig 13251 bp, 10 predicted proteins | sample 1572801 | NCBI WGS metagenome assembly OGLJ01 (sample SAMEA2581877, study PRJEB24529) | metagenome | biome: Human gut stool | place: China | collected 2011
GAAAAATACCTGTCAACACTTTTACAGGACAGCGCATTTTAATGCGTCGGCCCTGATCACAAGACAAGTATACAAGAACACAGTAATCTTGTACATAAAAACATTATTATCAATAATATAAAAAGTATATGTCTATCAACTATGTAGTAACCAAAAAGGTGGATAAAACGAAGGGAGAAGTAAAAGTACGTTATTATGCTACCACAAGGGCTATGCAAAAAAAGCCTGTTAACAGTTCACAGATTGCAATGCAGTTAGCCGAAAGAAGCTCTCTGCAAGATGGAGATGTAATGTCGGTGCTGACACAGTTATCGGGGATCATCGCCGGGCACTTGCACGAAGGCAGGACAGTAAGTATTGACGGATTGGGAAATTTCTTCCCGACCATTAGCAGTGAAGGAGTAGAAAAGCCGGAAGAGTGTACAGCTGATAAAGTGTGGGTAGCACGTATCGGATTCAAAGCGGCTCCTGCTTTTTTGAAAAAGGTACGAATAAAAACCAAATTCCTCAGTATCCAATTGCAAGAAGGAAGAAAAGCAGCTGCTAAAAAGAAGAAAGCAGTAGAAGCGGAGAATGAGAAGTGAACATAGAAAAAATAATAGGGAAAAAGAGAACGAAGAACCATTTAACAATCTGTTGAAAACTTTATTTCACATTTTCTATCTGAGAGATTCTTTTTTCTTTGAGAAATACGTATTTTTGCCGACACTTGCTTATATAATAAGGTGAAACAGATGAAGAAAGAACAAGAGGAATTGACATATCACGTACCGGTATTACTAAAAGAAAGCGTAGACGGAATGAATATTCGCCCCGATGGAACGTACGTAGACGTTACTTTCGGTGGTGGCGGACATTCAAGGGAGATACTTTCACGTTTAGAAAAAGGCGGACGTTTACTGGGTTTTGACCAGGACGAGGATGCCGAACGGAACATTGTCAATGACCCACATTTCACATTTGTACGAAGTAACTTTCGCTATTTGCATAATTTTCTTCGCTATCATGAAATAGAAAAAGTGGATGCTATTTTGGCAGATTTAGGGGTATCATCTCATCACTTTGATGACAGCGAACGAGGGTTTTCATTTCGCTTTGACGGAGCACTGGATATGCGTATGAACAAGCGGGCAGGACTCACAGCTGCTGATGTATTAAATACCTATGATGAAGAACGATTAGCAGATCTTTTTTATCTGTACGGAGAATTAAAAAACAGTCGTAAACTGGCATCGGTTATAGTAAAATCCCGTGCTTCCGGACAGATTAAGACAATAGGTGAGTTTCTGGAAATCATCAAACCGTTATTTGGACGTGAACGGGAAAAGAAAGAATTAGCCAAAGTATTTCAGGCACTTCGTATAGAAGTAAACCAGGAAATGGAAGCATTGAAAGAAATGTTGCTGGCAGCAACGGAAGCACTAAAACCGGGTGGAAGATTAGTAGTAATCACTTATCATTCGTTGGAAGACCGAATGGTAAAAAACATCATGAAAACCGGTAATGTTGAGGGCAAAGCAACACAAGATTTTTTTGGAAATCTGCAAACTCCATTCAAACTGGTAAACAATAAAGTGATTGTCCCGAATGAGGAAGAGATAGAACGTAATCCGAGATCACGAAGTGCCAAACTAAGGATAGCGGAAAAGAAATAAAAGAGAAGCTTGTAAGTAAATTAAGATCAGGCTACCTAAAAGGCAAGTCAACTAAAATAGAGACAACGATGGAAGAAGAAAAGATAATAAAAGAAGAGCCGAAAGGAGGTAAAAAGAAAAAAAGAGCCTCCCTGAAAAGTATTCTTGGAGGAGATATTCTGGCAACAGACTTTTTCCGCCGCCAAACAAAGCTGCTGGTACTTATCATGATATTTATTATCTTCTACATCCACAACCGATATGCCAGCCAGCAACAACAGATTGAAATAGACCGACTTAAAAAAGAGCTTATCGACATAAAATATGACGCACTGACACGTAGTTCGGAGTTGATGGAAAAAAGCCGCCAGTCACGCATCGAGGAGTATATCTCGACAAAAGAAAGTGATTTGCAGACTTCGACCAATCCACCGTATGAAATCAAAAAATGAAGTACACAGAGAACAGGTAACTTTAAATAGTAAATCGTTAAACAGTAAATAGTCTTGGCAGTTAATAAAAAAAATATAATGACCCGTTACTTCTTCGTCATCCTCATTATGGGGTTGGTGGGAGTAGCAATTGTTGTAAAGGCAGGCATTACCATGTTTGCCGAACGACAATACTGGCAGGATGTAGCAGACCGTTTTGTAAAGGAGAATGTAACCGTAAAGCCGAACCGGGGCAATATTATCTCATCCGACGGTAAATTAATGGCAAGCTCACTGCCGGAATATCGTATCTACATGGACTTTAAAGCTGGTGCTCCTGCTAAAATAGACTCACTTAAAAAACACATGAATGAGATTTGCGAAGGATTACACCAGATATTTCCTGACAAAAGTGCTGCCGAGTTTAAAGCACATCTTCAAAAGGGAATAAAAAAAGGAAGCCGGAACTACCTGCTCTATCCCAAACGAATCTCTTATATTCAATACAAAGAAGCCAAACGCCTGCCTGTTTTTAACATGAACAAATATAAAGGCGGATTTCATGAGCTGGCATACAACCAACGCAAGAAGCCATTCGGCTCTCTGGCTGCCCGTACCTTAGGGGATCTTTACGCTGACACAGCACAAGGTGCAAAGAATGGAATTGAACTGGCTTTTGATACATTGCTGAAAGGACGGGACGGAATCACACACCGTCAGAAGGTAATGAACAAATACCTTAACATCGTAGATATTCCCCCCATAGATGGTTGTGATCTTATTGCCACCATTGATGTAGGAATGCAGGATATTTGCGAAAAAGCACTGGTGGACAAACTGAAAGAGTTAAATGCCAGTGTAGGCGTTGTTGCATTGATGGAGGTTTCAACAGGAGAAGTCAAAGCGATAGTCAACATGATGAAAGCTGCAGACGGTAACTATTACGAGATGCGTAACAATGCTATCAGTGACATGCTTGAGCCGGGGTCTACTTTCAAAACTGCTTCTATCATGGTAGCCCTGGAAGACGGATACATCACTCCGGACTATGAAGTAGATACAGGAAACGGTATCAAAATGATGTATGGACGTGCAATGAGAGACTGGAACTGGCATCGTGGCGGATACGGAAGAATCAATGTAACACGTATTCTTGAAGTATCATCCAATGTGGGAACTTCAAGCATTATAGATCAATTCTATCATGACAAACCACAAAAGTTTGTAGATGGACTGAAACGTATGAGCATTGACCAACCCCTACATTTACAGATATCAGGAGAAGGTAAGCCTAATATTAAAGGACCCAAAGAACGCTATTTTGCAAAAACGACTCTTCCCTGGATGAGTATTGGTTATGAAACTCAGGTACCCCCCATGAATATCCTGACGTTCTATAATGCCATTGCAAATAATGGTGTCATGGTACGCCCCAAATTTGTAAGAGCAGCTGTGAAGGATGGAGAAGTAGTAAAAGAGTTTCCAACGGAGGTGATTAATCCGAAAATTTGTTCAGACAATACATTGAAGCAGATACAGGAGATTTTGTACAAAGTTGTTCATCAGGGATTGGCAGGACCGGCAGGTAGTAAGCAGTTTGCCGTTTCGGGAAAAACAGGTACGGCACAGATCTCACAAGGTGCTGCCGGATATAAGACCGGAAGGACAAATTATCTGGTTAGTTTCTGCGGATATTTTCCTTCGGAGGCTCCGAAATACAGCTGTATTGTTTCGATTCAGAAACCCGGGTTACCAGCTTCGGGAGGTTTGATGGCAGGTAGTGTATTTGGTAAAATTGCAGAAAGAGTATATGCAAAAGACCTGCGTTTGCCTTTGACAAATGCCATCGACACAAATAGCGTAGTCATTCCCGACGTAAAAGCCGGAGAGATGAATGACGCCAAACGGGTACTGGATGAACTAAGCATACAAAGCCAAAGCAAATTTGACTTAAAGAGTGGCAAAGAAACCTGGGGAAGTACACATGCAGCTCCCAAAAGTGTTATTCTGGAAAGCAGAGACCTCATGCGGGATTTTGTACCCAGCGTTATAGGCATGGGGGCAAAAGATGCTGTTTATTTGCTTGAAAGCAGAGGAGTGAAAGTAAACCTGGTAGGTGTAGGCAAGGTGAAAAGCCAGTCGATAGCTAACGGAACGAGAGTAAAGAAGGGACAAACAATAACACTCGTACTGCATTAGAGAGATGGAAGTGAAGATTTTGAATAAGTAGTACGTGTCAACCGAATATAAAAAAGAAGATGAAGTTAAATGAATTATTAAAGGCTATTCAACCGATACAAGTTGTCGGAGCTTCGGACATAGAAATAACAGGAGTCAACATTGATTCCAGACAAGTGGAGGCAGGCCATTTATTTATGGCTATGCGTGGTACACAGGCAGACGGGCATGCATATATTCCCGCAGCAATTGAAAAAGGAGCCATAGCTGTGCTTTGTGAAGATATGCCTGAACATCCGGAAGAAGGTATCACCTATATACAAGTGAAAGACAGCGAAGATGCAACCGGTAAAGTTGCTACTACTTTCTTTGGAGATCCTACTTCAAAAGTGGAATTGGTGGGTGTAACCGGAACAAACGGAAAAACCACCATCGCTACCTTATTATATAATACATTCCGTTATTTCAGATATAAAGTAGGACTCATCTCAACTGTATGTAACTATATTGATGATGAAGCGATTCCGACTGAGCATACCACTCCTGACCCTATCACACTAAACCGATTGCTGGGAAGAATGGCTGATGAAGGCTGTAAATATGTTTTCATGGAGGTAAGCTCCCACTCCATTGCTCAGAAACGTATCAGTGGTTTAAAGTTTGCAGGAGGTATCTTCACCAACCTGACCCGCGACCATCTGGATTATCATAAGACAGTAGAAAACTATCTGAAAGCAAAGAAAAAATTCTTTGATGACCTACCCAAGAGTGCATTCAGCCTTACTAACCTGGATGATAAAAACGGGCTGGTAATGACGCAGAACACACGTTCGAAGGTGTACACCTACTCTCTGAGAAGTTTGAGTGACTTCAAAGGCAGAGTGTTAGAATCACATTTTGAAGGAATGTTGCTTGATTTCAACAACCATGAATTGATGGTACAATTCATAGGCAAATTCAATGCTTCCAATCTTCTGGCTGTATTTGGTGCAGCAGTGTTGCTTGGTAAGAAAGAAGAAGACGTACTGGTAGCACTCAGTACACTTCATCCGGTAGCCGGACGTTTTGATGCCATTCGTTCTCCACAGGGATATACAGCAATTGTTGATTATGCACATACTCCGGATGCTCTGATAAATGTGCTGAATGCCATTCATGGAGTACTCGAAGGAAAAGGAAAAGTGATTACCGTAGTAGGTGCCGGAGGTAACCGCGACAAAGGCAAGCGTCCTATTATGGCCAAAGAAGCTGCCAAAGCAAGTGATCGTGTTGTCATCACATCGGACAACCCTCGTTTTGAAGAACCTCAGGACATCATAAATGATATGTTAGCTGGTTTGGACACAGAGGACAGAAAGAAGACAATCAGTATTACAGACCGTAAAGAGGCTATCCGTACCGCTTGTATGCTGGCCGAAAAAGGAGATGTAATTCTCGTTGCCGGAAAAGGGCACGAGAACTATCAGGAGATAAAAGGAGTGAAACATCACTTTGATGATAAAGAGATATTAAAAGAGTTATTTTCATTGACAATTTAACAATTTACAATTTACGATTGGAGTTACCATTGTAAAAGAAGTGATTTAAATCGTAAATAGTAAATCGTCCAATAGTAAATAAAATCATGTTATACTATCTATTTGAGTGGCTACATAAATTAAACTTCCCCGGGGCGGGAATGTTTGGATATACATCTTTCCGCGCATTGATGGCTATTATTCTGGCACTGTTGATTTCAAGTATCTGGGGTGACAAGTTTATCAACTTGCTGAAACGAAAGCAAATCACGGAAACACAGCGTGATGCTAAAATTGATCCCTTTGGCGTCAACAAAGTAGGTGTGCCCAGCATGGGAGGTGTTATCATCATTGTAGCCATTTTGATACCTTGCCTGTTGCTTGGAAAATTACATAATATCTATATGATATTGATGCTCATTACCACTATATGGCTGGGATCATTGGGATTTGCCGATGACTATATCAAAATATTCAAAAAAGACAAAGAAGGATTACACGGTAAGTTTAAAATTATCGGTCAGGTAGGATTAGGGCTGATTGTCGGATTAACCCTATACCTCAGCCCGGATGTGGTAATTCGTGAAAACATCGAGGTACAAACTCCCGGACGTGAAATGGAGGTTATACATGGGACGAATGATCTCAAGTCTACTCAGACTACCATTCCGTTCTTTAAAAGCAATAACCTTGATTATGCCGATCTGGTAGCTTTTATGGGTGATCATGCTCAAACAGCCGGTTGGATATTGTTCGTTATCATCACCATCTTTGTGGTGACAGCCGTATCCAACGGAGCCAATCTGAATGACGGCATGGACGGTATGGCTGCGGGTAACTCCGCCATCATCGGATTAACACTGGGAATACTGGCATATGTATCAAGCCATATTGAATTCGCGGGATATCTGAACATCATGTATATCCCCGGCTCGGAAGAACTGGTAATCTTTATCTGCGCATTTATCGGTGCACTGATAGGCTTCTTATGGTACAATGCATACCCGGCACAAGTATTTATGGGAGATACGGGTAGCTTAACGATTGGTGGTATTATCGCCGTATTTGCCATCATCATACACAAAGAATTACTGATTCCGATTCTTTGTGGCGTGTTCCTGGTAGAAAACCTGTCGGTAATTCTGCAACGTGCCTATTATAAAATTGGTAAACGAAAAGGAGTGAAACAACGCCTCTTTAAACGTACGCCTATACACGACCATTTCCGTACATCAATGAATCAGATAGAAGACGGATGCCGGGTTGTGTTTACAAAACCGGACAATCTGTTTCACGAATCAAAAATCACAGTTCGCTTTTGGATTGTAACGATTGTACTGGCAGCGATAACGATTATTACATTAAAGATAAGATAAATAAGGATTCAATGCGTCAATATACCGATGTGCCGATTAAGAAAAGCCAATGGAATAATGAAGCATGAAGCCCAAAGATAACAGAGAGAATTAACCGGATTATTAACCATTAAAGTTTGTGCACTGCCATTGGTGCATTAGCATATTGGCCTATTAGCACATTATTGAGAATGAAAAGAATTGTAATTTTAGGAGCAGGTGAAAGCGGTGCAGGTGCTGCCGTATTAGCCAAGGTAAAAGGATTCGAGACGTTTGTATCAGATATGTCCGCCATTAAGGACAAATACAAGGAACAACTCGACAGCCACGGTATTGCCTGGGAAGAAGGTCATCATACCGAAGAATTGATTCTGAATGCCGACGAGGTAGTAAAAAGCCCGGGGATTCCGAATGACGCTCCATTGATTCTGAAACTAAAGGCACAAGGCACGCCGATCATATCGGAAATAGAATTTGCCGGACGCTATACGGATGCAAAGATGGTTTGCATTACCGGATCAAACGGAAAAACAACAACAACCAGCCTCATTTATCACATTTTTAAAAGCGCAGGACTAAATGTGGGACTGGCAGGAAATATAGGAAAAAGCCTGGCTTTGCAAGTAGCAGAAGGTAAGCATGATTATTATGTAATCGAACTAAGTTCATTTCAACTGGACAACATGTACGAATTTCGTGCAAATATCGCTGTCCTGATGAATATTACGCCGGATCATCTGGATCGTTACGATCACTGTATGCAAAATTATATTGATGCCAAATTCCGCATTACCCAAAACCAAACTCAGGACGATGCTTTCATTTTCTGGAATGACGATCCCATCATCAAACGAGAACTGGAAAAGCACGGCCTAAAGGCACACTTATACCCATTCGCAGCAGTAAAAGAGGATGGAGCAATTGCCTATGTAGAGGACAATGAGGTAAAAATCACAGAGCCAATTGCGTTCAACATGGAACAAGAGAAGTTGGCACTGACCGGACAACATAATCTCTATAATTCATTAGCAGCAGGTATCTCGGCCAATCTTGCCGGCATTACAAAAGAAGATATCCGCAAAGCATTGTCGGATTTTAAAGGTGTGGAACACCGTTTAGAGAAAGTAGCCCGTGTAGGTGGTATTGATTTTATCAATGACTCCAAAGCTACCAATGTAAACTCTTGCTGGTATGCTCTGCAAAGTATGACAACCAAAACAGTGCTTATACTTGGTGGTAAGGATAAAGGAAATGACTATACAGAAATAGAAGATCTGGTACGCGAGAAATGTTCGGCATTGGTGTATCTGGGACTGCACAATGAAAAGCTACATGCTTTTTTCGACCGGTTCGGATTACCGGTAGCCGATGTACAAACCGGCATGAAAGACGCAGTAGAAGCTGCATATAAACTGGCTAAAAAAGGTGAAACCGTACTGTTAAGTCCTTGTTGTGCCTCCTTCGATCTCTTCAAGAGTTACGAAGATCGTGGCGACCAGTTCAAAGAGTACGTTCGCGCCCTCTAATTTTTAATCTTTAATTCTTAATTAAAACAGTGGATCTATTAAAGAACATATTCAAGGGCGATAAGGTAATCTGGATTATCTTTCTCTGCCTCTGCCTCATCTCAATCATTGAGGTATTTTCGGCAGCCAGCACCCTGACGTATAAGAGCGGGGACCACTGGGGACCGATCACACAGCATTCTATCATCCTGATGGTGGGGGCCGTTGTTGTAGTGTTGATGCACAATATTCCTTATAAATGGTTTCAGGTATTCCCTGTTTTCCTATACCCTGTCTCTGTTGTACTGCTGGCTTTTGTTACGCTGATGGGTGTTATCACAGGCGATCGCGTCAATGGTGCAGCACGTTGGATGTCGTTCATGGGATTACAGTTCCAGCCATCGGAGCTGGCAAAGATGGCTGTGGTTATTGCAGTTTCTTTTATTCTATCCAAAAGACAGGATGACGAAGGTGCCAATCCGAAGGCATTCAAATACATCATGATTATCACCGGGCTTGTTTGCCTGTTGATTGCTCCGGAAAACCTTTCAACAGCGATGTTACTATTCGGAGTTGTATTTCTGATGATGTTTATCGGCCGGGTAGCAGCACGGAAACTACTTCTTTTAATAGGCTCATTGGGATTGGTAGGTGTAATAGGTGTCGTATTTTTGTTGGCCATCCCAAAGGATTCGGATATTCCTTTCCTGCATCGTTTTGACACATGGAAAAGTCGTATCACCAATTTCACAGAAAAAGAGGAAGTACCGGCTGCAAAATTTGATATAGACAAAGATGCCCAGATAGCGCATGCCCGTATTGCTATTGCAACAAGTAATTTTGTTGGTAAAGCACCTGGCAACTCTATTCAACGTGACTTTTTGAGTCAGGCATTCTCTGATTTTATTTTTGCCATCATTATAGAAGAGCTTGGTCTGGTGGGAGGAGCTTTCGTTGTTTGCCTATATATCTGGCTACTGGTACGCGCCGGGCGCATAGCCCAAAAATGCGAACGAACGTTCCCTGCTTTTCTGGTAATGGGCATAGCACTCATGTTGGTATCGCAGGCAATTTTAAATATGATGGTAGCCGTTGGTTTATTCCCGGTGACAGGTCAACCTCTGCCACTCATCAGTAAAGGAGGAACTTCAACTTTAATAAACTGTGCCTATATCGGTATGATATTGAGTGTAAGTCGTTATACTGCGTATCTCGAAGAGCAGAAAGAACGTGACGCACAACTACAAATGCAGATAGCAGCAGAAACAACCGAGGCTCAGATAGTTGCAGAACCTACAGCACAGGTGTTGAATAGTGATGCAGAGTTTGAGAAAGAGAAATAGTTAAGAGTTACAGGTCGTTGCGTCCCGATATCCTATGATATCCGCGATCAGTAGTTCACTAAAATAATGTATAATGGAAAAAGAGCTTAGAATCATCATCAGTGGCGGTGGTACAGGAGGACATATCTTTCCGGCTGTATCCATCGCCAATGCCATAAAAGAGCAGTGTCCTGATGCTAAAATATTATTCGTTGGTGCTGAAGGCCGAATGGAAATGCAACGCGTACCTGATGCCGGTTATGAGATTATCGGGCTACCGGTTGCCGGATTCGACCGTAAACGCCTGTGGAAGAACTTCGCTGTACTCATTAAACTGGCGCGTAGCCAATGGAAAGCAAAGAGTATCATTAAGAAGTTTCGCCCTCAGGTAGCAGTAGGTGTTGGTGGCTATGCCAGCGGACCAACTCTGAAGATGGCTGGTATGATGGGAGTTCCCACTCTGATACAAGAACAAAATTCTTATGCAGGAGTAACCAATAAGTTATTAGCAAAGAAAGCATGTAAAATATGCGTGGCGTATGATGGTATGGAAAAATTCTTTCCGGCAGATAAAATACTGATGACAGGAAACCCGGTTCGCCAAAACCTGTTTACCAATACTCAAAGCCGGGAAGAGGCCATACAGGCTTTCGGACTCAGCCCGGAAAAGAAAACAATGTTGATCTTGGGAGGTAGCCTTGGCGCACGTACCATTAATAATACGTTGATAGCAGGGTTACAAACCATAAAAGAGACAAGCGGCATTCAATTCATTTGGCAAACAGGAAAAATATATTACCAACAGGTAATGGAAGCTGTTAAAACAGCAGGAGAAATTCCGAATCTGTATGTAACAGACTTTATTAAAGACATGGCTACAGCTTATTCAGCAGCTGATTTGGTGATCTCCCGGGCTGGTGCGGGTTCTATATCAGAGTTCTGCCTGCTGAGCAAACCGGTTATTCTGGTTCCTTCGCCTAATGTAGCTGAAGACCATCAGACTAAGAATGCATTGGCCTTGGTCAATAAGCAGGCTGCCATATATGTAAAAGATGTAGAAGCAGAAGAGAAACTGTTGTCCGTAGCATTAGAAACAATTACCAATGCTACAAAATTAAAAGATTTAAGTGAGAATATAGCAAAGTTAGCATTGCCGGACTCTGCTACTATCATAGCAAAAGAAGTGATAAAATTAGCACAACAATGAATATCGAAACTATAAAATCAGTCTATTTTGTTGGTGCCGGTGGCATCGGAATGAGTGCACTTGTACGTTACTTTCTTTCCAGAGGAAAATTCGTAGCCGGTTATGACCGTACTCCCAGCGAACTAACTGAGTGCCTTATTGCCGAAGGTGCACAAATACACTACGAAGAAGACGCAGACCTGATTCCCGAAGAATGTAAAGACAAGGAAAGTACTCTCGTCGTACTGACACCCGCCGTACCACAGGAACATGCCGAACTGGTTTATTTCCGTAACAACGGTTTTGAAATACAGAAACGCGCCCAGGTATTGGGAACCATTACGCACTCCAGTAAAGGGCTTTGCGTAGCCGGGACCCATGGAAAGACAACTACTTCGACGATGACTGCACATTTGTTACACCAGTCACATGTGGGGTGTACAGCTTTCTTAGGAGGAATTTCCAAGAATTATGGAACTAACCTGCTACTTTCGAAGACAAGCCCGTACACTGTAATCGAAGCGGATGAATTTGACCGTTCCTTCCACTGGCTATCTCCGTTTATGTCCGTCATCACATCTACGGATCCCGATCATCTGGATATCTACGGAACAGCAGAAGCATACCTTGAAAGTTTTGAACACTACACCACGCTTATTCAGCCAGGTGGTGCATTGATTATTCGCAAAGGTATTTCGCTGCAACCTCAGGTACAGCAAGGAGTGAAAGTATATACTTATTCGCGCGACGAAGGTGATTTCCATGCTGAAAATATCCGTATCGGAAACGGTGAGATCTTCATTGACTTTGTCGGACCGGAGGTACGTATCAACGATATCCAACTGGGGATACCCATAAGTATCAACATCGAAAATGGAGTAGCTGCCATGGCACTTGCTCACCTGAATGGTGTCACAAATGAGGAAATTAAACAAGGTATGGCGAGTTTCCATGGAGTGGACCGCCGTTTCGATTTTAAAATCAAAAATGATCGCGTAGTCTTTCTGAGTGATTATGCTCATCATCCGTCAGAGATCAAACAGAGTGTGCTGTCTATCCGCGAATTGTATAAAGACAAAAAGATTACAGCTATCTTCCAACCTCATCTATATACACGTACGCGTGATTTTTATAAAGATTTTGCAAGTAGTTTATCCCTCTTGGACGAAGTAATTCTGGTAGATATCTACCCGGCGCGTGAACAACCCATACCGGGAGTAACCAGCCAACTGATTTACGATAATCTCCGTCCCGGTATTGAGAAATGTATGTGTAAAAAAGAAGAAATTCTGAATATCCTGGAAAACAAGAATATAGAAGTATTAATCACTCTTGGAGCTGGTGACATAGACAACTATGTTCCATCTATTACAGAAAAATTAAATACAAGATTGAACAAACCTCAATCATAAATTGTAAATCGTATAATTGTAAATGTCATTATGCTGAAACGGATTCTTTTATCCCTCGTCCTGTTGCTCGTCACTGCCTATCTGTGTATAGCCGTGACAGTATTCAACCGTAAACCGGCCAACCAGGTTTGTCGTGACATGGAATTAATTATCAAGGACACGGTTTATGCCGGTTTCGTAACCAAAGACGAAGTAGCCGGAATACTACAAAAGAAAGGAATCTACCCCGTAGGAAAGAAAATGGAACGCATCCAGACTAAGACCCTAGAACGGGAACTGGATAAACACCCGCTTATTGACGAAACAGAATGCTACAAAACTCCCAGTGGCAAACTCTGTGTAGAAGTTAAACAGCGTATTCCAATACTCCGTATCATGAGTAATAATGGCGAGAACTATTATGTCGATAACAAAGGAACCATCATGCCACCCGAAGCCAAATGCGTAGCTCGCCGGACAATTGTAACCGGAAATGTAGAAAAGTCGTTTGCAATGAGGGATTTATATAAGTTTGGTGTATTTTTGCAGAACAATCCGTTCTGGGATGCTCAGATAGAACAAATTCATGTACTACCCGGTAAGGATATTGAATTGGTACCACGGGTAGGTGATCATATTGTCTATCTTGGAAAACTGGAACACTTTGAAGATAAACTGGATCGCCTGAAAACATTCTATGGGAAAGCCTTGAACGAAGTGGGATGGAATAAA
>OGLJ01002156.1_pt1 | contig 13223 bp, 8 predicted proteins | sample 1572801 | NCBI WGS metagenome assembly OGLJ01 (sample SAMEA2581877, study PRJEB24529) | metagenome | biome: Human gut stool | place: China | collected 2011
GTCAACATGAAGCCGCAGTCCATCGAGGACCTCACCGCCATCGTCGCCCTCTACCGCCCGGGCCCCATGGACTCCATCCCGCGCTTTATTGAGAACAAATCCCACCCGGAGCGCATCACCTATCTCTGCCCGCAGCTTGAGCCGATCCTCGCCGTGACCTACGGCTGCATCGTCTATCAGGAGCAGGTCATCGAGATCTTCCGGCAGCTGGCCGGGTTCTCGCTCGGTCAGGCGGACATGATCCGCCGCGCCATGTCGAAGAAAAAAGAGGCCGTCATCACGGCCGAGCGCGCCGCCTTCGTGCACGGCGACCCGGCGCGGAGCATTCCCGGCGCGGTGGCCAGGGGCGTGCCCGAGCAGACCGCCAACGCGATCTATGACGAGATCCTTGCCTTTGCAAGCTACGCCTTCAACAAGGCGCACGCGGTATCCTACGCCATCGTGTCCTACCGCACGGCGTATATGAAGCGCAACTACCCGCACGAATACATGGCGGCGCTGCTGACCTCCGTGCTCGACAACACGCCGAAGGTCACGGAGTACATCGCCGAGTGCCGCGAGCTGGGCATCCGCCTGCTGCCGCCGGACATCAACGCGTCCGACGCCGACTTCACCGTGGAAAACGGCGACCTGCGCTTTGGACTCGTGGCCATCAAGGGCGTGGGGCGCGGACTCATTCAGGCGCTCATGCGCGAGCGGGAGATCGGAGGACCGTTCACGGCGTTTGACGAATTCTGCCGTCGCATGAACGGGCACGATCTCAACCGCCGCGCCGCCGAGAGCTTCATCCGCGCCGGCTGCTTTGACCGCATGGGCTATAAGCGCAAGGCGCTCATGCAGTCGGTCGACCGCGTGCTGGGCGGTGCCGCGAGCGAGAGCCGCATGAACCTCACCGGCCAGATGAACCTCTTCAGCACGCCGGATGACGGGGGAGAGCCCGCCGACACGGCACAGCTCGTGCTGCCGGACGTGGAGGAGTTCACCCGCGCCGAGCTCATGGCCATGGAGCGCGAGACCACCGGTCTGTATCTCACCGGTCACCCGATGGATGCGTACCGCGCCCTTGCGCAGCAGGCGAAGGCCGCGCCCATGGGCGACATTCTGGCGAGCTTTCACGCGCCGGATGCCGCCCCGCACCGCTACCGTGACGGGCAGCGTGTGGTCATCGCCGGCATCTGTACCGCCAGCCGCGAGCGTGCCACGCGCAAAAACACGCGCATGGCCTACCTCCAGCTCGAGGACGACAGCGGCAGCATGGAGGTCATCGTCTTTTCGCCTGCGCTCGATGCCTGCCGCGACCTGCTCGCGCAGGAGACGCCCGCGCTGTTCGTTTCGGGGCGCATCTCGACGCGCGACGAATCCGACCCTCAGCTCGTGGCGGATCAGGTCCTGCCGCTCAGCGAGCAGGGACTTGAGACACTGCGCACGCCGCCGCGCCGCGACCCGCCGCCCCGGCCCGAGGCACCGCCGCGGCACCGGCTCTGGGTGCGGCTGCCGGATAAGGAGCACCCGGCCGTCAGGCGCATCGAGCTGATCCTGCAAATGTTCCCCGGCGACGAGCAGCTCGTGCTCGTCTTTGAGGACACAGGCCGTCGCGCCGCTGCGCGCTGCTGCGTGCATCCTGCGCTCGTCGAGGAGCTGCGATCCCTCGCGGGGCAGGGAAACGTCGCCGTCACGGAGGAGAAAACGCGTTGACGCGGCGGGCATTATATGGTATACTAATCGCTAATTTATTTCCCGCCCCGGATAGGCACCGGGCGGGGAGACAACTCAGGAGTGTGATGATCCGCAATGGACGCTGGCCCTAAGCAGGATTTATGGAATCTTTTGCCTGTTATCATCGTGCTGCTCCTTGGTGCGGCCTATTTCGCCATCATGGAGACAGCCTTTTCATCCGCGAGCCGCATCCGGCTCAAAGCCGCCGCTGACCACGGCAACCGCCGCGCCGGTCAGGCGCTGTACGTGCTCGACCACTTCGATCAGGCGATCACGACGCTGCTGATCGGCACGAACATCCTGCACCTGACGATCGCGACGATCGTGACCGTGGCCGTGCAGCGGGTGTGGGGCATGTGGGCGGTCACCGCCGCGACGCTGGTCACGACCGTGGTCGTGTTCTTCGCCGGGGAGATGCTGCCGAAAAGCATCGCCAAGAAATACGCCGAGCGTCTGGCCATGGCCACGGCGCGTTCGCTGCGGTTTTTTATGATGCTTTTTTATCCCTTGTCCGTGATGCTCACCGCCATCGGCAACGCTGCCGCCCGCTGCATCCGCGGCGAGCCCGCCGTGACCGTGACGGAGGATGAGCTGGCCGATATCATCGAGAACATGACCGATGACGGAGAGCTGACCGCCGAGCGCGGCGAGCTTATGAGCTCGGCACTCTCGTTTGCCGAGGTGCCGGTCGAGAGCGTCATCACGGCGCGTGTCGATGTCGCCGCTGTGGATGTGGACGACCCGCCGGAGGAGATCCTTGCCTACGTGCGCGAGCAGCGCCACAGCCGCCTGCCCGTGTACGCCGACAGCGTGGACAATGTCATCGGCATCCTGCAGATCCGCAAATACATCAAGGCCTGCATCAAAGCCGGCGGCAAGGCGGTGGACATCCGTCCGCTGCTCGACGAGCCGGTGTTCGTGCACCAGAGCACGCTCATCGCCGAGGTGCTGCCCGAGCTCAGCCGCCGCAAGGCAAATCTCGCCATCGTCACCGATAACTACGGCGGCACGCTCGGCATCGTCACCGTGGAGGACATCGTTGAGGAGCTTGTCGGCGAGATCTGGGACGAGGACGACGTCGTTGAGGAGTCGTTCGTGCCGCTCGGCGGCGGCCGCTATGAGGTCGATGCCGAGATGACCGTCGGCGAGGTGTTCGACCGCCTCGACTACACCGATCCCGAGGACGACGAGGAGCTGCGCTACAAGCTGCTCGGCGAGTGGACATATGAGCAGTTTTCCTACATCCCGCGCGAGCGGGAGGGCTTCCGCTATCACCGGCTCGACGTGCGCATCTCCGATATGCGCCAAAAGCGCATCGTCAAGCTTATCGTGCGCCTGCTGCCGGAGGAACCGGACGAGGCTGCGGCCGCTGAGGCCGCCCCGGAGAAAGGGGGCGAGCCGGCATGAGCATTGTGTGGTATTTTGTTGCGCTCGTCGTGCTGATCGCGCTGTCCGCGTTCTTCTCCGCGTCGGAGATGTCCTATTCGTCGGCCAACCGTCTGCGGCTGGAAAACGCCGCTGAGGACGGCAGCCGCCGCGCCAGGGCAGCCGTCGGCATCCTCGACCACTATGATAGCGCCCTGAGCGCCATTCTCATCGGCAACAATCTGGTCAACATCGCCTCGTCGTCGCTCGGCTCCGTGATCGTGATCCTGCTCGCGGGCGAACAGTGGACGTGGGTGTCCACGGTCGTGCTGACGCTGCTGGTCATCATCTTCGGGGAGACGATGCCGAAGATCGTCGCCAAGCAAAACGCCAACGGCATCGCCCTGCGCAATGCCTATGTCATCCGCGCGCTGTCGATCGTGCTCTATCCCGTGATCTGGCTCGTGGTCGGTCTCGTGCACCTGATCACGCGCCCGCTGCGCGGCGACACCGGTGACGGCGATCCGGAGGAGGCTGCCTCGCAGGAGCTGCAGTCGATCATCGAGACTGCCGAGGACGAGGATGTGCTCGACGAGGACCGCAGCGAGCTGCTGCGCTCCGCGCTCGACTTTTCCGACGTCAGCGCGAGCGAGGCCATGACCGCCCGCGTCGACATGGTCGCCATCGACATCGACGACGACTGGGACGAGATCATGCGCGTCATCGACGAATCGACGTATTCCCGCCTGCCGGTCTACTCCGACAGTGTGGACAATATCATCGGATTTTTGTACCTCAACCGCTTTTTCAAGGCCATGATGGACGGCCGTCCGGAGGATCTGCGTGCGCAGCTCATCCCGCCGTGCTTTGTCTACAAGACCACGCGCCTGCCCGACGTGCTGGCAAAGCTCCGCCGCGAGCAGAAGCACCTCGCCGTCGTCACGGACGAATACGGCGGCACGCTCGGCGTCATCACGATGGAGGACGTGCTCGAGGAGCTCGTCGGCGACATCTGGGATGAGACCGACGAGGTCGAGCGCGAGGTCGTTGCACGCTCCGACGGAGGATATGAGCTCGACGGCGACATGACGATCTCGGACTTTCTTGAGCTGCTCGGCTGGAATGAGGACGCCCTGGACGATGCCGACAGCGCCACCGTCGGCGGCTGGACGCTCGAGCGCTTCGGCACGTTCCCGAAGCCGGGTGACAGCTTCCGGTACGAAAATCTCACCGTCACAGTCCTGGCCATGGACGGCCGCCGCGTCGAGCGTGTGCTCGTGCAGCCAGATCCGGCTTCCGACAAGGACGAATAAGTGCATACAACCCCGAGTCCGGTCTGTGCAAAAACTGCACAGACCGGACCTTTTTCTGTATGGAAAAGGTATCTTGTACCCGATGAGGGAAAATCTGCCCAAAAGGCGCAAGATGTGGCGATTTGTATCATAATTTCACTAATGCGTGAAAGATTTTGCACATCGAGCGCGCCGAAGTTTCATTTTTAGCTTGAAATTTACGCTTCACGCAGGTATAATGAACGCATATTGAATCTTCTGAAGAGGAAAATTTCAAAAAGGAGAGAAACCATTATGAAGTTCAACAAAATCGTGGCGCTGGTTCTGGCCCTCGTCATGGTGTTTGCGCTGTGCGCCTGCGGCGGCGGCGACACCAACAAAAAAGACGATTCCGGATCCACGGCCAAGGTCGACACCAGCACCGTCTCCGTCGGCGCAGTCGTCATCGCGCGTGACGATGTTCCGACCGACCAGATCTATGCGTTCGTGTCCACCATCTTCAATAACCTTGACGCCATCGCCGCTCAGCACGGCAAGGGCGCAGAGCTGAACCTCGAGGCTGCCGCCTCGGTCAAGGGCGTGCCGTATCACCCCGGCGCTGCCAAGTATTTCGAGGAGAAGGGCCTCAAGGTTGACGCGGTCAAGGACGGCGCCGGCACCGGCACCGCCGCTGCGCTCAGCTTCGGCACCGGTGGCGACACCGGCACGTACTACGGCTTCGGCAGCGTGCTGGCCAACTACGTCTCCACCAACTCCGACTGCAAGGTCACGGCGCTCACCTCCGGCGGCTCTCAGGCCAACGTTGAGGACCTGACCAACGGCAACGTCCAGATCGCCTTCGTGCAGAGCGACGTTATGAACTACGCCTACAACGGCCAGCGCCTGTTCGAGAGCCCGGTCACCGGCTTCTCCGTCGTTGCCCAGCTGTATCAGGAGCAGGTGCAGATCGTCACCACCAACCCTGACATCAAGACCGTTGCCGACCTCGCCGGCAAGAAGGTCTCCATCGGCGCAGCCGGCTCCGGCGTGTACTTCAACGCCATTGACGTGCTCAACGCCTATGACCTCAAGGAGAGCGATATCTCCGCCGTGTACCAGAGCTTCGGCGACAGCGCCGAGAGCCTGAAGGACGGCAAGATCGACGCCGCGTTCATCGTCGCCGGTGCGCCCACCACGGCCATCACCGACCTCGCCACCGCCGGTAATGTCTACCTTGTCAGCCTCGACGACAGCCACGTGCAGTCCCTGCTGTCCGCGTCCCCGTACTACACCGCCGCCACCATCAAGGCCGGCACCTATTGATGCCTGACCCGGTGATGCGCCGCATCCCGTAAATGTTCGCTACGGCGTCAGTACCCCTGACGCCGTAGTTTTTCCATTCTACCCGGAACGGAGGTTTCCTCTTATATGTCTGACACCAAAAAGACCGCAGCCGCTGCGGAAGCCGCTTCTCTGCAGGAGGATATGGACGCCGTCATGCGCAAGTATGACCGCGAGTCTGCCACCCGCATCTGGGCGGGCAAGCCCAAGATCGTCATTTCCGTCGTCATGGCGCTGTTCTCGGTCTACTGCATCTGGTCGACCCTGTTCAGCACCGCCGCGCTCGAGGTGCGCCTGACGGCATTCCTCGGCCTGATCATCATCATGGGCTATCTGACCTATCCCGCCAGCAAGAAGCACGTGCACGTCAATCGCCTGCCGTGGTATGACATCGTCATCATGGTCATCGGTGCGGCTGCGTTTTTCTACTACTGCTTTAACTACGGTACGCTCATCAAGACGCTCACCAGCGCCGCCAAGATGACGCCGGTTCTCATCGCTGTCGGCGTGGCCGGCATTCTGACGCTTGCCGAGCTCTGCCGCCGCTGTGTCGGCGTACCGATCCTTGTGGTCGTCGGCGCGCTGCTCGTATACACGTTCGTGAGCATGCTCAAGGGCGGCCAGACGTTTGATCAGGTGCTCGGCCGCGTGATCTACACGCTCTTTTTCGGCACGTCCGGCGTGCTGAGCACGCCCGTGCAGGTGTGTGCGAAGTTTATCGCGGTGTTCATCATCTTCGGCGCATTTCTGGAGCGCACCGGAATCTCGAGCTTCTTCATTGATCTCGCCAATGCCATTGCCGGCTGGACCTCCGGCGGCCCGGCCAAGGTCGCGGTCATCTCGTCTGCACTGTGCGGCATGGTGTCCGGCTCTTCCGTCGGCAACACCGTCACCACGGGCTCGGTCACGATCCCGATGATGAAGCGAACCGGCTACAAGCCCGAATTCGCCGGCGCGGTCGAGGCGGCGGCCTCTACCGGCGGCCAGATCATGCCGCCCATCATGGGCGCGGCCGCGTTCCTGATGGCCGAATACATGAATGTTACCTACGGTCAGGTCACCCTCTGGGCGATTCTGCCTGCCGTGCTGTACTTCGGCGGGATCTTCATCTCCGTGCATCTCGAGGCCAAGAAGCTCGGTCTGCGCGGCATCCCGCGCTCGGAGCTGCCCCGCTTCAAGTACCTCATGCGCAATGTCTATCTGCTGCTGCCGCTCGTGTTCTTGATCTGGGTGGTCACGGCAAACATCCGCTCGCTGCAGTATGCGGCCTCCATCGCCATTCTCATCTCCATCGCCGTGAGCCTTGTCGGTACGATCCGCGACGCTGCGGCCGAGGCAAAGGAGACCAAGACCGGCAGCGCCGCCGGTATCGCCGTCAAAAAGACCGGCCTGATGATCCTCGAGGCACTCGAGGCCGGCGGCAAGGGCAGCATCACGGTCGCCGTGGCCTGCTCCATGGCCGGCATGATCGCGGGCTGCATCACCGTCACGGGTCTGGCGTCCAAGCTCATCAGCGGCGTCGTCGCTCTGAGCAGCAAGATCCCGAACCCGACGCTCTCGCTGCTGCTGGCGCTGTTTTTGACCATGCTCTGCTGCATCGTGCTCGGTATGGGCGTGCCCACGACTGCGAACTACTGCATCATGGCCTCGACCTGCGCGCCGATCCTCATCACGCTCGGCATTCCGAAGATCGCGGCGCACTTCTTCGTGTTCTACTTCGGCATCGTCGCCGACATCACGCCGCCGGTCGCGCTGGCTGCCTATGCCGGCTCTGCCATCGCCAAGTCCGACCCCATGAAGACAGGCATCAATGCGACAAAGCTCGCCATTGCGGCGTTCATCGTGCCGTACATGTTTGCGATGAACCCGTCCATGCTGCTCATGGATCAGGGCGTGCTCGCCGCAGTTCAGGTCATCATCTCGTCCTGCCTCGGCATCTTCGGCATCGCCGCCGCGCTCGAGGGCTATGTCGTCACACGCGCACCCTGGTGGCAGCGTATCCTGCTTGCCGCAGGCGGCCTGTGCCTGATCGACCCCAGACTTATGACCGACCTTGTCGGTATCGCGGCGATCGTGATCGTCGTTGTGCTGCAGATCGTTTTTCGCAAGCGCAGCGCAGCTGCCGCAGCATAAAAAATCCGGAACCTTTTTCGCAGGAGCACGTCAGATATTTCTGGCGTGCTTCTTTTTGCGCGCCGTGCGCCGCGGCGCGCAGGGCTTTACACGTGCCGGCCGATGGCGTATACTATTCTCTATACAAGACACGGAAAGGAGCAATCTGCATGAAACGAAGCATTGCGGTGCTCATATTGGCACTGGCGCTGGCGCTGACTGCCTGCGGCGGCCAGAAGGCGGCAGATGCACAGGCCGAGGCGAAGGACATCACGCTCTGCCCGACGTATGACAACGGCAAGGGCGGGTATTTTTCCATCACGCTGCCCGCCAGCTGGGGCGATCATTACGTGACCGAGTGCGGCGCGAACGACGGCGGCTATTACGTCGGCTTTTACGAAAAGACCGATCATGACAACGGGCTCGGCGGCTTTTTGTTCATGCTCGAGGTCTTTCCCACCGATTATGACTATACCGAGCTGCCGGAGTATCAGGCCATCTGCGGCCTGACGGTTGACGGGGCGAACTACAACCTCATTGCCGAGCTGCCGACCGATGTGCAGTTTGCCAACGAAAATGCGGATCTTTACCGCAGCATGTCCAACGATTTTACGACCATCCTCAAGAGCCTGACGTTCTCCAAGGGTGTCTCGCGCACGGAGGTCACCGCGCCGGTGCCGCAGTCTGAGAGCAACACGTGAGCAACAATGAAAACGCCGTCTCCCGGCTGGGAGACGGCGTTTTTGCATTTTGGCGCGGTTTTGCCGTCCGGTACACATATTTTGCCGAAAAACAGGCAAGCTGTGTCATGTGTGCCGTCCGGATGCAAGAGCTCGCGTGCGTCACAAAACGGCGGTCATCCCGCCGAGGAGGATGCCGAGATTATCCGACCAGATGTCCGGAAACTGACTGAGCGGCAGGGGATTTTCGCCGCTGCCCGCCTCGATCGTGAAGCCGGGGCGGCGGAAGTCCTGAATGAACCAGTCCTTGTAGCCCGCGTGGCCGGCCGTGTAAGGCGTCGCGGCGACGGCATAGCCGCTCGCGGTGGCAAAGCGTTCGGCGATGGCCTTGCTGCCCGGCACGTCATAGCCGTCGTACTGCCAGTAGATCACGCGCCCCTGCGTGTGGTACGACAGGGTGAGCTGTGGGTCGAGCGCGCGCGTGAAGCCGTACATGGCGAGACTCTCCGGCGCTGTCAGCGGCGCCGGACCGACATAGTCGCGTGGTCCGGGGCGCGTGTAGCCTGCGGCGAATTTGATCTCGCGCGCGGTGCTCCATCCGGCGGGGTACTGGAGGTTGAGGTCGATGCCGCGGATGTTCGCCTTCCAGCCGGACGGGAAGGGGATCGCGGGGTAATTCTGCGCGAGCGTGTGCGCGGCATCGGTGCGCTCGCGGCTGAGCGCGCCGGTCACAAGGTCGATGCCGTCCGGGTCGACCGCCGGCCGCAACAGCGCGCGGATGTCCTGTCCGCCAAGCTCACCGCCGTCGCCAAGCCGGGCGCAGAGCTGCTCGCAGAACGTGAGCAGCAGCGGCGTCGTGATCCACTCGTTGGCGTGGTGTGCGGCGTTATAGAACACGCATTTTTCGCCGCTGCCGAGCGTCAGATACCACAGCGGCTTTCCGAGCACGCTGCGCCCGAATTCCCCGATCGCAAGCGTTGGATAGCGCGCAGCCAGCCCGCGCACCACATAGCCGATGAGCGCCGAGGAATACGGGATGCGCACCGGCGTGACCGGAAACGGCAGTGGCACGGTCACCGCCCGGCCGATCGGCAGACGCTCCGGGTCAAGGTAGGGGTTGGCCAGCCGAATGGCCTCCACGCTCGTGCCGTACTGCTGCGCGAGGGCGGAGAATGTGTCACCCGCGCGCACGGTGCGCAAAACGAAACCCGTGTAATACGGCTGCAGCGCGCGGTGCGTCTGTGCGCCCGCGATGCCGTCCGGCGTGAGGGCGTTCGCCGCCTGAAACGCGCGCACGGCTGCTGCGGTCTGTGCGCCGAAGATACCGTCGAGCGCGCCCGGCATCTGTCCCGCGCGTTCGAGCGCGAGCTGCAGCAGCGCCACGAGTGCGCCGCGGTCGCCCGCTTTCAGGGTCTGTGTCATGAAAATTCCTCCGATGCATCGAATTACCAAAGCTGGTTCCGTACATCGTATGCGCGCCGCCGCAGGCATTTGCGCCCGCACAGGCAAACGAGCAAGAATGTTCCGCCGCTATTTTGTCCGAAAGCCGGCATACTGATACTGCACGCAAAAAAGGGGGGATTTTTTGCAGACAAAACCAAGGAGACTGTGCCGCACGGCCCTGCTCGCGCTCGCGTTTGCGTTTTGTATGGGCGTGGCTGCGCAGGCGGCGTCACTTGTGCCGCTCGGTCAGGCGGTCGGCATCCAGATGACCACGGCAGGCGTGCTCGTGGCGGATCTGGCCGAGGTGGACACGCCCGGCGGCACGTGCACGCCCGCAAAGGACGCGGGGCTGCGCCCCGGCGACGTGATCTGCCGCATGGACGGGCGGGAGATCGTGTCGTCGGCGGACTTTTTGGCGGCGCTCGACGCAGCGGGGGACACCGTGAGCGTGACCGTCCGGCGCGGCGGTGCCGAGATCACGGCTGCGGTCACGCCCGCCGTTATGCCCGACGGCACGCGGCAGCTCGGACTCTGGCTGCGCGACGGTGTGACTGGCGTCGGCACGCTCACCTACTACGACCCGGACACCGGGCGCTATGGCGCGCTCGGCCACGGCATCGCGGACGAGACGAGCGGTGCGCTCATGCCGCTGCGCGACGGCAGCGTGCTCTCGGCCGTCGTTGCGGATGTGCGTCCGGGCGGGCACGGCACGGCCGGTGAACTGGTCGGCAGCTTCGATGCCGCCGACCGCATCGGTGCGATCGAGTGCAACGGCCTGTTCGGTATCTTCGGCACGCTCGACGCGCCGCCGGACGGCACGCCTGTTGAGACCGCACCCGCAAACGCCGTCAAGACCGGCAGCGCGACCATCCTGTCCACGGTCGCGGGCGACACCGTGCAGGCGTACACCGTGAACATCACGCGGGTCTATCACGACGGGGCAAGCACGCGCTTTGCCATCACCGTCACAGACCCCGCGCTGCTCTCGGCGACCGGCGGCATCGTGCAGGGCATGAGCGGCAGCCCCATCCTGCAGGACGGCAGACTCATCGGCGCGGTGACGCACGTGCTGCTCTCTGACCCCGCCAAGGGCTACGGCGTGAGCATTGACGATATGCTCGCGGCGGCGCAGGCACAGGCAGCATAAGCAGGCTGATTGGGCGAGCGTGCGCGGGTGTTACCCGCGCACGCTTTGCATCTGTCAAGAAGCCGGAAAAAGCCAGCCGCGGCGACGCCGTGGCTGGCTTACTTGCTGTTTATGTGCGCTGCGCGGACGGTATGTCCTTGCGCTCAGCGCTTTTTCTTGTTGCCGAAGATGCCGCTGCGCGGTTCGCTCACGGCCTCGTTCATCGACTCGGCGTAGGCGTGCAGACGCTCCTTCTGCTCGGCTGTCATATTCTTCGGCACGGTGACTGTGATCGTGACGAACTGGTCGCCGCGGCCGCCCTTGCTCTGCAGGTACGGGATGCCCTTGCCGCGCAGACGGAACACGCTGCCCGGCTGCGTCCCCTCGGGGATGGTGAGCTTGACGCGGCCGTCGATGGTCGGTACTTCGATCTCTGCACCGAGCGCCGCCTGTGCAAACGTGACCGGCATCTCCATGAGCACGGAGTTGCCGTCGCGCTCGAAGAACGGGTGCGGCTTGACAAAGACCGTGATGAGCAGGTCGCCCGCCGGTCCGCCGTCAAGTCCGGCATTGCCCTTGCCGCGCAGATTCAGCGTCTGCCCGTCGTCGATGCCGGCCGGGATCTTGATCTTGATGGTCTGATTTTTGCGCACGGCGCCGCGTCCGCCGCAGCGCGGGCACGGCTGGTGGATGGTCTTGCCGCGGCCGCCGCACTTTTTGCACGCGCCGCTGGTCTGCACCATGCCGAAGGGGGTGCGCTGCGTGGTGCGCACGCTGCCGGTGCCCTTGCAGTCCGGGCAGACCTCCGGCGTCGTGCCGGGGGCGCAGCCCGTGCCCTTGCAGTCCGGGCACTGCTCGACGCGGCCGACGTTGATCTCCTTCTCGCAGCCGAACGCCGCCTCTTCAAAGGTGATGTTCAGGCGCACGCGCAGGTTTTCGCCGCGGCGCGGGCCGCTGCGCTGGGTCTGGCCGCCGCCGAAGCCGCCGCCGAAAATGTCGCCGAAGCCACCGCCGAAAATGTCACCGAAGATATCGCCGAAGCCGCCGAAGCCGCCAAACCCGGCGCCGCCGGGGCCGCCGGCGGACGGGTCAAACGCCGCATGGCCGAACTGGTCATACTTCGCGCGCTTGTCGGGATCAGACAGCACCTCGTAGGCCTCGTTGACTTCCTTGAAGCGCTCCTCGCATTCCTTGTCGCCCGGATGCAGGTCCGGGTGGTTGGCTTTGGCCAGCTTGCGGTAGGCTTTTTTGATCTCGTCCTCGGATGCGCCTTTTTCGACACCGAGCACTTCATAATAATCTCGTTTTTCAGCCATACATGAACCTCAACTGTCTATGGATTCCCCCGCGCGGGGGTCAGAAAGCTCCAAATGCGGGCGCGCTTTTTGTGGCGCGCCCGCGTTGCTTAGCCCGTAGTCGGGGGCGGGGTGTTTACTTCTTGTCGTCGTCAACGACGGTGTAGTCCGCGTCGTAGTACTGCTGGCCGTTGTCGCCGCCGTTGCCGCAGTCGCCCTGGCAGTTCGGGTCGCAGCCCGGGTTCGCGCCCGGCTGGCCGCCCTGCGGGTTGGCCTGCTGGTACATCTTCTCGCTGAGCTTGTAGAACACCTGCGTCAGCGCCTCGGTTGCGGCCTTGATGGCTGCCGTGTCGCTGCCCTTGAGGGTCTCCTTGAGCTCGTTGAGCTTGCTCTCGACCTCAGCCTTCTCAGCCGCGTCGACCTTGTCGCCCAGCTCCTCGAGCGTGCGCTCGGTCTGGTAGACCATCTGGTCGCCCTGGTTGCGGGTGTCGATCTCTTCCTTGCGCTTGGCGTCCTCTGCAGCGTACTGCTCTGCCTCGTGCACGGCCTTCTCCACGTCCTCCTTGGACATGTTGGTGGAGGAGGTGATGGTGATGTGCTGCTCCTTGCCGGTGCCGAGATCCTTGGCGGAGACGTTCACGATGCCGTTGGCGTCAATGTCGAAGGTGACCTCGATCTGCGGCACGCCGCGGCGCGCCGGAGCGATGCCGTCGAGCTGGAAGCGGCCGAGGCTCTTGTTGTAAGCGGCCATCTCGCGCTCGCCCTGCAGGACGTTGACCTCAACGGAGGTCTGGTTGTCGGCTGCGGTGGAGAACACCTGACTCTTCTTGGTCGGGATGGTGGTGTTGCGCTCAATGAGCTTGGTGAACACGCC
>OGLJ01002157.1_pt1 | contig 13219 bp, 6 predicted proteins | sample 1572801 | NCBI WGS metagenome assembly OGLJ01 (sample SAMEA2581877, study PRJEB24529) | metagenome | biome: Human gut stool | place: China | collected 2011
CGGAGGGGTCAAGACCCCTCCCTACAAAGCAAACCATTAAAGGGGTTGCAATGGCAAACCTCCGGGCCGGGCATGCCCGGCCCCTACAGGTCACCGTTTGCTCAGCGGCATTTCCTCCGTCCAGACATCTCCATTCGTGTCTGTCACACGCACAACGTACTTCGGCAGCGTCTCGCCGTCGTACTCCCAGCCGTTTACCACGTCCTCGCTGTAGAATGTGCCGTTCCAGACGCTCTCGGTGCGGGAGGAATTGCCATAGCTGGACTCGCTCTCGCAATCCAGTACGGCGGTGGCTGTCGGCTCCCCGGCGTCGCCGTTCAGGCGCAGGTCGATTTCCACCTGCGCAGGCTGCATCCACGGCGGGGCGTCCACCTGCACCTCCACAGGGTAGCAGGTCAGGGTCAGGCGGTACTGCTTATTGCCGACCCGCTGCACGGAATACCCAAAGTCCAGGCTGCTGCTCACCGCGCCCCAGATAATCTGCGGCTCGGTCATCTCGTCGTTGAAATCCACGGTCCCCAGCGTCTCGTTGGTGGTCACGCCGTCAGCCGTCCACTGCACGCTCAATTCATAGGTGCTGCCCACCGTAAAAACGATACCGTCCGCCGCAAAGCTGCCGTCTGGCGCGGCGGTCATTTCGTACAGCTGCGTATCGTCGCCGCAGCGCACAGCCAGCCGGGCCGTCACACCGTCGCGGGTCGTGCGGGGCGTGACCTGCACCTGCACGGGCATCCAGCTTTTATCGGCGTCCCGGTGCAGCTTGTCCACGGGCAGCCAGCGCCAGTCCAGAATCGTGGCCTCACCCATCCGGACGGCGTCCTGCAATTCCGAAATCTGCGCCGACAGCTCCGCCTGCTGGGCGGCGTAGCTGGACTGGATGGCCGCATAGTTCTGGTTCAGCGCGCTGATCTGCCGCTCGTATTGCAGCGCCACGCCCGCCAGCAGCCCGGCCAGTATGATGAACGCCGCGCCCCCGGCACAGCCCCACAAGCGGCGGCGGCGCTTTTCCTCGGCATCGCGGGCGGCCAGCAGGTCCCGCAGCGCGTCCAGCGTCACGGCGGGCACGGCGGGGTCGGCGTTCTCCGCGCCCAGCAGTGCGTCCACGCCGATGCCCAGCGCCGCAGCCAGCGCCTGCAGATTGTCCAGCCCGGGCAGGGCGGTATCCTTCTCCCACTTGCCCAGCGCCTGGCGGCTGACGCCGATTTTTTCAGCCAGTGCCTCCTGGCTCAGCCCCTGCGCCCTGCGCGCATTCTGGATATTCTGCCCCAGTGTCATACGCTCGCCCTCTTTCCTCTTTTTTCTGACATGATTCTACCACAGAACGTGGTAAAATACCAGCAAGTTAAGCTGACAAAGCGGTAACGGCAGGTTGCACTGCCGGGAAAGGACGCAAAATCATGTGCGGAATCGCAGGCTTTATCGCGGGGCACGGCGCAGCGAACGCGGCGGCGCTGGCCCCCATGCTGGCGCGCATTGCCCACCGCGGCCCCGACGGGCAGGGCACCTTTGTGGAGGGGCCCGCGGCGCTCGGCCACTGCCGTCTGGCCATCATCGACTTAGAGGGCGGCGCACAGCCGCTGTACAGTGAGGATAAAAACTTAGTCGTCGTTTTCAACGGCGAAATCTACAACTACCGTGCGCTGACCGCCGAGCTGACGGCGCTGGGCCACACCTTTGCCACCCGCACCGACACCGAGGTCCTGCTGCACGGGTGGGAGCAGTGGGGCCGCGAGCTGCTGCCCCGGCTGCGCGGGATGTTCGCGTTTGCGCTGTGGGACCGCCGCGCCGGGGTGCTGTTCTGTGCGCGGGATATGTTCGGCATCAAGCCGCTGTACTACTGCCGCTGCGCCGACGGCACGCTGCTTTTCGCCAGCGAGATCAAGGCGTTTTTAGACCACCCGTCGTTTGCCAAGCGGCTCAACACCGCGCAGCTGCCGCTCTACCTGTCCTGCCAGTATTCCCCGGGGCGGGATACGTTTTTTGCAGGCGTGCAGAAGCTGCTGCCCGGGCATTTTCTCGAGTTCTCCGACGGCATCGTCCGCACGACGCGGTGGGTGCAGCCTGCCTTCCTGCCCGGCGACGCACCTGTCTCCCCTGCCGAGATCGAAGAAGTCCTGCGCGGCAGTGCGGCGGCGCACAAGGTCGCCGACGTCGAGGTCGCGGGGTTCCTGTCGGGCGGCGTGGACTCGGCCTACCTGACCGCGCTGGCCCGCCCCGCGCGCACCTACACGATCAGCTACGCCGAGCCGAAGTACGACGAGTCCTTCCCCGCCCGGGCGCTGGCACGCAGCCTCGGCGTGCGCAACCGGGTGCGGCGCATCAGCCCCGGCGAGTTCTGGGACGCCGTGCCCGCCGTACAGTACCACATGGACGAGCCGCTGGCCGACGCTGCCGCCGTGGCGCTTTACTTTTTGAACCGCGAGGCCGCGAAGGACGTCAAGGTCGTGCTCTCGGGCGAGGGCGCGGACGAGCTGTTCGGCGGGTACAACATCTACCGCGACCCCTTCACGGCGCGGTGGTATGACCGCCTGCCGCCCTGGCTGCGGGCCGGGCTGGGGGCGGCGGCGGCGCTGCTGCCGCCCGCGCGCGGGGTGAACTTTCTCGTGCGGCGCGGCATGAGCCTGGAGGAGCGGTATTTCGGCCCCACAGCCCTGTTCAATGAGCGCGAAAAGCGCCGCCTGCTGGCGGATTACGCCGGGGACGGCGACCCGATGTTTTTGACCGAGGCTATCTGGGACGCCACCGAGGGACTGGACCCCGTGACCCGGATGCAGCAGGTGGATCTAAATTTGTGGCTGGCCGGGGACATCCTGCTCAAGGCCGACAAGATGAGCATGGCGCACAGTTTGGAGCTGCGGGTCCCGTTTCTGGACCGGGAGGTCTGGGCGCTGGCCGCCGCGCTGCCCGCTGCCGCCAAGGCCGACGCGCGCACGACGAAAATTGCCCTGCGCCGGGCCGCGGCACGCACGCTGCCCGCCGCCAGCGCCGCGCGCAAAAAGCTCGGCTTTCCTGTGCCGGTGCGGGACTGGCTGCGGCAGGAGCCCTACACCAGCCGGGTGCGGGCCGTGTTCAGCCGCCCGGCAGCGGCGGAGTTCTTTGACCCGCGCGCGCTGCATAGTATGTTGAACCAGCACCTGCACGGCGGCGACTGCTGGCGGCAGATCTGGTGCGTATACAGCTTTTTGATCTGGTATGAGCAATTTTTTGGAGCGTGATGCTGAATGGACCTGCGGCGGCTTACCCAAAACACCGGCTGTCGGCTTCTGCGCGGCGATGCCCTGACCGAAATCACGTCCGTCTGCTGTGACTCCCGCTGTGCCGGGCCGGGGGCGCTGTTCGTCTGTCTGCCCGGGCGGCACGCCGATGGCCACGACTTTGCGGCGCAGGCCGTCGCTGCCGGGGCTGCGGCGGTGCTCTGCACCCATGATGTGCCCGGCCTGCCCGCCGGGTGTGCCGTGCTGCTGGCGGGCGACCCGCGGCGTGCCATGGCGGCGCTGGCCGCGCGGCTCTACGGCGAACCGGCCCGCGCCATGACGATGATCGGCGTGACCGGCACGAAGGGCAAGACGACGACAGCCCACCTGCTGGCAGCCGTTTTGCAGGCCGACGGGCGGCGGGTCGGGCTGGTGGGCACCAACGGCGTCTGCTGGCCCGGGCACCGGCATGATTTGAACCATACAACGCCGGAAAGCTGCGATCTGCAGCTGCTTTTGCGCCGCATGGCCGACGACGGCTGCGACACCTGCGTCATGGAGGTTTCGAGCCTCGGGCTGAAATTTGACCGCGCGGCAGAGATCGAATTTGCGGTGGGGGTGTTCACGAACCTGTCGCCCGACCACATCGGCCCCGACGAACACGCGGATTTTGCGGAGTATCTGTTCTGGAAGCGGGCGCTGTTCCGCCGCTGCCGCGTGGGAGTTTTCAACAATGATGACCCGCATGTGGGGAAAATCATGCAGGGTCTCCCCTGCCGCGCCGTGACCTACGGCATCGGCTGCCCGGCGGATGTACGCGTCGACGCCGATTTTGCGCTGACCCGCGCGGGCGGGCGGCTGGGCGCGGCGTTTACCGTGGACGGCGCACGGTACGCCGTGGGCATGCCCGGGGCGTTCAGCGTGTACAACGCGCTGGCCGCGCTGACGGCGGCGCGGGTGCTGGGCGCGGGTGAGGACGCGATCCATGCCGGGCTGGCCGGGGCCGTCGTGTGCGGGCGGGTCGAGCCGGTGCCGCTGGACGCGCCGTTCACGGTGGTCATCGACTACGCCCACAACGAGGCCGCCGCCGAGTGCCTGCTGCGCACGCTGCGGGCCTACCGCCCGACGCGGCTTGTCGCGGTGTTCGGCTGCGGCGGCGCGCGCAGCCGCCTACGCCGGTTCGGCATGGGGTCGGTCTGCGCACGGCTGGCGGATTTCTGCATCATCACCGAGGATAACAGCCGCGGCGAGCCCGTGGAGCACATTTTAGCGGACATCCGCGCCGGGCTGCGCCTTGGCAACCCGGCCACGCCGTTTGCCGAGATACCGGACCGCAGACAGGCGATTTATTACGCCCTCGACCACGCCCAGCCCGGGGATATTATCGCGATCTTAGGCAAGGGCCACGAGACAACGATAGAGCGCGGCGGAATCAAGGAACCGTTTGTGGAACGGGAGATCGTGGAGGAGTATTGGGGGCGGTGAATTTCTCTTTGCCTTCTCCCCTTGGGGGAGAAGGTGGCCCCGCAGGGCCGGACGAGTGGAGAGCTTGCCGCCGCAAGCCGTAAACACGCAATAATGGCAGACTCGCCCCTCATCAGTCAGCGGGCGGGGCCGCTGACAGCTTCCCCCGCGGGGGAAGCCATTCTACCCGGAGGGTTTAACGTCAATGCGCACTTTCGGCATCAGAAGCGCCTGCGGGTTCCGCCTGTAGGGGGCGGCGTCCCCGACGCCCCGCGGGAGGGATGAATCCCTCCCCCTACACTCTCCGTTTGCGGGAGCTTGTAGGGCGGCCTGCCCTCTGGCCGCCGAGGAGGGGTCAAGACCCCTCCCTACAAATCTGCCACGAAAGGGGTTGCAGCGGCAAAGCTGCGAGCCGGGCATGCCCGGCCCCTACAGTACAGCAAAAGGCCGCGCCCATCCTGTATCGGGAAAGGCGCGGCCTGTTTGTATGCAGTTATACCAGCTTAAACAGCTGCCCGCTGAACGGGGCCAGGGTCAGCTTCAATTCACCCCCGCATGCCTTGCCGACCAGCCGCTTCGGCGTCTCGGTCCGGCCGCCGAAGCACTGCCAGTCGGTGTCCAGCAGCTTCGTCAGCTTGCCCGCGCGGGGCAGGGTCAGCGTGTAGTCGGCCAGCTCCGTGTCGCCAAAGTTGAATGCCGCCAGCACCGCGCCGTCATGGCCGTCGCGCCAGATGGCACAGGCGTCCAGCTCGGGGTGGGCGCAGTCCAGCCACCGGAACGCCTCGGGGTCGTACTCGCGGCTCCAGAACGCCTCGTTGGCAAGATACGCCTCATTCAGCGCCCTGCGATAGCGGTGGAAGTCGTCGTGGTTCGGGTACTTGAGCACCATCCAGTCCTGCTCGCGGCTCTCGTCAAATTCGCGCAGCTGCGCAAATTCGTTGCCCATAAAATCAAGCATCTTGCCCGGATGGATGGCCATGTACAGGTAGAGCGCCCGCGCCTGCGGGAACTTGCCCTCGTACTCGCCGTACATTTTTTGCACGATGGTCGCCTTGCCGTGGACGTTCTCGTCGTGGCTGAACGGCAGGATGTAGTGCTCGTTCCAGGCGTACATCATCGAGAAGGTCAGCTTGCCCAGATTCTCGCGCCGCTCGTCGCTCGTCTTTTTAAAGTAGTCGAGGGTGTCGTTCATCCAACCCAGGTCCCACTTGTAGTCAAAGCCCAGGCCGCCGTACTCGACGGGGGCCGTGACCTTCGGGAAGCTCGTAGAGTCCTCGGCGATCAGAATGGCCGTGGGGTGGCGCTGCTGCAAACCGGCGTTCATGCCCTTCAGGAATTCCAGCGTCGAGCCGTTGACGCCGCGGTTCGGGTCGCCCTGCCAGTAGATCAGGCGGGACACGGCATCCATGCGCAGGCCGTCGGCGTGGAACACCCGCAGCCAGTAGTCCGCGCAGGACTGGATAAAGCAGCGGATCTCACCGCGGGAGTGCATAAAGTTGCAGCTGCCCCACTCGCTCTGGCCCACCGCGGCGGCGGGGTACTCATACAGCGGTGTACCGTCAAATTCTTTTAAACCGTAGGCATCCACGGCAAAGTGGACCGGCACAAAGTCCAGGATAACGCCGATTCCCTGCTTGTGGCAGGCGTTGACAAACTCCACAAGCTCATCCGGCGTACCGTAGCGGCTGGTGGGCGCAAAAAAGCCGGTGGTCTGGTAGCCCCAGCTGCCGTCAAACGGGTGCTCGGCCAGGGGCATAAGCTCGATATGGGTGAAGCCGTTCTTCTTGCAGTAGGCGGGCAGCAGGTCGGCCAGCTCGGCGTAGGTGTACCAGCTGCCGTCCTCCTTCTGCCGCCAGCTGCCGGCGTGGACCTCGTAGATATTCAGCGGTTTATCAAAGCATTTTGTGCGTTCCTGCATCCATTTGTCATCGGCAAAGCCCTTGGGGGCATCGCTGACGATACTGCGTCCGTCGGGGCGCAGCGTCATGGCCGTGCCGTAGGGGTCGCAGTGGGCCACGCTCTGGCCGTTCGCGCCGCGCACCCAATACTGGTACACCATCCCCGCTTGCACGCCGGGGGCGTCGCACTCCCACACGGCGGACTGGGTGCGGTGCAGATCAAAGGTACCGATCTCGGTCTCAACGGCGATATGCTGTGCGGACGGTGCCCACACCGCAAAATGCGTGCCGCCGAAATAGGTATGCGCACCGAAAAACTCATACGCATCAAAAGCGTGCCCGGTATAAAAATCCTGCATGTTCATGATGAAAACTCCTATTGCCCCTTGCCTCCCCTAGCAGGGGAGGTGGCCCCGCAGGGCCGGAAGGGTTGAACCTTGCGGCCATCCGAAATATTTAGAGCAATGGCAAGGTTCTCTCCCCCAGCCGCTGCGGCGGCACTGCTCCGCAGCCGGGCCCCTCTGTCACTCCGCGACATCTCCCCACGCAGTGGGGAGTCACCCTCGCAGAGGGGGCCAAGGAGAAATGTATGTTCAACGCACTTTTCACCAAAACAGACGAATACGCAAGACTGGCGCAGGCGCTCGGGGGTCCGGGGGCTTGCGCCTTATTTGGCATACCGGGGTCGGGCCGGGCGATGGTCTATGCCGCGCTGGCGAAGGCCCTCGACAAGCCGCTCTGCATCGTGACGCCCGGCGAGGCCGAGGCGACCCGGTTTGCGGGCGACCTGAACGCGCTGGGCGTGGCGGCGGCAGTGTTCCCTGCCCGCGACTATGTGCTGCGCCCCATCGAGGGCACAGGCCGCGAGTACGAATACCGCCGTCTGGCCGTGCTGGGCGACCTCGTCGGCGGGCGGCTGCAGGCCGTCTGCGTGCCCGACGAGGGCCTGACCCAATACACGACGCCGCGGGCGGATTTCTGCGCGAACACCCGCAGCCTGCGCCCCGGCGACACACTGCCCCGCGCCGAGCTGACCGCGCTTTTGTACGGCGCAGGCTATACGCGGCGCGACCAGGTGGACGGCCCGGGTCAGTTTTCGATCCGCGGCGACATTGCGGACATCTACGCGCCCGACATGAAGCAGCCCGCCCGCATGGAGTTCTGGGGCGATGAGATCGACACGATGCACACCTTCGATCTGGCGACCCAGCGCCGCGACGAGCCGATTGAAAAAATCTACGTCTCCCCCGCGCGGGAGATACTGTTCGGTCAGCCCGCCGACGCAGCGGAGAAGATCCGCTCCTATATCAAAAAGGCCCGCGGCAGGCGGCGCACGGCGCTGGAGACCTGCACCGCTGCGGACCTGGCACAGCTGGACGGCGGCGCGATGCCCGTCAACATGGACAAATATCTCACGCTGCGCTATCCCGAGCCCGCGACGATTTTAGACTACTTTGACGATCCGCTGCTGATCCTGGAGGAGCCGGCCTCCCTGCGGGAGGCCGAGCGCGCCACCGCGTTCCGCCGGGGCGAGGAGCTTTCCGCCCTGCTGGAGGACGGCGTGCTGGCGGCGGGGCTGGATAAGCTCTACGCCGAGAGCGGCTGGCTCTGGGCGCAGTGCGCCGCACACCGCACGCTCTGCGCCGAGAACTTTGCCCGCAGCATGCCCGATGTGCCGCTGAAAACCATCGTCAACGCACCCGCCCACACGCTGCCCGCCTGGAGCGGCGAGGTCGCGGCGCTGCTGGAGGACATCCAACCGCTTTGCAGCGGCGGCACGGCGGTCACGGTCATGGCCGGCACGCCCCGTGCGGCGGCAGGTCTGGCCGCCGACCTGCGCACCAAAGGGCTGAACGTCACGACGGACGCGGCGGCGGAGCCGAGCGCCGGGTTGGTGCAGATCCTGCCGGGACAGCTTTCCGCCGGGTGCAGCCTGCCGTTTGCGAAATACGCCGTGTTTACGGCCCGCGCCTTCGGCGTGAGCGGCGCACAGAAGAAGAAAAAGCGCAATAAGGACGCGCTGAACAGCCTGAGCGAAATCTCGGTGGGTGATCTGGTCGTCCACCAGAACCACGGCATCGGGCGGTACGCAGGCATCCAGCGGATGGCCGTGCAGGGCGTCACAAAGGACTATCTGCGCATCGAGTACGACAAAAAGGACGTGCTGTACGTGCCCGTCACCCAGCTGGACCTTTTGTCCCGCTACACTGCGCCGGGCGACAGCGACAACGTGAAGCTGAGCCGCCTGGGCGGCAGCGATTGGGCCAAGACCCGCAAGAAGGTCAAGGCTGCGACGGAGCAGATGGCGAAGGAGCTGATCGAGCTGTACGCCCGCCGCAAGCAGGCGCACGGCTACGCCTTCCCCGCCGACGACACCTGGCAGGGTGATTTTGAACAGCGCTTTGCCTATGAGGAAACACCCGACCAGCTGACCTGCGCGGCGGACATCAAGCACGATATGGAGGAGCCGTGGCCGATGGACCGGCTGCTCTGCGGTGACGTCGGCGTCGGCAAGACCGAGGTCGCACTGCGCGCCGCGTTCAAATGCGTGATGGGCGGCAAGCAGTGCGCGATCCTGGCCCCCACGACGATCCTGGCGTGGCAGCACTTCAACACCGCGCTGACCCGCATGGAGTCCTTCCCCATCCGCATCGGGCTTTTGTCCCGCTACCGCACCGCCAAGGAGCAGAAGGAGACGCTGCGCGGGCTGAAGGGCGGCACCGTGGACATTGTAGTCGGCACGCACCGGCTGCTGTCCGGCGACGTGAAATTCAAGGACCTGGGCCTTGTCATCATCGACGAGGAGCAGCGGTTCGGCGTCAAGCACAAGGAAAAGCTCAAAGAGAGCTTCATCGGCGTCGATATGCTGACGCTGTCGGCCACGCCGATCCCCCGCACGCTGAACATGGCGCTGTCGGGCATCCGCGATATGAGCACAATTGAGCAGCCGCCGTTTGAGCGCCAGCCGATTGAAACCTATGTGCTCGAGTACGACGAGGGCATCGTGTCCGAGGCCATCCGCAAGGAGCTGGCCCGCGGCGGGCAGGTATACTACCTGCACAACCGCGTGGACAACATTGAGGAATGCGCCGCGCGGGTGGGCAAGCTCGTGCCCGGGGCGCGTATCGGCATTGCCCACGGCAAGATGACCGAGGAACAGATTTCGTCGGTGTGGCAGCAATTGTTGGACAACGAGATCGACATCCTTGTCTGCACCACCTTAATTGAGACCGGCGTGGACGTGCGCAACTGCAACACGCTGATCATTGAAAATGCGGACCGCATGGGATTGAGCCAGCTGTACCAGATCCGCGGGCGCGTGGGACGCAGCTCCCGCAAGGCGTATGCGTATTTTACGTTCACACGCGATAAGGTGCTGACCGAGATCGCGGCCAAGCGGCTTTCGGCCATCCGGGAGTTCACGTCGTTCGGGTCGGGCTTCCGCATTGCAATGCGCGACTTGCAGATCCGCGGTGCAGGCAGTCTTTTGGGCCACAGCCAGCACGGCCACATGGAGGCCGTCGGCTACGATTTGTACGTGAAGATGCTGGGTCAGGCCATTGCCGCGGCCCGCGGCGAGGCCCCCGCCCCCGACAAGAGCGACTGCCTGGTGGACATCACCGTGGACGCATTCCTGCCGGAGGAGTATATCCCGGACGCTGCCGGGCGCATCGAGGCATACAAGCGCATTGCAGCCATCGAGACGACGAGCGACGCCGAGGACGTGCTCGACGAGCTGATCGACCGCTACGGCAGCCCGCCCAAGAGCGTGCAGGGGCTGGTGGACGTCTCCCTCGTGCGCGTGACCGCAGCCCGCGTCGGCATTGCGGAGATCGTCCAGCGCGGCGACCAGCTGATTTTGTATAGTGACATCGTCGGGCCAAAGCAGCTGGGCGAGGTCATGGAAAAGTTCCCGCATCGGGTGCTGTACAATGCACTGGGCCGACCTTATTTCAGCCTGCGCGTGCAGAAGGGCGAAAGCCCGCTGGTACTGCTGCGGGATGTGGTGACCCTGCTGCCGGGCGCACAGAATCAGCCACAGACAAAGCCATAAAAAATAAGCACCTGTTTACTGCGGTAAAAAGTAGTAAACAGGTGCTTTGCTTTTGGGGTAAGACGCTGAAATTTCTTTGGTCCTTTCTTTATAAAGAAAGGACAGAGGAGGCCAAGTGCCGGGCAGCCGTAAACGGGCAGAGTCCCTCAGGCGGCTTCGCCCGCGTCTAAAGCCTCCCCTCCCAGGGGAGGTGGCCGAGCGCCAGCGATGGCCGGAGGGGCTTTGCCGGGCGTGCATTACACCGCCCGTTCCCCCCTTGCATCACTCAAACACGTTCTCCTCATCCTCCACCACTTCACCAACGTGGTTACCCTCGCTGTCCAGCCCGCGCTTGTCCAGCATATAGTGCACAAATTCCCGCGCCAGGCCGTAGAAGGTCGCAAAGAGCGGCACGCCGACGACCATGCCCACAAGACCGAACAGGTCGCCGCCGACCACGATGGAAAACAGGATCCACAAGGCAGAGATGCCGATGGACGAGCCCAGGATCTTCGGGCCGATGAAGTTGCCGTCCACCTGCTGGATGACCAGAATCAGCACGCCGAAGATGACCGCCTGGATCGGGTCAACCAACAGCAGAATGAAGATGCTGGGGATCGCGCCGATGAAGGGGCCAAATACCGGGATAATATTCGTGATGCCGATAAACACACTGATGAGCAGTGCAAAATCGAGCCGCAGGATCGCCATTGCCACAAACGTGATAACGCCGATGATGGCCGAGTCAATGATCTTGCCCACAAAGAAGCCCGTGAAATTCACGTTGGCATAATGGCAGATGCGCAGCGTGTTTTCCGCAGCCTTTTCCGGCAGGAAGGCATGCGCCAGCGTGCGCAGCTGATGGAGCAGATGCTCCTTGTCCGCCAGCATATAGATACTAGCCGCAATCGAGGTGAAAATCGCCACAAAGTTCGATGCCACGCTGCCGATGCTGGCCACGATCTGCGGCATGGCGGCGCTGGCCATGTTGTAGATTTCCTTGACCATCGCCTCGGAATCGTCCAGCACTTTTGTGGCCGACGACAGGTCAACGCCGAACCGCTCCTGAACCATGCCCAGCATATCCTGTACGCTGTGTATGTAGCTTGGGAAGTTCGTAAACAGCATGGCGATGCTGTCCACGATCTGCGGGATGACCAGCCATGCCAGCAGCACAAGCAGCAGAATTGCCACCAGATACGCCAGAAGAATCGCGAATCCGCGCGTCTTTTTCTTCTCTTTAAACAGCTTTGTGTAGAAGAACTTGACCATCGGGTCAAGCACATAGGCAATGACTATGCCGCCCGCAAACGGCGACACGATGCCGATAAACACACCGATTTTCCCCAGAAAGTACCCCAGATTGTTCAAAGCCAGATACAGCGCAATACAGGCCCCGACCACGCAGAACCAGTCCAGCATCGTTTCCGGCTTTTTGGTCCAGATATGTTCCTCTTTCAAATGCTCCGCTCCTTTTACATCATTTTACAAGAGTATTGTACGCTATGCACGCCTGTATTGCAAGGAATAACTTGTTAATTTTCTTGCGGCCCGCCTGGTAAATTCCGGCGCGGCTCACCGTTTTCATCCAGGCCGCGGGCCGTCAGCCCTGCCCCGACAGCCTGTTTGAGCAGCGCCGCCAGCACGGCCAGCGTCGGCACGCCCAGCACCATGCCCGGGATGCCGAACCACGCCCCGCCCACCACGATGGCCAACAGCACACCCAGCCCCGGCAGGCCGGTGGCCCCGCCCAGAATGCGCGGCGCAATAAAGTTGCCGTCCACCTGCTGGACCACAAAAATAATGATGGCAAATTCTGCCGCCTTCCAGGGCAATTCCAGCAGCAGGATGATGAGCCCCGGCACCGCACCGAGGAACGGTCCCAGCACCGGGACAATGTTTGTCACGCCGACCAGCACGGCCAGCAGCGGCGCGTATTCCAGCCCGAAGATCGACATCAGCGCAAATGTTTCCCCGCCCACGAGCAGGGCGTCCACCAGCTGCCCGCCGATGTAGCCGCTGAAAATTTTGTTGGCAAGACGGCAGATTTCCAGCACACTGCCCGCGGCACGCGGCGGCAGCGCCGCGTGCAGACACGCCCGGGCCGCGCGGAGCAGCGCCTCCTTGCCGGAGAGCAGGTAGATGCTGGCGGCCAGTGCCACCACGGCGTTGCCCGCAGCCCCCGCCGCGCCGGAGACGAAATCCGCCGCCGCACGCGCCGCACTGCGGGACAAACCGCCGAACCAATTTTGCAGTGCCGTGCCCACCATCTGCACAAGCTGTTCCGCCGTGGCCGTATCGATGCCGAACGTATTTTGCACCCAGACCAGCAGGCCGCGGATGGTCTCCTCATACGCGCCGAGCCGCCCGGCAAAGGTCGTCACGCTCTGCACGAGCTGCGGGACGATGAGCGCCGCCAGCAGCGCCAGCGCACCGAAAAACAGCGCATAGCTGACGGCCATCGCCCCGCCGCGCCTGCCGCCAAAGAGCTTTTGTGCAAAAAAGCGCGTGGGTATGTCCAGTACATAGGCCAGCAGCAGCCCCCAGCCAAACGGTGCCAGCAGCCCGAGAAACGCCCCGGCCCCGCGCAGCACGCCCGGCAGCCAGTCTGCCGCGGCAAACACCGCCGC
>OGLJ01002159.1_pt1 | contig 13208 bp, 10 predicted proteins | sample 1572801 | NCBI WGS metagenome assembly OGLJ01 (sample SAMEA2581877, study PRJEB24529) | metagenome | biome: Human gut stool | place: China | collected 2011
GAACCACGGCTATGCCGTTGTAGGCGAGTCGGTTGACCCGAAGATCGCCCGCGTGCGCTATGTCAACCTGAACGACGGCACCGTTGAGGGTCTCGAGCACATCGGCCGTCCGGTATTCACCGTGCAGTATCACCCCGAGGTATGCCCCGGCCCGATGGATACCTCGTATCTGTTTGATAAGTTCATCGAAAATATTGAAAAGTCGAAAGGAGGCGCTCAGTAATGCCGCTGCGCAAGGATATTCATAAGGTAATGGTACTGGGCTCCGGCCCGATCGTCATCGGTCAGGCGGCCGAGTTCGACTACGCAGGCACGCAGGCCTGCCGCGCACTGCGCGAAGAGGGTCTGGAGGTCGTTCTTGTTAACTCCAACCCGGCGACCATCATGACCGACAAGGCCCTCGCGGACGAAATCTATCTCGAGCCGCTCACGCTGACCTCCGTCAAGCGCATTATTGAAAAGGAGCAGCCCGACAGTCTCCTCGCCGGTCTCGGCGGCCAGACGGGGCTGACGCTCGCGATGGAGCTCGACAAGGAGGGCTTTCTGCAGCAGCACAACGTCCGCCTCATCGGCACGAACGCCGCCGCCATCGACAAGGCCGAGGACCGCGAGCTCTTTAAGGAGACCATGGCCGCCATCGGCGAGCCGACCATCCCCTCCGGCATCGCGAACACCGTGGCCGAGGCGCTGGAGGTGGCGCACAGCATCGGCTACCCCGTTATCATCCGCCCGGCGTTCACACTCGGCGGTGCGGGCGGCGGCGTGGCCTACAGCGCAGAGGAACTCGCACTCGTCGCACAGACGGGGCTCGATGCGTCCCCGATCACGCAGATCCTCGTCGAGCGCTATATCTACGGCTGGAAGGAGATCGAGTTTGAGACCATGCGCGACGGCGCCGGAAACGTCATCGCCGTGTGCAGCATGGAAAACTTCGACCCCGTCGGCGTGCACACCGGCGACAGCATCGTCGTCGCCCCGGCGCTGACGCTCTCGGACAAGGAGTTTCAGATGCTGCGCAGCGCGGCGCTGAACATCATCTCCGCGCTCGACATCGTCGGCGGCTGCAACTGCCAGTTCGCGCTCGATCCCGACAGCTTTGACTACGCCGTCATCGAGGTCAATCCCCGCGTGTCGCGCTCGTCCGCGCTCGCCTCGAAGGCGACCGGCTACCCGATCGCGAAGATCACGACGAAGATCGCCCTCGGCTATACGCTCGATGAGATCCAGAACGACATCACCGGCAAGACCTGTGCCTGCTTTGAGCCTGCGCTCGACTACGTCGTCGTGAAATTCCCCAAGTGGCCGTTTGACAAGTTCGTCGGCGCGTCCCGCCGCCTCGGCACGCAGATGAAGGCCACGGGCGAGGTCATGGCCATCGGCACGAATTTTGAGAGCGCGCTGCTCAAGGCCGTGCGCGGTGCCGAAATCCATCTCGACACGCTGCACGCCGCCCCGCTGTCCGACCGCCCGGTGCGCGACCGGCTCGCCGACTGCGACGATCACCGCCTGTTCACCGTCTTTGAGGCGCTGTGCAGCGGCGTGTCCATCGACGAGATCCACGACATCACCCGCATCGACCGCTGGTTTCTGGCCCGGCTGCAAAACCTCGTGGACTACGAGGCGAGCATCCGGAGCGGCCTGACGCCGGAGCTTTATCAGCGCGGCAAGTACCTCGGCTATCCGGACGCGGCGCTGCGCCGCCTGTCCGGCAGCGAGACGCTGCCCGCCTTCCGCGCGGGCTACAAGATGGTCGACACCTGCGCCGCCGAATTTGACGCGCAGACCCCGTATTTCTACGCCAGCGCGGACACGCGCTGCGAGGCGCGCAGCTTCCCGCGCAGCGGCAAACCTGTCGTCATGGTGCTCGGCTCCGGGCCGATCCGCATCGGGCAGGGCATCGAGTTTGACTATTCGTCCGTCCACTGCGTGTGGACGCTCAAGGCCATGGGCTACGACGTCGTCATCGTCAACAACAACCCCGAGACCGTCTCCACGGACTACGACACCGCCGACCGGCTGTATTTCGAGCCGCTCACGGCCGAGGACGTGCTGCAGATCATCGATGTCGAGCACCCCGTCGGCGTCGTGGTCGCCTTCGGCGGGCAGACCGCCATCGCGCTCACGCAGACGCTCGACCGCCACGGCATCCGCATCCTCGGCACCTCGGCCGAGGGCATCGACATCGCCGAGGACCGCGAGCGGTTTGATGCCCTGCTCGAGCAGTTTCACATCTCGCGCCCGAAGGGCATGGGTGTGCAGACGCTGCCGGAGGCCCTGCACGCCGCGCAGACGCTCGGCTACCCCGTGCTGCTGCGCCCGTCGTACGTCATCGGCGGCCAGAACATGAAGATCGTCCACGACGATGACGAGGTCACGACGTATATGCAGCGCATCCTCGCGCAGGGGATCGACAACCCCGTGCTCGTGGACAAGTACATGATGGGCACGGAGCTGGAGGTGGACGTCATCTCCGACGGCACGGACGTGCTCATCCCCGGCATCATGGAGCACATCGAACGCGCCGGCGTGCACAGCGGTGACTCCATCGCCGTCTACCCGCCGTACAACCTCAACGACATCATGACGGATAAGATCGTTGACAGCTCGCGCAAGCTCGCCCTCGCGCTCGGCACGAAGGGGCTGGTGAACATCCAGTACCTCATCTGGGAAAACGAGCTCTACGTCATCGAGGTCAACCCCCGCGCCTCGCGCACCGTGCCGTACATCAGCAAGGTCACGGGCGTGCCGATGGTGGATGTGGCGGCGCGCGTCATGCTCGGCACACCGCTCAAAGACCTCGGCTACGGCACGGGGCTGCACCCCATCCCGCCGTATTACGCGGTCAAGGTGCCGGTGTTCTCGTTTGAAAAGCTCGGCGACGTCAACGCCTACCTCGGCCCGGAGATGAAGTCCACGGGCGAAGTGCTCGGCCTCGGAAAAACAATGCAGGGGGCGCTGTTCAAGGGGCTGACCTCGGCCGGCATGGTCGTCGGCCGGCACCCGGACGGCCGCCACGGCATACTCGTGAGCGTGGACACGCACGACCTCGGCGAGATCGTGTCGCTGGCCAAAAAGCTCGACGACCTGCACTTCGCGCTCTACGCGACCGCAGAGACCGCCGCCGCCATTGCGCGCCTCGGCATCGACGTCGTGACCGTCGACGGCATCCGCGAAAGCGACCACGCCTTCGCCCTGCTCGAGAGCGGCTGCATCGACTACATCGTCTACACCGGCGCGCTCAAGGACGCGACCACGGACGATTACATCGCCCTGCACCGCCGCGCGCTGCAGCTCGGTATCCCGTGCTTCACCTCGCTCGACACGGCCAACGCCCTCGCGGACATCATCGCCAGCCGCTACAACGAGCACAACACCGAGCTTGTGGACATCAACCACATGCGCACCAAGCACCAGCGCCTGAAGTTTTCGAAAATGCAGGCCACCGGCGATGACTACATCTACGTCGAGAATTTTGACGGGCACATCACCTGCCCCGAATCGCTGTGCATCCCGCTGTGCTCGCGTCACCGCGGCATCGGCGGCTACGGCATCGTGCTCATCGAGCGCAGCGCCGTGGCCGACGCGAAAATGCGCGTGTTCAACCGCGACGGCAGCCCCGGCGGCATCGGCGGCAACGCCATCCGCTGTGTGGGCAAGTACCTGTACGACAACGGCATCGTGCCGCGCGCCGATCTCACCATTGAGGCCGGCGGCCGGGTGCACCGGCTGCACCTCTACACGCGCTTCGGCACGGTCGGTCTTGTGACGGTCGACATGGGCAAGCCCGCCTTCGCACCCGAGGCCGTGCCCGTGGCGCTCGAGGGCGAGCGCGTGATCGACCGGCCCGTGACCATCGCGGGCGGAGAGTACCGCATCACGTGTCTCTCGATGGGAAACCCCCACTGCGTCGTCTTTGTCGACCGCGTGGACGAGGTGGACGTCGCGCACCTCGGCCCGCAGTTTGAGCACGCGGACCTCTTCCCCGCGCGCACGAACACGGAGTTCATCCGCGTCGTCAACCGCACAACGATCAAAATGCGCGTCTGGGAGCGCGGCAACGGCGAGACCCGCGCCTGCGGCACGGGCGCGTGCGCTGCCGTGGTGGCCGCCGTGGAAAACGGCCTGTGTCCGAAGGGCGAGACCATCACGGTCAAGGTCACCGGCGGCGACCTGCTCGTCACCTACGATGACGACGGTGTGCGTCTGACCGGCAACGCCGAGCTCGCCTTCACCGGCGTGACCACATACTGAGCCGCAAAACGAAAAATTCACCCGCATCCGGATCGGATGCGGGTGAATTTTCGCTGCCGGGCTCAGCCGCGCATGGCGGCGGCAAACGCGTCGATGCGCGTGATGTCGAAATCGGGCTCGGAATACTGCGCGCGGTACTGGGGCGATGTCATCAGTGCGCCGAAAAGCTGCTTGTAGACATAGCTCATCTTCGCGTACTGCATCTTGCCGCCGAGGATATCCTTCGCCGCCGCGTGCTCCAGCAGCGCGGGCGAGAAGAAGTGCTCAAGATACCCCTCCGTGCCGGGCGTGGTATAGCAGCACAGATACAGCCCGAGTTTCTTGCCCAGCAGCGTCTTTTCGTTGCGGCGCAGGAAGTGCTTGATGTGCTTGTCGAGCTTGAACATATACACGCAGCTGCCGATGATGACCGTGTCATAGTCTTCGAGCGAGACGCCGCGGTCGCGGACATTGCACACCGTCACATCGCCGCCGACGGCGCTCTTGAGCATATAGGCGATCTCCTCCGTCGCGCCGTAACGCGAAGCGAACAGGATCAGCGTTTTCATGCAGTGACCTCCTTTTCCGCCCTCACGGGCGGCCTTTCCACATATGTGTATATAAGAGTATAGGAAGCCGCCGTGCCGCTGTCAAGCCCGCGTGCGATTTTTTTATCCGACCGGCACGGGTTCGCCCCGCTGCGCGGCCGGCTCGCGCCGCCGCGCCTTGGGGATGTTGATGGTGAGAATGAGCGCGTCGTCCGTCTCCTGCCGCTGCATTCCGGCGTCGATGCCGCCCTGCTTCATGAGGTCGAGACTGTGGGCGATCGTGTTGAGAAACACGCGCACGTCCTTGAGGATGAAGGTCTTCTGCCGCTCGCTCTCGGGCGCGGCTTTGGCCTCGAGCAGGCGGTCGATGTAGGCGTCCGTCGCGGCGACGTTCAGGTCGCGGCTGAGGATATAGGCCAGCGCCGCGCGCTGCTCGTCCGGCGTCTCGAGCCGCAGCAGCGCGCGCCCGTGCCGCTCGGTGAGCCCGGCGTTGCGCATGGCGTTGAGCACATCCTCCGGCAGACGCAGCAGGCGGAGCTTGTTCGCCACGGCCGACTGCGACTTGCCCAGCCGCCGCGCGCACTCCTCCTGACTGAGGCCGAAGAGCCGGATGAGCTGCGCGATGCCGCGCGATTCCTCAAGGAAATCGAGGTCGTTGCGCTGGAGGTTTTCCACCAGCGCGATGAAGCTCGCCTCCTCCAGATCCAGCTCCATGACGATGCACGGCACCTCACTGAGCCCCGCCATGCGCGCGGCGCGCAGGCGGCGCTCGCCGGCCACGAGCTCATACCCGTCCGGACGCGGGCGCACGGTCAGCGGACTGAGCACGCCGTACTCGGCGATGCTGCGCGAGAGCTCCTCGAGCTGCGCCGGGGGAAAGTTCTGCCGCGGCTGGACCGCGCTCGGCGCGATCGCGTCCACCGCCAGATACACGATGCCGCCGCGCTGCGCGCGGCTGGAATGGTTGGAAAACTGCATAGCAAACCCTCCATATCTTGTGTTTTGCAACATAAAAATAGACCATATATTGCGCAAAACACGGCGAATTCGGGCGCGCGCCGAAAAAAAGGGGGCGGATCGGGATCGATCCGCCCAAAACAGGGTCATGGGATAAAGATATGAGCCGTGGCTTCCAAGGTGCGGAAGTCAATTGGATAAGCTGTATTGTTATTGTAGCGCCGGGCGCGGAAAATGTAAAGAGCGAACGGTGTCGGTCGGGCACCTGTTTTGTCGACGGCGGAATCTTTTTTCCCGCGCCGGGGCATACTGTCCGGGAATACACGGAAAAGGAGATGGAAGCATATGCAGGTGATCGACCGCATCGCGCTGATCCTCACGATCGTCGGCGGGCTCAACTGGGGCAGCATCGGCCTGTTCCGGTTTGATCTCGTGGCGTGGATCTGCGGCGGGCAGACCGCCGTGGCTGCGCGCGTGATCTACACACTCGTCGGTCTGGCCGCGGTCTGGTGCATTTCCCTGCTCTTTCGCGGCCGCGACGAGCTCGACGGCGCGGAGGACGTGTAATGCCACCGGCAGCGAAAAACGGCATGGCCGACGCCATGCCGTTTTTTTCTCCAACGAGAACCGCTGCGCTGGGTTCTCGTTGGGAAAAAGCGCAGCTCGCTGCAGCGCACGCATTGCACGCTGTCAGCGCGCAATGCGCACGTTTGCGAGCCGAAAGGTATTTTCTCCGCCGTACACGCCGCCGGAGAAAATGATTGGATTTTCTTTTGCCGCGCCATTCGAGAACCGCTGCGAGATTTCTGGATCATTTACCCCAGACGCGGCAGTGCACCGGCGCTGCCGGGAATGCGGTCGAAGGCATCGATCGGCGGCAGGTGCGCCTCGAGCGCGCGCACGAGCTCGCCCCCGAGCAGACCGCCGAGCGTGTTGAGCATCAGATCGTCCACATCACACAGGCGGTACGAGCCGCGAAACAGGAAAAACAGCCCCGTGAGCTGCCCGAGCTCAATGAACGCCGAAAACGCCAGCGACACGAGCGCGACGCGGCCGAGATCCAGACCGCAGACGTAACGCAGGTACATCCCGAACGGCAGGAGCATCAGGATGTTGCACACGACCTGCTGCACCGTGCGGTCGAGCAGCGCCGGCAGATACGTGCGCACATCGGAGCGCACGAGCGGCGTCTCGCGCAGGAAATCGGCCACGAACTGAAACGGCACGAGCTGCGCGTCATAGGTCGTGAGCTTCGCCGCCTGCGCAGCGTCCGGCAGCGGGAAAAACACGAGCGCCAGCACGCACAGAACATAAAACAAAAACAGGCCGCCGAACACGGCGCGCACCCAGTTGAAGCAGCGCGCACGCATCTGCCGGCAGAAAAACGGCACGGCGACCAGCGCCGCCAGCAGCGGGAATGCGCATACCGCCAGCCGGATACTGCTCAGAACATTGACCATCATGTCAGCCTCCCATGGGAGCGCTCCCGCCCCCGGTTTCTGACATCAGTATAGTAGCAAACGGCATCACATCGCCATCGTTTTGGCTTACAGTTGGCTTACATCTTCGTAAGGCTGCAAAAAACCGGGCGCGTCAATCAAGACGCGCCCGGCCGGTTTTTCAAAAACCTCGCGGACAGATATGTTTCCTCAGGCAACGAGGAAGAACTTCACGAGGAAGAGCAGCGAGATGGCATACGTCAGCAGCGAAACATCCTTGCCCTTGCCCGTGCAGAGCTTGAGCACGGAATAGCTGATCAGACCCAGACCGATGCCGTGGCCGATCGAGCCGGAGACCGGCATGGAGATGAGCATGATGGCCACCGGCAGACTCTGATAAATGTCGTCAAAGTCGATCTTCTTGAGACCGCCGAGCATCAGCAGGCCGACGTAGATGAGCGCGGAGCTGGTCGCGGCGGCGGGGATGATGGCGGCGATGGGCGCGAGGAACATACTCGCAAGGAAGAGCACGCCGGTCGTCAGGGCGGTCAGGCCCGTGCGGCCGCCGGCCTCCACGCCGGAGGCGGACTCGACAAACGTCGTGACCGTGGACGTGCCGGTGCACGCGCCCGTGACGGTGCCGACGGCGTCGGCCAGCAGCGCCTCGCGCATACGCGGCATATTGCCGTCCTTGTCGACCATGCCGGCGCGGCTTGCCGTGCCGACGAGGGTGCCGATGGTGTCGAACATATCAATGATGCAGAACGTGATGATGAGCGTCACGACCGTGAACCAGCCGATCTCGCCGAGGGCGGCAAAGTCGAACTTGAACAGGGTCGTTGCGGCCATATCGCCGAACGCGGGCACGAACGACGCGCCCTTGAGCGCCGCAAACGGGTTCGTGTGCAGGAAGATGGCCTCACCCGCCCAGTAGATGCCGGACGCGCAGAGCATGCCCAGCAGCACGGAGCCCTTGATCTTCTTGTGCGCGAAGAGCACGATCAGAAACAGGCCGACAAACATGGTCACGACCGTGAGCACCATCTGCGGGTAGCCGTCGCCCATGTTGGCCTTGGCGAGGCTGGGCGTGAGCGCGCCGAAGAAATCGCGCATCACGAAAAACGGGCCGCCGTCGCTCGAGTACACGCCGGCGTTGGAGCCGATGCCGATGTTGAGCAGCATGAGGCCGATGGCCGGCGCGATGCCGAGCCGGATGCCGAGCGGAATGGCCTCGACGATCTTCTCGCGCACTTTGAGCACCGAGAGCACGATGAACACGATGCCCTCGATGAGGATGATGCACAGCGCCGTCTGGAACGACTGCAGGTAGCTCATGCCGGCCAGGGTGACGATGTTGGCCACGACGACGGCAAAGAAGCTGTTGAGTCCCATGCCGGGCGCCATGGCAAAGGGCTTGTTGGCCGCAAACGCCATGACGAGCGTGCCGATGGCGGAGGCGATGCAGGTGGCGAGGAACACGCCGTTCCAGAGCTGCGAGCCGCCCTGAGCGCCGAAGCCGGTCAGCAGGTTCGGGTTGAGCGCGATGATGTACGCCATGGTCATAAACGTCGTCAGACCGGCGACGATCTCCGTGCGTACGGTGGTGTTGTTTTCTTTCAGATGAAAGAGCTTTTCCATTGAGATCCCCTCTCCATATAGTTTTTGCCGGAAAACGCAAAACGTCGTCAGTATACCGCGATTCACTGCGCCTGTCAACGGCAAAACCGGGCACGGAACGCTCCGTGCCCGGTTTTGAGATCCCGGTGTTATTGCTCCCGCGCGGGACAGTCGCGCTCGTGGCAGGTGAAGAGAATGACCTGCCTGTGCTGCGCGATCTCGCGAAAGAGCGCCATGGCGCGCTTGGCGCGCGCGTCGTCAAAATTCACGAGCGTGTCGTCGAGCACGAGCGGGCACGGATCGTCCGTCGGGCACGTCAGCTCGCACAGCGCCAGACGCACGGACAGGTACAGCAGATCCGCCGTTCCCGCCGAGAGATAGGCCGTGTCGCGCGGCGTCGGGTCATCGGCGCTGCGTGCCTTGGCCGACAGATCGCGCGCGAGCACGAGCTCATTGTAGCGCCCGCCGGTGAGGTAGTCCATGTAGTCGGCCGCCTTCTGCGCAAGCTGCGGGGAAAAGCGGCTCTGCAGCTCGGCATCGGCGCGGCCGAGCGTCTCGATCGCAAGCGCGAGCGCGGCATACTGCCGCTCGAGTGCGTCGCGCTGCTCGAGAAGCTGCGCGTGCTCGCTGCCCAGCGCCATCGGGTCGCCGATGGCGAGCGCCGCACCCGTGAGCTGCGCCTGCTGCGTGCGCAGGCGCGTGCGCACGCTCTCAAGCGCGCTCCTGCGCTGGTAGAGCGCGGCGGCCTCGCCCGTGCCGCTCTCAAAGTCCAGACTTTGCAGCAGCCGCTCGTGCGTCTCGCACTGATGCTCGCGCGCATCCTCGAGCGCGGCGGCGGCGCGCCGCTCGGTCTCCATGGCGGCGGCGCACGCGCGGTAAGCGGCGCGGTGTACCTCCGCCTGATAATAAATACCGTCTGCATCCTGCGCGCCGTAGCTGCGCAGGAGCTTTCCAAGCGCGGCGGACGCCTGCTGCGCGCGCTGCCTGCCGTTTGCCGCCACGATCAGCAGCACAAGCGCCGCAGCCGCCAGCGCGATGGCCGCATAGTACAGCGGCTGCGCCACCAGATAGCCCAGCACGGCGCACAGTGCCGCGAGTACGAGCGCCGCGACCCAGAAATACGGCTTGCCGCCGTGCGCCGCCGTGTCGGAGAGCGCCTGTGCGCGCTGTGCGTCGCGCTCGGCGGTCTCGCCCGCTTCGTCCGGCGTCTGCACGCCGAAGTGCGTCTGCTCGAGCGCGGTGCGCTTGGCCGCGGCGTCCCGCCGCGCCTGTTCGAGCGTCTGCTCGAGCGTGCGCAGGTTGGACTTTTCCTCGCCCATGCTGCTCAGCGCCGCGCGGCGCTGCCGCTGGCGGGCGGCGTTCATCTGATCGGTGACGGTCTGCAGCTCCGCCTCCGTCTCCCGCAGCTCGGCGGCGCAGGCCGCCTGCTCCTGCGCGTTGCGCTCGAGGCGGTGCAGCTGCGTCTCCGTGTCCGCGATGCGCTGCTCCAGCTCCGGCAGCGCGCCGTGCTGGCCGCTGCGGCGGCGGCGCAGCCACGCGCGCAGCTGCGCATCGGCCTCGGTGTAGGAGCTGGCCTCCTCGCCGGAGGTCACGATGGCGGAGATGCGCCGCTCAAGCTCGGGCGTGCCGGTCACGACGAGACCGCCCTGCCCGATGAACGCGGTGCGCGCGAACACCTCGGCCGACACGCCCGTGAGCTGCTCGCCCGCGTCCGTCGCCGTCAGGCCGGGCACCGGGATGTCCGTGCCCGTATACACCGCCGAAAAGGCGCGCATCGGCGCGCTCTTCGCCTCCGTCCAGCGGCGGATCGTGATGCACTTGCCGTCCTGCTCGAGCTCGAGCTCGCCCGCCATGGGCTTGCCGCTCCAGGGCGCATATTTCTGCTTGTCGGGCACGAAGCCCGCGCGGGCGCGCTGGGACGTGTCGATCCCGTAGAGCATGGCGCGCAGGAAGGCGCACCACGTGCTCTTGCCGCTCTCATTCGGCGCGTAGATGATATTCAGGCCCGTGTCAAGCCGCAGCTGCTCGCCGTCGAGCGTGCCGAACGTGCCCTGCATATGCCGGATGATCACAGCGTCACCACCTCCTCATCGTGGTCCAGTGCCGCGAGCCCCCAGCGCGCGGCCATGACGATCGTCTCTCGGTCGCGGTCGGAGTCCGCCGCGTCGTATTTTTGCTTGAGCTGCGCGAGAAACTGTCCGCGCAGCGTGCCCTCGCCCGCGCGCGCCCAGAGATCCCGGCGTGCGCGCGTCTCGTCGCGCAGCTGCATGGCGAACTCCTGCCCCTCGAGCGCTGCGCGCAGCGCAGCGGGGTTCGGTGCGCGGTCGGTCTCGCCCGTGAGCACGATGCGGAAGATATTGCGTGCAGCCCCCTCCGGCAGCGCGGCAAGCACCGCCTGCACGGGGTCTGCGTCCGTGACATCGACGCGCAGGATCTCATACCGCCGCCCGGGCACGGGCAAAAACTGCGCCTGCACATCGCCCGCGGCGACGTCCACGAGCAGCACGCCCTTTTCCCCCGTCTCGTCAAAGCCGCGCCCTTCCATGCAGCCCGGCCACGCATACACCGTGCCCCCGGCGCGCTGCACGCCGCCGAAGCGGTGCGTGTGGCCGAAGGCGGCGTAGTCCAGCCCGCTGTGCGCAAGGTCCGCCGCCGACACGGGGTTATACGCCGAGGCGGGATTTCCCACCTCCGCGTGCATACACAAAACGTCCAGCATCCCCGGCTCTTTCGGCACGGAAAATCCCCGCAGCAGCGCGGGACAGCGGCTGTCGGTAAACGCCGCGCCCCAGACGCGCACACCCAGCTCCGGCAGCTCGACCGCCTCCAGCTGCGGCGAGCAGAAGATATGTACGTTCTCGGGAAACGTCAGGCGTGCATACGGCGCGCCCGCGCTGTAATAGTCGTGGTTTCCGGGCGCGAGAAACACCTCCGAGGCGCAGCCGGCAAACGTCTCGGCGAGCGCCTTCGCCGTCTCGGGATAGGGGCTGCCGCTGTCGAGCAGGTCGCCCGCGAGCAGGATGATCTGCGCGCCATGCGCCTTGGCCAGCTCCGGCAGAGCGCGCAGAAGGTCGCGCTGCTCCCGGCGGCGCTGCGCCGCCTGCGCTCCGGAGAGCGCCTCAAACGGCGAATCGAGGTGCAGATCCGCCGCGTGCAGAATACGCACGCTCATCTCAGGCGCACCGGCCGCACATCGCGGCACAGGCCGGTATCGCTGTCGACCTCGAAGATCGCGCCCTCGAGCTTGGCTGCGCCCATGGCGGCCTCATAGCGGCGCGGCGGGTCGCCGAGGAACTTGCCGATCGACTGCTCCGGCGCGATGCCGAGCACGGCGTTGGCCGGCCCCGTCATGCCGAGGTCGGTCAGGTAGCCCGTGCCCTCAGGCAGCACCTCGGCATCCGAGGTCTGCACGTGCGTGTGCGTGCCCCAGACGGCCGTCACGCGCCCGTCGAGATAAAAACCCATGGCGCGCTTTTCGCTCGTGGCCTCAGCGTGCATATCGACGAGGACGATCTTCGCCTGCGTCTGCTCGAGAATATCGTCCACGACGAGAAATGGGTTATCCGTGTTCGTATCGAGCGTGAAGCGCCCCATGAGGTTGATGACGCAGATCGGCCCGCCGCGCACGGAATACTCGCCCCAGCCGCGGCCCGGGCACTGCGGCGCGAAGTTCGCCGGGCGCAGGATGCGCTTTTTCTGCTCGAGATACGGCTGCAGCTCATAGCGCGTCCACGTGTGGTTGCCGAGCGTGATAACGTCCGCGCCGGCGGCAAAGATCGCATCCGCCTGCTTGGGCGTGACGCCGACGACGTTGGCGTTTTCACCGTTGACGACCGTGAAATCGATGTGCTCCTGCTCCTTGAAGGCGCGCAGGTGCTCGCTCAAAAATGCAAGGCCGGGCGCGCCCACAACGTCGCCCACGGCCAGAATACGCAGGATCATACCTGTCCCCTCCCATTCGATCGGAAGAAAATTTGAAAGCGATCGTAAAAGTAGTATACCACCGACGGCGGCCGGGAAGCAATCCAGAAACTGCATTTGCGTGCCGCGCATGGCTTTTCGCGCCGCGCGCATACTATCCGCGCAGCAGCCTTGCTGCGAAAGGAGGCAAAAGCATGAGCAGAGACAGCAAAATGTGCGCCGCGCAGTTTGCCAAGGGCATGGGCATCGGGCTGGGTGTCGGCATGGCGGTCGGCGCGGCGGCGGGGCTGATGATGCAGCCGCAGAAAAAGCGCGCCAACGGCATCGTGGCCGACGCCGTGCGCACAGTCAGCGATGTGACGGACACGATCCGCGATACGATGGGCTGGTAAAAACGCGAAGAAGAAAATATTTTTGAAAAAGGGCTTGCAATTCCGGCAGAGCTATGCTATTATACTTAGGCGCGTTAGGAGCGCACTAAGCGCCGTTAGCTCAG
>OGLJ01002187.1_pt1 | contig 13080 bp, 11 predicted proteins | sample 1572801 | NCBI WGS metagenome assembly OGLJ01 (sample SAMEA2581877, study PRJEB24529) | metagenome | biome: Human gut stool | place: China | collected 2011
GCACAAGGCACGCCCTTCGGGTGCCCTATAGGGGAGCCAGTCCGCAGCAGCATCCGCAAATTCAAAATAAAGGAGATTTACCATGTCCGTTTTTCGTATTTATGTGGAGAAAAAGCCGGAATTCGCCGTTGAGGCACGCTCGGTTCTGAGCGATGTGCAGACGGCGCTCCGTCTGAATGTCAGCGACATCCGCATTTTCCACCGCTATGACGCAGACCATCTGACGGCAGAGGCTTTCGAGCGTGCTGTCCCCACTGTATTTTCCGAGCCTGCTGTAGACCACACCTACACAGAACTGCCGGCACTGGAAGAGGGTCAGCGGATGTTCGCCACAGAGTATCTGCCGGGTCAGTTCGACCAGCGTGCCGACAGCTGTGAACAGTGTATCCAGATCCTGCTCCAGGGCGAGCGCTGCCGTGTCCGCACCGCAGACGTCTATGTTGTCACCGGCAGTCTCACGGACGCTGAGTTCGACCGTCTGAAGAAATACCTTATCAACCCGGTAGAGCGCCGGGAGGCATCTCCGGAACTGCCGGAGACCCTGGATACCAACTATACCATCCCGACTACCGTAGAGACCCTCACCGGCTTTATCGGTCTGTCGGAGGACGAGCTGAAAAAGTTCATCGCCGACTACGGTCTGGCAATGGATCTGGGCGATATCCAGTTCTGCCAGCAGTATTTCCGGGACACCGAACACCGTGACCCCACCATCACCGAAGTGCGCATGATCGACACCTACTGGTCTGACCACTGCCGCCACACCACATTCCTGACACAGATCACGGACGTGGATATCCCCACCGATTACATCAAGGAGACCTACGACGCATACTGCACCGTCCGCCAGGAACTGGGCAGAGGCGAAAAGCCCATGACCCTTATGGACTTGGCAACCATCGCTGCCAAGAAACTGAAGGCAGACGGCAAGCTGAACGACCTGGACGAGAGCGAGGAGATCAACGCCTGCTCCGTCAAGATCAAGGTGGACATTGACGGCAAGGAAGAGGACTGGATCCTCATGTTCAAGAACGAGACCCACAACCACCCCACCGAGATCGAACCTTTCGGCGGTGCGGCGACCTGTCTCGGCGGTGCGATCCGTGACCCGCTGTCCGGACGTTCCTACGTATACCAGGCAATGCGTGTCACCGGTGCGGCAAATCCGCTGGTACCGGTAGAGGATACCATCGCCGGCAAGCTGCCCCAGAGAAAGATCACTGTCGGCGCAGCAAACGGCTACAGCTCTTACGGCAACCAGATCGGTTTGGCGACCGGTCACGTGGCTGAGGTCTACCACCCGGGCTATATGGCAAAGCGCATGGAGATCGGCGCTGTGCTGGGCGCTGCTCCGGCATCCAACATCCGCCGGGAAGCACCGGTGCCGGGTGACATCGTCATCCTGCTGGGCGGCAAGACCGGACGTGACGGCTGCGGCGGTGCGACCGGTTCTTCCAAGTCCCACACCGTAGAGTCCCTGGGTCACTGCGGCGCAGAGGTACAGAAGGGTAATGCACCGGAAGAGCGCAAGCTCCAGCGTCTGTTCCGCAACCCGACCGTAACACAGATGATCAAGCGCTGCAATGACTTCGGCGCAGGCGGCGTTTCCGTTGCTATCGGTGAGCTGACCGATGGTCTGGAAATTGATCTGAACGCTGTACCGAAGAAGTACGACGGTCTGGACGGCACGGAAATTGCCATCAGCGAATCCCAGGAGCGTATGGCTGTGGTTGTCGCTGCCGAGGATGCAGAAAAGTTCATCAAGGAGGCAGGCAAGGAGAACCTGGAGGCTACCATCGTGGCAACTGTCCAGGCTGAGCCGAGACTGCGGATGCACTGGAACGGCAACACCATCGTAGACCTGTCCCGTGAGTTCCTCAACTCCAACGGTGCGGCAAAGCACACCGGCATCGCCATCGAAGAACCCCAGCCGGCTGCGGAATCCACCCTCACCGACAGCGCAGATGCGTGGACAGAGCTGCTGTCCAGTCTGAACATCTGCTCGCAGAAGGGTCTGATCGAAAAGTTCGACTCCACCATCGGCGCAGGCACAGTTCTGATGCCGTTCGGCGGCGTATACCAGCTGTCTCCGTCCCAGGCGATGGCTGCCAAGATCCCGGTACTCAAGGGCGAGACCAACACCTGCTCCCTCATGGCGTGGGGCTATAATCCCACCGTCAGCGAGCGCAACCCGTACCTGGGCGCAATGGATGCCGTTATCACTTCTATCGCCAAGGTAGTCGCAGCAGGCGGCAGCTGGCACCACTGCTGGCTGACATTCCAGGAATACTTCGAGCGCACCCAGAACGACCCCAAGCGCTGGGGCAAGCCTATGGCAGCCCTGCTGGGCGCATTCAAGGCACAGCTGGAACTGTCCTGCGGCTCTATCGGCGGCAAGGACTCCATGTCCGGCACCTTCGAGAACATCGACGTGCCGCCGACGCTGGTATCCTTTGCAGTTTCCACAGCCAAGGCAGACAAGGTGGTCTCCACCGAGTTCAAGCAGGCAGGGGACAAGGTCGTTATGCTCCGTCCGGAGACCGACGAGAACGGCGTTCCCAGCTTTGAGAGCATCCGTGCCACATTCGACAAGGTAGAGGCAATGATCGCCGCTGGCCGCATCCGTGCCGGCTGGGTCATCGACTACGGCGGCGTGGCTGAGGGTATCGCAAAGATGTGCTTCGGCAACGGCATCGGTTTCACCTTCGACCGCCAGCTGACAGACGCAGAGCTGTTCCAGCCCTGCTGCGGCGGATTCCTGCTGGAACTCTGCGGCGATGCAGAGGACGGCGAGGATGTGATCGGTTCTACCAGCGAAAAGCCGGAGATCGTCTGCCCGAAGTTCACTCTCCAGCTGGACAAGCTGCTGGCTGTCTGGGAAAAGAAACTGGAACCGGTATTCCCGTGCCGCATCAAGACCACCACGGAAGTTCCGGAAAAGCTGTCCTATCCGAGAAAGACCACCCTGTCCGCATCGATCAAGAGCGCACAGCCCCGTGTTCTGATCCCGGTATTCCCCGGCACAAACTGCGAATACGACACCGCACGTGTCTTTGAGCGTGCCGGCGCAAGACCCCAGACCTTTATCGTCCGGAACCTTTCCGCTGCGGCAATGGAAGATTCCATTACCACCTTTGCCGCTATGGTGCGCCAGGCGCAGATCATCATGATCCCCGGCGGATTCAGCGGCGGCGACGAGCCGGAGGGCAGCGGCAAGTTCATCACCGCATTCTTCCGCAATCCCCGCATCAAGGACGCTGTACACGACCTGCTGAAGAACCGTGACGGTCTGATGCTGGGTATCTGCAACGGCTTCCAGGCACTGGTAAAGCTGGGTCTGGTACCGTTCGGCGAGATCATGGACATGACCGATGTTTCGCCGACGCTGACCTTCAACACCATCGCACGCCACCAGTCCATGCTGGTTCGGACACGCATCGCATCCAACAAGTCCCCGTGGCTGTACGGCACCGAGGTGGACGATGTGCATACCGTAGCCATTTCTCACGGTGAGGGACGCTTTGTTGCGCCGCCGGAGCTGCTGGCAGACATGGCGAAGAACGGTCAGATCGCAACCCAGTATGTGGACATGGACGGCAACCCGACCATGGACATTCACTTCAACCCCAACACTTCCATGATGGCAATTGAGGGCATCACCTCGCCGGACGGCAGAGTTCTGGGCAAGATGGGTCACAGCGAGCGTATCGGTCAGAACCTGTACCGGAACGTGCCGGGTGAAAAGGATCAGAAGATCTTCGAGAGCGGCGTGGCTTACTTTAAGTAAGCGGGTGGTGACTCCTCCGTCCTTCGGACACCTCCTCTAAAGAGGAGGCAGATGGGGATATAAGGCTCCTCTTGTAGAGGAGCTGGCAGCCGTAAGGCTGACTGAGGAGTAATACGCACCAACGGGCGAACATCGTTCGTCCCTACAGATGCACATTTTGAACCGTTTTGAGAGTTAAATCCTCCTGTCCCTACGGGACATCCCTCTTTTCAAGGGGGACATGATGCGTGGTAATATGCCTCCCTTGAAAAGGGAGGTGGCACGAAGTGCCGGAGGGATTTCAGCACAAAGTACGTTCCGAAAGAACTCTTTTCACGCACAACCAAATCAAACACAACAAGGCAGCCATGCTCCGGCGAACGGGGTGTGGCTGCTTTTTTTGCATACCCGACCGGGAAAGCGCATAAGATGTACCAAAAACGGGAGGTGTGCCTATGAAACGCTGGCTTGCGGCAATTTGTGCGGCGGTGCTTTTTGGGGTGCTCTGGCGTGTGCCGGCGGTCTGTGCCGCAGAAGAACCGGAGATCCCGGCGGCAGCCTATGCGCTGATGGAGACGGAGACCGGGACGCTTTTGCTGGAATCCCACAGCGGCGACCGGCTGGCGTGCGGCGCAATGGCAAAGCTGATGACTGCCTATCTGGCGGCGGAGCAGGTGGAGCAGGGGAACTGGACGGCGGACACCGTCCTCACGGCGACAGATGCGGTCACCGGCACAAAGGGTGCGGTGATCTGGCTCACCGCCGGGGAAGAGATGACGGTGGGCGACCTGCTGAAAGGGCTGATCGTGGGGAACGCCAACGATGCCGCTGTTGTGCTTGCCGTGGCTGCGGGCGGCGATGCGGAGACCTTTGTCATGGACATGAACGCCCGTGCCTTTGACCTGGGGATGCGTGACACCCGGTTCGCCAGTCCCCAGGGCAGCCCGGACGACGGGGCGTATACCACGGCGGCAGATCTGGCACGGCTCTGCTGCGCTCTGGCGAAACAGGACTGTCTCCGGGAATATTTCCGCACCTGGCGGGATTTTCTCCGGGGCGACGCCACCGAACTGGTGAACGAGAATACCTTTGCCCGGACGGATGAGACCAGCATCGGCTTTAAGGCGTGTCACAGCGAAAGCGAGGGCTGGAGCATTGCCGCCGGGGCAGAGCGGAACGGGATGCAGTGCGTGGCGGTGGCGCTGGGGTGCGGCGACACGGACAGCCGCTTTGCCCTGGCGAAACAGCTGCTGCGGAAAGGGTTCGCCGGGTGGAAGGTGGTACAGCCCGGATTTTCCGGGGAATTTCTCTATCCCGTCCAGATTCGTGGCGGCGTGGAACGTGCCGTGCTGGCAGAACCGGGACGGCTCAAGGCACTGGTCATCCCACGGAGCTGCGGCGAGCTGGAAACCGTGATGGTGCTGCCCGGCTATCTCCGTGCGCCGGTGCGGAAAGGACAGAAACTGGGCAGTGCGGCGTTCTACCAGGGTGATACCCTGCTCTATGAAACCGACGTGGTGGCGGCAGATGCCGTCCGGGAACGGAACTTCTGGGATGCGCTGGAACAAATAACGGTCAAAATGCTTAAATTGTAGAAGACAAATTTGTGTAGATTATACAAGAATCCGGATACCCCTTGCAATCTGCCGCAGAATATAGTATGATATAAGTGGTAAAGTGGTTGGACAGCACAAGTGTGCCGGCTGGTCTCAATGGCTCCCTTGAACGGGGAGCTGGCAGCCGCAGGCTGACGGAGGAGTCGTTTCCTTTGAAAAGCGGCATCCTTTCCGGGACCGCCGCACACGCTGCCCGGCGCCTTGAGAAGAAAGTGGAGGGAAATTGTATTATGTCTTCTGTAAAGCTGAATACAAAATATCTGGCAAATTATGTGAATCCGGACGAACTGACCGGAATCCGTCATCAGGTAGAGGCATCTGCAAAGATGCTGCACGAAAAGAGCGGTCTCGGCTCGGATTTTCTCGGCTGGCTGACTCTGCCGACGGACTATGACAAGGAAGAGTTCGCACGGATCCAGGCAGCAGCCAAGAAGATCCAGAAGAATTCTGAGGTACTGGTTGTAATCGGTATTGGCGGTTCTTATCTGGGCGCTCGTGCTGCCATCGAATTCCTGAAGTCGCCGTTCTACAACAATCTGAAGAAGGACACTCCGGACATCTACTATGTGGGCAACAACATCAACCCCACCTATCTGAATGAAGTGATCTCCATCTGCGAGGGCAGAGACTTCTCTGTCAACGTCATTTCCAAGTCCGGCACCACCACAGAGCCGGCGCTGGCATTCCGTGTGTTCAAGCAGCTGGTGGAAAAGAAGTACGGCAAGGACGGCGCAAAGGATCACATTTTTGCAACCACTGACAAGGCAAAGGGTACGCTGAAGTCCCTGTCCGATACTGAGGGCTATGAGACCTTCGTTGTACCGGATGATGTGGGTGGACGCTATTCTGTTCTGACCGCTGTTGGTCTGCTGCCCATCGCTGTTGCAGGCTGCGACATCGAGGCACTGATGGCAGGCGCCGCAGAGGCACAGAAGGAACTGACCGCAGACTTCGACAACAACGACTGCTACAAGTACGCTGCACTGCGCAACATTCTGTACCGCAAGGGCAAGAATGTGGAGATGCTGGTATCCTATGAGCCGAGCTTTGTGACGATGGCAGAATGGTACGAGCAAGGGCAAGGACACCAAGGGCATTTTCCCGTCCTCCGCAGTATTCTCCACCGACCTGCACTCCATGGGTCAGTACATCCAGGAAGGCAGCCGTATTCTGTTCGAGACTGTGGTTGACATCAAGAAGCCGAAGCAGGACTTCTATCTGGAACCGGACGCAGAGAACCTGGACGGTCTGAACTTCCTGACCGGTCAGAATATGTCTGTCGTAAACCGCAAGGCGCTGGAAGGCGTTGTGCTGGCACACACAGACGGCGGCGTGCCGAACATGATCCTCGAGGTCGAGGACGTGTCCGAAAAGAGCCTGGGCTATCTGATCTACTTCTTCGAAAAGGCCTGCGCTGTTTCCGGCTATCTGCTGGGCGTAAATCCGTTCAACCAGCCGGGCGTTGAAAGCTATAAGAAGAATATGTTCGCACTGCTGGGCAAGCCGGGCTATGAGGACCAGAAGGCTGCTCTGGAGGCAAAGCTGGCTGAATAAGCGGCAAAAAAATCAAGTGTTCAACAGCCGGATCACGGCTGTGACGGAATAAATCTGTACCGCATTTCGGTGCAAAAAAAGGAGTTTTCATCATGATTCGACTGATTACAGGTAAAAAAGGAAGCGGCAAAACAAAGATCATTATCGATAGAATTAACGCAGCAGTAAAAGACACCAACGGCTGCCTGGTTTGCATCGAAAAGGGCGAGACACTGCGCCGTTCGATCAGCTATAAGGTAAGATGGTGCGATACCGAGCAGTTCGCTATCGACAGCTTTGATGCGTTCTATGGCTTTGTTGCAGGTATGCTGGCCGGCAACTATGACATCAAGGAGATCTATGTAGACGGCATCCTGAAGATCGCCGGCGCTGATTTCGAGGCACTGGGCCGCACACTGGAAAAGCTGGACAAGCTGACCGGCGACGATTCCACCGTGACCTTCACTGTTTCCGCAGATGCAGCTGAACTGCCGGCATCTGTTACCAAGTTTGTGGACTAATTTGTCCCCGGACAAGGGAAAACGCTGGTTTTTTCGGTTTTTTTGAAAAAGGACTTGACAAGCCGGCGTGAAATTTGTTATAATAAATGATGCAATGCGTGAAAGGAAGCAGGTATGATTCTACAGCTGCGGGAGATTTTTCAAATAGAGGGTATGCACCTTCCGGTGTCCTATGAGATCACGCCGGAGGAATTGTCTGAGGTGCGTGGCTATACATTTGCTGCGCCGGTGGCGGTTTCGGGCGAGTTTTATAACCGTGCCGGGATCGTGACACTGAAATATACCGTCTCCTGTACGCTGGATGTGGTCTGTGACCGTTGTCTCACGGAGCTGAAGCGGGATTATTCGTATGACTTTTCTCACACGGTCGTACCGTCTTTGCAGAGCGAAGGGGATATCTATGACACATACCTGGTCGCACAACACGACAGCATTGATATGAATGAGACAGCAATCTCAGATCTTTTGCTGATGCTGCCGACAAAGATGCTTTGCCGGGAGGACTGCAAGGGGCTGTGCGATATCTGTGGGTGCAATCTGAACGAGCGCACCTGCAACTGTCGAAAGTAGAAGGAGGTGCCAAGACATGGCAGTACCGAAGAATAAGGTCTCCAAGGCAAGACGTGACAAGAGACGTTCTGCTGTTTGGAAGCTGGACGCACCTGCAATGAGCACGTGCAGCAACTGCGGCGCAATTAAGGCTCCGCACAAGGTTTGCAAGAACTGCGGATATTATAAGGGCGTTGCTGTTCTGAAGATGGACGATGCAGAATAAGTGCTGACTGACAAGACGGTTTCGTTTTGTACGAGGAGGAGAGGCGGCTGGTGTCGCCTCTCTTTTTTGTATGTTTGTCGGTTTTTGGGGTGATTTATTGTCCCCCTTGAAAAGGCGCCCGTAGGGTGTGCCTTGTGCTGGGATGTCAGCGTAAGCTGACAGGGGGATTAAACCCTCGGTCAAGCCTACGGGCGTTTTTCCAAGGGAGGCAAAAGACTCCTCTGCCCATCCATTTCAAAATGTTTCACGTGAAACATCAAAGCTTGCGCCGTGTCATTTGTGTAAATTTGCACGCACACTGCCGGCAAAAACACAGATGCGCCGGGCTTTCCGAAACCCAAACGAAACCATCCATGCGGATGTCTGTACGGCAAAACGAAAAAACGCCTGCGGACACCAGGGAGTGTCAACACACCCTAAAAAACAGCGGCTAATCTGCCGCCGGAGGATATCATGGCTGAAAAAAATGAGACAATAACCGTGTCGATCCACACGGAATTTATCAAACTGGATTCCCTGCTGAAATTCGCAGGGCTTTGTGACACCGGCGGATTCGCCAAGGAACTGGTGCAGCAGGGCGCTGTCCGGGTCAACGGCGAAGTCTGCACCATGCGTGGCAAAAAGATCCGTCCCGGCGATGCGGTGACGGTGGATAAGTATACGGTTCGGGTGACCGCTGAGGCATGAGACTGACGGCACTGTCTGCGGACGGTTTCAAAAACCTGGAATCGGTCTCGCTGATCCCCGACCCGTCCTATAATCTGATCCTGGGCGAAAATGCACAGGGAAAGACCAACCTTCTGGAGGCAATCTGGGCGCTCACCGGCTGCCGCAGCTTTCGTGGCACACGGGAACGGGACTATCTCCCGTTTTCCGGCGGCAACCTTCAGGTAGAGGCGAAATTCCAGGACGCACGCCGGGAACAGTCCGTGCGGCTCTGCATGGTTCCCGGCAGCGTTCCCGAAAAAAAGTTCTGGTGCAATGACATTCCCCAGAAGAGCAGCGCCCTCTTTTCCGTGTTCCACTGCGTGGCGTTTACGCCGGATGACCTTTCCCTGGTGGACGGCGGCCCGGAGCGGCGGCGCACCTTTCTGGATATGTGCAGCGCCCAGCTCCATGCGCCGATGCTGGGACTGGTGCGGCGCTATCAGCTGGCACTCCAGCAGCGCAACGCCGTGTTGAAACAGCACCTGCCCGAATCCCAGGCAGAGGGCTTGCTGCTGGTCTGGGACAAACAGCTGGAACAGCTGGGAACGGAGATCGCCGTCCAGCGCAGCATCTACGTGCGGCGGCTGGCAGAGGTCTGCGTGCCGCTGTATGCCCGGATCGCACGGGGCAGAGAGACCATCTCGCTCCACTATCAGTCCAGCGTGTTCGGCAGAGATGCCCAGGAAACACTTCCGGAGCAGGCGACACCCGAACTGGTGCGGCAGTACGGCGAAAAAATGCGCCAGAGCCGTGCCTCGGATCTCCAGCTGGGACACACCGGCAGCGGTGCGCACCGGGACGACCTGTTCCTCGCCATAGACGGCAAGCCGGCAAAGGAGTTCGGCTCACAGGGACAGAAAAAAAGCCTGGCGCTGTCACTGAAACTGGCGCAGGCGGAGATCTACAGCAAGCGCCGGAAGGAATCGCCGGTGGTGCTGCTGGATGATGTCATGGGCGAACTGGACGAGGCTCGCCAGGCGGTGGTGTCTACCATCGTCCGGGAGATGCAGGTGTTTGTGACCACCTGTCACCCGGAGTCCGTGCTTTCCCCAAAAACGGGACGGCGTTTTCTGTTGAAAGACGGCAGACTCATGGACGAGCCGTCCTAACAGCCGGAAACTGCGTGAAATTTAGTTTTCCACAGACTGTTGAAAACTGTGTGGAAACTTTGTTTGAAGCTGTGCAAAAGCAGGGATCCGGACGGTTTCTGCGGAAATTTGTCCGATTCCGTGTGCGCAGTGCCGGCTGTTTCACGTGAAACAATCCCGGAAATCACGAAAAGCAAAGGAAACCAAACAGATCTTTCCCAAGCGGAAAAATTGAGGTAATAGAATATGACAGATGAAATGAAACAAGACGCACAGAGTTATGACGAAAGTCAGATTCAGGTGCTGGAAGGACTGGAGGCAGTCCGAAAGCGGCCGGGTATGTACATCGGTTCTACCGGCCCGAAGGGACTGCATCATCTGGTCTATGAGATCGTAGATAACGCCATTGATGAGGCGCTGGCAGGATTCTGCACCGAGATCACCGTGGACATTCTCCCGGAAAACGTGATCCGTGTTTCGGATAACGGCAGAGGCATCCCGGTGGGCATCCACCCAAAAGAGGGCATCTCGGCGGCAACCGTCGTGTACACCATCCTCCACGCCGGCGGTAAGTTCGGCGGCGGCGGCTATAAGGTCTCCGGCGGTCTGCACGGCGTAGGTGCATCCGTTGTAAACGCCCTGTCGGAATGGCTGAAACTCACCGTCAAGGACGGCAGCCACATCCACTTCCAGGAATTCCACCGGGGCGACTACAGCGAACCCATCCGCATCATCGGCGACACCACTGAGACCGGTACGACCGTTGAGTTCAAGGCAGATCCGCTGATCTTCGAGGAGACCACGGAATATGACTATGAAGTCCTGCTGAAACGGCTCCGGGAACAGGCGTTTCTGAATGCCGGCATCCGCATTGTCTTTTCCGACAAGCGCAGCGAGACCGAGCCACGCACTGAGATTCTCCACTATGAGGGCGGTATCCGCCAGTTCGTGGAGTATTTGCAGAACAAGCGTGGGCTGGAGGCACTGTCCGAGGATGTGATCTATGTTTCCGGCATGGACGGCGATTCTTTCGCCGAAGTCGCTTTGCAGTACAACGACAGCTATAACGATCTGATCCTGTCGTTTGCCAATAATATCCATACCGCAGACGGCGGTACCCACGAGACCGGTTTCAAGAACGCTCTGACCAAGGTCATCAACGAATACGGCAAGAAGTTCGGACTGCTCAAGGACGGACAGAAACTGCTGGGCGACGATGTCCGGGAGGGTCTGACGGCGATCGTTTCCGTCAAGCTGACGGAGTGCGAGTTCGAGGGTCAGACCAAGGGTCGCCTGGGTAATCCGGCAGTCAAGCCCTTTGTGGAAAAGATGGTCTTTGACAAGCTGATGAGCTACTTCGAGGAGAACCCCACCGTAGCACGTGCCATCTTCGACAAGAGCATTTCCGCACAGGCTGCCCGTGAGGCGGCGAAAAAGGCGAGAGACACCGCACGCCGGAAGTCCGCCATGGAAAGCGCATCCCTGCCGGGCAAGCTGGCAGACTGCCAGGAGAAATCCACCGAGGGTACAGAGCTGTACATCGTCGAGGGTGACTCTGCGGGCGGTTCTGCCAAGGAAGGCAGAGACCGCCGCTATCAGGCGATCCTGCCGCTCTGGGGCAAGATGCTGAACGTGGAAAAGGCACGCATCGACCGGGTATACGGCAACGAAAAGCTGATGCCGGTAGTCACCGCTCTGGGAACGTCCATCGGCGAGGACTTCGACATCAACAAGCTGCGCTACGGCAAAGTCATTATCATGGCGGATGCCGATGTGGACGGTTCGCATATCCGTACCCTGCTGCTGACCTTCTTCTTCCGCTTTATGCGGCCGCTTATCACCAACGGCAATGTCTTTCTGGCGCAGCCGCCGCTGTTCAAGGTCTCCAAGGGCAAGAAGTATAAGTACGCCTTCGATGAGGCAGAACGGGACAAGTATATCGCAGAGTTCGCCGACGCAGACGGCAGCACCGCCAAGGTGGGCGTACAGCGGTATAAAGGTCTGGGTGAAATGAGTTCCGAACAGCTGTGGGAGACCACCATGAACCCGGAGACCCGTTCCATGATCCGTGTGGACATGGAAGATGCAGAAAAGGCAGACGAGATCTTCACCATCCTCATGGGCGACAAGGTTGCGCCCCGTAAGGAATTTATCGAGAAGAACGCACGCTATGTCCAGAATCTGGACGTGTAAAGAGGAAACGCTATGGAAAAGACAACGGCGCTGCCGGTATTCGACACCACTGCCCCGTACAATATCAAACGGGAATATTACAAGACTGGATTCGAGTGCTTTCAGAAGAAGTTTATCTTAAAGCGCAACTGGATCATGCTGGTGCTGTTTTTTATTTTGTTTGTGTCCTTTGTGGCATCGGCTGTGGCAAACCCCAGCAATAAGACGGCGTACTTTCTCATGATGATCTGCCTGGCAGGAATGTTCGTGCTGTGGTATAATCCACGGAAACAAAAGCGGATGGTGCTGGACGCCGTCCGGGAGCTGGAGTTCGAGCAGTTCACCGCCTGCAATGACGGCAAGGTGCTGCGCATCCAGATCTGTCAGACCGACGACGAAGAGGAACGCATTCCGGAATCCCGTGTGGTCATGGCGACTGCCTATGTGCAGGAGTTCGACGAGTTCTATCTGGTCTGCGACGAAAAGAAGATGTTCTACATCCTGCCAAAGTCGGCGCTGGCATCCCCTGCGGCAGAACTGCCCGAAGAGGTCAGTGCGGAAAGCGGTGCAGACAGCGAGGCATGATTGTTTCACGTGAAACATTGGGTGGGATGATATCTCTGTTGCGGAAAAGGCGTTGACTCCTCTGCCCTATCGGGCATCTCCTCTAAAGAGGAGACAATTCCGCAAAGCCTCCTCTCCCAGAGGAGGTGGCAAGCCGTAGGCTTGACGGAGGAGTTTCGGGCGAACAATGTTCGCCCCTACAGGTTTCCCTCTTTGAAAATGGGAAAACAACTCCTCTGCCCTATCGGGCATCTCCTCTATGAGAGGAGACGTTTTGCAAAGCCTCCTCTTTTAGAGGAGGTGGCAAGCCGCAGGCTTGACGGGGGAGTTTCTGGGC
>OGLJ01002195.1_pt1 | contig 13062 bp, 13 predicted proteins | sample 1572801 | NCBI WGS metagenome assembly OGLJ01 (sample SAMEA2581877, study PRJEB24529) | metagenome | biome: Human gut stool | place: China | collected 2011
GGTAGCTGTTGAGAAAAAAGTGCCTTATGAGAAATGTGAAAAATGTGACCGGACTGCTTACCAGAAAGCAAAAAAAAAATGCGATAATCGAAAAAGTCAGTTGGAAAAGAAATATAAAAATATGACGGTTGCTTATGAAAGTACCCTGTTCCTGCTGGCATGGTACAGCATAACAACAACACTGTTTGCTGCTATTCTTTCGCCAGTTTTCCTTAACGATTTTATCACCTTTTTCGGTGCGATTGGAAAAGGAACGAGAAGCTTGTTTCGAGAGTTTGTGACAGGTGCAGATTCTTTTGGGCAGTTAAGCAGTGGAATCCCAAACAGTATCCTTTCTGGGATTATGTACTGGCTGATTGCCAGTGTTGTTATGGGAATTTTATTCGTAATAACAGGATTGCTGATAATCGGGATTGGTTACCAGATAGGAAAAATTTATCGAAAATATTGCTGGGATATTATCAGTATCATGGTAGCAATAATGAGTACAGCTATTTCAATTTACTTTGGAGATTGGATAAAATCTATTATTTCTATAAATCTCATTACACTATTACTATTGGTGCATGTGGTTTATATTGGAATCCGATGCTATGTGAAAGATTGGATGGAAGAACGGGGATATTATTAAATTGGAATATAAGCAGGAGTGCTCCTGCTTATATTTTATTTATCTACCGTAATGTGAAGAGAAAACAGACGCAGAAAGTAAATCCTATGATAGAGATGAAGAAAGAAGAAATTTATGAACTCTGTGAAAAGGGACATAAATTATTGTTGTAGAGTTTTCAAATCATTCAGAAAAGGGTATAGAATATAGACAAAAGCAAGGATGGGAAATTATAAAGAAACTAATAGAGATGTAGGAAAGAACAGATAAAATTGGCATTATTTCATAATACAAAATGCTAGTATGAAACAGCAGTCAAAGCTGGAACAGAAAAGATCCATCTGGAAAACAACAGCGATGGAAAACTTCCCTGTGAATAGCAGACGACTTAAGACTGGGATTTTACCAATTAAATTAGTGTAGTGACTCTTACAGAATTAACAATGCAGAACACAAAAAGCTATGTTAAATTGTATAAGTACCCGTTCCAGGAGCAGCTTTTGATTTATGTACAAAGGTTATGAAGGCATCCTTATTTGATTCCATGAATATTTCGATATTCTCTTGGACCCAGCCCATAAGCTTTTTTGAATAATTTTGCGAAATGTCCGGAATTATGATAGCCAACTTTAGCTGCAATCGTGGCAATTCCATAGTCAGAGTTTTTCAGTAGAAGCAGTGCCTGATTTAATCGTAACTCTTTCAGATATTCATATGGAGTTGTTCCGAAATATTTTCGGAATGCTAACTGATAACGTGCGGGGCTCATGCCGGCAATCCGGGCAAGTTCATCGCCGGATGGATAGGCAGATAGATCGCTTTTCATCACGGTTATGGTCTTTTTTAGGTTACGGATATCTTTATAATCCAGTTTTACGGAAATATGTTTTTGCTCTTGTTCTAATCCTTTTACAACCAGAGAAAGAAGCTCCATGACTTTACTCTCCAGATAGAGCTTCAGGGTATTTCCCTCAGCCTGGCAGTCCCGTATCTGCTGAAAAACGAAATTGAGTTCCGGCAGGTTCGGATTTTTAAGAAGATAATCCCTTGCAGCATTAAGAAGTATGTCGGTATTTTCGTTGTGCAGCTTGAAATAAGTCTGGAAATATTGAGGGGAGAGGATTACCTTAGTAAAGCGGACAGCTTTGCCACCTTCACAATAGGTATAGGTTTTCTTTTGGGTATTAAGATAACAATAAATTCCCTTGTCTACCTGATTTCTTTTTCTTCCCCCAATTTTGAATGAACTACTGTCGGTTTCAAACTGGCTGATTTCCAGGTAGTCCTCTGAGATTTCTGTGATTTTCTCAAATGTATCCTTTGGCTTATAATCACCAATTAGAATTAAAAGAAGATTATTTTCAAGTTCTATCACTTGGAATGTGCCGCTGCCATAGTCGGAAAGCATACGGTAAGAGGAAATACCATCACTGCAAAGCTCATTCACTTTTGCAAAGTGCATAGCTTCCGGAAGCTGTAATAAATAGTCAATAACTGAGGGAATCATTTCTGTGCTCAACCTTTCTGTGTTAATCTGCTGTATCTATATTGTACATGTGTTTATGTATATTGTGTTTCATTGATGTAGTGCATCTTATTGGCTATGAACACTTGCATTCTAGCATATATTTCCTATTAAAAAAAGGTGACAATCCAATATTTATCAGTCATGATTTTATAAAAAACAAAGTGCAAAAACCTTAAAATATACTGAGAATACAAGGCTTTTTAAGATAAAACAAAATGCATAGAGCGCTACTGGACGGATATTGATTTTCGGCTTTCCTATGAGTAAAGTATGTGTGGTTAGTAAAATCTAGCCTACAAAAATTACACTATTAAGGAAAGGGGTATCGTTTCATAGAACAAAAACGAACCGGATTATCCTACGTTTTTACACTTGCAAAAGAAGAACGTGGGAAACTGGGACTGGGAATGCTCTTGGCGGTTTTCTCCTCGGCATTATCCCTGGTTCCGTATGTGGTAGTCTATCAGATCTTGCTTCTGATTATTCAAAAGTAGGTAACACTTCATGCGATTTTAAAGTGGGCCGGGATTGGTATTGGTGCTGCAGTGATACAGGCTATTTTTACAGCTTTTGCCGGAATCTGCGCCCACACTGCAGCTTTTAATACCATGCACAGGATCAAGGTTCGGGTGCTGGAGCATATGTCAAAGTTTAACCTCGGATATTTTCAGGAGCACGCACCGGGACAGATTAAGACAACATTATTTGATGATGTGGACAGGATTGAAAACTTTCTGGCACATAGTACATTGGAGCTGGCACAGGCTGTTGTTGTACCGCTTATGATGTTTCTTTTCATGCTGCGGCTGAATTGGGAAATGGCACTTATTATGCTGATTCCAATGATTCTTGGAATAGCAATTCCGATGGCACTTATGGGCAGATATCCGGATCTGACAGATGAATTTGCAGGTGATACAGAAAAACTGAACGCTTCGGCAAATGAATTTATCACGGCGATGCCGGTTATCAAAATGTATCATCTGACTGCAGAAAAATTTGAACAGTACAGGACTGCACTCAGAGTATATACAGACTGCTGGATAAAGATGTGCGAATCCTCCTGCAATCCATTGTCAATCGCACTGGTTGTACTGGATTCCGCCATTCTGTTTACACTGCCTGTGGGTGGATGGCTCTATCTTCAGGGCTCGTTACCAGTGGCATCATTCCTTTTATTTATCCTGCTTACCATGTGCTTTTTTACTTCTTTTTTGAATCTGGTAACAATAGCCATGCAGTCAATGGAACTGGGCAGTGGTCTTGACCATGTGAAGCAGATTATGGACATGGAAGTAATGCAAAGCGGCAATAAAGAGCTTCCGAAAAATGGTTCTTATGGAATTGATTTTGACCATGTGACATTTCGTTACACGAAGGAAGGTGAGGAAGTATTATCGGATATTGACCTGCATCTGAAAGCTGGAAGCGTCAATGCTTTTGTCGGTCCATCAGGAGCCGAAAAGACCACAGTAGCACAGCTTATCGGCAGATACTGGGATGCAGACAGCGGAACAATCAAAATTGGAGGAGTTCCGGTAAATGAGTTAAAAGCAGAGAATCTTTCTGACCTAACAGCTTTTGTGTTTCAGGATGTATTCACACTTCTGGAAAATATCCGGATGGGAACAAATGCTACGAAAGAACAGGTAAGACAGGCGGCTAAGGCAGCACAGATTGACGAATTTATTACGAGCTTGCCAAATGGATACATGACCAAAATCGGTGATGAGGGTGTAAAGCTGTCCGGAGGACAAAAGCAAAGAGTTTCGATTGCAAGAGCAATCTTAAAAGATGCGCCTATTGTTGTATTCGATGAAGCAACTTCCTATTCGGATATTGAAAATGAGCATAAGATACAGCTTGCACTTCAAAATCTGTTAAAAGGAAAGACTACAATTATGATTGCACACAGACTGCATACTATCCGCAACGCGGATCATATTGTTGTCTTCGAAGAGGGAAAAGCGGTGGAACAGGGAACACATGATGAACTGGTTGCCAAAGATGGAAAATACAGTCATATGTGGGATACCTACATCAGTGAGATGATGGGAAAGGAGTGATGACAGTATGCTGCATAGTATTAAGAAGTTAATTGGTGATAAAAGAAGACAGTTAATTGTACCGATTGTTTTGATGTCACTGGATGCAATCGGAAGTCTTGTGATGTATCTGATGCTGTACTTTACAGTAGTTCATCTTTTGAACGGAATGCTTTCAGGTGCACTTGTACGGAATTATACCATTGTATGTCTGGTAAGTGTGATACTTCGGCTGATCATATACAGAAGTGGATATTTTTTGTGCTTTTCTAGAGGTGCCAAGATGTGCAGTGATCTGCGATTGCAACTGGCAAACCATTACCGTTCCTTAAGTCTTGGCTATTTTAACCAAAACAGCAGTGGATATCTGCTTACGACGCTGACAAAGGATTTAAGCAATTTTGAACTGGTACTGACGCATACCTTGCCATCGATCATTAAGACTCTGGTAATGGGAGCTTTGATTTTGATTGGTACATTTTTTATCAACTGGAAGCTGGCACTTGCGGAATGTGTGGTAATTCTGATTGCATTGCCAATATTGCACTGGGGCAATACTCTGGTTGAAAAATACGGAAAGATGAAACGTGATCTGACTTCTAAAATGGTTTCTATTGTGCTCGAATATATCAAAGGCATGAAAGTATTTAAGTCTGCGAATATGACTAGTACACATTTTACAAGAATGTCGGATACATTAGAGGATATCAGAAAGACAAGCGTGCAGGCAGAAGAAAAAACTGCTGTCCCGACCAGTATGTATTCTATTGTTGCAAATTTTCTCCTGCCTTTTGTACTGCTGATTGGAAGCTACCTGTTTTTAGGTGGAGCAATCGCCTCCGAACAGCTTGTAGTGTTCATGCTTATGAGTCTGGCTTTGTCGGCACTTTTGATTGCATTTGAACATTCTTATGGATTGTTAAAGGAGCTTAGACTGGCAACCGCCAACTTAGAACAGGCATTTGACACAAAGCCGCTGCCTTACAAGGAAGAACAGGTGAAATTAAAGCATTTTGATGTGGAATTTGAGCATGTGGATTTTTCCTATCACTCACAGACAGAGGTATTACATGATATCAGCTTCCACTCAAAAGAGGGTAGCACTACGGCATTGATCGGATAGTCCGGCTCCGGTAAATCCACGGTAGCAAATCTTATCGCTCGTTTCTGGGATGTTACAAAAGGAAGTATCCGTATCGGAGGAAAAGAGATACGACAGTTAAATCCGGATGGACTTTTGCAATATATCAGTGAAGTATTTCAGGAGAATACGTTGTTATCCGATACTATCTACAATAATATCAAAGCCGGACGTGAGAATGCGACAGATGGGGAGGTCATTGCGGCGGCAAAGGCTGCACATTGCCATGAGTTTATTGTAAAGCTGCCGGAAGGATACCAGACGAAGCTGTCCGATGGTGGCAATACATTATCTGGAGGAGAAAAACAACGGATTGCGATTGCAAGAGCGATTCTAAAAGATGCTCCTATCCTGCTTTTAGATGAGTCCACCGCCTCTCTGGATGCAGATAATGAGGCAAAAATCAATCAGGCACTCGACCATCTGATGAAGAAAAAGACAGTATTTGTAATTGCACACAGGTTGAATACCATACAGAATGCTGACCAGATCATTGTTTTAAACGATGGAAAAATCGAAGAAATGGGAACACACGATACGTTGCTTCAAAAACATGGACATTATTATGCGATGGTGCAGGAGCAGCAAAAAGCAAAGGAATGGATTGTGAAAGGTGCATGAGTAATAAAAAATAATGAACAGGAGAAAAATTCTATGAAAGATTCAAAGAAAATGATTGTCGGTGCTGTTTTGTATACGTTGTTATATATAGGAATCATATATGCATCCCTTTGTCTGGGATATATTCACCCGTTTTTCTGGGTATATGCTTCCGTGGTTTCTTCTGCGTTTGCAGGGATTCCGTATTTGTATCTGACAGCAAGATGGCAGAAGTTCGGTGTTGGAACACTTTTTGCATTTCTTGTGGCTGGTGCTTGCGTTCTTATGGGAGAGGGAACGATTTTCAACTGGGGATTGATTTTGCTGATTGGAATACTGGCGGATATCATTCGCTGTGCAATCGGTAATAAAAGAATAGCCGGAGTGCGTATCTCATATCTTCTTTTAGCTTTGATCCCATTTGGCCGTACAATTGTAATATGGACAAATCGCGCGGAAGAAATTGCAGACCAGGCTGCAGAAATGGGAAAGGCATATGGTGATACCATGGAGGCAATCACACCAATATGGATGCTGGTGGTTATGATTATTGTTACGATAATAGTAGCATTTCTTGCAGAACGGGTAGTAGAAAAATGCATGAAGAAATATGCTTGTTTAATGGAAGCGTAATATATCAGTAATAGTGATTTTAGAGTGAAATGGATAAGACGCAGAGCATAGCACAAGGTGTATCGCAAAGAAGTAAAAAACTTTAATGCGATACACCTTTTTGATATAGGGAATTATAATGTATTCCGGCTTTGAAAGGTAAATTTAATTTATATCGAGAATGGAATTTGTACAAAATCCATAAAATGTCCATTTATGGAATAGTAGCTGATATTGTTTGTTGTGATATAACATAGTTGTAGTCTGCAATATAGTTTGAAATCAAGCTATATTGCAGTAAGAATTGCTTGAAGATTTACATTTTTATTAATGCGTTGTTTAACAATAGCCATGGAAGTGAACAATATGGGTATACAGACTGTCTGGAAAAAATGCATTATAAATTTTGAAATAATCAGTGCATATTTTACTTATCAAGGTGTATCGAAATGAAGCGAGTCCTTTTTTGATGAAAAAGGAAAAATGTTTTATCTCAATTCAGTTGTTCCACAGCTTTTTTTCATGATGACAGTTGTACTTCTCATCCGTAACCACTTTCTAACTATGTTTGCGTAATCTCCTGATAGAAAAAGTATTCGAACAGACCTAAATATTAAGCTGTCACCTTTTTCAAGAGTGACAGCTTAATTATTACCACAATTCTAATGAGTCTTCTGCGTCAATCCACATCTGTAAATTTCCATCAAGATACAACCTTGCATATTCAAGCGGTTCATCAATAGCAAGTGAGTTCAATGCACAGTCTGAACCAGGTGTATTCCCTACAACTTATATATTAGGAGGAATACATAATGAAACACATCTATTTTGACATTGAAACAGATGGTTTTTATGGTGCATATTGGGAGTGTAAAACGCCATCTGAATGTGCCATGATCGCCATGATTGGGGATGATCCGGAAGATTATATGGCTCGTTCCTGCGTGAAATGGCTTTTAAAGCAGGACATCAATGTCCTCACCATGTCCCCGGCAAAAAAGGATTATGGTCATCACAACTATCCATTGGAGCGTGTGGAAACAGCAATCCACTGGCTAAAAAACCATGGTATCCATAAAATCGGTATTGTGGGTGCCTCTACAACGGGTACACTGGCGTTGACAGCAGCATCCTACTTTGCGGATATTACACTGACTATCGGTATGACACCCAGCGATTTTATCTGGCAGGGATTCATGCAAGGCAAAAAAGATGGTTGCAAAGAATGGCCTATTGAGGGCGAATCTCTCTTTTCCTACCAAGGAGAGCCTTTGCCCTATATGCCATTTGTCTATCAACACCCGCAGTATTGGCAGTGCATTGCTGCCGAAACCAAGCGTACCGGAGATATGGTTAACTCATGGAAACTTTTTGACGATTCAGAAAAGGCACACCCTATTACAGAAGCCGAGTTCATCAAGGTAGAAAATATCAAGGGGAAGCTCCTGCTCATTGGCGCAGAGGATGATGTGCTGTGGGACACAGCGAAATACATTCGGCGCATGGAAAAACGATTGGCAGAACGCCCGCACACCTGCGAGGTAGAAACAGCGGTATATCCTTATGCTACGCACTTTGTTTTCCCTGAAGGACTGATAAAGATCATGCTGCCTGTTGGTTCGGGTCTGTTTGTGAAAATGGCATTTCAGAGTGCGAAGAAACATCCAAAAGAATGCAAATCGGCTCGTGTGGATATTGATCGGCGTATCACCGCCACCATTGAATCATGGAAGAAGGCTGCGATATGAAATACATAGGAATGCCTTTCGGGATGTGGACGCTGTTTGCGCCGTCCTTCCGAAACCAGTTGACATCAGTATTCGGCTATGATACGGACACCGCAAAAGCCATAACGAAAAAAGCAAAGCCGAAATACAGAGAGATCATCTACGAGCTGCCCGAATTTGAAAAGGGCGACCGGTTCAAGATAAACCTCGTCAACTGTGCCATGCTCGGTGCGGTGGTGCTTTCTATGCCCAGCCGCCCTGATGTGGAAAAACTGACGGTTTATTACCAAAAATCTATGATGACAGCACCTATGAAATGGTTTTGTCGCCGGAGCGGAAAAAGCAAATTCACCGAAAAGGACATTGCCGGTATGAAAGCCACCACCGCACTGAGAGCCGCCGACCGCAACCCCTATTCGTGGAACATGGACTTTTACGAATACTCCGACGGCAGCGGCTATGAGGGACGCTTCACCCAATGCGGCATCTGTGTGCTGATGAAAAAGCTGGGGCTATATGACCTCACTCCTGCGCTGTGCCGTCTGGACTACACCATGAGCGAGGCAGGCGGCGTAACTGACTTTGTACGGCAGTACACGCTCGCCTCCGGCGGCCCATACTGCGACTGTGGGTATAAAAAGAAAGGTTTCGTGAAAGCTGGGACGAAGGCATGACGATGAAGGAAACCTATCTCTCCCGTGATTTTCGGGAGACTGCGGTACGGTGCTTTCCCTCTCAGGCCAAGGAGCTAAATGCCTTTTTTGATGCGCGGTTGAATGTGCTGCTGGCTGAAAATGCAGATGCAGCTCATGTGGTTGAAGTTGATTACTGTGGAGTTTTATCAGGAAATAATACACCGAATAAGTTTGAAGCATCAGGTCTTACCGTTACAAAATCAGATAAAGATTCCAATCTTTCGGTGAGATTGGAACTCAGCGACAGCTTGGTATTTGTAGGAGGAATGAATCATGTTATTGTTGTTACAGAACGTATTGTATTGTTTATTGTATGTTATGCTGATAAAATGTGCAGTAAAGAACGATGGGCTTAATTGCTTATACTTTTATCCAAAAGAATATATAGAAGAAGCAGAAAAACGCGGAATTGCCAATAAAGAAACGGTTATGAAAAAATCAAAGTGGTTTATGATTCCGTTTTGTGTCATCATATTTGTAACTCTGATTCTGATTATTTCCATTTGGAATCATGTTACGGATTTTAAAACAGCATATTTTCAATCCTTTCTTTTTCTTGTAATTATGAACTGGTTTGATGGGATTGTGATTGACAGATTATGGGTAGGGCGCAGCAAAATCTGGCATATAGAAGGGATGGAAGATGTTTCTTATGTTAAGTCATGGAAGACAGTACTGATAAAACGAGGAGCAGCTACAGTGGTATACCTGCTTGTGGCACTTGTGGTAGCCGGAATCGTGGTATTGATCGGTAAAATATGACAATTCTGATTTGAGGTGAAAATATGGCATCTAGCAAGGAATACTTAGAGTTCATTTTAGGGCAGTTATCCGAGTTAAACGAAATTACTTATCGAGCTATGATGGGAGAATTTATTATTTATTATCGTGACAAGATCGTAGGTGGTATCTATGATGATAGATTACTAGTTAAGCCAGTAAAATCAGCAATTCGTTATATGCCGACAGTTTCGTATGAATTATCTTATGAGGGAGCAAAAGAAATATTGTTGGTAGATGAGGTTGATAATAAAGAATTTTTGACAGGCTTGTTTCATGCCATGAAAGGATGTGGTAAAAGCACAGATTAACAATACATCTGTTCCTACATTCTTATATTAGCATTTGCAAAATTATTAAAATCTGATAATTGATGTAGAAAAGAAAAATGTTGGGATATTGGGAATTGAAAAACCAATTATTCAGGGATCAATGGCATGGGTATCAACAGCATCATTGGCAGATTGCCTTTAAACATTACAAAAGCACAAAGTGCAAGAAATGAAATCTGTGTCAGACATTCTGACAATTATAGTGGAAGTATTAATATTGCATTTTTGCTGTACAAAATAAGTTGAAAAAGGACATAATTATAGTATAATTAAGCCATATAGACGAAGAATCAGTTGATGCAAAGTAGTAATAGAGAGGAACAAAATGCAAAATATACAATCAGAAAATAATTTGCAGAAAATGCGGTGTCCGGGGAAATATGCCAAAGACCCGCTGTATTTAAAATATCATGATGAGGAGTGGGGAAGACCGTTGCATGACGAAAAAATGTTATATGAGATGTTTGTCATTGAGCTGTTTCAGGCGGGACTTTCCTGGAGAACACTTCTTCATAAGCGTAAAAATTTTGAGGCGGCATATGACGGATTTGACCTTGAAAAAGTTGCGGAATATGATGAGAAAAAAATGCAAGAGCTTATGAAGAATGAAGGCATTATCAGGAGTCTGTCAAAAATCAGGGGAAGCATTACAAACAGCAGAATAATCCGGGATGAGATTATTCCGGAATATGGCTCATTTGATGCGTATGTGTGGAGTTTTACAGGAGGAAAAACGGTTTACGAGCCGCTTGATGTAGTAATAAATCAGTACAGTGATGCCATGGCAGCAGATTTAAAACGCAGAGGCGCGAAATATGCGGGATCGGTGTCGCTTTTTTCTTATCTGCAGGCAGTGGGTGTGATAAATTCGCACAGCAAAGAATGTTTCTGCTATAAAGAAATAACAGGAAGGATGATTTTCAAAAATGAATATTAGAAGAGCACAGGAAAAAGACATACCAAGACTTATTGAATTGTTAGAGCAGGTGCTTGGGATCCATGCCGATATCAGACCGGATATTTTTATCCCGGGGACGACAAAATATACAAATGAAGAGCTTGCAGAAATGATAAAGGACGATACAAAGCCGATATATGTTGCGGCAGATGATGACGATGTATGCATGGGATATGCATTCTGTCAGATAAGACAGCAGCCGTTTTCCAACAATATGGTGCCGTTTACATCACTTTTCATAGATGATCTGTGTGTAGATGCAAAGACCAGAGGAGCGCATATCGGAGAGCAGCTTTTTGAATATGTCAAGAATGAGGCAAAGCATCTAGGCTGCTACGAGGTCACTCTCAATGTATGGAGCGGAAACACATCTGCTGAGAAATTTTATGAGAAGATGGGGCTTAAGACAAAGGAACGCCAGATGGAGTATATTTTATAGAAAACCAGAATGCCGACTAATCTAAATTAAGACTTTAGATTAGTCGGTGTTTTTGATTCATTACACATCTAATAACAACTATAATCATGCATTAGACAGCACACTAGAGTCAGACCGACTTTTGACGGATGCGGTTAAGTTTTGCATGCCGTATAAGGATGAAATCAGGCGAATTGCAGGTGTAGCCGCAGAAAAGGAAAATGAGGTATTTAAGAAAAGAGTGCAGAGTATCTTGAAGTTGATAGAGTAGAATAAAAGGCTTGTGATATGAAAGCCAGGATATTATTATGCCACATAAAAGCTCGTTGTGATTTAATGCATAGTATTACTTGAAAAATGTGCAGATACTGATTGAGTATCTGCACATTTTTTGATAAAATATATGCAGATAACAGGAGGACGATATGCATATATTTGACTATTCTTTTTTAGATGAGGGCTTATTACCGGCTGAGATAGTTAATCTTACAGCAACAATTACTGCATTTAATGCTATATCAGATACGCGAAAGGAAAGCAATAAAAGTATATATACTGAGCTGGAAAAGATTGCAAGAGTACAATCTGTTAAAGGTTCTAATGCGATAGAGGGTATTGTTACAACAGACGCACGTATAAAGCAGATTGTTGACGGTGACAGTGCTCCTCTTAATCATGATGAGCGTGAGATCGCAGGGTATAGGGATGCACTGGATGAGATACATTCTAAGCATGATCAGATGTCATTTAGTGAAAATATGATTCTGCATATACATGAAACTATGACAAATCTTGCAGGATATGAGCTGTCAGGAAAATACAAAACGGAAGACAATCTGATAATGGAGATTGATGAAAGAGGAAAGCGTAGAGTTCGCTTTACACCGGTTTCTGCGGCAGATACAGGCGAAGCAATGCAGCAGCTTGTACTTGCATATATGGATGCAAGGGATAACCCAAAAATAAACAAATTGTTACTGATTCCATGTGTGATACTTGATTTTTTATGTATTCATCCGTTTTCGGATGGTAATGGCAGAGTATCCAGATTATTATCATTGTTTTTACTTTATAAAAGTGGATATGATGTTGGAAAATATGTATCTTTTGAGGAACAAATCAATGAGTCAAAGGATTTTTACTACGAGGCATTGCAGGAGTCATCTATAGGATGGCATACAAATGAAAATTCATATTTTGAATATATGAAAAATTTTCTGTCTATGCTCTATAAATGTTACAAAGAATTGGACAAAAGATTTTCTACTGTAAATGGGAAAAAACTTAAAAAAACAGAAAGAGTTGAGCAGACAGTTTTAAACAGTGTGCTTCCTGTGTCAAAAGCAGAAATCTGTGATATCCTTCCTGATGTGAGTCCGTCTACAGTAGAAGCAGTGCTTGGCAAAATGGTAAAAACAGGTTCTGTTATGAAATTAGGGCAGGCAAGGGCAACGAAATATGTCAATGCAAAATATATCAAATAATGGGGGAATATGTTTTATGCAGAATGTCATTAAATATGGTTTTTGAAAATAATTAAATGTATATAATTAGAAAAACGGCTGACTTGAAAAAGTAAATTCCAGTGCAAGAGTAAATTCCATCGTGATTTAAAT
>OGLJ01002206.1_pt1 | contig 13014 bp, 15 predicted proteins | sample 1572801 | NCBI WGS metagenome assembly OGLJ01 (sample SAMEA2581877, study PRJEB24529) | metagenome | biome: Human gut stool | place: China | collected 2011
AAATTTTTTGTTGACCTGTGAAATGATCTGCTGATGAATCTCTTCGATCGTCAGACTTCCGTCAACAGTATAGATTCTATCTGGATGCAGGCTCGCAAGTTGTCTGTATCCTTCAACAACCTTCTTATGAAAATCAATTGTCTCGCTTTCCATTCGGTCCAGCTCTGCCTGTTTTTTCTTTCTTGAAATACCAGCTTCTGCATCCAGATCGATCATAATCGTCAGATCTGGCATCGTATCTCCGATTGCAAATTGATTTACTTTGTAAACAAGATCAATTCCCATTCCTCTGGCAATTCCCTGATAGACTGCAGATGATTCCACAAATCGATCACAGATTACGATCTTTCCATCTTCTAATGCCGGACGAATGACTTCTTCGATCAATTGAGCTCTGGCAGCTGCATAAAGCAGTAATTCCGTCATATGTCCCATCTCAGTAAATTCTTTGTTAAGGATCACATTTCTTACAGCCTCACTGATCGGTGTTCCGCCAGGTTCTCTACATACTATTATATCATAACCTTTGTCAGATAAGTAGTCTCTTAGTAATTCTATTTGTGTTGTTTTTCCAGCTCCATCTGGTCCTTCAACGGTCAAAAATAATCCCATATTTATATCCTCTCATCTATTTATTATATATATTTTATGATCATCCAGTCCTATCACTTTCATATTATATTGCTCATACTGTCTGATCTTATCGATCACATACTTATCGATCACTTCTCCAGGCACAACAAGTGGAATTCCTGGTGGATACAAAAAAATAAATTCCGCTGCAATCTCATCTTTTGCATCATCATAATCAATCTGTATTCGATCTTTTGTTGCAGCTTCTTCTGGTTTTAACATCTTTTTATTTTGATGAAAATCATTTTCCAAAAATAAATACTCTGTATTCTTTTTTGTAATCTCACTGTCGATCTCTTTTAATGCCTGATACAATCTATCGTACCCTTCTTGTGTATCGCACACACTTGTCATTGCGATCACATAATAAAGTTCTGACATTTCCATCTCTAAATGATAGTTGTCTCTTAAAATCTCAAATAGTTCTTCTCCAGATATTGTTGTGTCTTTTACCGAAAACACAAGTTTTCCAATATCATCCGTTGGTACTAGTTTGATATATTTTAATTCTTCTAGTTTTTCACGTAGTATCCACAATTTCTCGTAGTATTGTTGAAAATATCCACGATTTTCATTACATATGTGGATACATTGTTCAATTGATGCTATCAACACATAGGATGGGCTGCTGCTCTGAAATATTGACAATTTCTTTTGCATCATTTCTCTTGTGACACAATCTGTGCACAAATGAAGTAATCCCGTTTGCGTAAATGCGGGCAATGTCTTGTGCAGACTTTGTATCACAATGTCTGCTCCGCTATTTGCTGCACTCTCTGGAAATGCCTCATGATAAATAAAATGAGCCCCATGAGCTTCATCTACGATCAATGGTATATTATTTCGATGCAGAACATCTGATATTCCTTCGATATCTGATACTCTTCCTTCATATGTTGGTGAAACAAGGACCATTGCCTTAATTGAGGTTTCTTTTGTTATGATATTTTCTATCTGTTCCTTCGTAATGCCTTTACAGATTCCATATTCATCAATCTCTGGATAAATATAGATTGGATCAAGTCCCAACAATTCTATCGCGTGATAGACTGACTTATGACAGTTTCTCGCAACCAGTATCTTATCTCCAATATTACACAATGCAGCTATTGCAGCTAAATTCCCCGCAGTGCTGCTGTTTACCAGTAGATAACTCTCTTTTGTTCCATAAATCTGTTTTAAATCGTCCATCAATTCTCGAATCATTTCTTCTGGATGGTGAAGATCATCAAATCCTGTGATCTCTGTAATATCAATTTGGGAAATCGCATCTAATAATGGATCGATCTTTAAATTTCTTTTATGTCCTGGCATGTGAAAAGGATAATCTTCTTTGTATTGTAGTTGTTTCAACTTATTATAAATTGATGTCATTTTTTATCCCTTTGTAAACATATTTTTTCGTTTTTATTATATCATACTTAATTCCTATTGAATAGGAATTAAAAAAAAGAGTCAACTTTCGGTTTTTTCATTCTTTCTGAAAGTTAACTCTTTGAATTTCTTTATAAAATAAAAAAGATGCCCAGAGCCGGAATCGAACCAGCGACACGAGGATTTTCAGTCCTCTGCTCTACCAACTGAGCTATCTGGGCAAAAATGGCGACCCGGAACGGGCTCGAACCGTCGACCTCTAGCGTGACAGGCTAGCGTTCTAACCAACTGAACTACCGGGCCATTTTTGTGGTGGGAACAACTGGACTCGAACCAGTGACCCCCTGCTTGTAAGGCAGGTGCTCTAACCAGCTGAGCTATGCTCCCAGGTTTCCGTCATCCGTCATCGTCAGACGGCAAAAGCTATTATATGTGAAAGCAGGTCAAATGTCAACCCAATTTTTCAAATTTTTTATTTTTATTTTTTTCAGACCGTCTGCCCCCTGCTGCACAGGGGGCAGACGGTCTGTTTGGTCAGGCTTCGGAGGCCTTTTCCAGCAGCTCCCGGATCTCCTCCGGGGTGAACCGCTGACGGCTGTCACAGAACTGACAGGTCAGCTCGATGCCGTTGGGGTCCTCCGCCAGCTCCGTAAGCTGCTTGCGGCCCAGACTCACCAGCGCCGCGGCCATTCGCTCCCGGCTGCAATAGCAGCGGTACTCCACGGGGACCGTTTCCAGGATCTCCAGCTCAAAATCCGCCATGACCCGCCGCAGCAGGCTCTCCGGGTCATCGTTCTCCATCAGCAGGTTGGTGACAGGTCCCGCCGCCATGATCCCTTTTTCCAGACGGTCGATGATGCCCTCCGGCGCACCGGGCAGCAGCTGGATGAGATAGCCGCCGGCGCGGAGCACGCTCCGGTCCCGGTCCACCAGCACGCCCAGGCCGCAGGCCGTGGGGATCTGCTCGGACTCCACGAAGTAGCTTGCCAGATCCTCCGCGATCTCGCCGCCCAGCAGTTCCACGCTGCCCACATAGGGCTCCTTCAGATTCAGGTCCTTGATGACCGTCAGCGTCCCGCCGTGGCCCACAGCGCCACCCACATCCAGCTTGCCGTCCTCCCGGATGGGCAGGTCGATCTGGGGATTCTGAACGCTGCCCCGGACGTTGCCCTCGTTGTCCGCCACCACCAGCAGCGTCCCCAGAGGGCCATCGCCCTTGATGCGGAGGGTCACGCTGGAACCGTCTCCCTTTAGCTCATTGCCCATCATGGAACCAGCCGCCAGCAGGCGGCCCAAGGCCGCCGTTGCCACCGGAGAGGTCTGGTGGATCTGCCGGGCACGCTCCGTCAGTGCCCGGGTGGACACCGCCGCCGCCTTTACAAAGCCATCCTTTGAGATGGCGCGAACCAGTTGATCGCTCATGATTTTCATTACTCCTTTGTCAGTTCACGGGCTTCCGGCAGCGGACGATCCACCGGTCCTCCGTATCCTTAGGCGCCCGGGCCGTCAGGTCGCCGGTGATCTTGACGGCCTCAAAGCCCGCGTCCGTCAAAAACGCCGTCAGTTCCGCCGCGCTCCACGCCCGCTCCCTGTGCTCCTCGTAGTCCCGGTCCCATGTACCGTCTGCCCGCAGCTGGAACAGGTCCACCTGATAGGTGCAGATACTTGTCTTTTCTGAGAAAAATGTTCGCCAGACGCAGTAGCTTTCCTCGGTCTCGTCCGTATAGAGCTGTCCGTCCATCCGCCGCAGCTTGTATGGTGTGTTGACATCAAAGAAAAAGCTGCCGCCGGGCTTCAACGCGCGGAACACCCGCCGGAAGGTCTCCCGGATATCCTTTTCCCGGGTCAGATAGTTCAGGGAATCCAGCGTGGACACCACGGCATCCACCGGCTCCGGCAGACGAAGCCGGGGCATGGACTGCTGCACAAACAGCGGCGGCTGTTCCAAAGCCGCCGCCTTGCTCATAGCCTGAGTCAGCATTTCCTCCGACAGGTCCGTAGCCGTGACCGCATAGCCCTTGGCCGCCAGCAGACAGGCAATGGTCCCGGTGCCGCAGGCCAAGTCCAAAACGGTATGCACCGGGATCCTACTTTTCCGAAACAGCTTTTCCAGATAGTCCGCACGGCGGCGGTACACGCCGTCCGCCATCAGGCCGTCATAGCTGGCGGCCAGTGCGTCATAGCTGCTCATTTCGCCTCTTCCCCGGCCTTTTCCGCCTTCAGACGGGCAAAGACCCGCTCATACGCGCCGGTACCGTAGCTCAAAGACCGGTTCACCCGGCTGATGGTAGCGGAGGACGCGCCGGTCTGCTCCAGAATGTCGCTGTAAATCATACCGTCGTTCAGCAGAGAGGCCACTTCAAACCGCTGCTCCATGGAGCGCAGTTCGGAAACCGTACAGAGGTCCTGAAAAAAATCATAGCACTCCTGGGGATCCTTCAACTGCAAAATCGCCTGATACAGCTTATCACTTTTTTCCTTTTTTCCAATTCTGATCATAAAGGAGGCACCTTTCTTCCATAATTTCATATTTTCCGCACAAATTGCAGGATTCACTTTCAGCATTTACATTTTAACACAGTAGTTTAAGAAAAGGAAGCCCTCCAAATGTTAAATTTTAATTTCAGCTGCCGAACCCTTCCCAGCCGGGCCGCATAGGATGCGACAGTGTCAGGAAAGGAGGCAGCGCTGTGGAAGCAGTCACATCAGGACTGAACACCGAGATTTTTTCCGCTGAGCGGGAATGGACTGTGGAGGGACTTCCGGTGCTTACCGCGCAGGTGTCCCTCCCTGAGCCTGTGGGCTCGGAGAACCGGACCACCCGGCGGATCCGGCGGTACTACCGCGCCCAGTGCCGGGCCTTTCTCCGGTACTGTGACCGCTGGCTGTTTCCCATGGCAGCGCGAGCCTGCCGGGAGGCGCTGGCAGACAGCCGCCCCCTTCCCCAGCTCCAAGCGGAGCTGTCCTTTCGGGTCACCTACAACGAGGGCGGCTTCTGGAGTCTGTATACCCAAATCCGGGAGCCAGCCGCCGATGGACACATTCTGCTGCGACGCTGGGGCGATACCTGGGACCTGCGGCGGGGCTATCCGGTTTCGCTTCCGAGCTTTTTTCCGCACCGGCGGGGCTGGAAGCGGCGCCTGCTGACTTTGGCCGCTCAGGAGATCCAGCGTCAGGAGACTGCCGGGTACGCCCGGTATCTGGACGGCTGGCGAAGGCGGCTGCGGCAGCAGTTCAACCCCATGCGGTTTTACCTCACCCCGGAAGGCCTTGCCTTCTTCTACCCCATGTACGCCATCGCCCCGGCGGCGGAGGGTATCCCTGTCTTTACCGTCCCCTACGAAGCGGTGGGGCCATACGTGCCCGTTTCAAAAGCAGAGCCGTCCTCGTCTGCTCCGCAGACATAGCAAACAGCGTCCCCGCTTCCGCAGGGACGCTGTTTATTATCTTATTGTTCGCTTATTCGCCGAAGTTGTCCTTCACCAGGTCCACCAGTGCGCCGACAGCTTCCTTCTCGTCTGCGCCGTCCGCGATCAGGGTAATGGTAGTACCCTTCACGATGCCCAGGGACAGAACGCCCAGCAGGCTCTTGGCGTTAACGCGCCGATCATCCTTTTCCACCCAGATACCGCTCTTAAACTCATTGGCCTTCTGAATAAAGAAGGTTGCGGGTCTGGCGTGCAGACCTACCTCGTTATTAACGGTGATTTCCTGTGTATACATGATACAGCTCTCCTTTTCTATACCAAGTAATTCCTCATCTTAAATCAAAGAGGTGTGCTCCACCAGTTTTCTGATTGTTATTTTACCTGTTTTTTCACGTTCCGTCAACGGCGTTTTTCACAAACATTTGAATTGAAATGTGGAACGCCCCCCAACAATACAGGCAGGATTCCCAAAAGCGATCCTCCGTCCGAAAAAGCGTGGTATGCTCTTTTCATCATATTCCGCCAGAGCGGAAAGCGTGACCAGAGTGCACAAAGCGCCGGGTCTGCGGAGCATCTTCCATACGTTCGGACGCCGCCAAGGCGCTTTTCCAGAAAATACAAACGGAATTTTGCGTGAAAACCAGACCTTTGCGGCATACTACGCCATGGGTATCGCAAACTCCCAGCAAAGGAGGAACGCACATGAAATCTCGCGCTTCCCTGTTTTTGGCGGTCTTGCTGCTGGCACTGTCCCTCACCGCCTGCGGCAAGGAGCCGGCCAAGAACGATCGAAATGACGCCGGGTCCGGTCAGAACAGCGCCTACGACGCCGTTTCGGACTCAAACCGGGACAATGTTCCCAACAATGACGCCATCATTGGGCGGGATGACCACACCGTCACCGCCCCGGACACCAATCCCGCCCCCAACCCCGCCAACGAGCCTGCCGGAGACCTTCCCGGCGCGTCTATGGACCGGATGCTCCGCAACGGCCGTGTCCATGACCGGGACGGCGACCTGCTAGACGGCGAAAATTCCGTCACCCCCGGCGCAGACCGTTGGTAAAGCCGTTATTCCACTTCCGCCCTGACATGCGGCGTACCGCCCGAACCGTCGGTACGCCGCTTTTCATCTCATCGTTCTGTCCATTAGGCGGTGGCACGGGGCTTTTCACCAAGGCGGACTTCTGCTATAATAGGGTAAAAGTTTCGCTCCGTCCTGACTGGGGGAGCGATCACAGGAGGTCCCACCATGTCCCAGAAATTTTCCATGACGCCCATTGCCCATATCCACAGTGATTTCGCCGAAAAATTCGGCGTGCCCCGGCAAAGCGGGCTGGTGGAGGAGCTGGAAGCTGACATTGTTTTCGAACCGGCCTATCAGAACCCGGACGCCCTCCGGGGCTTGGAGGACTTCTCCCACATCTGGCTCATCTGGGTCTTTGACCGGGCCATCCGGGATACCTGGTCCCCCACGGTCCGCCCACCCCGGTTGGGAGGCAACACCCGGATGGGTGTCTTTGCCACCCGCTCCCCCTTTCGGCCAAACCCCATCGCTCTGTCCTGCGTGAAGCTGGCGGGCATCCGGCAGACGGCGGAAGGCCCCGTGCTCCGGGTCCGGGGGGCGGATCTGGTAAACGGCACTCCCATTCTGGACATCAAGCCTTACATCCCCTACGCCGACAGCTATCCCGACGCACTGGGAGGCTTCGCCGCCGTACCGGCAGGAGGCTTTGCGGGGCGTTCTGGCTCAGGACCCCCGGCCCCACTACCAGAAGGACCCGGAGCGGGTCTACGGCTTCTCCTTTGCCGGTTTTGAGGTCCGCTTCACCGTGGACGGAGATCAACTCACCGTCCGGGATATCCGTCCGGCTGAATAAAATATCTGCTGAAACTCCGGCGGTCCGCATTGCTGCGGACTGCTGTTTTTTTGGAGGTCCGTTTCCCTATGCGCGCAAAACAAAACGGAACTGCGCAAAGGTTCAACGAGTGGTTTTTTATTTTTCGTGTAAAAACCCATTGACAAAGTAGGTTTGTTGGTATATGGTTAAAACACACTAAGTTTGCAGGTGATTACATGACTGCGTTCACTCACACTCCTGATATCCGATGTTGATGGTCCCCTTCCCCGCCGACCCATCAAACAAAATCATGTTCAAGGAGTGCTTTTTTATGATCTATCCTGCCATATCCGGTATTGCCTCCCCTTCGCCGTCATCTGCGAAACAGGAGGTACCGGCCCATGATTAACTACGCCCATCTGAAATCCCAGATGATCCAGCTTTTGGATCTTCTGCGGTCCATTCTCTACCCCAATGTGTTCGACGCCATGGAGGAAGCCCACTCCAAAGAAGAGCTGGAAGCGGCCGCCCGGCGTCAGCTTCGGGAGATTCTGGAGCGGATCTATCGGGAACCCCCTCAATATGACGATGTGATCGACACTCTGTTTTCCAAACTCCCCGCCATCCGGGACACGCTGGACACCGACGTGCAGGCTGCCTACGAGGGCGATCCCGCCGCCACCTGCCGGGAGGAAGTCATGCTGGCCTACCCAGCCTTTGAAGCCATCAGCATTTTCCGCATCGCCCATGAGCTGTATCTCATGAAAGTCCCCATGCTGCCCCGGATGATGACGGAATATGCCCATTCCCTCACCGGCATCGACATTCACCCCGGCGCCACCGTGGGACCCTATTTCTTCATTGACCACGGCACCGGCGTGGTCATTGGCGAGACCACCGTCATCGGCGAGCACGTCAAGCTGTACCAAGGCGTAACCCTGGGTGCCAAAAGCTTCGCCGTCAAGGCGGACGGCACCCTGGTGAAGGGCAACAAGCGTCATCCCAACATCGGCAGCAACGTGGTCATCTACGCCGGGGCCACGATCTTAGGCGGTGACACCTATATCGGCGATAACTGCGTCATCGGCGGCAATGTGTGGCTGACCCACTCCGTGGAACCCGGCAAACGGGTCCTTACCGCCCGGGAGCAGACGGAATTTGTTACCACCGACATCTGATTTTGAAATTCTGTAAGATTTACATAGTACCACAAAGGAGGAACCCGCTATGGTATACGCGGATAATGCTGCAACAACAAAAATGAGCCGCACGGCCATCGACGCCATGCTGCCCTATATGGAGACCCACTACGGCAACCCCTCCAGCCTGTACCGGCTGGGGCAGGAGGCCGCCGAAGCCTTACAGAGCGCCCGGGAGACCGTGGCCGCCTGTCTGGGCTGCACACCCCGGGAGATCACCTTTACCTCCGGCGGCAGCGAGGCCGACAATCAGGCTTTGATCTCCGCCGCCCGCATCGGTGAGCGCAAGGACAAGAAGCACATCATCTCCACCGCCTTTGAGCATCACGCCATTCTCCACACCCTGAAAAAGCTGGAAAAGGAAGGCTTTGAGGTCGAGCTGCTGCCGGTGGGCCCCATCGGCACCGTCACCGCCCAGCAGGTAGCGGACGCTATCCGCCCCGACACCTGCCTGGTCACCACCATGTACGCCAACAACGAGATCGGCTCCATCCTGCCCATTGCGGAGATCGGCGCTGTCTGCCTGGAAAAAGGCGTCCTGTTCCATACCGACGCCGTGCAGGCCGCCGGTCATCTCCGCATCAATGTCAACGAGCAGAACATCGATATGCTGTCCCTCTCCGGCCATAAGTTCCACGGTCCCAAGGGCACCGGCGTGCTGTATGCCCGGCAGGGCATCCCCCTGACCAACATCATCGAGGGCGGCGCCCAGGAGCGGGGCAAGCGGGCCGGTACGGAAAACGTCCCCGGCATTATGGGCTTGGCCGCTGCGCTGAAGGAGGCCTGCGATCACATCGATGAAAACGCCGCCAAGGTCTCCGCGCTGCGGGACCAGCTCATCGCCGGTCTCTCTCAGATTCCCCACGGCGCCCTGAATGGTGATCCCGTCCACCGGCTCCCCGGCAACGTGAACTTCTGCTTTGAGGGCATTGAGGGCGAAAGCCTGCTGTTGCTGTTGGATCAGGCCGGGATCTGTGCATCCTCCGGCAGCGCCTGCACCTCCGGTTCTCTGGACCCCAGCCATGTGCTGCTGGCCATCGGCCGCCCCCACGAGGTCGCCCACGGCTCCCTGCGGCTAAGCCTGTGCGAATGGAACACTCAGGAGGATGTGGATCACATTCTCAAGGAGGTCCCCCGGATCGCGGCGTACCTGCGGAGCATTTCTCCCGTGTGGAAGGATCTTGCCAGCGGCAAGAAGCAGTTTATGCTGTAACGCTTCCACTCTTCCCAATAGCGCGAATATTTACTTTTTATAACCCAAGGAGGCTTTCAACATGGCACTTTATACAGAAACCGTCATGGACCATTTCACCCATCCCCGGAATGTGGGCGAGATCCCCGACGCCGACGGCGTAGGCGAGGTAGGCAACGCCAAGTGCGGCGATATTATGAAAATGTACCTGAAGATCAAGGATGACCGCATCGAGGACGTGAAGTTCGAGACCTTCGGCTGCGGCAGCGCCATCGCGTCCTCCTCCATGGCCACGGAACTCATCAAGGGCAAGACCATCGAGGAAGCGCTGGCCGTCACCAACAAGCAGGTAGTGGATGCGCTGGGCGGTCTGCCCGCTTATAAGCTGCACTGCTCCGTGCTGGCGGAGGAATCCATCAAGGCGGCTGTCAAAAACTATTACGACCGCAACAACATCCCCTACGACCACAGCAAGTTCCCGGACTGTGAGCACTGCGAGGGCGGCTGTCCCATGGTTTGATGGGTAAGGTACTGATCGCAATGAGCGGCGGCGTTGATTCCAGCGTCGCCGCTTACCTTTTGAAGCACAGCGGCTGGGACTGCGTCGGCGCTACCATGACCCTTTACCGCAACGAGGACATCGGTATTTCCCATAGCCGCACCTGCTGCTCTTTGGAGGATGTGGAGGATGCCCGCAGCGTGGCGTTTCGTCTGCGGATTCCCTACTACGTTTTTAACTTCTCCGATGAGTTTCGCCGTCAGGTGATGGACCGCTTTGCGGATGCCTACGGACAGGGGCGGACGCCCAATCCCTGTATCGACTGCAACCGCTACCTGAAATTCCGGCGGCTTTATGACCGGGCAGCCCTCCTGGGCTGTGACACCATCGCCACCGGCCACTATGTTCGGATCGAGCGGGAAAACGGTCGGTATCTGCTGAAAAAGGCACTTGACGCAAGCAAGGACCAGAGCTATGTGCTCTACATGCTGACTCAGGAGCAGTTGGCCCACACCCAATTTCCATTGGGTGCCCTCCGTAAGGCGGAGACCCGGCAGTTGGCGGACAGTCTGGGCTTTTTTAACGCCAGAAAGCCGGACAGTCAGGATATCTGTTTCGTCCCGGATGGAGACTATGCCGCTTTCATCCGTCGGCACACCGGAAAAGCGGACACCCCCGGTGATTTCGTAGACGAATCCGGCCGGATATTGGGACGTCACAAGGGCATCGCCCACTATACCATCGGCCAGCGGAAAGGATTGGGTATCCCTTTCAATCAACCACTGTATGTAAAAGCCATTGATCTAAAGAGCAATCAGGTGATCCTCAGCGGAAATGACGCTCTATTCTCCCAGCAGCTCACTGGTGAGAATTTCAACTGGATCGCCTGGGAAGCGCCGCCCCGCCAGTTCCGGTGCAGTGCCAGGATCCGCTACCGCCAGACGGAGCAGCCCTGTGAGGTGACGGTGGAGGAGGACGGCTCCGTGCAGGTGCTGTTCGACCGTCCCCAGCGGGCCATCTCTCCGGGACAGGCGGTGGTACTCTATGACGGAGACACCGTTCTGGGCGGCGGTACAATTTTATAGCCCATGGCCGCAGCGCAAAAAACCAGTGGAAAGGTTGAACCTTTCCACTGGTTTTTCAGTTTCTATCAGGTTTCCTCTGTTTCATCGGCGGAGGCCATACGCTTCCGGGCATGGTCACAGATGGCCTTGAAGGTCTGGTCGCTGATGTCATGCTCCATTTTGCAGGCATCCTCCTCCGCGGTCTCCGGCTCCACGCCCAAACTCACCAGAAAACGGGTCAGGGTCCGGTGCCGCTGGAGCATTTTGGACGCGATCTGCATACCGGCATCCGTCAATGTGATGAGGCCGTCCTTATCCATCTCAATATATCCGTTTTCCCGCAGACGCTTGGTGGCGTAAGTCACGCTGGGCTTCGTCACCCCCAAGTGCTCCGCTACGTCCACAGAGCGCACATATCCATGCTTGGTCTGCATCATCAGCATGGTTTCCAGATAATCCTCAGATGCTTTCAGGATCTGCACGGCCATCACCGGTCCTTTCTTCCTATCACGATTCAGGGCATCGCCGTCCGCCCAAAAGCCTTGGCGAAAGCGACAGCCCGCATGAAGCTGTTTTGGGCATTTTACCATATTTTCTTCACAAATGCAAGGTGTCTTCTCCCCTGAGATTTTGACAATATTTTTAAAAATCCCGGTTGACAGAAGAGATTAGAGATGTTAAACTAAGCTGTAGTTAGAGGAGGCTAACGCCTTACAAAGCGTGACGGCTGCACTCCGACTATTCTTTTTCCATAATAGTTAGTTCAATTTAACTAACAGATTCGGAGGGATCGTTATGATGCCGCTTGCACTGGCAAATATCGGTGAAGAATACATGATCCGCAGGGTCAGCGGAAATCCCGAGGTAAAAAAGCACTTGGAGGACCTGGGGTTCACCGCCGGCGGGTCCATCACGGGGGGGTCCGCTCTGGGAGGCAACATCATCGTCAAGGTGAAGGAGTCCCGGGTGGCCATCAGCGAGGAGATGGCCCGCAAGATCATGATCTGATTCATTTGAATTTGAAATCTGATAGAAACAGTAGGAGGAAATAAGTATGAAAACGCTGCGTGACGTCAAAATCGGTGAGACCGTAAAGGTCGTCAAGCTCCACGGAGAGGGCCCCATCAAGCGCCGCATTATGGACATGGGTATCACCAAGGGTGTGGAGATCTACGTCCGTAAGGTCGCCCCTCTGGGCGATCCCATGGAGGTCACCGTCCGGGGCTATGAGCTGAGCCTGCGGAAGGCCGACACCGAAATGATCGAGGTCGAGTAAACACAAAAATTTTTCAAATACGGTTTGAGCACTCAAACCAAAAGGAGCATGTATGGAAAAGCAGATCAAAATTGCCTTGGCAGGCAACCCGAACTGCGGTAAGACGACCCTGTTCAACGCCCTGACCGGTTCCAACCAGTTCGTGGGCAACTGGCCCGGCGTCACCGTGGAGAAAAAGGAAGGCAAGCTGAAAAAGCATGACAATGTAGTCATCATGGACCTTCCCGGCATCTATTCCCTGTCCCCCTACACCCTGGAAGAGGTAGTGGCCCGTAACTATCTGGTGGGAGAACGGCCCGACGCCATTCTGAACATCATCGACGGCACCAACCTGGAGCGCAACCTCTACCTCACCACCCAGCTTACCGAGCTGGGTATCCCGGTGGTCATCGCCATCAACATGATGGATGTGGTCCGCAAAAACGGTGACCAGATCAACGTAGCGGAGCTGTCCCGGGAACTGGGTGTGCGGATCATTGAGATCTCCGCTCTGAAGGGGGACGGCGTCA
>OGLJ01002210.1_pt1 | contig 12976 bp, 9 predicted proteins | sample 1572801 | NCBI WGS metagenome assembly OGLJ01 (sample SAMEA2581877, study PRJEB24529) | metagenome | biome: Human gut stool | place: China | collected 2011
GGGCGTTGAACCAGTCCTTTACCGAAAGAACGACGGCCTACAACTACTCCTCTGTCCCAGTCCTGAATAGCTCCGGTCACGATTTCACTGGCCGATGCAGAATATTCATCTACTAATACCACCAAGCGTCCTTTGCGGAAATTTCCTGTACCCTTAGCAAAGAATTCACTACGCTGTGCAGTACGTCCCTCTGTATATACAATCAGTTCCTTCTCTCCCAGGAATTCATTTGCCAAGTCAATGGCTGCATTCAGATAACCACCTCCGTTGCCTTGCAGGTCGAGGATGAGGTCTTTCATTCCTTTCTTTTGCAGTTCCTTCATTGCCGTAAGGAACTCCTCGGCTGTGGTAGCTCCAAAACGGTTGATACGGATGTAACCTGTTTTGGGTTCAATCATATAAGCAGCATCCAGACTGAGAATAGGGATTTTATCCCGCTTTACGGTGAAAAGTAATGGGTCTTTCACACCCCGGCGGATGATGGTCAGGTTTACTTCTGAATCTTTTGGCCCACGGAGGCGGGCCATGATATCTTCCGTACTCATTTTTACACCTGCAATCGCTGTGTCGTTCACAGCTACAATACGGTCACCGGCAAGAATGCCTACTTTCTCAGAAGGACCATTGCTGACGGGTTGTACAACCAGCAATGTGTCTTCAATCATCTGGAATTGAACCCCGATACCTTCAAAATTACCTTGTAGAGGCTCCGTCATTTTTTTCGGCATCCGAGTAGGTGGAGTGAGGATCGAGTTGTGCGAGCATCTTAACGATGGCTTCTTCTACGAGCTTATCTTCGTCTACTTTGTCTACATAAAGGTTGGCGATAGCAAATTCGGCCATTTGAAGCTTGCGCATGGCAGGCGTACCAAAGTTTTGTGCCTGTGCTGTAATAGCCCACAGGCAGGCTAAAAGGATATATAGTTTCTTCATCATCTTAATTTACTTAATCACTCATCATTAATCAATTTCCATTCCTTCAGGAATGAACATGCTGATGTCTTTATTATAGCTAAGAAGTTCGCGTACAATTGTAGAACTGATACAGGTAAGTTCCGGTTCGGTGAAAAGCAAAATAGTTTCTATGCCTGCTAACTTTCGGTTGATGTCCGCGATGGTCTCTTCGTATTCAAAGTCTTTTACCGTACGTATGCCACGGACTATAAACTGAGCGTCTACTTGCTGCGCAAAGTCAATGGTCAGGCAATCATAAGACATCACTTTAATTCGCGGCTCGTTCTTGTAAAGCTTCTGAATCATCTCTACACGTTTCTCAATCGGGAAATAAGTGTTTTTATTTTCATTGATACCTATTCCTATAGTTACTTCGTCCATAAAAGTCAATGCACGTGTAACTATCGAATAATGTCCGATAGTAAACGGGTCGAACGTGCCCGGAAAAATAGCTCTTCTCATGTGTTGTTTTATGCTATATCTTCTTCTATAACCAGATTGTCTATAATAAAGTTCTGTCGTTCCATTGTATTTTTACCCATGTAGAACTCAAGCAGTTCTTTTACCAAGTCGGTCTTACGCAGTGAAACCTGCTCCAGGCGCATGTCTTTGCCAATGAAGTGTTTGAATTCATCCGGAGAGATTTCTCCTAAACCTTTGAATCGGGTGATTTCCGGATTAGGATTCAACTCTTTGATGGCTCTTTGGCGTTCCTCATCACTGTAGCAATACAACGTTTTTTTCTTGTTGCGTACACGGAACAGAGGTGTTTGCAAGATGTAAACATGTCCTTTCTTTATCAGATCCGGGAAGAACTGAAGGAAAAAAGTGATAAGCAACAAGCGGATGTGCATACCGTCCACATCGGCATCTGTAGCTACAATTACTTTGTTGTAGCGTAATCCCTCTATGCCATCCTCAATGTTGAGGGCAGCTTGCAATAGGTTGAACTCTTCGTTTTCGTATACCACTTTCTTGGTTAACCCGAATGAATTAAGAGGTTTACCACGAAGACTAAATACGGCTTGTGTATTCACGTCACGGCTTTTAGTGATAGAGCCACTTGCCGAATCTCCCTCGGTAATGAAGATACAAGAGTCTTCTTCCAGGCCTTTGCCTTTCGGATCATTTAGGTGGATGCGGCAGTCACGTAATTTACGATTGTGTAAGTTTGCTTTTTTAGCACGTTCGCGAGCCAGTTTGGTTACACCGGCTATGGCTTTACGCTCTTTTTCAGAGTCCTGTATTTTTTGAAGCATGATTTCTGCCACATCTCCGTGTTTATGCAGAAAGTTGTCTACTTCTTGTTTAACGAAGTCACCAACAAACTTATTTACTGTTACGCCACCAGGTGACATATTGGTAGAACCCAGTTTGATTTTAGTCTGACTCTCGAACATCGGTTCTTCAACGTTGACCGCGATAGCAGCTACCAGCCCATTGCGTATATCCGTATAGTCCTGATTTTTATTGTAAAATTCTTTAATGGTTCGTGCTATATGTTCCTTAAAAGCACTTTGGTGCGTACCACCTTGTGTGGTATGCTGGCCGTTGACGAATGAATAATACTCTTCACCGTACTGGCCTGTATGTGTAAAGGCTATTTCAATGTCTTCTCCTTTGAGGTGTATAATCGGGTAAAGTCCGTTGGCAGTCATATTATCGTTCAGAAGATCTACAAGACCATTTCGTGACACGATGCGCTGTCCGTTATAGATAATTGCAAGTCCGGTGTTGAGGTAGGTATAGTTGCGCAACATCGTTTCGATGAATTCGGGGCGGAAACTATAGCCTAAGAATAGGGTAGCATCCGGTTCGAAGAAAATATAAGTTCCATTTTCCTCTTCCGTATCCTGTGTTTCGTCTGTCAGCAGATCACCTTTGGAGAAAGTGGCAATACGCACTTTTCCTTCTCGATAACTGCGTACTTCAAAACGTGAGCTTAGTGCATTGACTGCTTTTACACCGACACCGTTCAGTCCGACACTCTTTTTGAAAGCCTTACTGTCATATTTTCCACCGGTATTCAGCATACTGACTGCTTCAATCAGCTTTCCTTGTGGAATACCTCGTCCATAGTCGCGTACGCTAACACGGAGATTCTCTTCGACAATAATTTCTATCTTTTTGCCGGCTTGCATCTTGAACTCGTCGATACTGTTGTCTAACACTTCTTTCAAAAGGACATAGATTCCGTCCTCGGCATGTGCGCCGTCGCCCAACTTCCCGATGTACATACCGGGACGCGTGCGGACATGCTCCATGTCGCTCAGATGACGGATGTTGTCGTCTGTGTATTCTACTGGATTGTTGTCTACAGGTATCAGCTCGTTCTCTTCCATAAATAATAATTTTTTAATATGCTATTATATCAATGTACCATTGACATAGTAGTACATTGACACATTATTCTATCTTTTTTGTAAACGCGCGACGACGTTTATGTTGTTCCGTTTTGAAGTATTCCCACTGAGCTTGTACTTTCCCGTTCATCTCCAACTCAGGGTTGCTTTCTGCATAGATAAAACCTAATTTTTGATAAACCGGAATTAAATCGGAAAATAACAATGCGTTAACACCTTTATTTTGATACTCCGGTTTCACGGCTACAAGCAACAAATCAAGCATTTTTGCCCGGCGTTTCATAAACAAGGCCTTTAATAAATAATACCAGCCAAAGGGTAACAAACGGCCATGAGATTTTTGCAAAGCCTCTGAAAGTGAGGGCATTGAAATACCTACCGCAATTAACTGATCATCGGCATCTGTGATAAGCGTTACCATACGCAAGTCAACAATCGGGAGATACATCTTCACATATTGGTCTATCTGACGTTGTGATAAAGGTGAGTAACCGTACAACGGACTATAAGCTTCGTTCATTAATTCAAAAATGGCTTGTCCGTACTCGGCAGCGATTTTTTTGGATGAACTGTATTTTTTTATTTTGAGATTATATTTTCTTTGGATAAGTTCAGAGATACGTTTGTGTTTGTCCGGTATGGCATCCGGAATGTAGATTTTATATTCCACCCAATCGGCATCTTTCTCATATCCCAGTTTTTCCATGTGTTGCGGATAGTAGGGATAGTTGTAAATAGTTGCCATCGTACTGAGCTGGTCATATCCTTCTATGAGCATCCCTTCTGCATCGAAGTCAGTAAATCCTAAAGGTCCCTGGATATGCGTCATGCCTTTGGCTTTTCCCCACTCTTCTACCGTTTTCAGTAGAGCAGAAGAAACCTCAGGATCGTCAATAAAGTCAATCCAACCAAAGCGCACGTCTTTCTTATTCCATTTCTGATAGCGGCAACACGTCCTACCAGTTTATTATCTTTGTAGGCCAGAAAATATTCAGCTTCACAAAATTCAAATGCCGCGTTTTTCTTTTTATTGAATGTGTTGAGCATATCGTCGAAAAGATCGGGAACAGAATAAGGATTGCCCTTGTACATTTCATAATTGAAACGAATAAACTTTTTTAGCTCTTTCTTTCCGGATACTCTTTTAATTGTAATAGCCATAATTTGTATTTATTTGAGTTGCAAAGATACGTGATAATCTTTAAATTACAACGTGTGAGCTGCAAACTCTTTCTCTGTCAGTATTACTTTTTTGAGTGCTTTCCACCCGGGGAGGTACGTAAGGTGATGGTTCTATCGAACTGATGTTGTATTTAGCGGTATTGTGTTGATTTGTAGACATGGTGTCCTGGTTTGTGACTTGTCTCCAATAGTGCAAAAAGTGTCTCCAATAATGCGTCTGTTATCAGAGGACATTTTTGGCATAGGATGGAGCTTGGGTGTCTGCAACTTGCTTTATATTTGTGACGGTTAAAACTAAAAAATGTGCTATGAAAGACAATTCCAGTTAGCTTCCGGATGCTATCATATTATTATTTTTTTGAGTTCTTATTTTATATAAATAACTCGTGTGAATAATATTAACACCTTACAATATAACTTTAAATTTATGGATATCAAATTAAAATTGAAGCATCTGCTTCTTATGTTGTTTCTATTGAACATGGGAATATTGAATGCACAACAGAAAATCAAGGTGACAGGTCAGATTGTCGACAATAATCAAGAGGCGATTATTGGTGCAAATGTTCTTATTAAAGGGACTACCATTGGTACTATTACTGACTTTAATGGTAATTTCACACTGGATGCCAATATCGGTTCCGTATTAAATGTAACTTATTTGGGATATGTTCCGCAAGAGGTCACTGTCACTGCACAGCAGCCTATGGTTATTACTCTGAAAGAAAATGCCCAGGAGTTGAATGAAGTTGTTGTGGTAGGTTATGGTACGCAGAAAAAGATCTCTACGATTGGGGCACAGTCGGGTATTAAAGTTGTGTCCGAATTGAAACAGCCCGTAGCCAATCTTTCTACTGTTTTGGCTGGCCGTGTTTCAGGTATTGTAGGATTACAACAGACCGGTGAACCGGGAAATGATGCTGCGAATATTTGGGTACGTGGTATTGCTACTTTAGGAGGTACGTCTCCTTTGATTCTGGTAGACGGTGTAGAGCGTTCCATGGATGACTTGAATCCGGAAGATATCGAATCCTTCTCTATTTTGAAAGATGCTTCTGCTACGGCTGTATATGGTGTACGTGGTGCAAACGGTGTTATCATTATTACAACGAAAAATGGTGAAATCGGTAAACCTCGTATTCGTGCGGAATATACTTATGGTTTCACCCGTTTTACTAAGTTACCGGAATTGGCCGATGGTATTACTTATATGCAATGCGCCAATGAAGCTGCTACAACCCGTGGTAAAGATCCTCTGTTTTCTGCAGAAAAGATCGGAATGACTGCTTCTGGTCTGGATCCTTATTTATATCCGAATGTAGATTGGTATGATCAGATTTTTAATGATTGGGGGCATAACCAACGTGTTTCTGTCAATGTAAATGGCGGTTCTGAAAATGTTCAGTACTATGTATCTCTGTCTTATTATGACGAAGCAGGTTTGTTTAAGGTAGACAATATGCAGGATTATAAGTCGGAGATAAAATACTCCCGTTATAACTTTAACTCCAGTTTGAATATGAAGGTGACCCCTACTACAAACCTCAAACTTAACATTAAAGGAAATATGGCGGATAAGAACTCACCTTATGTGAAGTCTGACGATATCTTTTCTGCTGTATTCCGGATTCCGGCTATTCAGATGCCTGTAATTTATCCGGGTGATAGAGTTCCGTTTCTTTCTACCGGTGGTGGTTTGATGAATCCACTTGCTGAATTGACTAAGAAAGGATATAGAAGTACGACTCACAGTAAGGTAATGGCTGATTTGAGTCTGGAACAAAAATTGGATTTCATCACAAAAGGATTATCTTTCAAGGGTATGTTTGCTTATGATATTGAGAACAAAACATACCTGAACAGAACGCGTAGTTATAATACATACTGGGCTGATTCTCGTGATGAGAATGGGGAATTAATTATTGTACAGCAAGGTAACTCTGTTGATGAGTATTTAAAGCTGGAACGGGGTACGGATAAAAACCAGCGTAAATATTATATGGAAGCGGCTCTGAATTATAATAGAACCTTTGCTGATGCCCACACTGTTACCGGTATGCTTCTTTTCAATAGAAGTGACCGTTCGGATTTGAACTCGAATTCTTTGACTTACTCACTGCCTTATCGTTCACAGGGTTTGGCCGGGCGTGCTACTTATTCGTTCAAAGATCGCTATATGGCAGAAGTGAACTTTGGTTATAATGGTTCTGAGAACTTTACTCCGGGTAAACGTTATGGTTTCTTTCCTTCATTTGGTGCCGGTTGGGTTGCTTCCAATGAGCCTTGGTTTGAACCGGTTTCAGATGTTATCAGTTTGTTGAAAATACGTGCTTCTTATGGTCAGGTAGGTAGTGACCAGATTAAAATAGGTGATACCACTTATCGTTTTGGTTTTTTGTCCGAAATGAGTTCTTCCAGTAATGTATATCAGTTTGGACTTCCTAATAATACGTATGGTGTGACGGGAGGAAAAGATGTTTCCAAGTATGCCGTAAATGTGGGATGGGAAGTTTCTACAAAAGCCAACCTCGGATTGGACTTGGAGTTGTTCCGGGGGGATCTTACTTTAAACTTTGATGTGTTTAAAGAAAGACGTGAAGATATCTTTATACAGCGTCAGTCTATACCTGCAACAGCCGGAATTAATGTAGTTGTTACCGGTAACCTGGGTATTGTAGAGAATAAAGGTTTTGAGGTGAATGCCGATTTTAATAAGAGATTCGGTGACTTTATCTGGGGAGTAAAAGGAAATCTGAGTTATAACAAGAATAAGATCATTGAAGACGATACTCCTTCCAAACCTTATCCATGGATGGAGAGTCGTGGAACTTCTGTTGGTCAGCGTTTAGGATATATCTGTGATGGCTTCTATACAGACGATGATATCAATAATCCGGATGTAGCGAAAACGGTAGAACCTGTAATGGCTGGTGATTTGAAATATCGTGATTTGAATGGCGATAATGTTATTGATGATTATGACAAAACTTATATTGGCAAAGGTACCGTTCCGAATATCGTATATGGTTTTGGTACTACTGCCGAATGGAAAGGATTCTCTTTAGGTGCGTTCTTCCAGGGTGTAGGTAGCTGTGATATTTTTATGAATGGTACAGACTTTGTTCCTTTTGAGAATGCTACCGCCAGAGGTAATCTTTTCTCTAACATCACTGACCGTTGGACGGAAAATAATCCAAGACAAGATGCCCTTTATCCCCGTTTGGCGATAAGCGGAACAAATCAGAACTATGCAACAAGCGATCACTGGATTAAAAATGGTGCATTCCTTCGTTTGAAAACATTAGACTTCGGTTATACGATTCCTAAAACAATAACCAGTAAGTGGCATATTTCTAATTTACGTTTTTATGTACTCGCTACCAATGTTTTCACTATCTCTGGCTTTGATATGTGGGATCCGGAACTTGGTAACGGTACCGGTACTAAATATCCTAATATCAGTACCTATAGTTTAGGTTTGTCATTCCAATTTTAAATAAAACAAAAGATATGAAGATGAAAAGATATATTATAGCTTGTTTATTAGCAGGTTCAGGGGCATTGATGACTTCTTGTGGCGATTACCTGGATATTGTGCCCGATAATGTGATATCTCTGGAAGAAATATTCAAAACACGTAAAGGAGCAGAAGAGTTTCTAAATACAGCCTATGCCACTCTTCCACGGGAGTGGGACCCAACCGACGGTTGTGCTGCTATTTGTGATGAGATGGATTTTCCCTGGGCTGAATATGAGGAGAACTCTATCAATGAGGGAGGTATGAGTCCTTCAAAAGGATGGAGACAGAAATGGGGTGGTTATTATAAGGCCATTCGTACGGCTGCCACTTTTATCTCTCATATAGATATGTGTCAGGATGTTAACATTACCGACAAACTGAAAGCACAATATAAGGCAGAAGCCCGTTTCTTGCGTGCTTACTATTACTTTTGCATTTTCCGTTGGTATGGCCCGTTTGTAATTATGCCTGAAGTAGAGGTAGACGTAGATGGTTCTATTGATGAAATGAGTATTCCGCGTAGTAGTGTGGATGAGTGTGTACAGTATATTTATAATGAACTGGAGAAAGCATGTAATGAAGGTTTGCCTGATTGGTATGAAGAATCTACAGACTATGGTCGTGCTACTATAACTGCGGCACGGGCTATTCAGTCTCGTCTGTTGCTTTATGCTGCCAGCCCCCTGTATAATGGTAACACTGATTATGCTAATTTCAAAGATCAGGATGGCAACCAGTTGGTAAATCAGACGTATAGTGATAAAAAATGGCAAGATGCAGCTAAAGCGGCGAAAGCCTTTATTGACCGTTATACAGATCGTTTTGCTCTGTATACGGAAAATAAAGAAGACGGTAGTATTGACCCATATGCCTCGTATCAACAGCTTTTCCTGACAGGATGGAATAATGAGATAATCTGGGCACGTAACAACTGTTCTTTCTGGTCTTTTGAGGCAAATGCTCCCCGGTTCTGTAACGGATGGTCTGGCTGGGACCCTACCCAGAATATTGTGGATGACTATTTTACGTCTAAAGGCTTGCCTATCTCAGATGAACCTTATGCAGACAAGGATCCTGACTACACTACTGAAGGAACTTGTGCCACAACAATAGGTTATGCTCCTAAAGGAACTTCCAATATGTATGTGAATCGTGAATCGCGTTTTTATGTATCTATCTGTTTTGACAACAGTAAATGGGTAGCTACAAAGAATGCAGCAACCTGCGAACTTTATTTTGGAGGAAATACAGGACATACAGGTAAAACTCGTAACTATTCTACAACCGGATATATTCTTCGAAAATACAGTAATCCTTCGGTAGACTGGAAAAATAGTCAGAATGTGTCCAATCGGCAACAGGCTCTTTTCCGTTTGGCAGAGATTTATCTGAATTATGCCGAAGCTCTCAATGAATGTGAAGCGAGAGATGTGGATGAGGTTTTGAAGTATGTGAATAAAGTTCGTGAACGTGCGGGCCTTCCGGGTTATGGCGATGGTCCTGAATTTATCATGCTGAAATCAAAAGAGAAAGAAGCCATCAGAGAGTTGATTCGTCGGGAACGTCGCATCGAATTGGCTTTTGAAAATCATCGCTTCTATGATGTACGTCGCTGGAAGATAATGGAAGAAACGGACAAATGTATTTATGGGCTGAATATTTCCGCCACCCGTCCTTTGTTCTATCAGGTGATAAAGACAGAAGATCGTCCTCATGATTTCAAATACTATTTATGGCCTATTCCACAGAGCGAGATTTATAAGAATAAGCGTCTGGTACAAAATCCGGGATGGCAGGCTATTGACTAATAAATACCAAAGAGTACAGTTATGAAAAATATATTTAGTTTTAAAAATTTAGGATTGTTCTTGTGCAGCTGTCTGGCTGTGAGTTGTTCGGAGGATGAAACAACACCTGTTACTATTGGCGATTTTCAGGTATTAACTCCTGATTTGGAAGTTACTATTTCTTACACGGATACTGATCCGGGAGAATATGTAGATTTGTCTTGGGATCGCGCAAAAGCTTCGGATGGTACAACGGTCTTTTATGAAGTACAATTTGCCGGCAAGGATAAGAATTTTGATACTCCTTCAATGACTATAACGCCGGATAAACTGGGTTATGCCAATGTTGTTCAGCTGTCGCAACAACAAATGAATATAGTTGCAGAGCGGACAGGGATACGTCCTTTACAAACTGGTGAGATCTATTGGCGTGTACGTGCCATCACCGGATTGGTGGAACATGTCAATTCTACAGTACGTACAATAAAAGTAACCCGTCAGGGAGGATTTGCCGAAACTCCCAAAGCGATATTTGTATATGGTGAAGCTACAGGGCAGAGCGATATTGCCGGTGCAATTCCTCTGAAACAGACTACAGATAGTGAGTACGAAGGTTTTATGAAACTGGGCAATGGTACATATTCTTTTGTAAATGCCAAAGAGGGAGATATACGTAGCTTCAGAGCTGATGGCACTGACCTGGTAGAAGATGATAATGGAACGATTGAAGGTAACAATAAGATTTACCATGTTGTACTGAACTTTACCAAAGCAACCTGTACTATAAATGAGGTTAAGTCTTTCAACCTTTGGTGGGTAGACAATACTTTGGTACCGCTTACATTTGTTGGTAACTCTACCTGGGAATTGACAAACTACGAATTGCAATGGGTAAAATTCGGTAGAGGGAAAAGTCAGCTGTACAAATTCCAGATGATAGAAACGGATAAAGATGGAAACGAAATAGTTGTGCCATTCGGTAGTTATAATAAAACTCCGCCGGCAGAAAACCCTACAGAAACTACAGCGCTGGATTATTGGACGATGGACATGGTAGATCCGACAGCTACTATCGGAGAATATACCTTTAAGTTCAATCTCTCTTATGAGGCTCAGTTGGTTGATATCCGGGTAATGCTTCAACCCGAATCGGAGTCTTATTTCCACTCTGTAAAACTGAGTGTAACTGAATAAATAAAGAAGTAACGGAGCCTCTTTCCTGTAAGGAGGAGGCTCTTTATATATTGACTTATAAAATTTGCTATTATGAAGAAAAACTATCTTGATTTTTGGAGGAAAGGATTAACATTAGGCGGTATGCTGATGTTTACAGCTTTCAGTACATTTGCTTACGAAGTGAAAGTAGAAGCAGAAGATGCATTTGATTTTTATCATTCGGGAACGGCTGTTAAAGTTGATACTCCGGCGGAAGAGACAACGGCTTCAGGTGGTTCTATTGTGGCTAATATGGCAAGTAATAATGCCATTGCTTTTGAGTTGACTGATGTACCGGCTGATGGTACTTATGACCTGTCAATTGTTTATTTTGGTACGGATACGAATAGAAAATGCTATATTAAAGTAAACAAACAGAAAAAGAGTATTGTCCAGTTCTCTGAAAAATCTGAAGATACAAGTTGGAACGGAACAAAGGGTAATCCGGCAACTATTGTTACCCAGGTTTATCTGAAGGCAGGTACCAACCGTATCGAAGTCGGAGCTTATGGTGGTTATGCTGCTAATTTGGATTATTTTACAGCCACTGAGTCAGAGTTATCTATTCCCGAACCTAAAGATGAAACGTTCTGTTTGGAGTGGGACTATACCGATGAGGCTGCAGTAACAATTGATGGTGTTTCTAAAGAAGAAGTTTATAAAGCAATTGACAATAATGAAAATACTTCATTAAAGGTAAATGCTGATGATTTGGAGATGATTATAAAGATTGTTGATACCGCTTCTCCCAATATTGCTGTTACGGGTGCTTTAGTGACTCCCGGTGATGAAAATACAGGTGATGTGACAAGCTGGAGTGTACAGGCTTCTTATGACGACGGAGCTACCTGGGAGTCTACAGGCATTGGTTTTGTCGCTGCAGAGAATGGAAGTGTTTATCGTGCAACTTTGAATGCCTTAGCTGCTACCGGAACTAATCTCTTTAAATTAGTAGCCAGTGGAGAAGGGGTTATTGACATTAAGGAGTTTCAACTTTTTGGTGTACCTACCGGTAAAGATACTGATACGGCAAAAAGCTCGGGATATCCGAAGGATTATACCGAAGCTGTTCCGGAAGAGGGTGCATTGATTTGGACAAGCTCAGTAAACGGTATTAAAAATGAGGAAGTTAAGAATCTGTTTGATGATAACTGGGCAACAAAATTCTGTCAGACAGGTACCAAGACAATGTCTTTGGAATTTACTACAGCAGAATCATATTCAGAACCTTTGGATATTAAGTCATTTACAATGACTACCGGTTATGGAAACTTTGAACGTATCCCGACAGAATTTACCTTATATGGTCGTCAATATGATGACAATGGTAACCCGTTGGCTTGGGAACAAATTAATAAATATTCATTTGCTCCGCTTCCAAGTGCCCGCTATACTTGTTATCGTTTTTATGTTGATATTGCTGAAGGTAAACAATATTGGGATTTCAAGTTAGATATTACTGCCATTAACGGTGGAGGTGATATTCAGTTTGTGCAGTTACAGTTCTTAAACTCAGAGCAGACACCTGAAAGATTCCCGAATTCCGGTCCTGGTGTTGGAATCACAACTCCTGTTGCCAACGAGAATAATACAGTAGTGTCTGCTCAGGATGGAGCTATTACTATCTCTGCCCAGGAAACTACGGTATATAAAGTCTATACAACTACCGGTACAATGGTAGCTCAGGGCACTGTTGCCACTTCTGGCAATGTTCCTGTACAAGCTGGCTTATATGTTGTTGTAACTACTAATGACAGTGGAAGTCAGACAAACAAAGTCTTGATCAGAAAATAATGCGGAAAGCTTAGAGCCTGTTTAAATTTTCCTCAGCATTCTTTTGAGAGGAAAATTTAAACAAGCTCTTATTTTCTCAGACTCTAAAAAGTAAAGTACCGTTCCACAGCCATTAAGTGAGGACTTTTCTGTGATTATAACCGCAGAAACCATTCTTTGGT
>OGLJ01002217.1_pt1 | contig 12918 bp, 11 predicted proteins | sample 1572801 | NCBI WGS metagenome assembly OGLJ01 (sample SAMEA2581877, study PRJEB24529) | metagenome | biome: Human gut stool | place: China | collected 2011
GGATAAAAACTAACTGAAACAATATGCTCACCAAAGTCCACTCTATCAGAAATAATTTCAGCATATCGTCCCGGAAAAGGATTTGGCGAATCATAAACCCACTCATTAGGTTCTACCCAACTGGAATACCCTCCTCCCACTGGAATAGGATATTGGACTGGAACTATTAATAAATCCTCACCTACTAAACGCCGATTTACAGAAGTTATTCGAATTGCTGTTACTACTACATCATTAGGCAAAACAAAAGATTTCACACAACATGGAATTTCAGGATTTCCAACTTCTTCTATATATGATTCTGACAAAATATGAGCATATTCGTATCCTGTTTGGATAGAAAAATCTACATTTTCTTCCCACCTGATAGTACCACTTATTACTTGTGCATGAACAGCACATAAGAATAATGCTAACAAAACAGTTAATATATATCTTTTCATAATATTCTAATTTGGTCGTTTAAACGTTTATTGATTTTCATCAACAAAAAAAGTACCTCCACCAATCACTACATTTTGTGAATACAATAAAGTACCCCAAAATATGAAAATCAAAAATTGTAATATTCTATTCATAATTACCTCACATTTATTCGGTTAATATCATCTTTTTCGTATCAACTTCTTGGCCATCTACAATCAATGAATACATATACATTCCCGGAGTCAACTCATAGCCATTGATAGTTACCGAACCATTTCCTCGCGACTCAATATTGAGCTGTTTTATCTGTTTTCCTTGAAGGTTATAGATATGAATACTGGCTCTGGAAGATGTTTCGGGGATAAAGAAAGAAATGGTAGTCTGCTCCTTGAAAGGATTGGGTATATTGGAATAAAGTTTGGCTTTCAGCTTTTCATCCAGCAATGAGTTTACATCCGATTGCTCGTCTGCATCACTGATAGCAGATCGGGTTTGAATGCTTTTAGCTTGTTTTAGTTCGTCAATTTCATTCTGTTGTTCTTTGATAGCTTCCACTAATAAAGGAATTATTTCAGAATAAGCAATAGCTTTCTTTCCATTGGGTAATGTATAAACAGCTTCCGGGAATATTTCTTCCAATTCCTGAGCGATAAAACCGGCCTTCTTTCTTTTCTTTTCAGCTTTTATCTTATTAACGATTTCAACCGGTACAGGAGACTGAGCGGATAAAGTATCTCTGGAAGAAACATCACTTTGAAAAGTGTTTGTAGTAGCCGTTTCATTATCCTGTCCTTTTAGTCTATATGTAACCCCACGCATTCGCTTTATAGTGTTCAAGCTATTATTTATGGAAGTTATGTTCTCTTTATAAGATTCATCGGAAGCCGTAAGCAAACTACCTTTTGAATATACGCTTCCATCTCCGGTCACATAAAAAGTAAACGGACTCCCACTAACCCGTGCATTTCTCACTACATAGGTCATATCGGTATCCCGCCATGAATAAACTTTTATTATATCACCATAATCATGCGGAAACTTTGCATAAGCCATAAATGGACACCTGTTATAAGTATATATATTAATATACGAAGGAGTATCTAATCCTATGGAAGGATCGGCCCCAAAACCAATACCACCATTTTTATTTATTATTATTCCTTGTTTTGCTACTCCTCCAAAATTTAAATACCCATAATTTCCATTAGAATATAATTTTAAAGGAAGAGCATCAGTTAACGAACTATCGTAAATGGCTAATCCATTATTAATCCCGGATTTTCCGATTTCTAAAGAACCGTACGTCGGAGTATTAGTACCAATTCCAACTTTACCATTTGAAAGCACTTTCAATTGTGCATGACTCGCTGAGCAGCAGAAGAAAAGAATAATTGAGATGAAAATTGCATTGTTAGTTTTCATGAGTGTGTGTTTTTAAAGTTATTAATAATAGCAATAGTTTAGCCCTAATTTCTCCTACTTAGTTAGGATCATTCTTTTCACATCAATCACATTTCCATCAACGATCAAAGAATACAAATACATACCTGCCTCCAGTTGGCTACCCGCCAAAGTAACAGAACCCTCACCTTTTTGAGATAAAGTGAATTGCTCAATTTGTTTACCGCTCATATTATAGATAAGTAAATTGGCTTTTTGGGCATCTTGTGGGATAATATATTTGATCACCGTATTATCTGTAAAAGGATTAGGCATATTTTGAAATAATTCCGGTGCTATGATATCCCTGTACTCAGAAGAAGAGTCATCATCTCCACCTTTTGATACAGCCGCTCTCGTAAGGCCTTTATCTGATTTCAGATTATTCACTTCCATGGCCAACTCTTGGATAGATTGTACCAATAAAGGAATCATTTCAATATAATTAATGCTCAGTTCGCCTTGTGCATTTTCATACACCAGATCGGGATATACTTCTTTCAGTTCCTGCGCAACAAAGCCATAATGCGCTTTAGAATAAGCCTGAGCCTCTTCCACCGAAAGTTCCAAAGAACTAATCGCCAGGCTATCGCCTGCATTTCTAACCTTGGAAACATTCTGTGCGGTAGGTTGCTCTAAATTGTAGCGAACAGAATTCAACAGACTGAGCTTATCTGTTACACTCACATCAGCAGCAGAAACCCTCGATAAAGGAGACAAGGTTTGCTGAGAAGTAACCGTAGGAGTTAATAACTGGCCATAAATACTACCAGTCACGTATACATTGCCTCTGAAAAAGCCGGCATAACGCCCCGGAACAGATTCTCCCCAATCATAAGCATTGGAAGTGCCATATATACCCGCTCCATTGACAGAACCATCAAGAGCTCCTAAAACACCGAAGTTATACCCGGAAGTACAATTCCCGGCTCTTCCAAATACCCCATACGCACGCCCACCTCCTAAAGGTGAACTCGCAACGGTATATCCACGTGTACCTATATTGAAAGAATTTGCCTCAGGCGTAGCATCTCCTGTTATACCGATCCCCCACCCACCGTTCGGTGCTACTCCTGTACGATGTACCATTATACCTCTTTTCGTTGATTCAACAAAAACATCACTTTCCGTATTACCATTCCCATTTACACTTATCGTAGATAAAGGAGTTACTCCACTTTTAACAGCAACATTACCATTAGGATTCACTGTTAATTGAGCAGATGCGAATGAACAGACAAACAGCAGACATGTAAAACATAAAATCTTTTTCATAAGTAAATGTATTTTAAGATTAGACATCCAAAATCAGTGATATGTATCAGAAATATAACAACAGCCAATAAACCTCTAAAGATAAACAAAATTCTATAATAATAAAGCAAAAAGATGTCTTAATACATATATGCCTTAAAATGTGTCCCAAAATAATCATTTCTATGTTTCATTTCTTCAAATCTTGAAGTAGATTCTTATTGTCTCTCTACGGCAATTCCTCTCTCTGTCACTGCACTAACCCTAAAGCATCCCCAGACAACACCTCCGCTAATATTACTTTTTATATTCGCAGGACGAGGCGTATAAGCTCCACCATCGGTTCGCAGTTGTCGTATCATCTGATCATATATATCGTAACAATCTTTGGAAATAGACATCATGTGTACAAATAAAGAGTCTAAAGCATAATAATCACTACCCGGAGGATCATAGCTGGCACCTGCATCTCCTTCTCCAACAAGAAAATCCTTTACCTCTTCATCCAGATATTTATCACTTAATATGGAAAAATGTGCGCCCGGAGCACCTTGAGTAATGTCATCTAAACTACTATAATGTGGCCCTCTGATACTACTTGCGGTATATGTCAACATATAATAATTATCTTCTTCCGGCCTATTGACAAAGCTAATGCAGGGTGCCAAGGTCTTACCTTTAACACCCAAATCCACTTCCAATGCTTTCAAATCTGTAATAGACGTTCCAGGCACCATCATCTCCCGTGCTGAGTAATGCTTATCTTTGTATTTAATATCAAGAGTATAAGTGTGCCCTTCTATCCCATAAAGCCGGGTTGTAATATACAATCCTTCGCCATTTCCCGAATAACGCGTCTCTGTTATCGTCCTCTTCCGATAATAATCATAATAGGATATATACATGAAAACATCATCACGATGAGGCCTACAGGCAGGTTGCACCAACGTATCTTTAATGCCAGTAGTTACATCCGTAATTATAACTTCAGCTCCGACAATATTTTCATAATGAATATATTTTCCCGACAGCTTATTTTCCTGCAAACAAGAAGGGTGTGTAAGACGAAAGAAATAAGGAGGAGCCAAATTCGTAATATAACCATCAAAAACAATTCCTTCAAGCATCCCCGCATCAGGCTTCAGGGTCATTTCTTCTTCACAAGCACAAAACAGGCCCATGCCAAACAGCAGTAAACACAATTTATAATAAATCTTTTTCATCAGCTTCAGAATTTAAAACTATAGGATAGAGAAGGAGCAATTCCATACAAATACATCTTATAAACCTGAGGTCTCATCGATCCTTTTCTAGCAGCATACATAGAAAATACATTCTTCCTATTGTATATATTGATGATCGATAATGAAATATCTCCTTTCAGCCAATGATATGTGCACAACATATCCCACTGATGGAAAGCCGGCGCGCGATAACCATTACGAGAGGAATAAATATAGTACAAAAAACCGTCGAATTGATATTGCCCGACAGGCAAGGTCAGATTCATCCCGGAGCAATAAGAAAAAGTTGAAGATAAATCCCACTTGGGGTTTATAGCATAGTTCAGCAATATCCCTCTTCAATACCCGCAATACGATTGTATGACCTGGAGTAGGTGTAACTGATTCTACCAGTAATGCTACCACTGTTTTTCGCCAAGGAGCACTCTACTCCATAACCATTCGATTCACCTGTCAAAACCTGTTCTTCTATCCGATTGTTAAGAAACAGATCTGCGTTATCCTTATAATCTATTATTCCATCTGATTTCCGATAGTATCCCTCTACAGAAAACGTATACCTCTTATTCCACAAATCCCTTTCATACCCTCCTGAAAATTGCCTCATTGTGATTGGCTTTAATATAGAATTTACCGGTAACCACATATCAGACGGAAGTCCTACCGAAGAATTAGAAAGCATATGCAAGTTTTGTGAAGCCTGGTTAAAAGAGACACTTAACCGACTATTATGATCCAATCGCCAGGAAAGTTCTGCGCGAGGTTCTGCCAGAAAGAATGTATGCGACTTGTACAACACACTACCAGAAGCAGATAAAGTCGAAACTCTGACTCCGGCATCTAACTGAAAATCAGACCAGAAACGCCATTGAACTTCTCCATACAAAGCTGCATCCAGCATTTTACGACGCTCCATCCTGTAGGGTACAACATTGGACATATCTCCGTATTTTCCCACACTACCGGGCATCGTACTGAATACATGTAAGGCCGATCCCGATTTTATTCTCAAAGTATTGGAAGGAGCATATTCCAGATCATATTTCAACTGATAAGACTGCATATTCGACTTCCAGAGATACCGCAATCCATCCCTCAGTGATTTATAACGATAATAGTAGTTACTAAATATCGCACTGCAATTGGCATACACTTTTTCATTGACAACGTGATTCCATCTTAATGTAGCCGTTGCATTGCCCCAATCCATGCCATATCCCTGCACCAAACGATCAAAAACCGTATGATCTCCTCCGCTATAGACAGAGAAATAAATCCGGTCCCGGTCACTCAATACTCTATTCACTTTGGCATTCAGATCATAAAAAGTCATTTGTGTACTCTTCAGTCCCGGCTTCCCCAATAAACTTACAATCACTCCCGGATAAGCCACCCTACCAGACACCAGGTATGATCCTTTTCCATCTTTAAAAGGTCCTTCCAACATTACCTTGGAGGCTATTAGTCCTACCGTTCCGCTCCCTTTTCTCTTTTTACTGTTTCCTTCCCGCATCCTCACATCAATCACAGCAGAGCTTCTACCTCCATAGGTCAATGGAAAGTAAGACTTATAAAGGTTTACCTTTTGTATAGCATCATTATTAAACACCGAAAAAAACGAAAGAGCGTGATTGGGATTATAGACTACTGCTTCGTCCAACAGTACCAGATTTCCCCATTGGTCACTCCCGCGAATAGAAAGGTTATTTGTTCCTTCATTTCCTGCAGCTACTCCCGGCAAATATTGTAAAGCCTTCAGCAAATCAGGTTCACCTCCCGCTACCGGAATGGCCTTAATATCTTTCTGTTCAAGCTTAAACTGCCCGGAATGCATACGGGTCCCTTCAACTTCAACTTGTTCAAGTTGATAGTAATCCGGTTGCAACATAAAATCAACCGTTTTATTAGTACGAATGTCCAAAGTATCTGTACGAGGCTTATAGCCCAACATGGAACATTGAAGAATACAGACACCCTCTTTCACCCGTATTGAATACAAACCATATGCATTGGAAGTTACTCCTACCCCTGCTTTTTTATCTACTATATTCACGTCAGATAGTATCTCGCCGGTAGAAGCATCTGTTACCCTCCCACTTACTATAAGATTCTGAGCTATGGCTGAGATACCTATAGATAAAAAACAGATAAGTAGTAACTCTTTTTTCATAGCGCTTGTAATTCTATATCTAATAATCTGGATAGTTCTTCATAGGAATTTGTTATATATATCAACCTATTATTAATTACAATGGTAGGAGTAGCAAAAAGTCCTCTTCTCATCAATTCACTTATATTCTGATCCAATCTATCATAAATAGCAGAAGATGATAAATCTTCCTCAAATTTATCAACCTTTAATCCTGCATCCCGTGCCAGATTAAAAACGAATGCAGAATCAACGTGTCCACCGTGTTCAAAAATAGAGTCATGAAACTCCCAAAACTTATTTTGATTTGCTGCTGCTTCACAGGCTAACGCTGCAAACGTAGGAGCATCTGAGAAATTTATATATCCAAATCGCACTTTCTCTTGATATTTATCGAAAATACGGTTCAGTGTTTTATGAAAATCCACACATCTTTCACAACTAAAATCTGAAGCAACAATCAAGCTCACAGGTGCTTTCTCATTACCTCTATAATATGTACATAAATCTTCCACAACACAATCGGGCCTTTTAGGAGGATATACATACTTTTCTATTTTTGCTGCTTTCGTTAAAGAATCCACTAATTCGTGAATAAGAATAGAACGTAGTTTATTTTTTTGTAATACACGTCCTTCTATTGCACCACTATTAACAGAATACAAACTCTTCTTATCATATAGCACCTGATCATCAATCAATCCATAACGTTTAAGTAGACTATCTTCACCACCGGAAACACGTCTTGCGATATATTCATCAAGATAATGATCCACTGTAAAGCCCATTCTATCCGCCTCACCTTCAAGAAGCTTCTGACTTATCAGATTATCCAACGCTCTACATTTTATATCATAAGCAAGGTTCAATAAATCAAATGTTTCCTGTTTTGTCAATTGAGATAATTCAAAAAGAGAAATTTCTTCCCCATTCACTTCTGCAACAATATTTCTCTTTTTATCAATAGAACATGACAAGATTAATAAGAACAATAAAGATAATAAAAAAAGCTTCATATCAACACCCCAATATTTAAAAAAGGCCATACTTCTTGTTGTTACAAAAGAAACATAGCCAATTAATTTATATATAACTAATAAACAAAGCTACCTTCGGTACTTAAACCAATACAATATTCAGTATTCTCACCAACTAAAATACCATAATGGTCACGCCCCGCTTCATTGAGTAAATCTGTATATACTCCATTTTCATATAACTTCACCCAATTCTTGTTATTTTTATCTTCATCATCTACTAAAATTCTTCCACAAGATTGCGAAGGAAGAACAACAAGGCCATATTGAATATACGCAGGTCCTACCGGCACATTCCAAGGTCTATTCCCTATAGGTTCCCAGGCAAGCACAGCATCATCTTTTGTAACAGATGTAAATTTCCCTACAAACCAATCTGTTTGCTCAGCACCATTTATATAAACTTGGTTACTGGGATTACTATCTTCCACATCATGGTGACGTAGTACGGCTTTATTCGAATATGAATGACTATTTATTAAAAGAACGCCTCCGGGATAGAATCTATTTGCCTCTGTCAAACAAAAGCGGAATGAAACATTTCCATTTTTATCAACAGAAGAATCACCCACTTTACCAGTAACCTTTGAAATAGTTCTCTTATCCTCACAATCCAGCTTAATCTCCAACTCCTTATAAGAGCCACATGAACCAACTTTAAAAACACCGACAAGACCGTCAAGTCCATCAGCAGAACGGGTAACCCTCTCTTTTGCATTAGACTGCCTATTCATCATCTCCGTTATATACTTATCCATCGACTCCTTTATCGTAGCTTCATCCGCTATGGTCTCTATCTTAGGACCGTCATTATCATCGTCTAACCCTTTTGAATCTGCTTCAGCTAACTCGTAAGTTTGATTCAACTCTATTAAAGCCATCTCATTATCTCCCAACAAACTACTCTCACTACAAGAAGCGAAAGCTACTGCCCCACAGAGCATAAGTAAAAAATTAAAGTTTTTCATAATACATTTTTTTTATTAATAATAATATAATCTCCTGACTGACATATTAATTCAGAAAAATCACACATATACAGGCAACAAAGAATAATAAAAAGATGTCTTACATATAAATGATTAAAAGCAACTTAAGTATCCCTCCTCCAGATTTCTTTCAACATCTATATTTCAGACATCTTCTCAAAATTGTCTTACAAGTATATTAAAGTTATTTCATTGCTGATAAATTCACTTTTCCATACTTGTAGCCATCTCCTAATTTAAATACTAACACCATAGTACTTTTTAAGTAGATATACATCATTATAACGAGAATTCAGCCCATAAAGCAGTAGCATCCCCCGTAACATCCAATCGATAATCACCAGCCTCTTCTGCATCTAAGTTTATAAATACCACCTCCGGCGTAGCAAAATTCTCAGAATAAACCACTTCGCCCGTAGAAGCATTAACTACTGTAATAATAACATCTTTAATGGAAGACGAAAAATCAAGACGCATCGTTTTCTCACACATGAAAGCCTTAACAGGAGTAAGGGCTGGACTACGTAGTATTTTATCATCACTTGAATTTGAAGAGTGCCCTCTTACAGGAACCGAATACCATACCAGCCCATTCGTTACATCATATTTTAGAACTTCTTCAGCCGCAACCGGCTGACTATACAATGCAGTAGAAATAATGAATAAAAAGAAGAATAATTTTGCCATAATATTTTTGTTTTATATTTACTGTCAAAATTACACGAATTATTCACAAATCAGGGTATAATACATGTGTAGTTATTTGTTAAAGTACAAACCCACAAACAACTGATTTACAATAAATTAATAAATAAAATAAAAATAGAAAAGTGTAATTTACATGAATACTCCTCCAATTTCAATCAATATACCTTAATAAAAGTCTCTAAAGATGAAGAAATATTTAACTCGATCCTTTCAATCACCAGGTCACGCCGCTTATACATCATATTAATGGTACGTCCACAAAGACAAGCAATATCCGAATATTTAAATCCCATTTTCAGCAAACAACAGAAGTGAATATCATCTTTCTTCAACATAGGAAATTGATCGGACAACCTTATGGTAAAGTTATTAGTAATATCATCCAACTCTGATATTATCTTTCCCCAAAGCTTAATGTCTATTATTTCTTTTGATCCTTTCTCATCCTTATTTCTCTCTATCATTAAAATCAAGCTCTTAAAGACGGGAAGAGAATGAATAAGTTTATCAAGCAAATTGTCTCTCTCAGCATATACCGTTTTTAACTGCTTATCCAACACATAGATCTTCGCTTTATCCCCTTCACACTGCCCTATGAGTTCGTGCAAACGTTGTATCTCAGCCAATTTGTTATTAAAAAGTTCTTTCATCGAAGATCGCTCTTCATTCAATTGCATAAGTCTCTTACGATATTTTTTCCGTTTACATACAAAATAAATCAACGACAATATTAATATAGTAACAATGAAAGAAATAGCGAGCCATTGCCACTTTGCAAGAGATTTATACTGAATAAGATAACGTTGGTTTATCATTCTTTCCAGACTCTTAATTGTTTTTACAGGATAAGATAAAGTAGAAGCCAAATTATCATAAACGAGGCAAGAGTCTTTCCATTGCAGTGATTGAACTAAAAGTCCTTTCTCTGCTGCCATATTACTAAGAAGGTTATATGCCCAATACTTTGTATGATAATTAGGAGAAAGTAAGCTCTTCTTTAAATAAAAATATGCAGAATCATTCTGGCTCAAATTATAAAAAGCATCACCCAATATTAAATAAGCATCTATCTTTTTAATAGAATCCGATTGAGTATAAATATATTCTCGCCCGAGTTGAATAGCATCATCATACCGTTCCATATTAAAAATAACAATGAATTAGTAGCAGTTCGTTTTACGGACATGTAATCATTACTTTTTGTAAATTCAAGTACTTTCAATAACTCAATTTCGGCCTCTTCATAATATTCTTTTCCCTTATGCATACTAATATCAGCTCGATTAATCAACACTAATGCCCAATACAAAGAGTCTCTCTTTGATAATGCCACTTCTTCTGCTCTCTGATAATAAGAATCAGCTTCATCAGGCAAATCATGCTCCTTTAAAAAATGCCCTAAATTAGCAGCAGACAAACAGATAAAATCAGAATCCTTCACACCCTCAGCCAATTGTAAAGCAATCAAGAATTCACCCACGGAAGCAGATACACTATCCATATCCTGATAAACCCGGGCCAGATAATAATGAGCTTTCATCCGCAAAACATCATTATTTCCCGAATCATAATAGTCCACTACTTTATGCATCACTGAGTCAGTAGTATGTTTTATGTAATTCTTGTCTTTGGCCTGCGTTAGCAATAATGCATAATATGCCCTGTCTGCCCGTAAAAGTGTATCTGTATTGTCAATGCTTTCAAGCAGTGATAAAGCACTATCGGGATGATTTACCATCAGAGAATCAACCCGTTGCAAGACAGTAAGTCGATTATTGCCACCGGAAAAGTAGCAAGAGGACAAAGATAGCCCTATCAGGGCAAACAGAATAGCGCGTCTTATAAGATGTGTCATAGTTGCAAATATAGAAAACCTTTGGTTATTTAAAATGAATACCTAAGAATATATTCTTTAAGGGTATAAATCTATATACCTGAAAAGAAGAAAAAAGAGCGTACCTACAAACATAAATACAAGAGTTTAAGTTTCAAAACATCCGGATGTTCTTACATACAACACCCGGATGTTATAAATCAGAACATCCCCATGTTTTCATTCAAAACATCCGGATGTTTTGAATCTATCTCACAAGGAGGAAGTACATGAGAAGAGTACATCTTATAGTTATAAAGAACAGTTGTTTTACATGGCAAGTATCTGGCTTTTTGCACAGCCGGGTTGGGTACTATCTTTCAAAATATATAGGTAATATTTATCAGGAAGATTTTTTGTGGCAGTTCAAAAAATACAAGGAATGTGTAAGGTAGATCAGTAAAAAATGGTCCGAATTCAAAAAAATGTATCCGGATGAATCAAATTTAAAATTACGACTAATCGATGGGACAGAGTATGGAATACAAGTGGAATTTTATGTTAAAGAAGGGTATATTATATCACTGTTTATCAAGTAAATACCAATAATAAAATCAATGATATTATGTAGTTATATCCAAATGAGAACTTGCGTTTATACTTGAATACTTTCAAATTATCTCTTAAAAAAGAAGAGAGCCGCCTTCTATAGCCTATGGCATAGAAGAGTGGCTCTCTATAAATAAATAGCTGTAAAGCTACGCTGATTTACAAGCCAAAAGCAGCTTTCACTTTGTCTACATAGTCCAGTTTCTCCCAAGTGAAGAGCTCTACTTCAATAGTCTTAGTGGGCTGATAGCGAGAAGAGAAAGTCTTGGTTACTACACGGGGTTCACGTCCCATATGTCCATAAGCAGCAGTTTCGCTGTAGATAGGATTACGTAACTTCAAACGTTCTTCAATAGCTTTCGGACGAAGATCAAATAATTCGTCAATCTTTTTAGCTATTTCACCGTCACTCATCTTCACATTACTGCGTCCGTAAGTATCTACATAAATGTTGATAGGACGAGCCACACCAATAGCATAAGACACTTGTACAAGCATTTCATCCGCCACACCGGCAGCAACCAGATTCTTAGCAATATGACGGGCAGCATAAGCAGCGCTACGGTCTACCTTGCTGGGATCCTTGCCAGAGAAAGCACCACCACCGTGTGCACCTTTACCACCATAGGTATCTACAATGATCTTACGCCCTGTAAGACCTGTATCGCCATGAGGACCGCCGATAACAAACTTACCGGTTGGATTCACATGATAGATGATATTGTCATTAAACAAAGCCAATACGTCTGCGTGATGAATAGAAGCAATCACACGGGGCATCAGTATTTCGATAACATCTTTACGGATGACAGCAAGCATCTCTTCATCGGCCTTCAACTGAGCCTCTGCAGAGTCATCTGCCGGCTGGATAAAGTCGTCGTGCTGGGTAGATACCACAATTGTATCAATGCGCACGGGTTTGCCGTTGTCATCATATTCAATAGTCACCTGGCTCTTGGCATCGGGGCGGAGATAGGTCATTTCTTTCCCTTCGCGACGAATATCAGCCAAAACGAGCAGGATACGATGTGCCAGATCAAGAGAAAGCGGCATATAATTTTCCGTTTCGTTAGTAGCATAACCAAACATCATTCCCTGGTCACCTGCACCCTGATTCATCGGGTCTTCGCGTTCTACACCACGGTTGATGTCGGCACTTTGCTCATGGATAGCAGAGAATACACCACAGGAATTACTTTCAAACATGTACTCACCTTTGGTGTAACCGATTTTCTTAATTACTTCACGT
>OGLJ01002222.1_pt1 | contig 12895 bp, 12 predicted proteins | sample 1572801 | NCBI WGS metagenome assembly OGLJ01 (sample SAMEA2581877, study PRJEB24529) | metagenome | biome: Human gut stool | place: China | collected 2011
TCGCCCAGCCGCACCAGCTCGAAAGCCTTCACCATGATCTCCGGATCGTGGTTCCGGACGGCGCCGCTGCTGAGCTCCACGCCGTTGCACACCAGATCGTACTGGTCGGCGGTGATGGTCAGGGGATCGATCTCGCCCCGCTCGGCCTTCAGCAGCACGTCCAGGCCGCCGGCAGGCATGGAGAAGGGGTTGTGGCAGAATTCCAGCTCGCCGGACTCCTCGCCGATCTCGTACATGGGGAAGTCGACGATCCAGCAAAATTCATACCGCTCGAGGTCCATGTGGCCCGGCACGGCCGCGCCGAGCTTGGCGCGCAGCACGCCCGCCGTTTTCTGCGCGGCGGTCTTTTTGCCGGCCGTCACGCCGACGAAGCAGCCGGGCTTGAGGCCGAGCGCCGCGGTGATCTCGGCGGTTTTGTCCGTGAGGAACTTTGCGATGCCGCCGGCGAAATTGCCCTGCTCGTCGACCTTGAACCAGTAAGGCTTGCTGCCGGCCTGCACCTCCACATCGGCGCAGAGCTTGTCGACGGCCTTGCGCGCCATAGCGCAGTCGGGCACGACGACGGCCTTGACCGTGTTGCCAGCGGCGAAGGGCGCAAAGTCGCTGCCGGCGACGAGCGCCGTCATGTCCTGCACGGTGAGGTCAATGCGCAGGTCGGGCTTATCCGAGCCGTAGGTGTCCATCGCGTCGCGGTAGGAAATGCGGCGGAAGGGCGCCTCGGACGCGACGTTGTACTTGCCGTACTTGGCGAAGATCGGCGGGAGCACGTCCTCGAGCACCGCGAACACGTCGTCCTGCGTGGCAAAGGCCATCTCCATGTCGAGCTGATAAAATTCGCCGGGGCTGCGGTCGCCGCGGGCGTCCTCGTCGCGGAAGCAGGGGGCAATCTGGAAATAGCGGTCGAAGCCCGCCGTCATGAACTGCTGCGGCGCCTGCGGCAGGGCGTAGAACTTGCCGGGGTGCTTGCGCGCCGGCACAAGATAGTCGCGCGCACCCTCGGGGCTGGAGGCCGTGAGGATCGGCGTTGTGATCTCGAGGAAGCCGTGCGCGGTCATGGCGGCGCGCAGCGCGGCCACCACCTGACAGCGGAGGATGATGTTCTGCTTTACGGCGGGGTTGCGCAGGTCGAGATAGCGGTACTTCAGGCGCAGCGCCTCGGCGGCGGCGCGGCTGCGGTTGATCTCGAACGGCAGCTCATTGTAGCGGCAGCGGCCGAGCACCTCGATCTTCGTGGGCACGACCTCAATATCGCCGGTGGGCAGCTTGGGGTTTTTGCTCGCGCGCTCGCGCACGACGCCCTCGACGGCGATCGTGGACTCCTTGTTGAGGGCCTTGACGACCTTCATCATGTCCTCGGTCTCAATGACGACCTGCGTCGTGCCGTAAAAATCACGGACGACGACGAAGGCAAAATTCTGTCCGACCTCGCGGACGTTTTCCATCCAGCCGACGATGCGGACCTGCTCGCCGACGTTTTCGAGCCGCAGCTCGTTGCAAGTGTGTGTGCGGGACTGAAACATACTCCTGATTCCCTTTCTTTCTATCGAATATCGCCTCCGGCGGTGCGGCGGCGGATTGACCGGATCAAGACTCACGCAGGAGCGCACCGGCGGTGCGCCGCGCGATCTCCGCGCGGATGGTCTCGAGCGCAGTCTCCTGCGTCACGGCCTCCTGCTCGCCGGTGTCCATGTTCTTGAGCGCGCAGACATTCTGCGCGATCTCATCCTCGCCGAGGAAGATCACGAACGGGATGCCGAGCTTGTCGGCATAGCCGATCTTGGCCTTGAATTTCTTTTTCTCGCTGTAAAGCTGCACGCGCAGACCGCCGGCACGCAGCATGGATGCCAGCGACACGGCGGCGGACAGGTCGTCCGTCATCGGCAGGATGAGCACGTCCGCCGGGGCGGTGAGCACAGCGTCGGAGATCATGTTCTGCTCCTGCAGGATGTAAAACAGGCGCGTCAGACCGATGGAGATGCCGACGCCGGGCAGGGACTTGTTCGTATAATACCCCGCGAGGTCGTCATAGCGGCCGCCGGAGCAGATGCTGCCGACCTCGGGATGGTCGAGCAGGACGGTCTCGTACACCGTGCCGGTGTAGTAATCGAGGCCGCGCGCGATCGTGAGGTCAAGCTCGAAGTTCTCCTCCGGGACGCCGAACGCGGGCAGGTAGCCCACGACGGTGCGCAGCTCGTCAAGGCCGGTGTCAAACGTCTCGTTCCGGCCGCGGTACTGCTCGAGGAAGGCGAGCTTGTCCGCGCTCGTGCCCGGGCAGGCGATAAAGCGCAGGATCTCATCCGCCTGCCCGACCGTAACGCCACAGGTATCGGTGAGCAGCGCGCGCACCTTGTCCGCGCCGATCTTATCGAGCTTGTCGATGGTGCGCAGCACATCGCCCGCCTGCTCACTCAGACCGAGGATGGCGAAAAAGCCGTTGAGCACCTTGCGGTTATTCACGCGGATGCGGAAGCGGTGCAGGCCGAGGCGGGTGAACGTGTCGTAGATGATGGCCGGAATCTCGGCCTCGTTGAGGATATCGAGCGCACCGTCACCGATGATGTCGATGTCCGCCTGATAAAACTCGCGGAAGCGGCCGCGCTGCGCGCGCTCACCGCGCCAGACCTTGCCGATCTGGTAGCGGCGGAAGGGGAAGGTGAGCTGGCCGTAATTGGCCGCGACGTACTTTGCCAGCGGCACAGTGAGGTCAAAGCGCAGCGCGAGATCGCTCTCGCCTTTCGTGAAGCGGTAGATCTGCTTTTCCGTCTCGCCGCCGCCCTTGGCCAGCAGCACCTCGGCCGCCTCGATCGCGGGCGTGTCGAGCGGGGTGAAGCCATAGCGGGCGTAGGTCTCGGCCAGAACGGCGCGCATTTTGTCCATCTGCACCTGCTTGTCCGGCTGCAGCTCCATGAAGCCGGACAGTGTGCGGGGTTTGATCTTGTCCATGATGTCTTGGTTTCCTTTCGGGCTTACGATTTCTTCTTGGGGTTGACGATGTCGCGCCAGTCGAGGTCGCCGCGGTTCAGGCCCAGAATGAGCACTTCGGCCGTGGCCACATTGCTGGCGAACGGGATCTGCCGCTGGTCGCACAGGCGTGCCATGCGGTTGACCTCGTCAAAGTTGCCGCTCTCGGCGTCACAGAAAAACAGCACGAGGTCGATCTCGTTGTACGCGATGCGCGCGTCGAGCTGCTGGCAGCCCTGCGCCGAGTGCAGGTACGTGCGGATCTTCAGTCCGGTGGCCTCGGAGATGAGCCGGCCGGTCGTAAACGTGGAGCACAATTCGTGCTTGGCCAGAATGCCGCAGTAAGCGATGCAGAACTGGACCATGAGTTCCTTTTTTCCGTCGTCAGCGATCAGTGCAATGTTCATATGGATAACTCCTCTCTTTCTGGTCAGCGGCCGTCATCGCAGCAGCGAGAGCTCGCTCTCGGGGGCGGTGTCAACGGTCTTGACGGTAAAATATGCGTCGAGAAAATCGCGCGCGATGGAGGCGATGGAAGCGCCGGCGCTGCCGTGCTCCACAACGACCGCCACGGCGACCTTGGGATTGTCATACGGTGCGTAGCAGATGAAAATGGCGTTGTTGACCTGGTTGTCGCCGAGCTGGGCGGTACCGGTCTTGGCGGCGACCTTCACGCCGTAGCTGCCGAAGGTCTCGTAAGCGCTGCCGGCAGGGTCGTTGGCGACGAGGTACATGCCCTTTTGCACGGCGGCCCAGTTGTAGTCGCCGGTCTCGACGGTGCTGAGCACCTCGGCCTCGTTTTCATAGATGAGCTCGCTGCCGTCGTAGCTGCGCACGGATTTCAGGATGGACGCGCTGTGGCGCGTGCCGCCGTTGGCGATCGTGGCGCAGTATTCCGAAAGCTGCAGCGGCGTGAACAGGCTGTACGACTGGCCGATGGCCGCCTGCAGCGAGTCGCCGACATACCAGTTCGTGTTCTCGAGCTTTTTCTTCACGGCCTCCGTGGCCATCTGGCCGGTGCTCTCCGGCAGCTCGATGCCGGTGTGCTCGCCGAGGCCGAAGGCCGCGGCATAGCGCGCGAGCGTGTCGATCGGCAGGCTGTCGCCGACGGTGTAGAAGAAGATGTTGCACGAGTCGCGGATAGCCTCGGTAACGTTGTCATTGCCGTGCGTCGTGCCGGAGGAGGCGATCCAGCACTTGGGCGCGTAGCCGGTGTCCTCATACTTGCGGAACGTGCCGGTGCACTGGATGGTCGTGCCGGTGGTGATGACGCCCTCGGTCAGACCGGCAATGGCCGTGCAGGGCTTGAACGTCGAGCCCGGAGAATACTGGCCGAGCAGCGCGCGGTTGAACAGCGGCTGGTTGTCCGCCTCGGAGACGGCCTTGTAGTTCTCCTCGCTCTGGAAGAGCGTCTGCAGGTCGAAGGTCGGGTAGTTTGCGATGGCCAGCGGCTGACCGGTGGCGACGTCGACCGCCACGAGCGCGCCGCCGCCGACGGCGTCGCTGTTTTCCGTGGATTTTGACTTCATGTTCTCGATGCCCTTGGTCAGCGACTGCTCCGCCGCCGACTGCAGGTCGAGGTCAATGGTGAGACTGACCTGATCGCCGGGCTCCGGCTCCTTGGTATAGGTCGTGCCGGTGACGGTGCCGGCGGCGTTTTTCGTCACGATCGCCGTACCGTCCGTGCCGTGGAGGTATTTCTCAAAGGCGAGCTCCGCCCCGTCCTTGCCGACGGTCGCGCTCATGGGATAGCCCTGCGTCTTATAGGTCGTGTATTCCTCGGCGTTCATCAGGCCCGTGTAGCCGAGCAGGTGTGCAGCCAGATTCGTATGATACTGGCGCGTATACGACACCGTGACCTCGAAGCCGGGGACGTTATTTTCCTTCAGGGACGTGATGAGGTCCATGCTCGCGTCCTTGACGAACACATAGTCCGGCAGGTAGAGCTTGTCGATATAGCGCGTCTTGATCGAGTAGCGCAGACCGGCGATGGTGCGCATATCGGCCGCGGAGTAGTTGTTGTTGATCTCAAATTTTTCACGGCAGTAGCTCAAAAGCTCCACGGCCGTGGCCTCCTCGTCGAGCTTGGCATATTTGAGAAAGCCCTTGAGCTGTGTGCGCTGCGTCTCAGTCATGTCCGTATACTCGAACGGCGGCGCGGTCGTGACCGGCAGCTCGTCGACATACGTGTCGCAACGGTCCGCGCGAGGCGCAGCAGTATGCCGTTCGGGTCGTCCTGCTCGAAGAGGTCGTCGGGGTTAAAGACGAGGTTATTGCAGCTCGTGTTCGACACGAGCACGCGGCCGTAGCGGTCGAGGATGCTGCCGCGCGCAGCCGCCACGGTCTGGGAGCTGGCGACGCTGTTGCGGTTTTCCTCATAGTACGCCTTACCGTCGACGATCTGCAGTTTGTAGAGCGCGACCACGAACACGATCACGAGCAGCATGAGCATACACGCGAGCGCGGTGATGCGGCCGGGCTTGATGGGTTTTTCCATAGCGAAGATCCTTTCGGGGGTACGGGCGCGCTGAATGCCTCAGCGCTGGGCACGCCGGCGGTGAAACGCACGGCTGATGTAGTAGTACGGCACGGCAAGCGGGAGCGAGAACACGCTCTGCCCCAGCGCCATGGCGAGCAGCCGCCAGAACGACGCGCCGTGGAAGATCCACAGGCGGAACATCTGGCAGAAGGCCGTGAGCAGAAACGCAGCCAGACACGTCACGAGAAACGGGAAGATCCCGTTATTGATGAGGTATGCCGCGAGCATCCCCGCGCCGAAGCCGATGAACGCGAAGAGCACGGCAAACAGCAGCCCCGTTTCGGGGTAGCCCATGGCGCAGAAATAGCCCGTGACGAGACCGAAGACCGCACCCCATGTGCCGCCCTCGAATATGCCGACCGCCACGACGACCGCCGGCACGAACATGGCGTGCACGCCGAAGAGCGCAATGTGCGCAAAGACTGTGGTCTGCAGTGCAACGGTCACCGCCATGTACAGCGCGCACCAGAGCACGCGGTGTATCTTTTCCTTGTTGATCAGATCCGCCCACATGTCAGCTCACCACGTCAAAGTCCTTGATGACGAACACCTGCAGCAGCTCACCGAGATCACATGCGGGTGTGATGACGCCGTAGGTCTGCTGGCCGCCGGCCTCGGTGCGCACGTCGGTGATCGTGCCGACGACGAGCCCTGCCGGGAACGCGCCGCCCTTGCCGGAGGTGAGCACGGTGTCGCCGGTGAAGATGCTCGTGCCCTCGGAAAGATAGCCGAAGCGCACGCAGCCGTCCTGCATGAGCGTGAAGTCACCGAGCACCATGGCCGTGGCGCCGCTGCTGCTGATGTAGCCGCCGACGCTCATGTCCACGTCGATGACCGTGCGCACGGTCGCCCATGTGCTGCCGACCTCGATGACCTGACCGACGAGCGCGCCGGCCTCGTTCATGACGCAGTCGCCGACCTCGATGCCGCAGTCGCTGCCCTTGCTGAGCGTGAGTGTGCTCGACCAGTTCGACGCGCCGTAGGACACGACGTTCGCCGGCTCGAGCTCAAAGTCCGTGTGCCGCTGCGTGAAGCCCAGCAGCTCGCGGTAGCGCTCGTTTTCCGCCAGCGCCTCCTGCCCCTCGCGCGCCTGCGCCTGCGCCTCGGCAAGCTGGACACGCAGTTGGTCGTTTTCGGCCTTGAGCTGGTCATATTTATAAATGTAGCCGTAGATGCTCTCAAGCCACTGCGCCGTGACGGTCGCGGCCTTTTGCAGCGGCGCGCGCACGATGCCGTCGAGATTCGTGAGGAATCCCGCCTTGCCGCCGAGCGCTCCGGCGATGAGCGCGAGCACGAGCACGACCGCAAGCACGACCGCGCCGATGCGCGCACCTTTTTTCTTCAGATATGTTTTCCAGTTCAAAGCAGCTCGACTCCCAGTTCGTTCAGCAGTTGTCCGAGCCGGCACAGCGGCAGGCCCATGACGTTGAAATAATCCCCGTCCAGATGCGCGACGAACAGCGCACCGCGCCCCTGAATGCCATAGGCGCCGGCCTTGTCCATCGGCTCGCCGGTGGCGATGTAGCGCGCGATCTCCGCCGGCGTCAGCGTGCGAAAGCGCACGGCCGTGTGCTCGGCCGCCTGCCGCGTCTCGCCGTCGCGCAAAACGGCGACGCCGGTGTAGACAGTGTGCTCACGTCCCGACAGGGCGGCGAGCATACGCGCGGCGTCGGCCGTGTCCTTCGGCTTGCCGAGGATCACACCGTCGAGATAGACGATCGTGTCCGCCGCGATAACGATGTCCTCCGGCGCGCAGGTCTGCGCGACCTCCTGCGCCTTGTGCAGCGCAAGCTCGCGCACGGTCTGCTCCGGTCCTGCGCCCGGTGTCGCGCGCTCGGGTCCCTTGGCCGGACGGATCGTCAGGTTCGGCACACCGAGCATCTCCAGCAGCTCCCGCCGGCGCGGGGAGCCGGAGGCAAGAATCCAGTTCATGGTCGTTCCTCCCGGGCGGGTCATTCCACGCCCCGATAATACAGTCCGCGGGTCAGCCCGTTGGGGCGGTAATCCGTCAGACCCTGATAGCTCTGCGTGACCGCGACGCACTCATGCGGCGTCTCGGTCGTGAACATGAGGCGCACGCCCCAGAGCCCCGCCGTTTCATAGTCCTCATGCTTGTCGGCGAGATAGAGCTTGTGCGCGTTGAAGATCTGGTTGCGGTGGCCGAACGCCGGCAGTACCGGGAACAGCGCCCCGCGCCGGTCGGCCAGATTGTTCGGCACGGTGCAGTTGCAGCGCCCCGCGCTGTTGCGGATGATGCACTGCTCGGTGATCATGCACGGCAGACGGCCGTAGACGATCATCTCGGTGTCGACCGCCTTGGCAAGGTCGCGGATCTGCGCCACGCGCAGCTCGAACGACGCCGTCGCACTCACGAGCCCGGCCTGCTGCAAGACCCCCTCGGTGTAGGAGTTGAAGACATTCAGCCCGAAGTCGCCGCGCACACGCATGCCCGCGCGGCGGGCGAAGAAGATGTGCCCCATATTGCCGACGAGCGCCTCACGCACACCGTTTTCAGCGGCGCGGGAGAGCATCGCGTGCATATCCTCGGCCTGATCGTCCGTGATGACGCGCGGCAGCACCGCCACGACCTGCGACCCCTGCTCCAAAAACGGGGCGACGCGCGGAAAATCCGTGTCAAGAATTTCGACCGGCACATACACATACGCCGGGCACAGCTGCGCAAGCTCCGGCGTGAGCTGCTCGGCCTGATGCACCTGCACGATGAGCACGGGGTCGGCATAATAGCGCTTGCCCTCCGGCCGCAGCGGCAGCGGCAGGCTGCGCCGCTCGGGCAGCGCCGCGCGCTCGTCCTTCAGACCGGTGATGAGCCGGCGGCGCAGGTCGTTGACAGCGGCCGCCGGAAGATACAGGCCGGGGTCGATGCGGCTTTCCGTGCCGGTGGAATAATAGGGCGTTCCGCCCGTTTTGGCAAATTGATCGGCAAGGCTCTGCGCGGTCAGCGGCGCGCGCTGCGCAGGCTCGGGCACAGGCCCTGTGAGCACGGCGCGATGCCCGTCCTCATCCGCGACGGCGGCCATGACCGGCTCGCCCGCACGCACTTTGGCGTAAAACTTCACGGGCACGCGGCGGCGCTCGCCGTCGGCATATGCCTTGCGCGCGGCGGTGAACATCTTTTCGGCCTCGCGGTCGGGCTCGACCGCGCGGGTGCCGAGCATATCCGGCCCCTTCTCGCCGAGCAGGTAGCCCTGCGTGAAGCCCTGACGCGAAAACGCCAGCGCAAGACGGCCATTTTCCTCCGGCGTGGGCACGCGGTGCTCATGGATGCACTTGGCGTACACATCCGTGACCACGGCGACATACTCCGGCCGCTTCATGCGCCCCTCGATCTTCACACAGGCGACGCCGGCCTCATCGAGCTGCTGCAGATAATCCGCCAGGCAGTTGTCACGCAGGCTCAGCGGGTACTCATCCATGCGGCCGCCCATGCTGTACTGCATGCGGCACGGCTGCGCACACGCGCCGCGGTTGCCGCTGCGGCGGCCGATGAGCGCGCTCATATAGCACTGACCGGAATAGCAGAAGCACAGCGCACCGTGCACAAAGACCTCGGTCTCGATGCTCGCGTGCTGCGAGATGAAGCGGATCTGCTCGAGCGAGAGCTCGCGCGAGAGCACGGCGCGGGTGATGCCCATCTCGGCCGCAGCCTCGACTCCGGCGAGGTTGTGGATGCTCATCTGCGTGCTCGCGTGCAGCGGGATATCCGGCAGAGCATCGCGCAGCACGCGCGCAAGCCCCAGATCCTGCACGAGGATCGCGTCCGCTCCGGCGTCCGACGCCTGCTGCGCGAGCGCGGCGGCGGCCTCCATCTCGCGGTCGCCCACGAGGGTGTTGAGCGTGACGTAGACCTTGCAGCCGCGGATATGGCAGTAGCGCACCGCTTTTGCAAACGACTCCCGTGTGAAATTATCCGCGCTCCGGCGCGCGTTGAACCCGTCGCCAAAGCCCATATACACCGCGTCCGCCCCGTTTTGCACCGCCGCGATGACGGCATCGAGGTTGCCCGCAGGTGCCAGCAATTCCAGCATAGACCCACTCCTAGTTATAGTCATACATATCGCATTATAACACAGGCGCCGCTCTTGCTACAAGTCAATTTTCATGCTATAATGTGAATCTATCATGAATTTCTATCGACCCGAGGGGTAATTGCATGGATCAAGCCGAATTTACGCTGTCGCGGCCGGTTTGCCTGTCGCTGCCGATCGAGGAAGCGGACAAGCTGCTGCAGGAAAAGGACGGGCGCTGCGCCCTGGTATATCTCGCGCTGCTGCGCGCCGGGGGAAAGTCCTTCCCCGCCGAGCGCATCGGCCTGACCGAGCGCGAACTGCGCCAGACGATGGAGCACCTGTGCGCGCTCGGACTCGTCTCCGCCGCCGGAAAAGAACAGCCCGCCCCGGCACAGCGCCGCACCGCACCCGCGGACGACCGGCCGGTCACTGCCGAGCCGAAGCTCGTGCCCGCGGCCGAGCTGCCGCAGTACACGGCGGAGGACATCTCCACCCGGATGCTCAGCGACGGGCCCATGCAGACCGTGCGCCGCGAGGCCGAGCAGCTCTACGGCCGCAAGCTCACGACGCCCGAAATGAATATGCTGCTCGGGTTGCGCGACTATCTCGGTCTCCCGGCCGACGTGCTCATGGAGCTGATCCACTACGTCTTTCAGGAATACCGCGCCGAGCGCGGCCATGCCGGCACGCCGACGATGCGCCGGATCGAAAAGGAGGCCTACGCGTGGGCCGATCAGGAGATCCACACGACGGCGCAGGCGGAGGAATTCTTGCAGCGGCGTCAGGCGCGGCGCGACCTTGCACAGCAGGTGCTGCAGGTATTGCAGATCTGCGACCGTGCGCCGAGCCGCACCGAGCGCGGCTACATCACGAGCTGGCTGGACATGGGCTTTGGCTGCGAGGCGATCGCCGAGGCATATGACCGCACGGTCGTTGCGACCGGCGCGCGCAAGTGGCCCTATCTCAACCGCATCCTCATGAGCTGGCACGAAAAAGGGCTGCACACGCTCGACGAGATCAGCAGCGGCGACCCGCGCGCAGCGGGCAAGCACCGTGCAGCTGCCGCCGCGCCCGCAGCCGACCGCGACGATCTCGATCGCGTGGAACAAATGCTCCGCAAGATGGAGCAGACCAACACCTAAGGAGGGACCGGCATGGCCCGCAATGGGATCTATCTGGCGCGCGCCCGCGAGCAGATCGCGCAGCAGCGCGCGGAAAATGAGTGCGAGCACCGCCGCCGCGTGGACGACGCCTATCGCCGCGTGCCCGGTCTGCGTGCACTCGACCAGACGCTGCAGCAGCAGATGATCACGCTCGTCGGTCTGACGATGCGCCACGGCAGCGACCCGGCGGACGAGCTGCGCGCGCTCGAGCGCGCGAATCTTGACACGCAGGCACAGCGCGCCGAGCTGCTGACAAGCTATCATCTGCCGGTGGATTATACCGACGACATCTACACCTGCCCCGACTGCCGCGACACGGGCTATATCCACGGGCAGCCGTGCGACTGTCTGCTGCGGCGCTACAACGCCGAGCTCACGCGCGACCTCAGCCGCCTGCTGCAAAGCGGCGACGAGTCGTTCGAGCACTTTGACCTGACGCTCTACGACGAGAGCGCGCGCCCGAAGATGGAGCGCGTGTTTCAGGTCTGCCGCACGTTCGCGCAGACGTTTCGCCCCGGCACGATGAATCTGCTGCTGCAGGGCGGCACGGGCCTGGGCAAGACATATCTGTCGGCGTGCATCGCGCGCGTGGTCGCGGGCGCGGGCTACGCCGTCGCCTACGAGACGGCAGCGAGCGCGCTCGACGCGTTCGAGTGCGCAAAGTTCCAGCGCAGCAGCGCCGACGGCGAGGCCGCCGCGCAGCGTGTGGAGCAGTATCTTGGCTGCGACCTGATGATCCTCGACGATCTCGGCACGGAAATGATCACGGCCTACTCCACAAGCGCCCTCTACACGCTCATCAACACGCGCCTGACGCGCAAAAAGGCCACCATCATCAGCACGAACTGCTCCAACGAGGAGCTGCAGAAAAAATATACGCCGCAGATCCTGTCGCGCATCGCGGGCGAATATCAGACGCTCCCGTTTGTGGGGCGGGACATCCGGCAGATCAAAAAGGAGCGCGAAGCATGAATCAGCACGAGATCACCGAGCGCCGACCCCTGCTCGACGCGAGCGGCAGCCTGACCGAACCCGGCTACGCCAAGACCCTGCTGCCCATCTATCGCCGCAGCGACATCAAGGCCGGCAAAATGCGCATCAAGGAGTGGGACTACTACTGCGTCAACAACGGCCACTTTGCCCTCGCCCTGACCATCGCGGATAACAGCTACATGGGGCTCGACTCCATCTCCCTGCTCAACCTCGACGAGGGGTGGGAGATCACGAAAAGCCCGATCAAGGCCTTCACCAACGGCCGCGTCGGCCTGCCCGGGAGCAGCGAGACCGGCGATGTGCACAGCGCCGGGCGGAACTACAGCATTCTCTTCAAGAATGAGGGAGACCGCCGCGTGCTCATCGCGCAGATGAAAAACTTCGGCCCCGAGGGCTCGCTGTACGCGAAGGTGACGCTCTCGGACATCCCGCCCGAGTCCATGGTCATCGCCACGCCCTTTGACAAGGACAAGCACTTCTACTTCAACCAGAAGATCAACTGCATGCGCGCCGAGGGCACGGTGACCTACGGCTACTACAACCGCACCTACACCTTCGACCCGGCGGACAGCTTCGCCGTGCTCGACTGGGGGCGCGGCGTATGGACGTACAAAAACACGTGGTACTGGGGCAGCGCCTCCGGTCTCGTGGACGGGGAGCGTTTCGGCTTCAACATCGGCTACGGCTTCGGCAACACGAGCGCCGCGAGCGAGAATATGCTCTTTTACAAGGGCCGTGCGCACAAGCTCAGTCAGGTGGCCTTCCACATCCCCGGCGACGGCGGCAGACGCACGCCGGACTATATGCAGCCGTGGACCTTCACGAGCGACGACGGCCGCTTCGAGATGGACTACACCCCCGTGCTCGACCGCGCGAGCTGCTCGGACGTGGGGCTCATCAAGTCCGACCAGCACCAGGTGTTCGGCATCTTCAACGGCCGCGCCGTGCTCGACGACGGCACGGTGCTGGACGTAAAAGACCTCCCCGGCTTCGCCGAGAAGGTTATCAACAAATGGTAAAGCCAAAAACCGCTCTGCATTTTGCAGAGCGGTTTTTGAGTCTGCCGGAAAACCTCCGGGTTTTCCGGCAAAAGGGCCGCAGTCTGCTGCGCGCATAATTTGTGCGCCTACGGCACGCAAATTCCACACTTGCAGCCTGAGCAGTATTTTCTCCGCCGCACATGTCGCCGAAGAAAATGATCGGACTTTCTT
>OGLJ01002223.1_pt1 | contig 12888 bp, 6 predicted proteins | sample 1572801 | NCBI WGS metagenome assembly OGLJ01 (sample SAMEA2581877, study PRJEB24529) | metagenome | biome: Human gut stool | place: China | collected 2011
AGAAAAGTAATATGCCGTGGGAAACTTTTGAGACTCGCATTATTGATAATTTGATCGGTTTTTCTTTGGAAAAAAGAGTGCCGACTAACAAATATGGAAGTGATATTACCAAAAAGTATAAAGCTACTGGATTTTTCAGAGTTGAGAAACAGGGAGATAGATGGTGGACGATAGACCCGGAGGGTTATCATAATGTTCCTATAGGAATTAACTCTGTGAATTGTGGAAGATCGGAAGGGACTCAGAAAGCTTTTGAACAGATATATAAATCAACCGAACGTTGGATGAAGGTAACAGCCGATTCACTTTTGGATAATGGTTTCAATGGAACAGGTTCATGGTCGGACATTGAAGCGATTATAGAGTATAATCGTTCGGCCAAGCAGCCTCTGACGTATACTCCTAATCTAAATTTCATGATGTCTTACGGTAGAAAACGGGGAGGTACTTATCAGTTACCGGGGAACACAGGATACCCTAATCAATGTATTTTTGTTTTTGATCCGGAATTCGAAACGTTTTGTATGGAATATGCCCAACACATTAGTAAATACGCTTCTGATAAGAATCTTTTCGGATTTTTTTCTGAATATGAATTGCCGATAAACATGAATAACCTTGAGGGTTATTTGAAGTTGGAAAATAAAGAAGATCCAGGTTATATGGCAGCTCGGCGTTGGATGGATGAAAGAGGCTTGACTATAGATAAACTGTCGAATGAGGACAAATGTGAGTTCGCAGGATATGTAGCAGAAAAATATTATAGTATTGTTTCAAAAGCTTTGAAAACGTATGCTCCCAATCATATGTTTCTGGGAAGTAGATTGCATGGTAGGGTGACAAGGATCGAACAAGTATTGCGCGCGGCAGGAAAATATTGTGATATCATTTCTATCAATTATTATGGGAAGTGGACTCCTGAAAATGATGCCATGACAAATTGGGAAAGGTATTCCAAACGTCCTTTTATGATAACTGAATTTTATACTAAGGCAATGGATTCTGGCTTGACCAATGAAACCGGAGCAGGTTTTACTGTCCATACACAGCGTGACAGAGGATATGCATATCAAAATTTTTGCTTAGGACTTCTTGAGTCAAAATCTTGTGTCGGATGGCACTTTTTTAAATATCAGGATAATGATCCGACAGCTCAGAATGTCGACCCCTCGAATCTAAATTCGAATAAAGGAATTGTGAGTAATCGGTATGTGTATTATAGTTCTTTTTTGATTTGGATGAAGCAGCTTAATCGAAATGTCTATTCACTAATAAGTTATTTGGGTCAATAATACATTATAGTATAAATTTATTATTAACCAAAGACGATAGCTTTAAGTTTAATGCTTATAATATATGTTTAATATGAAAAGAAAAAATTGTTTGCTCTTTTTCGTTTTATCGGTTTTGAGTACATGGGCAACAGAGTCTGATATTCGTCGGGTTATTGAATTGGAAGACGAATGGAAATTCATAAACCGGGATGTCAGAGAAGGTGCGGCAATCGATTTAGACGACAGTGATTGGGAAGTAATGTCCATACCTCATGATTGGGCCATCATTAAACCTTTTGATATGAATATGGATATGCAGAGAACGCAAGTCATTGAGGATGGAGAGACGAAAGCTCTATTGAGAACCGGACGTACAGGTGCCCTAAATGCTTTTGGAGTTGGATGGTATAGAAAAAAAATAATAGTATCAGAACAAGATAGAGGAAAAAAAATATTTGTTGAGTTTGACGGAGCGATGAGTCTCGCAAAAGTCTATCTTAATGGTAATTTTATCGGTGAATGGCCGTATGGCTATACTTCTTTTACTTTCGAGTTGACAGACAAAATCAAATTTGGTTCTGAGAATATCTTGTCTGTTCGGTTGGAAAACCTTCCGGAATCTTCGCGATATTACACCGGTGCCGGACTTTATAGAGGTGTTCGGCTTGTCATTCTTAATCCTGTCCATGTGGCACATTGGGGAACTTTTGTTACCACACCTGTCGTTTCAGTCGATAAGGCGATTGTTGATGTGAGAACTAATGTGTGTGTAAGAACGAAGCAGAAAGGAAAGATAAAATTGGTTACGGAAATACTTGATCAAGAAGGGAAAAAGGTAGCAAAAGCAATTTCTACGAGTCATCAGGCAGATTCTATATTTTACCATCAGAAACTTCAAATGAAATCTCCTCATCTTTGGTCTGTTTCTTCACCGTATCTTTATTCTGTCTTGTCTAAAGTGTTCGTTGATGGAAAAATGGCTGACTGTTATTTGACAACAATGGGAATCCGTTCTATCGATTTTGATACAAATAAAGGTTTTCTTTTGAATGGACAACCCTTTAAGTTGAAAGGTGTCTGTCTTCATCACGATTTAGGCCCTATCGGTGCAGCTGTGAATGTTGCAGCATTGAAACGTCAGTTAAGGCTATTAAAGGAAATGGGCAGTAATGCCATACGTACCTCCCATAATCCACCCTCCAGAGAATTTCTACAACTTACAGACAGTATGGGGTTTGTAGTACAAGTAGAAGCTTTTGATGAATGGAAAGTTGCCAAGAACTTGAATGGCTATCATCTTTATTTCGATGAGTGGGCTGAAAAAGATTTGCGGGCGATGATTCGAAGAGATCGTAATCATCCCTCTGTTATCATGTGGAGCATAGGCAATGAAGTACGAGAACAGAAGATGCCGGAGGGAAAAGAGATAGCTAAATTTCTTACTGATGTCTGCCATCAAGAAGACGCCACCAGGCCTACTACGTCCGGTTTTAATTATCATATGGATGCTATAAGAAATGGCTTGGCTGATGAAGTTGATGTTGTTGGTCTTAATTATAAACCTCATGATTATGCGAAATTGCATGCGAAGTATCCTCAATATAAGTTATATGGTAGTGAAACAGTGTCTACTTGGAGCTCTCGAGGTATCTACAAATTTCCTGTTCAAGAAACGAGCAGTTCATGGTATGATGATTATCAATTATCAAGTTATGATCTGGAGCATGCCAGATGGTCTTGTACACCGGATATAGAATTAGCACAACAAGAACATTGTGATTTTATTATGGGAGAATTTGTGTGGACTGGATTTGATTATTTAGGTGAACCTACTCCTTATAATGAAGCGACTCCGGCTCGAAGTTCTTATTTTGGAATATTTGACTTAGCTGGGATGAAGAAAGATCGTTTCTATCTCTATCAGAGTGTCTGGAGCGATGAAAAGGTACTTCATTTATTGCCTCATTGGGATTGGGAGGATCGGTTAGGTCAGGTAGTTCCTGTACATTGTTATACTAATTATCCAAAAGTTGAGTTATTTGTCAATGGAGTAAGTCAAGGCATCAGAGAGAGAAATAATAGTACTGTTTATGATCGGTATCGGTTGAGATGGAATGATGTGATTTATGCCCCGGGTGAAATCAAGGCTGTTGCATTGGATGTGAATAATAATGTTGTAGCTGAAAAGATAGTTCGAACTTCCGGTACACCTTATAAAATCAAGATGAAAGCAGATAGGGACATCATGTTGGCAGATGGAAAAGATTTGATATACGTTACTGTCGAAGTCCAGGATAAAGCGGGTAATCTTTGTCCTCGTAGTAGTTGTATGTTGTTTTTTACGGTTTCGGGCTCAGGGAAGTTAAAAGCCATTTGTAATGGAGATCCAACTGATCAAACTTCTTTTGCTTCTAATTACATGCGTACTTTTAATGGAAAAATGGTTGTGATAATACAATCTACTAAAGAAGAGGGGGATATCGAATTGAGTGTAATAGGAGGTAAGTTAAAGGGAGATTCAATTACGGTGCGAACAAAAAGATGAATAACTTAGAAGTAGTAAGTACTAATTTATTTAAATGATGTGTGTTGATGGCTAATTTGAACGGTAATCCTTTTTATCTGGATGATTCTCCTACTTTCTTTTCTTCATGTATGGTACATTTGTCGTATGAATTTAAAAAAAACATTTTAATTAATCTAATAATCTATTGTTGAATGGAAAACAAAAAATTAGAATCTGGCTTTACTTTACGTATTGCTTTTAGTTTACTTTTAAGTTTAGTTTTGCTACCGGTTGCGGCGCAGACTATTAAGGTAACAGGAGTTGTCAGGGAAAGGAACCACTATTGGTACTATTACCGATATGGAAGGACGGTATTATATTAATGTACCATCTGATGGAGTTCTTCAGTTTACATTTATTGGTTATCAGACTAAAAATGTTAGTGTCAAGAATCGTACGATCGTTAATGTGACGATGGAGGAAGATAGTAAGCAGTTGGATGAAGTTGTGGTTGTAGGTTATGGAGTAACAAAAAAAAGTGATTTGACCGGTTCTGTAGCATCTGTGAAAGCTGACGAATTGAATTTTCCATCAACCAGTGTCGCGGAGATGTTGCGTGGTAAAGCAGCGGGAATTCAAGTTACTGCATCTTCCGGTCGTCCGGGATCCGGGTCTGAAATTTTGATTAGAGGAAAGCGCTCTCTTTCTGGTAGTTCGGCTCCTTTATATATTGTTGATAATAGTCCGGTATCTAATATTGATGATATTAATCCGGCAGATATTGAATCAATTGAAATTCTGAAAGATGCTTCTTCTCAAGCCATTTATGGTGCCAGAGCAGCTAATGGTGTTATATTTCTTACCACCAAGAGAGGGGTTGCCGGTAAGGTTCGGATATCCTATAACGGATCATTCAGTACTCAAACATTAGCAAGGAATTTTGATTATGCAACTCCCGAAGAAATGTACGATCTGATTTGGGAAGCGAAAAGAAATTCTAAAGGTTATTCTCCGGATGAGAAGACGCCTGAATTGGTTTTTCAGAACGCATGGTACGAAGAATCTTGGAAGAATAAGGATTTTTTAGATTTGGAGAAAGAAACCATAAAGCCGGCTTTAATGCAGAATCATAATCTCAGTTTCAGAGGAGGTAATGATAGATTGCGATATGCTTTTTCTCTGGGCTTTTTGGATCAGGACGGTATGATAAAAAAATCCGGTTATAAGCGTTTAAATATGCGATCGAATGTGGATTGGGATATGAAAAAGTGGTTGTCCTTAGGAGTGAATACTGCTTATACCAAAATATGGAGAGAGCAGGAGGATGGTAGTGCAACAGGATATATTGAGATGCTGCCTTTCGGGAAACTCAGAAATCCGGATGGAAGTTATACTAAAACATTAGATGCTGAAGATGGAGATGCCTACAATCCGTTGTATACAATAGACCAATCTGCATCCGAGACTCTGTCGGATCGTCTGGATATAACAACTTTCCTTGATGTGAAACCATTTAAAGGGTTCAATTATCGGTTGAACGTATCCTATAGGTCGTTCTTCCAAGAAAGCGGATCGTATAAAACGAAAGATTATCCGAAAGCTAAATCAAACGAAGCTTCTTTATCAACGAATTACAATAATAGTATATTAGTAGAAAATATCTTTACTTATAATACTTCTTTCTCCCAAAGGCATAAATTAGGGTTTACTTTTTTGCAGAGCTATGATTACTCTTTGGAAAAATCGCAATCACAAAAAGCAACCGGTCTGCCTACTGATTTCTTTAAGTGGAATGGCATGGGAGATGCTACGGATATTACCAGTATTGGCCGTGGAATATCGGAAGGAACCTTGATTTCTTTCTTAGGACGTATTAATTATACATTGTTGGATAAATACCTACTGACAGTCTCTATGCGTAGAGATGGCTCTTCGGTCTTCGGAGCAAACAATAAGTGGGGTAACTTTCCATCCGTGGCCGGAGCATGGAAAATAGGAGAAGAAGAATTCATGAAACCCATTACATGGATTTCGAATTTGAAACTTAGGGTCAGTTATGGAGCTGTCGGAAATCAGGGTATTTCTCGTTATCAGACCTTGAATTTGGCTAACAGTTCTGCTTATGCTTTTGGTGATGACGGAATTGTTCTATCTGGTTATACTCCCGGATCACAAATGAGTAATCCTGATTTGAAGTGGGAATCGACCTATTCTTCTAACTTTGGAGTAGACTTTGGCTTTTTGAATCAACGCATTTATGGAACGGTGGAATATTATCGTACTAAAACGAACGATTTGTTGGTTAATCGCAATATCAATGTAATCAGTGGTTATTCGAAGATGTGGACTAATTTGGGAGAAACTAAATCAAAAGGGGTAGAATTAACTTTAGGCGTTGATATCTTTAGAAGGAAAGATTTTAATTGGAATGTGTCTGCTACGTACAGCCGCAATAGAAGTGAGATAGTAAGAGTGGACGATCGGGTGAATGAATTTGGAGCTCCGATGGATGATACTGCCAATGGTTGGTATATAGGCTATCCCAAAGACGCTGTCCGAGAATATGTTTTTGATGGAATCTGGCAACTGACAGACGATAAAGATGGTGACGGATTGGTTGATTTTACATACGATTCTGATGGCGATGGAATTCCGGATATGGCCCTGATGAAAGATGCCGAAGTTGGCTCAATCAAGATAAAAGACATGAATGGTGATGGTATCATTACAGAAGATGATAAAGTAATTACTGCCAATGAACCTTCATGGATTGGTTCTTTAAGTACAAGTTTAAACTTTAAAGGTTTTGATTTTTTTGCTGACTTCTATACGGTACAGGGGCTCATCAAATCAAATCCATACCTCTCTTCTGTGAAATTGAGAGGAAAATCGAGAACTATGAAACTAAATTATTGGACCCCGGAAAATCCATCCAATGAGTTCCCTCGTCCTGTATATGACAATGATCCTCCTTATGCCGGTTTGACATCTTGGCAAGATGCTTCTTATATTCGGTTAAGAACATTGACTGTGGGATATACCTTACCCAAGAAATTTACTAATAAATTTATGGTTGATCGGCTTCGGTTTTATTTTACAGGCTCTAATTTGTTGACTATTACTGATTTTAAATCTTATTCTCCGGAGCGTAATGCAAATTCTTATCCGGAATCACGTCAATACTTGTTTGGACTAAATCTTGATTTTTAAATACTAAATGGATATGAAAAATAATATATTAAACTTAGCAATAGTGTTTTCCTTGTGCTTTTTATCTCTGGTTTCTTGCACAGACCTTTTGATGGAGGAGCATAAAAATAAAGTGACAGCAGAATTCCTTTATTCCACTCCAGAGGCTTTAGAATATGCTGTTATCGCCCTTTATGATATAGAACGTTCGAAAGTTGGGACCGGACAGGATGCTTCAGAACCATTTGTCTATCTGTTTGATACAGGTACAGACATTGATTATTTCAGAGCCGGTGCAGCCGCAAAGTTTACACGCTATGATGCAAACTTTAATTCAAGGGCCGGAGATATCCGAAGTGTCTGGGTAAAGCAATATTCTATTATTGGAAAATGCAATGAAATCTTGGCTGCTATCGAAGATAACGGTATGGATAAGACAGATCCTGCAATCAAAAGAATAATGGGTGAAACATATATGTTTAGGGCGCATGCGTATTATTGGCTATGGACTAAATTTGGAAGATTATATATCACCACCAAGCCAATTAAGTATAATGAAGTAAATAATATAGTTTGTACTCCTGCTACAGAGGAAGATATACTGAAAAGAATTGATGAGGATATAGAAGATGCTGTGACATACCTTCCTTGGGAGTTGCCATCTGAAAATTCATCTCTCTTATACGGGCGATTTACCAAAGCGGTGGCTAAACACTTGAAAGTAAAAATGGCGATGTGGGAGAAGAATTATCAATTGGCGGCAACAGAGGCAGAAGAGATCTTTGCCCGTCCGGAATATGGATTGATGGATGAGCCGAAAGATGTCTTTAATGCGGCAAATCTAAATCATAAGGAAGCTCTTTTGGTTAATCAATTTTTAGATGGAAAAGGTGGAGGCGGTACTTTGTCCGGTGGCAAATACACCGGACACAGATTGAGCGCCTTTACTGTGGCTGCTTATGGAAGTTCGTCTGGAACAGGTTCGTGGGCTTTTGAGAATGGCGGATTCGGTTGGGGGCGTATTTTCCCTAATCATTATTTGCTGTCTTTGTATGATCAGGAGAAAGATAAGCGCTTTAAACAGTTTTTCAAACTTTATTATACTTATGCAGAAGGAGCTAAATTGCCTGCAAACAAATTGCCAGGTGATACCTGTTTTGCCAATACGGAGACTAAATATTATGATGTTTTGCATCCTCAATGTGAGAAATTCGTGGATAGATACACCATGACTGTTCCCAATCAAACGAATGGCTATAAAGATGCTATTGTTTATCGTTTAGCGGAAACTTATCTATTGGCAGCCGAGGCATATATGCGACTTGGAGATCAGGAAAATGGAAGAAGATGTTATAATAAAACATGGATGCGTGCCGGAAATGATGAAGAAAAGCGAGACATAACCCTGCAAATGATAATGGATGAACATGCCCGTGAGTTGTGTATGGAAGGACATCGTTTCTCTTTCCTAAAAAGATTGGGCATAGATATTCTTGTGAGACAGGTCACCACTTACGGAGGTGATTATACATCAAAGTCTGGTGCGGCAGGGAAAGGATTGGGGGCTAATATTGCAAGTCCGGTTAAGGGGTTCAAGTCTAATTGGACTGCTCCTAAAACAGGTGCGGACCGCCGCTATTATTTTAATGCCGATTATGCCAACTGGCCGATACCTTATGAAGAGAGGCTTCAGATAGGGACGGATAATTTCCCGCAAAATCCCGGCTATTTGGAATAAATCAATATAAATGCTTGCACCCATAAAGGTGTTAAAACGCAAAAGTAGTTAAGAGATAAATTACCTAAAGCGAGCATAGGCATACGGTTATCCTCCACCTGTGCTTGCAATAAAACCATGAAACACAATAGGTATGAGAACAAAAATAAATATGTTGTTACTCCTCTTCCTCACCTTTTTTTTGCCGGCTACGCTTCTGGCAGATCCGATGTTTGGGAAAAAGGAATTGCTCACAAATAACTGGGAGTTCATTCTCGATGAGGCAACTGTGCTTCCCGGAGAGACTGCCGGATGGGTGAATATAGATATTCCTCATGATTGGAGTGTGAAAGGACGGTTAAGTCCCAACCTTGCCAGTTGCACCGGATACTTGCCCGGTGGCATAGGGTGGTATAAGAAGAACCTTCGTATAAACGATGACCTCAAAGGTAAGAAAGTATATGTCTATTTTGAAGGTGTATACAACCGGAGTGAAGTTTATATCAACGGGTATCTGTTGGGCAAACGTTCTAACGGTTATATCTCTTTCATGTACGATCTGACACCTTATCTAAAATATGGAGCAGACAATGTTCTTGCTGTTCGGGTAGATCATAGCCGCTATGCCGATTCGCGTTGGTATACGGGTTCTGGAATTTACCGGAACGTGTATCTGATAGAAGCCAATCCTGTTCATATTGCTCAATGGGGAGTATATGCCTACCCCCAATCCGCAAAGAATAAACAAGCGGTTTTACAGGTTGAAGTAGAGGTGAGTAACGATACTGAGAGCAACGCTCCTCTGACGGTGTGCAATGAACTGATCTCGTCTGAAGGAAAGGTGGTAGCTAAGAGCATTCAGAAAACAATCGTTCCGGCCAGCCGGAATGGGAAAATACAAACCAGCCTGAAAGTCAGAAATCCGAAGTTGTGGAGCATTGATACTCCGAATCTTTACCAATTAAAGACCACTTTGCTGAAAGACGGGCAAGTCATCGATGAAACAATCACCAAAACCGGTTTGCGCTCATTTACGTTCCATCCGGACAAAGGATTTGCATTGAACGGAGAGTGGATGAAAGTGAAAGGTGTCTGTATCCATCACGATGCAGGCGTGTTGGGAGCTGCCGTTCCGCATGATATATGGGAAAAAAGGCTGTTGAAACTGAAAGAGATAGGTTGTAATGCCGTGCGTACTAGCCACAATCCTCAAGCGCCCGATTTGTATGATTTGTGCGATGAGTTAGGACTGTTGGTGTTGAACGAAGCATACGATGAATGGGAGTTTCCCAAACGGAAATGGGTGGAAGGATGGAATGTAGGCACGCCGCTGTTCCAGGGTTCTTATGACTTCTTTGAAGAATGGGGTGAGAGAGATTTGGCCGATATGGTTCGCCGCGACCGGAATCATGTTTCTGTATTTGCCTGGAGTATCGGTAATGAGGTGGATTACCCCAATGATCCTTATTCGCATCCTATACTGGATGGGGATGGAGGATTCACACAGGCCATGTATGGCGGTTATCAGAAAGATGCTCCCGATGCCATGCGTCTGGGAGTGATAGCCAAAAAGTTGGCAAGGGTGGTGAAAACCTATGATAAGTCACGGCCGGTCACGGGCGGCTTGGCAGGAGTAGCCATGTCCAACGAAACCGAATATCCGGGGGCGCTTGATATTGCCGGATACAACTATACGGAGAACCGCTACGAATCCGATCATCGGAAATACCCCGGTCGCGTGATTTACGGAAGTGAGAATCGGCATGATATGCGTGCCTGGAAAGCTGTACGGGATAAAGAACATATATTCGGCCAATTTCTTTGGACAGGTATCGACTACTTGGGTGAATCGGGTCGATGGCCATCCCGCGGGTTTTATTCGGGATTGCTCGATTTTGGAGGAGACATCAAGCCGCGCGGATATTTCCGTCAGTCTCTCTGGTCGGATAGGCCGATGGCTTACATTGGCACTTATCCTTTAAGGGGACGAGGGGATGCCGCACCGTCAATGGATGCTTGGCCCATTTGGAATTATGAGGACGGACAAATGATTCGGGTGGTTTGCTATACGAATGCCGCCAAGGCTCGTCTCGAATTGAATGGTAAAGTGGTAGGGGATACCAAAGAGTATGATGATCGCACGGGAATCATTTATTGGGATATTCCTTATCAAAGTGGTGAACTCGAAGTCGTGGCACTGAATACCGGACTGGCCGAAATAGCCCGTCATGCCCTTCAAACTTCCAAGCGGCCTTGCGCAATCGAGATTGTTTCTGTTAATAAGGAAATAAACAAGGACAAAGGGGTGGCGCAAGTCGCACTTCAAGTGGTGGATGAAGATGGAGTACCGGTACGTATCTCGGATAATGAGGTAACTTGTCAAATAGACGGTCCTGCCAAACTGTTGGGTTTGGAGGCAAATAACAACTCGGATATGGGAGATTATACGGACAATATTCAACGTGTTTTCCATGGACGTTTGTTGGCTTATGTTCAAGCTACGGGTAGTGAAGGCATCATTCATCTGAAATTTACTTCTCCATGGTTGAAAGAGGTGCAGGCAAGCATATTAGCGAAATAAGGGTTTGCTGTGAATCTTGTAGCGAAGAATTAAAATCAACTGTTCCTTTGTCAACTGCGAAAGTTGAGCGTGCGAAACTTGAGTTTATAATGAGAAATTATGGTAAAACGAATTCACTATGTAGTAGCTGCTCTGTTGATATCGGCATTTGCCGTTACCGCACGGGATTAGGTTACTTTGAAGGATTTTGAAGAGCCCGAACTCGACATGTCGGGTCTGACTGGGTACGTGTTGAATAGTTACAGATAGGTAATATAGAAGTAGAAAGAATAACTGTAAATATGGAAAAAATAAATTCTTTGTTAATTGGATTTATAGTATGTCTGGTGCAAGTATCTTCTGTTATGGCGCAGGAAATGCGGACGGGTGTACAAGAACGACAGCTATGGGTGGATGCTTTGACCCGGATTGTGGATCCGGTACTTACTAACCTGAGTCGTAATACGCTACGCGCAAATATGCCTGTGGAGGTAGTGAAAGAAACAGAGGTTAGAAATAGAGAAAAGGTGACTCACTTAGAAGCCTTTGGAAGGGTAATGGTTGGTATTGCTCCTTGGCTTGAATTGGGGCCGGACGATACGGAAGAGGGACAACTACGGAAGAAATACATTGATTTGAGTATAAAAGCACTTAAGAATGCAGTAGATTCCCTGTCTCCGGATTATCTGAATTTCAGAGAAGGCAAACAGCCATTGGTTGATGCAGCTTTCTTGGCCCATGGTTTGCTCAGAGCTCCTGAGCAACTATGGGGGAATTTAGATGAGCAGACCAAAACACGTATCGTTCGGGAGTTAAAGTCAACAAGGGCTATTCAACCCAATGAGAGTAATTGGTTATTGTTCTCAGCTATGGTTGAGGCTATGCTGTTAAAGTTTACAGGAGAATGTGACATGAAACCGATACGCTATGCTATCACCAAACACGAACAGTGGTATAAAGGAGATGCAACTTATGGCGATGGAAAATGGTTTCATAGCGATTATTATAATAGTTTCGTGATTCATCCCATGTTACTTGATGTGCTGGGTGTATTGAGTGAAAAAGGATTGGATGAAAACTCTTTTTATAATACGGAATTAGAACGTTTCATTCGTTATGCTGAGCAACAGGAGCGTTTGATTTCTCCTGAAGGAACATTTCCGCCCATGGGCCGATCATTGGCTTATCGTTTTGGGGCTTTTCAAGTTTTGAGTCAAGCGGCTTTAATGAAACGGCTTCCGCCATATATCGTTCCGGCGCAAGTTCGTTCGGCTTTGACTACGGTTATTGCCCGGCAGCTTTCTCAAGAAGGAACATTCGACGTGAATGGCTGGTTACAGTTGGGATTTTGTGGGCATCAACCCGAAGTAGCCGAAACCTATATATCAACGGGTAGTCTTTACTTGTGTACAGCTGTTTTTCTTTCTTTAGGATTACCCCCTACAGATGAGTTTTGGACGGTAGGATATACAGAGTGGACTGCCGTAAAAGCATGGTCAGGAAAAAAAATGAGAATAGATAAGGCACTTAAAAAGTAATGATTCAAATGAAAAATATACTGTTGTTTTTATTCTGTTTTCCGCTATCTATAATGTATGCACAGCCAAAATTTACGGTAGCTGATGTATTTACGGATAATATG
>OGLJ01002233.1_pt1 | contig 12859 bp, 9 predicted proteins | sample 1572801 | NCBI WGS metagenome assembly OGLJ01 (sample SAMEA2581877, study PRJEB24529) | metagenome | biome: Human gut stool | place: China | collected 2011
CCATTGACGCGGACACGCTGCAAAGCACCGCTTACGAACCGGTCTCCTTCGTGGTGGACGATCTGCTGCCCCAGGGACTGCACCTGCTGGCAGGCGCGCCGAAGATCGGCAAATCGTGGCTGGCGCTGTGGCTGTGTCTCTGCGCCGCGCAAGGCAAACCGCTCTGGACGTTCGCCACACGGCCATGCGAGGTGCTGTACCTCTGTCTGGAGGACAGCTTCCAGCGTATCCAGAGCCGCCTCTTTGATCTCACGGAGGACGCGCCGCCCACGCTGCACTTCGCCGTCATGTCCCAGCAGCTCCACAACGGGCTGGTGGAACAGATCGAGCAATTCCTGAAGGAGCATCCACAGACCCGGCTCATCGTCATCGACACGCTCCAGCGTATCCGCACAGCAGGCAATGACGCGAATCCCTATGCCAGCGACTATCGGGACATCGGCGTTCTGAAAGCGCTGGCGGACAAGCACCGCATCGCCATTCTGCTGGTGCATCATCTGCGGAAGATGAATGACGATGACCCCATGAACATGATCTCCGGCACCACCGGACTCAGCGGTGCCACCGACAGCAACTTCGTCCTCCGCAAGAGCAAGCGCAGAGAGAACACCGCCACGCTCTACTGCACCGGGCGGGACATCCCCTACCGGGAACTGGCGCTGGAGTTCGACGGTGAGGATCATGTCTGGAAGCTGCTGTCAGATGACTGCGAACAGAAAGAGCAGCCCAACGAGAGAATTCTTTTTCTTCTCTCTGAATTGCTGCGCCGGCAGCCGGAGATCAGCGCCCCTGCCAAGGCGCTGTTGGAAAAGATCGACCCTGCCGGTACGGAGGGACTGACCCCCAACAGCTTCTCCCACCGAATCCGCAAAAGCGTTGACGCTCTAAGGAGAAACGGCATTACGGTGTCCTTCCGCAAGAGCAACGGCGACCGTCTGATCTGCCTGAAAAGGGTCGATGGGGTCGATGATCCCGTTGCCGGAAACATCGTCACCATCGACCCTGAGAACCCGCTGTGTTTCGGCGTGTGAGCCGCTGTGTGCGCGGTTAGGGGCTGGGGTGGCGTGTGTACCCGTCGAGGGGATATTCTGCCCGCACGGGGCAAATTCCGAGACGGCATAAAAACGACGAATACGCCGCCGTGACCCGCGGGCGTCCAGCGTTTCAACGGCATAAAGCGCACGCCGAGGGTAGTGATACCACTCCCCATGCAGGAACGCCGAAAAAGCACTGTGTGCAGGAGTGAACAGAGCGTTCGTCGGCGCAGAGCACCCACTCTGAGAAAGCCGTTTTTTCTGCTGAAATAAACCCCGCGCCGGGTTGTTCCGACACAGACAAAGCGGCCGGAGGGTAGTGATACCCCTCCCACATAGAAGTGCCGAAAAAATGTGAAATGGGAGTTTTTATCACCGCCCCCAACAGGGCTCCCGCCGAAACCCAGCGAAGCGGTTTCGGTGGGAAGAGGACGAGCGACAGAGAGAGCGAGTCCTGCCGCTTGCGGCGGGACGAGGGATTCGTCGTCCGCTCGGACGACGGCCAGCATCGCATTTGTCTGGTCTGCGGCGAAGCCGCTGCCCTGCCAAATGCACTGGGCGGGGCATGGCCCCACACCCCCAAGCTGCGGGCAGAAGCCCACACCCACTCAAAGCTGCGAGCGTTTCTGCGGAAACGCTTTTACCCGCCTCCGGCGGCGCAGCTTCAAAGGGGGACCAGTCCCCCTTTGAGGAACCCCCAGCTCTCCGAGGGGACGAGAGAAATCATTTCAGAAAGGTCATTGATTATGAAAAAAGATATCAAATTCAGCACGCGCATGGCGTCCGCTGACCGCGAGAAGATCAAAGCGCTGGCGGCGAAGGCCCACATGTCCATGAGCGACTATGTCACCGCCTGCTGTCTCGGCAAGCGAATCATCGTCATCGACGAGCAGAAGGAACTGCTCCGCCAGCTCAAGGGCATCGGCGGCAACATCAACCGCCTCACCGTTCTTGCCAACATGGGCACGGTGCAGGTCATCGGCCTCGACAAGGCCGCGCAGGAGCTGTCCGAAGTCAGCGCCGCACTGCGGGCGCTCATGGAAGGTCGGTGAGCCGTATGGCCATCGTACATTTCGTGAACTACAAGCGGGGCACACAGTCCCGCGCCGCCATGCGCGGCGTGATGCTCTACGTCATGCAGGAAAAGAAAACCGCATGGGAGGGCGAGCCGCTCGTCAGCGGCATCAACTGCCAGCCGCAGAGCGTCTACGATGATTTCCTGAACACGAAACTGCTCTACCACAAGGATGGCGGCACGATGTTCTATCACATGGTGCAGAGCTTTCCAAAAGGCGCGGCTGTCGATCCACGGCAGGCTCACGAAGCCGCGCGGCGGCTGGCGGAATACTTCGACGGCTGCGAGGTGCTGGTCTGCACCCATGTAGACCGCGAGCACATCCACTCCCACTGCGTCATCAACTCCGTCAACTTTGAAACCGGCAAAAAGCTGCACATGGCGAAGGAACAACTGCAAGAGTTGATGCGGCGCAACGACGCGATCTGTCAGGAAATGGGTCTTCCTGTCTTTGACGCGCCAACGCAGCAGGCCCGCGGCATGAGCGGCGCGGAATATCACACGGCGCTGAAGGGCCAAAGCTGGAAGCTGCGGCTCATGAACACCATTGACGAGTGCATGAAATACGCCGCCGACAAAGACGCCTTCGTTTCCCTGATGGCATCCGAGGGCTACGCCGTCCGCTGGGAGAGTGGCCGCAAGTACATCACCTACACCACGCCGGAGGGCATGAGGTGCCGCGACAACAAACTACACGAAGAAAAGTATTGCAAGGAGGTCATGGAGCATGAATTCAGAATACGGGCAGAGCTCGTCAAGAGAAAACTCCGTCGAGCAGAGAAAACCGATGGAGGAATTGAAGCGGATGAATCAACCGAACAGCGCACCGCCGTCTGCGCCACAGCCGCAGATGATGCAGCCCATTGTGATCCAGTGCGATCTGCCGCAGGCGATGAGCAAGCTGACAGAGCAGGCAGACGGAATAAACTGGGAGCTGGAGGAAATTCGGAAGACCCTGCCGGAGCTGAAACCACACATCGACCTGACGCCGGTGCAGCAGTCTCTGGCGGAGATGCAGAAATCACTGACAGAGATGAACAGACTGCTGGAACGGGTTGGGAACCTGAGCGAGAAATATTCCTCCAAGTGGATCGACTGGCTCCCGGACTTCAGCCTGCTGGTGGCCCTCAAGTGGATCATGCTGGTGCTGATCCTTGGCACGGCGGCACTGGCGGGTTGGTATGGCGCGGCGGCGATCCGCGGCCTGTTCCTCTGATCCCCGCCGTGGCCGGACTGACCGCTGTGGGGACATTGATGGATGAGGATGAGGACGCCGAGGAAAAGCGGCGGCGCATGGAGGTGAAGATCGCCGCTGAAAACTTCGGTGCGGCGCTCGGCTTCGCCGCGGGCGTGGCTCTGGCTGTGAAAGAAAAATTGGATGAACACGCCGCGCGAGAAGAACAGAAAAAGCAGCAGCATGAGCAAACGATGGGAGGTATGTAGGTGATCCATACTTCCCTGCCATGAATTATACCGGTGAAAGAGACAGACCCAATCGGTCTGTCTCTTTTGCATAGGACAAGTTTTTTATAAATAGAGTGATAGCACCCATGGGAGGTGATCGTTATTATTGTCCGCCCCTTCACTTACGACAGTGATGCGCATATCGTTTCCGGCAGAAAAGCCATGATTCGGATCGAAAACCTCTCCCCTCAACTTACCGCTGAAGAGTGCATGGAGCAGCGGCGATGTATTGAAGAGGGCCTTTTCGAGATTTTTATCAAATACGAGAAACAACAGGAAAATGATAGCTATTTAGGAGCTGCTGCGGTATGATGTACCTGTCAGCAGCTCTTTTCTATGAGAAAGGAGCTACAAAATGAATGCAATATACGCAAGACAATCCGTTGACAGAGCCGATAGCATTTCCATCGAAAGCCAGATTGAGTTCTGCCAATACGAAATGAGAGGTGAACAGTACAAGGTTTATACCGACAGAGGTTACAGCGGGAAGAATACGGATCGCCCAGCCTTTGCGGAAATGATGAACGACATCGAAAACGGAGTGATCGGCAAGGTCGTTGTTTACAAGCTGGATCGTATCAGTCGTTCCATTCTCGACTTCTCCAATATGATGGAGCAGTTCGGAACACACAAGGTCGAGTTTGTGTCCACAACAGAAAAATTCGATACATCTTCCCCCATGGGACGCGCCATGCTCAACATCTGCATTGTATTCGCGCAGCTGGAACGAGAAACTATTCAAAAGCGCGTGGCTGACGCCTACTACTCTCGCAGTCAAAAGAGCTTCTATATGGGCGGCAGAGTTCCGTATGGATTCCGGCTGATCCCGACAACCATTGATGGTGTCAAGACGTCCATGTATGAGATCAACACGGAAGAAGCAGAGCAGGTGCGTTTGATCTATGAGCTTTATTCCAAGCCGGAATGCTCTTACGGCGACATCATCCGCTATTTCCAGAGCCACGGTATTCTCAAAAACGGAAAGCCGTGGGGACGCACGCGCCTTGCAGACGTTCTGCGAAATCCCATCTACGTTCGTTCGGATCTATCCGTCTATGAGTTCTATCGGGACCAAGGCGCCATCATGGCAAACGACCCAGGCGATTTTATTGGCACAAACGGGTGCTACTACTACAAAGGAAAGGATTCCACCGGCCGCAAGCAGATGAATCTGGAGGGCAATCATCTGGTGCTGGCGCCGCACGAGGGGATCGTTCCCGCTGATCTGTGGCTGAAATGCCGTGCCAAGTGTCTGGAAGCACAGCAGATCAAGCCGTATCAGAAAGCCAAGAACACATGGCTGGCGGGAAAGATCAAATGCGGCATCTGCGGATACGCGCTGGTGGATAAGCACTATTCGACTACACGCTCCAGATACCTTCTCTGCTCGAACAAAATGAACGCCAAAGCCTGTGAGGGTCCCGGAACGATCTACACGGACGAGTTTGAGCAGATCATCTATGATGAGATGCGAAAAAAACTGGCACAATTCAGAAAACTCAGACAGTGTAAAGGAAATCGCATTAACCCTGAATTGACTGCGTTGAGCGTCCAGCTCACGCAAGTCGAAAGTGAGATTGCCGCCTTAATGGAGCGCTTGTCGGTTGCAGACGATACCATGTTCCGCTATATCAGCGGACGCATCAAGGAGCTGGACGGGAAAAAGCAAGAGCTGATGAAACGCATCTCTGAACTGAAGCTGCACAAGGAGGCAGACTACACGGAGATCAGCAATCATCTGACCATGTGGGATGAACTGAGCTTTGACGATAAGCGACAGACGGTAGATCAGCTCATCCGTGTCATCTATGCGACCAGCGATTCCATCAAGATCGAATGGCGCATTTGAAGGTTTTTGATTTCCATCTTGTACGTTTCGGCGAGGCGCTGCGTCTGGCCAAGGAGCGGATGAACAGCAAAAACGTCTATTATCTGAACCCCAGCTTTGATACACCGTCCAAATAATAAAACAGACCGCCGCTCTGAGAGCGGCGGTCTGTTCATGCTTTCAGAAATACGGAATCTTCCGCGCAGAAAGGTCTTGGCAAATTTTTGAGATAATTGACCGTCTTTTTGCACTGCCGATCAATTTGTTCACCATCTTGAGGATCATGCCCCTTATCAATTCCCATCCACTTGACCTTTTCCGAGTATCGGCCTGTCGCCTTGATGACAATGGTGGATTCCTCGCGTATGCGCCATCTCCCCTTCTTGACATTTTTGCGATCTTTGCTACAATAAATTTGGGGGGATTGTTATGCGTTTCAAGGATGAAATGAAAGACTTTCTGACTTCTGTGCCGGGAAAGCTCCTTCTTTTTCTTTTCGGAATTGAAGTAATCACTTTCATCTGGCTTTTCCAATGGCCATAAGAAATTAAAACCAAGGAGCGATCACCATGACAGACGGGTTCAAAATACAATGATCGTCTTTCTTATTGCATTATTTTTGGCTGGTTTATTTTATATCAATCTTTTATTCTAACCGCTTAATTTACTAAGCTCATCCGCCCGGATGTGCTTATTTTTTTGCCTTGCGGCTCAAATCGAATCATCCCGCCCTGCCGCAGGTCGCGGGTGAAACGGCTGACCTCCTTTGATCACGATCAGGTCGATCTGCCCCAACGATCCCAACGTTAATGACACTATTTAGTTCCTCCGGGAACGGGAGGGATCCACTTCCTGAGATTTGGCAAAGCAAAGCGCACTGGATGGAACCGAATGAAAAGAACTACTGACAAAAAGACATCCAAGGATCAAATTTCTTGGATGTCTTTTGCTATTCACGGTTCCGTACCTCTGCAAACGGTGCATCATGGTGTCACTCTAAATGTTTACATCTACACGCTGCTTGGCGGCCCATGCGATCACAAAGGTGATGACCTGCGCGACCGGCGTGGCAAGCCAGACACCGGTCAGCTTCAGCATTGGCGGCAGGATCAGAAGCATCAGCAGCGTGCAGACCGGCTCAGCATATACGAGAAGGTAGGAAAGTCCATTCTTTTCCGTTGCGTAGAAGTAAGATGTTGTAATACGGACAAACGCCAGAAACAGCAGCGTTGCGAGAAAAAGTGGGAGATACCGGATGACCCCGGCGTTTGCCTCTGCCGAAGCGCCAAACAGCGTGCCGACCTTTGCTCTCGCGAGATAGACACCGATCGTGCAGACTGCCGTGATCGCAGCAGCGGTCAGGTAGGCCAGCTTTCGGACAGCCTGAACGGAAGATCGGTCATCCTTTCCGTAATACTGGCTGATCAGCGGCTGACTGCCGTCGCCTACTCCTTGCAGCAGCAGATAGAGGATCGCGGTAATATAGCCGATACAGCCGTAAACCGCAACTGCCTGCTCATCCCCGTACAGAAGCAGAAAGCGATTTATGAGGAGCATCGTGATGATGGAAGAAAAGGTCAAACCAAAGGGCGAGATCGAGACGATCAGGACATTTTTCCAAAGCCTGCATAGCTCCCGCAGTTCCGGCAGGCAAAATCCGCTCTTTTTTACAAGGAAGAAAATGACTGCCACGATCATGGTCACGGCCTGTCCGATAATGGTCGCCCATGCAGCGCCGGCCATTCCCCAGTTCAGGGCCCACACGAAAACATAGTCCAAAGCAATATTCGTTGCAAAGCCGAAAGCCATGGCTATCATGGCAACCGTTGCCCCGCCCATATTGCGGATAAATGGGACGAAGCCGGTTGCCAAAAGCTGAAAAACAGCGCCCAGCGCGATTACCTGGGCATACATGACACAGAGCGTGAGCATATTGCCTCTTGCACCCAGCAGATGAAGAATCGGCTGGGCAAAAGCAAATAGGATCGCCGTCAATAAACCGGCAGTCAGCAGCATCAGCAGCGTTGTTCCGGAAAAGCACTCCTGACGCTTTTGGGTTTCCCCCTGCGCGTTCAGGATCGTAAAGCGAATCGCTCCCGACAGGCCAAGGCCCGTACCGACCGCTCCGATCAGTGCGGAAATCGGATAGCCCAATGTGATGGCGGTCAATCCTGTATCACCGAGGCTTTGCCCGATAAAGAACCCATCGACAATGGTGTAAACCCCCGACAATGCGAATGCGAGGATGGACGGAATGACATAGGAAAAGAATTTCTTGTTCAGTGCGGTGTTCATTCACCTGTGTCTCCATTTCTTTTTCAAAAACAAGATTGAATAGTGTGATGGCGTCCGTCATCTGCTTCATACGCTCTGCGCCCATACATTTCAACCCGCATACCCCACGAGGGGGCGACAGCAAAAGTACACAAATTCCTTGTGAAGCTTTGCAACAAGGAGGCAATACAAAGACAGGCTTACACAAAATGCTGCTTTCGATAGGCGTCCGCCTGATCCAGCAGTTCGCCGGCACTTTCCAGCAGCGCGGGCGTTACCTGACTGCCGCCGGTAATCCGAGCCAACTCCGCTTTGCGGGCCTCCCGGTCCAATTGGATGACTCTTGTGAACGTCCGTCCCCCGCTCTCCCCTTTTTCCACGGAAAAATGGGTGTCTGCCATTGCGGCCAGCTGTGGCAGATGGGTCACGCAGAGTACCTGCTTGTGCCGGGCCACCTGAGTCAGCTTTTCCGCCACCTTTTGGGCCGCGCGGCCGGAAACGCCGGTATCCACCTCGTCGAATACCAGCGTGGCAATGGACTCCTGCTCCGCCAGCACGTTTTTCAAGGCCAGCATGATCCGGGCTAACTCGCCGCCGGAGGCGATCTTAGCGATGGGCCGCAGGTCCTCTCCCGCGTTGGCGGACATCAGGAACCGGATCACGTCGCAGCCGTCGGCGGCAGGCTCTTTTTCCGTGAATTCGATAGCAAAGCGAACTTTGTTCATGTCCAGATCCCGTAGTTCCGACTGAATTCGCTGCTCCAGCGCTTGGGCAGCCGCTTTCCGTTTTTGGGTCAGTTCCGCGCTGGCGGCACGGACAACAGCCTCCGCCTTCTTCAATTTACCGTTCAGCAGGATCAGGGTATCGTCCGCCGTCTCCATGGCGTCCAGTTCACTGCGGCACTGTTCCAGATAGGCGATCATGTCCTCCACAGTGGCGCCATATTTCTTTTTCAGGCGGTAAAGCTGGTCGGTCCGGGCCTCCGCGGCGTCCAACTCCGCGGGAGAAAAGGCAAATTCTGCCCGTTTATCCCGAATCGTCTCGGCAAGGTCATATACTTCACAGCGAATGGATTCCAACCGTTTGTATAGCTCACCCAACTCATCACTGAGGGTGCGGATGCCCCGAAGGGCCTCCTCTGCCTCCCGGATGGCTGAGACCGCGCCTGCACCGTTGTCATCGCCGCTGAGACAGTAATCGGCCCCGGACAGGGCGGCAATATACTTCTCGCCGTTGCGCAGCAGCTCCCGCCGGGCGTTCAGTTCCTCCTCCTCGCCGGGGACCAGCTCCGCCCGCTCCAGCTCGTCGATCTGGAACCGGAGGGAATCCATGCGCCGGGCTTTCTCCGCCTCATTCATTTGCAAGGATCGAATTTGATCCCGGATAGCCGCCATGGCGTTGTAGGCGCTGCGGTAGGCAGCCAAGGGGGCCTCCATCCGCCCGAAGCGGTCCAGATACGCGCCATGCTGTTCCTCATCCAAAAGCTGCTGGCCGTCGTGCTGGCCATGGATGTTCAAAAGCTCTCCGCCGATCTGGCGCAGCTGAGTGACGGTCAGAGGGCGGCCATTGGCGCGGCAGACGTTCTTACCGTCCCCGCCGATCTCCCGCTGCAACAGCAGATTGCCATCCTCGTCAGGTGTGACGCCGTTGTCAGCCAGTCCCGGCAGCGTAGGCGGCACCTGAGAAAAAACGGCGCTGACAAAGGCCTTGTCCGCGCCGGTCCGGATCAGCTCCCGGGAGGCCCGCCCGCCCAAAACCGCGCTCATGGCGTCGATCACAATGGACTTGCCGGCACCGGTCTCGCCGGTCAGGGCGTTGAAGCCGGGGCAGAAGGATATATCCGCCGACTCGATCACCGCGATATTTTCAATGTGAAGCAATTCCAGCATGTTCCGCGTCTCCCTTCGGAATGGGTTTCTGCCGGTGGTTTACAGCATTTCCCGGATCTCCTGGCAGAAGGTCTCCGCACAGGCGTTGTCCTTCATGACCACGAAGACCGTGTTCTCCCCTGCCAGCGTGCCCACCATGCCGTTGACATCCATGTGATCCAGGGCCTCGCAGGCGCCGCCGGCCAGACCGGCCAGCGTCTTGAATACCACGATGTTCTGGGCGCAGTCCACGCTGGTGATGCTCTCATGGAAGATGGTGCGCAGCTTGTCCGCAATGTTCAGACGGGCACGGCTGCTGGAAACCGCGTATTTGTAGGTGCCGTGGCCTGTAGGCTCCTTCACCAGATGAAGCTGCTTGATGTCCCGGGAGATGGTGGCCTGGGTGCTGGCCACGCCCCGCTTCCGCAGCTGCTCCAGAAGCTGCTCCTGGGTCTCGATGTGTTCCTTTGCGATGATGTCAAGGATCATGGATTGGCGATTGTTTTTCATGACTGAAAACCTCCCGGCAGCATTTTTTGCGCGAATACTTCGCAGAAGCTCTTTTCAGACAGATGCGCCAGCCGGGTCAGATACCGGCTTCGGCGGATCTGGACAATATCGTTGGAATGCAGAGGGAACGCCCGACTCTCATCCACAAACAGGAATATCGGCTTGCGGCCATTGCGCTCAAAGGAGACCGTCAGGGTGTGGTCCGGCGAGAGAACGTAAGAGGAAAAGCGCATATTGTGGGTGCAGATGGGTGTCAGAGTCAGGATCTGGGCCACCGGCTCCACCACCGGGCCGCCGGCGGAGAGTGAATAAGCTGTGGAGCCTGTGGGGGTGGCAATGATGGCGCCGTCTCCCGCGATGTCCGCAAGGTGCTTTCCGTCGGAAAATACCTTCAGATGGATCACATGGGAGATGGGGCCCTCCCGGATCACTGCATCATTCAGGCCCATATTCGTATAGATCTGCTTGCCGTCCCGCAGAACGGAAACGTCCAGCATCATTCGTTCTTCAATGGGAAAATCCCAGTTTTTCAGGCCGCGCAAAGCGTTCAGAGAGCCAACCTCCAGCTCCGCCAGAAAGCCCAGTCCCCCCATGTTGATACCCAGCATGGGAATTTTGTGCAGCGCCGCCAGCTTGGCCAGATGCAGGATCGTCCCATCGCCGCCAAGGGTGATGACCAGATCCGCGCCCTTCAACTCCGGCAGCAGCGGCTTGGAGGGCAGATCTCCGAAGGCGTCGGTCTTCGGGTCCCGGAAGGGCGAACAGACCACCGTCTGAAAGCCCATGTCCCGTAAAATGGCAATGGCGGACTTTGTGGCCTTCATTCCGGTGTCCCGGTCCGGATTCGGACAGAGAATGATTTTTTTCGGTTCCATTATACCGTCCCCTCTCCGTGCTCCTTCAGGGTTTGATGGGATTCCTCCACCAGAGCGTCCAAGTCAAAGGCTGCGGTGGTTTCCGCGCCCTTTTGCAGGAAGCCCAGATACTCGATGTTCCCCTCCGGCCCACGGATGGGGGAATAGGTCAGTCCCAGAACACCGAAGCCCGCTTCCCTTGCGTGCTCCAGATAGTGCTCCAGTACCTCCTTGTGCACCACTGGGTCCCGGACAACGCCCTTCTTGCCTACCTTCTCCCTACCGGCCTCAAACTGGGGCTTTACCAGACTGGCCACATAGCCGCCGTCCTTCAAAACGTTGGCCACCGCCGGCAGGATCAGCTTCAGGGAAATAAAGCTCACGTCGATGGAGGCAAAATCCAGCTCGTCCGGGATCTGCTCATGGGTCAGATACCGGGCATTGGTGCGTTCCATGCACACCACACGGGGGTCCTCACGGAGCTTCCAGGCAAGCTGGCCGTAGCCTACATCCACCGAGTAGACCTTGCTGGCTCCATTTTGCAGCATACAGTCCGTAAAGCCGCCGGTGGAGGCACCGATGTCTCCGCAGATGCAACCATTCAGCTCAATGAGAAATTCCGCCATGGCTTTTTCCAGCTTCAGACCGCCCCGGCTCACATACTTCAAAGTATTCCCACGAATTTCAATTTTTGCGTCATTGGGGACCGCCGTTCCGGGCTTGTCCACCCGCTGACCGTTGACGAACACCAGACCACTCATAATGGTGGCCTGTGCCTTCTGGCGGCTTTCCTGAAGCCCCTGCTCCGTCAGCAGCACATCCAATCTCGTTTTATTGCTCACAGGACATGGCCTCCTTTACCGTTTTTACCACACCGTCAGCGTCAAGGCCGAACCGGTGCCGCAGTTGATCCACCGTGCCCTCCGGGGCAAAGTGATCCTTCAGATTTTGCAAAATCGTGTGAGAACAGCACTGCCCGGTCTCTTCCATGGCCGCAGCCAGCTGCTGGCCCACGCTGCCGTTTTCAAAACAGTCCTCCAATATCAGGACGGTCTCGGCTCCCTCCGTCTCCCGGAGGATCGCCGCCGTGTCCAGAGGGGCGATGCGGTTGAGCTTCACCACGCGGGTGGAGATCCCGGATCGTTCCAGCTCCTCCGCGGCGGACAGGGCCTGCTCCACCAGCGTTCCGTAAGTGATCAGGACTGCCTGACAGCCGTCCCTCATGCGCACTACGGCCTGAGTGCTGGTGTCCGCGTTAAAAACGCCCTCTCCCCCTCTGGGATACCGGACCGCCACCGGGCCGTCGATCTCAAACAGCGCCTGATGAAGCATGGTCCGCAGCTCCGCAAAGCTGGCGGGGCACAGGACCGTGAACCCCGGAATACTGGTGAGATAGGAAACATCCAGACAGCCGTGATGGGTCTCGCCGTCAGCGCCCACCAGACCGGCCCGGTCCACGCCAAGGACCACATGAAGCTTTTGCAGAGCCACATCGTGGACCAGCATATCGTAGCTCCGCTGCAAAAAGGTGGAGTACACGGCGAAAACAGGGATCATCCCCTGCTTGGCCATGCCGGCAGCCATGGAAACGCCGTGACCCTCCGCAATGCCCACATCGAAAAACCGCTCCGGGTGGGCCTGCTCAAATACCGTCAGGCCGGTGCCTTCCTCCATGGCGGCGGTGATAGCACAGATGCGGCTGTCCTCCCCGGCGCAATCGCTGAGGGTCTTGCCGAATACGGAGGAAAAGGTCTCTCCGGGTGCTTTTTTCAAAAGTCCGGTTTCCGGATCAAAGGGCGCGATCCCGTGGAACTTGCCGGGGTCCCGCTCTGCGAAGGCGTATCCCTTACCCTTCTGGGTGTGGACATGGACCACCACGGGGCCGGTAAGCTCCTTGGCCCACGTCAGCATATCGCACAGGCGGGGCAGGTCATGGCCGTCGATGGGTCCCA
>OGLJ01002235.1_pt1 | contig 12851 bp, 8 predicted proteins | sample 1572801 | NCBI WGS metagenome assembly OGLJ01 (sample SAMEA2581877, study PRJEB24529) | metagenome | biome: Human gut stool | place: China | collected 2011
AGGATTATCGAGTTGAGGTAGCCGCTCCCGGTATGACGAAGAATGATGGCAACAGGACGCGGTGTGTTCGGCATGTTCAAGTGGCTGCTCCTTGTTGTGCTGTTCGTGCTCATCATCGCAGGCGGCGGCGTAGCATGGCTTTACCGCAGCGCCACGCCTGACATGCTGCCCGAAGTCAAGGTCACCTTTGACGGCCAGGAGCTTGCTCCCACGGCCTACAAGTGGCACGTGCCGGTGGTCGGCAGCTTTTTCAGGCGCACCTACGCCGAAACGCTCAATTCCTCTCCCGTTGTGCTCGAGGATGCCATATCCGACGCATCGCCGGATATTATCGTGACGCCGTCCGACTACAGCACCCAGCTGACCATCACCGACGCCGACAAGGAGACCGTGTACGAGGGCAGCGCCACCGCCTTCCGCAGCTATCTGTTTGCGGAGAACGGCACGTTTGACGCCAAACTCGTCGTCACCGCGTCTGACAGCGCCGCCGAGGACCGCTCCAGCGTCACCGGCACCGAGACCTGGCAGTTCCGCTTCACCGTCAGCATCAAGCCGTCCGTCACGCTCTGCACACCGACGGTGCAGCAGGGCAGCGTGGCCGCCGTGCGTGTCGGCAGCACCATGAGCCGGACCGAACCGACGCTGACGGGCCCGCTGGAAAGCACAGGCTTCGTCAGGGCCGCCAACGGCTGGATCTGCTACCTGCCCATCCCGTGGAACGCCGAGACCGGAAACACCGAGCTGACCGTGACTGCCGACGGCTATACCGAGACGCTGACGCTGTCGGTCCGCGCGGCCTCCTACTCCTACAAGGATTACAGCACCAAGTCCCAGCTGACGTCGCCCTACATCGGCGCGGACGACGCCCCCGATGCCGTCCGCAGGCTGCTGACGACTGACGGCGGCGAGATCCAGTGGGCCGTGGGCGGCTTTGTGCAGCCGTTCCTGGACAGCTTTGACACGCCGCTGCTCTACGGCATGACCGAGTACGTGGGCCGTTCCTACAGCGAGCGCAGCACGAACTACGGCTACGGCGGGCGCACCTCGACAAATGTCGTCATCAAGCCGAAGAAGTCGAAGGATTCTATGATCGTGCCCGCCAGCGGCCATGTGCTGCTGGCCGAGGACCTTGGCGGCAGCTACGGCTACACCGTCGTCATCGACCACGGCGCGGGCCTCAGGAGCATCTTCTACGGCCTGACCGCACTGGACGTCGAGGCCGGGGACGATGTCAAGCAGGGCCAGCTGCTGGGCACCAGCGGCAGGACCGTTGTGGCCGAGCTGCGCATCGGCACCGTGCCCATCAACCCGCTCCTCGTCTGGCGCGGCCAGTGCGACGGGCTGAAATATTTTTGAGTAAAAAGGCATCCATCTTTTAGGAAAAGGTGGGTGCTTTTTTTGCGTGCCGTGACTTTCCCCTCGGGGGAAGCTGTCGCTGAAAGCGACTGATGAGGGCAGAGCCGCCGCAATTGCCCGTAAATTGGCAATAGGGCACACTCTGCTCTCATCCGGCCCTGCGGGCCGCCTTCCCCCGATGGGGAAGGCAGAAGGCACAGGTACACGTGCCCCGGCATAGTATGGCGCAAATCAAACCGAGGTGAGCGCCTATGCCGAAAACATTTTGCGTGGTCGGGCACGATGCCCGCCAGCAGGCGGCGGCGCGCGTGCTGCGCCGTGCGGGTTACGGCGTGACCGCCGCCGACAATGCCGCCGCAGCCGATTACATTTTGCTGCCCATGTCCCAGGGCCGCGTCAGTGACGAGGTCGCCCGCGCACTGCAGGGTGCGGGGCAGGGGACGCTGATCTTAGCGGGCCGCCCCGGGATGCCGGTGCGGATGGCCGCGCGGGAGGCCGGGCTGCCGCTGATCGATTATTTTCTGCGGCCCGAGCTGGAATGCCTGAACGCCGTGCCCACCGCCGAGGGCTGTCTTGAGCTGCTGCTCCGCCTGCGGGAGCGCACGATCTGGGAGAGCGGCTTTCTCGTGCTGGGCTATGGCCGCGTCGGGCGCGCCGTGGCACGGCGGCTGGTGCTGCTGGGTGGGCGCGTCACCGTGGCCGCCCGCAGCCCCGAGCAGCGCGCCAATGCCCGCTGTGCCGGGTGCCGCGCCGCGCCCCTGACGGCCCTGCCCACACTGCTGCCTGGCTTTGATGCCGTCATCAACACGATCCCCGCGCCGGTGCTGCCCCGGGCCCTTCTGCAGCAGCTGCCGGGCGGGGCGCTCATCATTGACCTGGCCAGTCTGCCCGGCGGCACCGACTTTGCCGCCGCCGAGGAACTGGGTCTGCACGCCGAGCACGCCCTGGCCCTGCCGGGCCGCTGCGCGCCGCAGACAGCCGGGGCGCTGATTGCACAGACCGTGCTGGCGATCCTGGAAGAACGCGATCCCGACGAAAGGAGCACCGCCCCATGACCACCCAATCCAAACGCACCGTCGCCTTTGCGCTGTGCGGCAGCTTTTGCAGCTTTGCTGCGGTGCTGCCTCAGCTGCGTGTCCTGACTGCCCGCGGGTGGGACGTCCTGCCCATTTTAAGTGCCAGCGCCGCCGGGCTGGATACCCGCTTCGGCACCGCGTCGGCCCTGCGGCAGACCTTATATGAAGTGACCGGCCACAGACCGCTGACGACCCTGCAGGCCGTTGAGCCGCTCGGCCCGCAGCGGCTTGCCGAGGCGCTCATCATCGCCCCGGCCACCGGCACCACGATGGCGCTGCTGGCCGCAGGCATCAGCTCGACTCCCGTGACGCTGGCCGCAAAAAGCCTTTTGCGCGGCGGACGGCCCATTATTATCGCGCCGTCCACGAACGATGGGCTTTCGGGCAGTGCCCCGGCGCTGGGCCAGCTTTTGCAGCGGCGCAGCTACTATTTTGTGCCCTTCGGCCAGGACGACAGCTACAAAAAGCCGTGCAGCCTGAAAAGCGATTTCACGCTCCTGCCCGACACATTAGAGGCCGCGCTGCGCGGCGTGCAGATCCAGCCGCTGCTGCTGTAATAAGCGGGAGGGAACGCGGCATATAACGGGGTAGAGATACCCCTTGCCTTCCCCCTTGGGGGAAGGTGGCCCCGCAGGGCCGGATGAGGGGAGAGTATGCGGCGGCGGCCCGTTGACTGACAATGCCGCCCGGCCCGCGCGTGTAAGGCAGCCGGCTGTCTGCCGGAAGGCTGCGGGCCGCATATATGCGGCCCCTACCGCGCATTCTCCCGCTTTCTGGCAATATCATAGGTTTAGGAGGCCCCGCTCATGCAGACGATCACCATCCACGGCAGACGCACCCTGCACGGCAGCATCCGGCCTGCCGCCGCCAAAAACAGCACCCTGCCGCTGCTGGCGGCGACGCTGCTCTGCGACGGCCCCTGCCGCCTGCGGGACGTCCCGCGTCTGGCCGACGTGGACACCAGCCTGGCGCTGCTGGACGCTGTCGGGGCCCGGGTGCGGCGCTGCGGGGCGGACCTCTGCACCCGTCCCGCGGACCGTCTCTGCGGCGACATCCCGGAGCATCTGGCCGGGGCCATGCGCAGCTCGGTATTTTATCTCGCGCCGCTGCTCTGCCGCGTCGGCTATGTGCGCCTGCCGCTGCCCGGGGGCTGCCGCCTCGGCCCGCGGCCCGTGGACATCCACCTGGCCGGGCTGGCCGCCATGGGGGCCGAGGTCGAATTGGAGGGCATTGCCGTCACGCTGCGGCGCACGGGGCCGCTGCATGGGGTGGATTTTACACTGCGGCTGCCCAGTGTCGGGGCCACAATGACCCTGCTGATGGCCGCCTGCTGCGCCGCGGGGCAGACCGTGCTGCGCGGCGCTGCGCAGGAGCCGGAGATCGGCGACATGATCGCGTTTCTGTCTGCCTGCGGGGCGGATATTCAGGGCACGGGCACGCCGGTGCTGACCGTGCAGGGCGGCAGACCGCTGGGCGGAGCCTTTCACCGCCCGCTGCCGGACCGCATCGCCGCCGCGACCTACGCCGCCGCACTGGCGTGCGCGGGCGGACAGATCGAAATTGCGGGCTGCGACCCGGCCAGCTATGACTCGTTTCTGCGCTTTCTGGCCGGGACCGGCGTGCAGGTCAGCCGGGTCGGAGACTGCGTGCGGCTGGCCCGTGACCCCGCCGTGCCGCTGCGGGGCGGGGCACACCTGCGGGCCGACGCCTGGCCCGCCTTTGCCACCGACACTGCGCCGCTGGCCGCCGCCGTGCTGCTGACGGCAGCGGGGGAGAGCGAAATTTACGACAGCCTGTTTGCCAACCGCTTTGCCTGTGCCGCGGGCTTTGCCGCCATGGGCGCAGCCTGCACGGTCAGGGGGCGGCAGCTGACGCTCCCGGGCGGGGCCGTCCTGCACGGGACGGACGTCACCGCGCCCGACCTGCGCGGCGGAGCGGCGCTTCTGGCGGCGGCACTGGCCGCGGACGGTGAGACCCGCCTGCGCGACCCCGGGCACATCCCCCGCGGGTATGAAAATTTACCCGCCGCACTGCGCGGGCTGGGGGCAGAGATTTCCTGAGACCTTCCGCGGACTGCCGCCCCCCTTACGCATCCGGGCCGGGCATGCCCGGCCCCTGCGGGGAGACCGCCCGGCACATGGCCGATTACAACAGCTCCACTTCTCAAATTTTTCACATTCTCATGCAAAGTCTGTCGCTTTCCACCAAAAATCCATCCGTTGCTGCGGCCTGCGTTGTCCAAAAGGGCAGGGCAGGCCGTATTTTTTTATGAATTTCTCGCTAAGGTATTGAAATTGCGCGGAAAATTTGCTATCCTTATAAACAGTTATATGTAAAAAATCACGGATTAGTGTGCCCATGCGTGGGTGCACCCCAGGAATCCGGTTTCACAACATCACTTTTAGGGGGATACACTCATGGCATTCGTTCTCGACGAAGAAATGCAAAATGTAACCAATATCAAGGTTATCGGCGTAGGTGGCGGCGGCGGCAACGCCGTCAACCGCATGGTGGAGTCCGGTCTGTCCGGGGTCGAGTTCGTCGCGATGAACACCGACCAGCAGGCTCTGCTCAACTCCAAGGCCACCCAGAAGGTCCAGCTTGGTGCCAAGCTGACCAAGGGCCGCGGTGCCGGTGCTGACCCGGAGATCGGCCAGCGCGCCGCCGAGGAGAGCAAGGACGAGATCACCAACGCGCTGAAGGGTGCGCAGATGGTCTTTATCACCGCCGGCATGGGCGGCGGCACCGGCACGGGCGCTGCCCCTGTCGTGGCCGAGACGGCCCATGACCTGGGTATCCTGACCGTCGGCATCGTCACGAAGCCCTTTGCCTTTGAGGGCAAGCGCAAGATGGCGCAGGCCGAGCAGGGCATCGCTTCCCTGATGATGCACGTCGACTCCCTGATCGTCATTCCCAACGAGCGCCTGAAGCTCATCAGCCAGGAGAAGATCACCCTGATGAACGCCTTCGAGGCCGCTGACAACGTGCTGCGCCAGGGCGTTGAGAGCATCTCCAGCCTGATCAACATTCCTGCCTTCATCAACCTGGACTTCGCGGACGTCCGCTCCATCATGAAGGACGCCGGCTTTGCCCACATGGGCGTCGGCGTTGCCAAGGGCGCCGGCAAGGCCGAGAACGCCGCCAAGGCTGCCATCTCCAGCCCGCTGCTGGAGACCAGCATTGCCGGTGCACGCGGCGTCATCATCAACATCACCTCCAGCCCCGACATCGGCCTGGAGGATGTCGAGACCGCTGCCAGCATGATCACCCAGAGCGCGCATCCCGATGCCAACATCATCTGGGGTACTGCATTCGACGAGCGCCTGAGCGACGAGATGAGCATTACCGTCGTTGCCACAGGCTTCGAGAGCACGCCCGAGGTCGACGAGCCCATTCAGGCCCATGTTGACGCCAAGCGTGCCGCACAGGCCGCTACCCAGCCCGCCGCACAGCCTGCCGCTGCTCCGGTCCAGCCCGTGCAGCCTGTCCAGCCGCAGGTCAACCCCGTCATGCCCAACCCGATCTTCACCCAGTCCTTCAGCACCGGCATGGACACGCCTGTGGCCGCACAGCCCGCAGCCCCTGCCGAGGAAGAGGATGACGGCGATTACTTTGACGACCTGCTCAGCATCCTGAACAAGCGTTCTTAATGATTTTTTTGCGAGAGGATGTAAAAAGCCATGCCGTCTGAACCGATGAACATTCAGGAACAGGGTTTTCGTTCCAGCTTGTTCGGCTTTGATAAAAATGACGTGCTGGCTTACATGAACGCACTGGCCAACGAGGCCCAGCAGCACGAGCTGGAGTACAACCGCCAGCTGCAGCAGCTGCAGTCCAAGCTGGACGAGCTGCGCAGCGAGCGAGGCACCGCCGACAGCCGCATGGAGGCCCTGAAGGCCGAGCTGGCTGCCGCGACCCAGCGTGCAGACACGGCCGAGGCCAAGCGCCGCGAGGCGGACGAGCAGCTGGAGACCATCAAGAAAAAGACGGCCTCCTTCCAGTCCACCCAGCGGGAATCCCAGAAAAACGCCAACATCTGGCAGCTGAAATGCCACGATCTGCAGCAGCAGGTGGACGAGCTGCAAAAGCAGCTGACCGCCGCGCGCGCGCTGAACACTGCCGCCGCCCCGGCTGCCCCCACATCCGATCTGGTGCGGGAGGCCAAGCTCGAGGCCGGCAAGATCCTGGCCGATGCCCGCCTGTACGCCGAGAGCGCAGAGCGGGAGCTCAAGCAGCAGGCCGAGACCCAGAAGAACCGCATGGCAGAGAATGCCCGCAGCATTGCGTCGGGCGTCATGCTGGTGCGGGAGCGTCTGGCCCGCGTGGACGAGCGCCTGAGCGCCGCCACGCTGGATTTAGACGGCCTGACGCAGGCCATCTATCAGGCGCTTGACCAGACCGAGGCCGAGCTGAAGGATCTGGGCACCGATATGCGCAGCTTTGCGCAGGGCACACCGGAAACGGATATTCCCGCACCGGTGCCGCCGCGCCCCGCTGCGGCCTCCAAACCTGCCGCCCCGTCTCCCGAAAAGCCCGCCGAGCGTCTGCGCGTCAAGGCCAAGGCACAGCCCGTGCACCACACGGCCCCTGCCGCCCCGGTCCACCGTCTGCGCAACACCCGCCGCCCGATCTCCCAGCTTTTGCAGGATCAGATCGACAAATTGGGCCGGGAGGAGCAATAAGTTTGTACATAGCCACTCGGTTTTGCGCCGAGTGGTTTTTGTTTAGAGCGGCCTCCCTGGGAAAAGGCTTGGTTTGTTCACAAACCCTTCTTAATTTGTTGAATTTTCCTTCACGACTTTAACACAAATGGCGGGTATACTATAAGTGTTCTCAGGAAGGGAGCAGGGACCCGGGCCTGAGAACAGAACCCCAAGTTTTTCATCCATACTCCTCTTTTCTTTTGATGCCGAAGCGGTGCAGGACTTTCCTGCACCGCTTCGGTGTTTTTTTAGGACAGATTTCTGCATTTGACAACGTGTTTTCCTGCACCGTACTCTTGCCGAATCGTGCAGAACCCTGTATAATATAATCTGATATTGTATCGCCGCGGGGCAGACCCGGCACACATATCCCGCAATTTCACTCCATCCGCAGGAGGCAAAATCCTATGAGAGTTGGTCTGGACATTGGTTCCACCACCATTAAATGTGTTGTGCTGAACGACGCCGGGCAGATCGTCTATTCGACCTACGAGCGCCATTTCAGCCATATTTTAGAGAAGGGCAGGGCGCTGCTTGAGAAGGTTGCCGCCGAATATCTGCCCGATGGCCGCGCCTACTTAGCCATCTCCGGCTCCGCCGGTATGGGCCTGGCCGACAGCTGCAAGGTTTCCTTCGTGCAGGAGGTCTTTGCCACCCGTGTGGCCGCCAACCGGCTGGCCCCCGGCACCGACTGCATTATCGAGCTGGGCGGCGAGGACGCCAAAATCCTTTTCCTGACAAACGGCACCGAGGTCCGCATGAACGGCAGCTGCGCCGGCGGCACGGGCGCGTTCATTGACCAGATGGCGACCCTGCTGAAGATGGGCGCCGACGAGATGGACAAGGCCGCGCAGGCCGCGACCCGCACCTACACCATCGCCAGCCGCTGCGGCGTTTTTGCCAAAAGCGACATCCAGCCCCTCATCAACCAGGGCGCACAGGCGGGCGACATCGCGGCGTCGATCTATCAGGCCGTTGTCAACCAGACCATTGCAGGTCTGGCACAGGGCCGCCCCATCAAGGGCAATATCCTGTATCTCGGCGGCCCGCTGACCTTCTCCGGGACGCTGCGCCGGAGCTTTGACAAGACTCTGGGTGTCACCGGCACCCTGCCGGAGAACAGCCTGCTCTTCGTCGCGATGGGCGCGGCGTTCTATGCCGACGAGGAATCCGACCTGCGCGAGGTTGCCAAGCGTCTAGACGACTACAGCGCCACAGCGACCTACGTCAGCCTGCCGCCGCTGTTCGCAAACAAACAGGAGTACGAGGACTTCCACGCCCGCCACTTAAAGGCCACCGTGCCCTGCCTGCCCTTTGGCGCAGACTGCGGGCCGGTACATATCGGCATCGACTCCGGCTCCACCACCATCAAGCTCGTCGTCATCGACAACGACGCGAACATTCTGTTCGAGCGCTACCGTCCGAACCTCGGCAACCCGATCCCGCTCGTCAGGGATACGCTGCTCGGTCTCTACAGGGATCACCCGGGCCTGCAGATCGCCAGCGTGACCACCACCGGCTACGGCGAGGAGCTCGTCAAAAATGCGTTCCACTGTGACCGCGGTCTTGTCGAGACTGTCGCGCACTTTACCGCCGCCAAGCACTTTTTGCCCGACGTGGATTTCATCATCGACATCGGCGGTCAGGACATGAAGTGTTTCAAAATTGAGGACGGTGCGATCAGCAACATCTTCCTGAACGAAGCCTGCTCCTCCGGCTGCGGCAGCTTTTTGCAGACGTTCGCCCAGGCGCTGGGCTACGACGTCAAGGAGTTTGCCGCGCTGGGCCTGTTTGCCGACAAACCCGTTGACCTTGGCAGCCGCTGCACCGTGTTCATGAACTCGTCTGTCAAGCAGGCGCAGAAGGACGGTGCCTCGATTGAAAATATCAGCGCCGGTCTGTCCATCTCCGTCGTCAAGAACGCGCTGTACAAGGTCATCCGCGCGTCCAGCCCCGAGGAGCTGGGCCGCAACATCGTGGTACAGGGCGGCACCTTCTACAATGAGGCTGTGCTCCGCGCCTTTGAGAAGGAGATGGGCGTCAACGTCATCCGTCCCGACATTGCGGGCCTGATGGGCGCTTACGGCGCGGCCCTGTACGGCAAGGCCAAGGCAGGCGCGCACGCCCGCAGCACCGTGCTGACCCAGCTGGAGCTGGAGCATTTCAGCCAGAAGGTCAACACCGTGCAGTGTCAGGGGTGCGGCAACCACTGCCAGCTGACCGTCAACGTTTTTGCCGATGGCAAGCGCTTTATCTCCGGCAACCGGTGCGACAAGCCCGTGACCGGCAAGGCCAACAACGAGGACCTGGACCTCTACGCCTACAAGCTCAAGCTGCTGGACGGCTACCGCAAGGCAGCAGCCCCCGCGAACAGCCGCGGCAAGATCGGCATCCCGCTCTGCCTGAATATGTACGAGCTTTTGCCGTTCTGGCACACGCTGTTCAGCCGCCTCGGCTTTGAGGTCGTCGTCAGCCCCTTCTCCAACCGCAAGCTGTACCAGAGCGGTCAGGCGACGATCCCCAGCGACACGGCCTGCTTCCCGGCCAAGCTGAGCCACGGCCACATTCACTGGCTGTGTGAGCAGGGCGTGGACGCGATCTTCTACCCCTGCATGAGCTACAACTTGGACGAGCACCTGGGCGACAACCACTATAACTGCCCCGTCGTGGCCTACTATCCCGAGGTGCTCGAGGGCAACTGCCCCGAGCTGAAGGCGACGAAGTTCATCTACGATTACTTCAACCTCGAGCGCCGCAAGGATTTCTACAAGAAATTCCAGCAGACGCTGGACCATTATTTCCCGGGGCTGGACCGGAAGGCCGTGCACGAAGCCATTGATGCGGCCTACGACGAGTACGCCCGCCACATGCAGCAGCTGCGCGACAAGGGCACCGAGATCATTGCGCAGGCCCGCAGGGAAGGCCGCCGCATCATTGTGCTGGCAGGCCGCCCCTACCACGTTGACCCTGAGGTCAACCACGGTATTGACCAGCTCATCATCCGGCAGGGCGCTGCCGTCATCAGCGAGGACTCCGTCAGCTGGCACGAGCAGAAGTTCCAGACCTCCGTCCTGAACCAGTGGACCTACCACAGCCGCCTGTACGCCGCCGCGAAATACTGCACCGAGAACCCCGACATGGACCTTGTGCAGCTCGTCTCCTTCGGCTGCGGCCTGGACGCCGTCACCACCGACGAGACCCGCGAGATTCTGCAGGCGGGCAGCAAGCTGTACACCCAGCTGAAGATCGACGAGATCACAAATCTGGGCGCGGTGAACATAAGACTGCGCAGTTTGTTTGCGGCGCTGGAAGAACGCAAAGAGGACAAAAAGTAAGAGGCAATTCCATGGAATACATGACCCCCAACTTTACCAAGGACATGGTAAAGACCCATAAAATTCTCATTCCGAACATGGCCGTGACTCAGTTTCGGCTCATGCAGGCGGCACTGGCCAGCGAGGGCTACCAGACCGAGGTGCTCGGCAACTGCGGCAGCGAGGTCGCGCAGCTGGGCCTGAAATACGTCCACAACGACACCTGCTACCCGGCGCTGCTCGTCATCGGGCAGTTTCTCGACGCGCTGAACAGCGGCAAATACGATTTGGACCACACCGCGCTGCTCATCACCCAGACCGGCGGCGGCTGCCGTGCGTCCAACTATATCAAGCTGCTGCGCAAGGCGCTCGTCAAGGCGGGCTACGGCAATATTCCCGTAGCATCGCTGAACTTCTCCGGTCTGGAAAAGGGCAGCGGTCTGCCGCTGACCGTGCCGCTGCTGCGCAAGGTCATTGCGTCGATCTTTTACGGTGATATGCTGGTCTCCCTGCGCAGCCAGACCCACGCCTACGAGAACCACAGGGGCGACGCCGACGCCATGACCGAGAAGTGGATCTCTACGATACAGGGCTGGATCCGCGACGACAAGAACTACTCCGCCCATGACATGAAGCGCCGGTTCTACGACATTGCCGCGGACTACGCGACCATTCCCATCACCCGCGTGCCGAAGGTCAAGGTCGGCGTCGTCGGCGAGATTTATGTCAAATACTCGCCGCTGGGCAACAATGATCTGGAAAAATTTCTGGAAAGCCAGGACTGCGAGGTCAACCTGCCCGGCCTGATGGGCTTTGTGGAGTACTGCGTGGCCAACTACAAGCTGGACATCGACCTGTACGGCGGCAACAAGCTGGTGGCGGGCGGCGCGGACGCATTCTTGAGCTGGCTGGACGGCATCGGCTGCGCCAGCTATGACGCCATGCGCAAGTACGGCTTCTACGCGCCCGGCTCGTTCCGCGAGCTGATGAAAAAGCCCGAGGGCATCATCTCGCTGGGTGCCAAGATGGGCGAGGGCTGGCTGCTGACGGCTGAGATGATCGAGCTGGTACAGGGCGGTTACGGCAACATCGTCTGCGCACAGCCTTTTGGTTGCCTGCCGAACCACATCGTGGGCAAGGGCATGGTAAACAAGATCCGCGCGATGTACCCCAGCGCCAACATCACCCCCATCGACTACGACCCCAGCGCCACCAGGGTCAATCAGGAGAACCGCATCAAACTGATGCTGGCCGTAGCAAAGGAGCGTCTGAACGCCCCTGCCGAGGCGAAGCCGCTGACCGCCGAGGAGATCGCGGGCGGTGCGCCCAGCCTGTCTCACGTCTGAGAAACCACAGAAGAAACAAAGAAGCCGCACGGTACAGTTTTTCGCTGTACTGTGCGGCTTTTCTTATGCGCCGGAGCGCTTATTTCTTGTGATACTTGCGGTCTTCCTGCTCATAGGCGGGCTCGCAGGTGAGGTACATTCCCAGACGCTTGATGGTGTCCGTATCCACGCTGGACAGGATGACCGTGGAGTGCATGTCGCAGCCCTTGAGCTTGGAGAGCTGCTGCAGAGCGACAGCAGCCGTCTCATTCTCGGCGGCAGAGCTGGACAGCGCGATCAGGATCTCATCGGTGTGCAGGCGGGGATTCCGGCTGCCGAGGTAGTTGGTCTTGAGGGTCTGGATGGGCTCGATGGCGCGGGCGGAGACCAGGTCGATCTCATGGTCGATGCCGGCCAGCTTCTTGAGGGCATTGAGCAGGGCAGAAGAGGCTGCGCCCAGCAGGGGACCGTTCTTGCCGGTGACGACGGTGCCGTCCGGCAGCTCGATGGCGGCAGCGGGTGCGCCGCCGGTGCGCTCGGCCACGGCGTGAGCCTGCTTTTCCACGGCACGGTCGCCGACAGCCAGACCGGCCTGATTCAGCAGCAGCTCCAGCTTGAAGATCTCACTGTCCACGTTCTTGCCGATCTTGTGGTCGCAGAGGGCCTTGAAATAGCGGCGGATGATCTCGTTGCGGGAGGCCTCGCGGCAGGCTTCGTCGTCCACGATGCAGTTGCCGGCCATGTTCACGCCCATATCCGTGGGGGACTTGTAGGGGCTCTTGCCTGCGATGAGCTCGAACATCGCGTTGACCACCGGGAAGATCTCGATGTCGCGGTTGTAGTTGACGGTGGTGACGCCGTAGGCCTCCAGATGGAAGGGGTCGATCATGTTCACGTCGTTCAGGTCGGCGGTAGCGGCCTCATAGGCGAGGTTGACCGGGTGCTTGAGGGGCAGGTTCCAGATGGGGAAGGTCTCGAACTTGGCATAACCGGCCTTGACGCCCCGCTTGTGCTCGTGGTAGAGCTGGGACAGGCAGGTGGCCATCTTGCCGCTGCCGGGGCCGGGGGCCGTGATGA
>OGLJ01002249.1_pt1 | contig 12763 bp, 11 predicted proteins | sample 1572801 | NCBI WGS metagenome assembly OGLJ01 (sample SAMEA2581877, study PRJEB24529) | metagenome | biome: Human gut stool | place: China | collected 2011
TGTAGCGAAGGTATCCGGAGGCCCCGCCGGTGCTTTTGATATAAGGACTCTTGAGGATCAGTCTTGCCATTCGTCATCATCCCAGTCCGGCTCCTGACGGGAGCATGCGTATTTCTCCAGAGAGATAGTACCGTTGGTCGTTCTAACATTCCGGACACTCTGCGCGCGCCTGCGCTTCAAGTCATCCCGGTCCATCTCGAACGCTTCCGCGATGATACCGTTGGTCATGTCCTGCTCCACGCATCTGGTAAAATCTCTGCGGGCGATATAGTCCTCCAATCTGCTCAGCCTGCCGTCGATAGCAGACATGATCGCCATGGGCAGCAGCGTTGTGTTGTCCTGTATTCCCAGATAATCCACATAGAAGTTCACGGCTTTCTCGATGAACTCATTTTTGCTCTGGCAGTTGTCGGCAGCGTACCACTGCTCGATCTTTCTTCTGGTTTCCGGCTGCATCCGGAATGCAATACGATCTCTGGTTTCTTTACTCATTCAATTCCTCCTTTTTGCTGTAAGACATCCTTGAAAAGCCCTGCAACACGGGGCTTTGGGGAAAGCTGACGCCATCGGTGCTTATTTCGCCTCGCAAAGACGCCAGCTTCAAGCGTCCAAAACTGCCCGCACTGCGGGCAGAAGTGGCGGCTGCGGCGGCGCTTGCGACGCCATGCCTTTATCCTGCTTTTTCTTTCGTCCTGCAAAAGTCTGCCGAAAACGGCTCACATCCGGCTTCAATCCTCTGGCTGGGACTGGGACTCGGCTCTTCTTGGAAAGGCGCACACAAGGCGTTCTGGCGGCCCTGGGCGTTGGACTTTTCGAGGAGCTGCGCCGCACGATAGCGAGCGGCAGCCTCCTCTGCCTGCCGGAACTGCCGCTCATAGAACGCTTCGAGTACACCCGGGATAGGACGAATGGTGTAGAGCAGATTCCCGTTCAGCGGTTTTCCGTCTTTGCTCTGCATGATGGTCGGCTCCGTGTAGATGAGGCCTTTCTCCTCCAGCTGCCGCACGTACTTTGCCACCGTATTTTCACTCATGCCGATCGCATGGCCGATGGTTTTGTAACTGGGGTAGCACTGGTAGGTTTCGCGGTTCTCACACCGGAGCAGATAGGTGTAGAGGGAGATCTCCCGGTAATCCAGACCGATGCTGAATATCTCGTTGGGCACCATAAAATAGTTTTTCTCTGCGCTGCGCTTGGGCCATTTGTTGTAACTCAATTCATACCTCCTGTGTTGTTGTAGACTTCTGCGGCACTCACACAGGGAGCGTGCGGAAAGTTTTCATTGCTTTTCCGCTGCCCGTTTGCTATACTTTGGTTAGTTGATTTGCGCGTGCCTGTGTGTGCGCCGAGCCGCCGGACTGTTGCCGCAGTCACGGCGGTTTTTGTTTTGCGGTCGTACTGGTGTGCATCCCTCCTCTGCTTTGCAGCTGAGTCTTTTACTTTCATCTGTGAGCTATCTTTTTCGCCTCCTCCGTGTTAGAATGATTTATATAGCCGTGCCGTTGGAAACGGCACATAGCAAAAGACCGTGCTCCCGGGAGCACGGCCAGAGATGGAATGACCTTCCGAGCGGATCGCCGTATGGCAGAGAGCGCACATGCTCTCATGGGGTGCTCTGTCTAAGGCCATGTGGGTTCGTCAGCGCGGAGGCCGTGCCGTACCGAACCGAAGGAAACTCCACCCGGGTGAAATTGTCCTTCTACTATTACTTAGAGAAAAATCGCAAAATCGGAAGGTCTGGAATTGTAAACTTTTTGTGAATGCAGAAAGGGTGGTGAGTTCATGTCCTTCAAGGATACCCAATCTTATAAAGAGCTTCAGGCAGATTGGCGCTGGATACACGAAATGGACCCGGAAGCTGCCGCCGCTGCAGACCAGTGGGTGAAGGAGCATCCGGAGGAGTGGAAGGAGCTGGAGCACATGCTCTACTACAGTGAGGCCAACTTCCACAAGCGAGTTGCGCCGGACACTCTGGAAGATGTGGATATCAAACAGCCCAGATCTTACAATCCGGAAGCGTTCCTGCCGGAGGAAGTGCGCAACGCGATCTACGATGATATGCGCTGGTTTGACCGGGCGAAGTATCTGCCAGAGGGATCTGATGAAGACCCGCTCATGTATGTGCGCAAAGAAATTGACGAGGGACTGCGTGAGCTGACTGAACTACAGCGGGAGGTTCTGTTCCGCACCGTCATCAACGGCGAGTCCACCGAGTCCGTCGCACAGGACAAACAGTGCTCGTCCAGAAACATCCGAGATATCCGCGCCCGTGCGCTTCGACAGATACGGGCCAAAATCAAGAGACGTGAAGGCTACGGCAGGCCCGACGTTGTCATCATTATTTTGCTGTTTATGCTGCTTGTTGGTGTTCCGCTTGCTTGCTGGGGAGAACAGCTTTGGACCGCATATCCCTGGCTGGAGCCCGTGGCTGCAGTGCTTAGCGCATTGGTTGTGGCTGTCATGTTCCAAAGTTCCCTTCGCAGAGAAGCAGAAAGGCTGCTGCGCCAGCACTGGGCCAGCCTGAATGGGGCGCAGGAAAATCAATGACTGCGAAAGAGGGAGTGAAGCACCGCAAGTGCTTTACTCCCCCTTGTCATATGGCGATAATTTGCATTATGAGAAGTTCGCTGACGGAAGCGTGAAATGCATTGAGGATGAGATACCATTTGAGCTGCCTGATGGCTGGGCGTGGTCAAGACTTGGTGCAGTTGCAGAAGCGATTGGCGACGGCGATCACCAACCTCCTCCGCAAACATCTTTCGGCGTTCCTTTTCTTGTGATTTCAAATGTTTCTGGGGGCCGGTTATCTTTTGAAAACACGCGTTTTGTCAGCAAAGAATATTTCAGCCAACTACCCGAAACTCGCAAGCCGCGAAATGGTGATTTGCTTTTTACGGTTACTGGCTCCTATGGGATTCCGGTCTTGATAGATTCAGATGATAAATTCTGTTTCCAGCGACATATTGCAATAGTTCGTCCGTGCACCATTTCGAATCGTTATCTCTATGTCATACTCGGGTCATCATATGTAAAGTCTATCTGTGATGCTAAGGCTACTGGCACGGCACAAAAGACGGTTGGACTTGCGACACTAAGAGAACTTCTCATTCCCGTAGCGCCCTATAAGGAGCAGATGCAGATTTACGCGCAGACGCAAGATGCGCTAAGTATTGTCGATAGTGTATCCTCAGATAAAGAAGATTTGCTAAACATAATTGAGAGCGCAAAGGCGAAAATCCTCGACCTTGCTATCCGAGGCCAGCTTGTACCACAGGACCCTACTGACGAGCCTGCTTCTGTCCTGTTAGAACGAATCCGAGCAGAGAAAGAAGAACTCATCAAGCAGGGCAAAATCAAGCGAGACAAGAAGGAATCCGTCATCTTCCGTGGTGAGGATAACTCTTATTATCTCAAAACTGGAGAATTGGTGGAGTCGCTGGAGGACTGGGATTTCGAAGAACTCCCCGGCGGTTGGAGTGTATGCTGCCTTGGAGAGCTGTGCGACTACGGTAACTGTACTAATATTGATACCGCTGATATCGCTGATTCTGCGTGGATATTGGATCTTGAAGATATCGAAAAAAATTCCGGTATTGTTCTACAAAAAGTACGCCAAGGCGAACGCAATGCAGGAAGCACAAAGCATCGTTTCCATAAAGGTCAGGTGTTGTACAGCAAACTTCGTCCTTATCTGAACAAGGTAGTCTTAGCTGATGAAGATGGATATTGCACCTCTGAGATTTTGCCATTAGAGTTTGAGTGGAATATACTTCCGCAGTATGCACGCTACTTTTTGATGTCCCCAACATTTTTGAGATATGCCAACAAGTGTTCATATGGCGTGAAGATGCCGCGCCTCGGAACAGCAGACGGGAAGAAAGCTATAATTCTTGTTCCTCCGCTTGAGGAGCAGAAACGAATCGTTATAGCAATTGAGCAGACTTTTTCCCAACTTGCTTTTATCACAGAAAACCTATCCTAATCAACAGCCGCCTTCGAAAGAAGGCGGCTGTTTCCCTTACCATGTGACGATTTTATCCACCAGCGCCCGCTGTTCGCTGGCAGTCCTACGAAGGTAGATGCGGGTCGTTTCAATACTCTCATGGCCCATCAAATCCGCCAAGAGAGCAATGTCATTGTACTTCTCCAGAAAATTCTTGGCGTACCGGTGCCGAAAGGAGTGCGGATACACAACCTTTTTATCCAGTCCATATTTGTCTGCATAGTTTTTGAGCTGTTGTGATATTCCGCGGGTGGTGATGCGCTCACCATAGCGATTCAAAAACAAATAGCCGGAGGAACGGTGTGTTTCCTCCAGCCATTCAAGAGTTTCCGTCCTCAACTTTTTGGGTACGTATAACCTGCGCAGTTTTCCTCCCTTGGTGTACAGATCAAAGTAGCCGAGCTCCACATGCTCGATTTTGATTTGGATGAGTTCGCTGACGCGAGCGCCGGTGGCAGCCAGATACCAAACCACGAAGTACCACTCCATGTTACAGTCCTTCTTGAGCTGCTTTTTCAGAAAGTTGTAATCGGCATTGCTGATCACATTCTCCAGAAAGTTCTTCTGCTGTACCTTCACAGCTTTGAGCCGCAGACGATCCTTGTGCAAGAATTCCAGATACTTGTTCATTGCCTGGATACGCAAGTTGACGGTCTTGGGCTTGAAGAATTCCATCAGATACCCTTTGTAGGCCAGCAGGTTTTCCTTGTTGACCTCATCGTAGTGGGCATGATAAAAATCGACCGTCCAGAGATAGGAATGGATGGTGTTTTCCGAAAGATTGCTCTTTCTTAGGTGTTGCTCAAATGTTTCGTTTGTCCTCATAAAAGGTGCCTCCCAATAATGTTTTTGCGAAATTATCGCGCCAATATTATAGAGGAAATATGTGACTATCTCTTATTATGAGAAGATGGCTGATGGAAAGCTGCATTGTCTTGATGATCAGCTGCCTTTTGAGCTTCCTGATGGTTGGGAGTGGTGCAATCTTTCTATGATCGGCACAACAAACATTGGGCTCACATATCGTCCGACTGATATAGAGCCAGGTGGCATCATGGTTTTGCGTTCGTGCAACATTGTTAACGACCAAGTTGACTTGAGCGGCTTGGTTCGTGTTAAAACCACTGTCAGAGAAAATCAATTTGCACAGAAGAATGATATTTTGATTTGTGCCCGAAATGGGAGCAGGTCGCTTGTAGGTAAATGTGCGCTAATTCCAGATTTGAGAGAACCCGCATCCTTTGGCGCATTCATGGCGATATATAGGACAGAGTATTTTGAGTTTATCGTGCATTACCTTCGTTCAAGTTTCTTTAGAAGTGTATTCGATGACAGCAATTCCACTGCTATCAATCAACTTACGCAGGATATGCTAAAGCGGGCTATTGTCCCACTTCCTCCGTTATCTGAACAACGCAGAATTGTTGAAGCAATTGGTGCAATGCTTTTTGAACTCAATCAAATAGAAAAGAGCCTCAGTTGAGGCTCTTTTCCACATTCTCGACCAGAGTGAACACCGTTTTCAGTTTGGCGCAAATGGTTTGCTGTTCTCCTATCGGCGGTACCGGGTAGAGCCAATTTTCTATGTTGTCCTTGCTTATAGACGGAGAATTATCTCCCTTCATATACTGATTCAGACCATTGACTACATAACCCGATATCATCAGGAAAAACATAAATTCGGGCAGCAACACACCGTTGGAGTTGCAGACATAGAAACCGGTCGATGCGATACAGTTGCTATGTTTCTCCTCAACAAATGCAATATTTTCAAGATATGGTCTGACCAACGAAAACAAAACACTTCCATCTTTTACAGCACGGCTCGCCCGACTTGGAGCATCAGACACTGGAAGGTGCTTTGCGTCCTTGATGCAATGGAGTCGATTGTCGATGGCGTCAATGTCGATATAGTCGAAAAAATCGCCCTGGGGCTTTGTGCTTCCCAGACCTTCAAAGCAAGAATAACCTCTGCACCAGGCCCAACTCTCAGGCAATTCAAAGGGTATCTCGTCATCGATATTCACAACCTTGCCCCCCATCTTCTCATAATAAGAGTTATCCTCACCACGGAAGATGACGGATTCCTTCTTATCCCGCTTGATCTTGCCCTGCTTGATGAGTTCTTCTTTCTCTGCACGGATGCGTTCAAGCAGGACAGAAGCAGGCTCGTCATCCGGGTCTTGCGGCACAAGCTGGCCGCGAATGGCGAGATCAAGGATTTTGGATTTGGCCTTTATTACATAATCAGCCAATGCCGCTTTATCATCTTCTATAGTGGAAACGACAGACTCAGCGCTGCCAGTAGAAGACATTATTCTATCGATTTGCTGGATAGGGGGAATCGGGAGTAATACCTTTTGGAATTCATCGAAATTTACATTTTCGACGGTTGTACCTGACTTGGTATATTTGAGCAATAACTGTGTCTCCATCCCCTTTAGACATACATAGATATATTCTGCGAGCTGCGGCATATACAGTATAATAGCCTTAAGGTCCTGATTAATGGTTGCGCATTCTTTAAGAATGGCTACTGGCAATGTGTGTCGTAGAATTCCGCTACGAGTGACCAATAGCAATGTGTCTGGCTGGTACATCTGCATTTGCTCTGCGCCCAAGGTGCTTAAGCGCAGCTGCGAGGAAGTTATATATTTACTTTTCATATCTTTGGATGTTACCCAAAGAATATCCCCATCCCAATATTCCGAACGAGAAGTTGAAGGTGTTTTTCCTCCGGAAAATGAAGCAAGGTTAGATAAACGTTCCCATGCCCAACCATCTGGCAACTCAAACGGTATCTCATCCTCAATGCATTTTACGCTGTCGTCAGCGAACTTCTCATAATGCAAATTATCCTCACCGACAAAGATAACGGAATCGTTCTTAATATCCTTGGGCTTGAGCTTGCCCTCCTTGACCATCTGTTGCTTCTGCTGGCGAATACGTCCCAACAACACGGATGCAGGTTCGTCGTTCGGGTCTTGTGGCACTAACTTGCCTCGGATAGCGAGGTCAAGGATTTTTTGCCGTAATGCTTTCGTATCCATTATTCATCTACCTCGCCAATCAATTCTTCCAGAGCAGCCACGGCCTTGGCGATGTTGGTGGACTTTTCCTTGATCTGTTCCAGCAGTTCAGAGAGAGTATAGTCCTCGGTTCCGTTGTCAGACTTCATCCAGGTGATATCCAGACTGGTCTTGTCACGGGCCAAGATCTCCTCGTAGGTGAACTTACGCCATCTGCCGTTGGGATTGTCCGCGCTGTAGGTTTCAGTACGAGCAGACAGGTCACCATCCTTATAGCATTCAACGAACTCGTCAAAATGGCTTTCTTTCAGAGGGTTAGTTTTGCCGAAGGAGGGCATATCGGAGCGCAGATCATAGAACCAAATCTCACGGGTATTGCCTTTGTCCTCGCGGCCACGGGTAAAAAACAGCACATTGGTTTTGACGCCCTGAGCATAGAAAATGCCGGTGGGCAGGCGAAGAATGGTATGCAGGTTGCACTTCTCCATCAGGTCGCGGCGGATGCGCTCACCATCGCCGTCAGCAAACAGAACGTTGTCTGGCAGAACAACTGCCGCACGAGCGCCGCCGTGCTTATTCAAGCTACGGTAGATGTGCTGCAGGAAGTTCAACTGTTTGTTGCTGGTGGGGAAAGTAAAGTCGTCACGGGTAGCACGTTCTCCTCCTTTCTTGGTGCCGAAGGGCGGATTTGTCAAAACGACATCATAGCCTTTCATTTCCTTACCAAAGTTGGACAGTGTATCACCAAGATAGATGGGGCCGTTAATATCATGCAGCATAGCGTTCATTAGAGCCAGACGGTGAGTATCATGTACCAATTCGCAGCCAGAAAATGCCTGAGTACGTTGGAACTCCTGCTGATCCACAGGCAGTTCAAACAGGTCATCGGTGTGGTCCTTGACATAGCGGTCAGCAGCGATCATAAAGCCAAAAGTACCACAGGCTGGGTCGTTGCACCTCTCACCGGGCTGGGGGGCAATAAGTCGGGTCATGACATTGATGAGAACGCGGGGCGTAAAATACTGCCCGGCACCGGACTTTTTCTCATTTGCGTTCTTTTCCAAGAGGCCTTCATACAGATTGCCCAGCCCCTCCTCCTTGGCGGTGTACCAGTCAAACTGGTCGATGGTCTGGATGATCTTCTCCAGATTCTTTGGCTCGTCGATGTTGCTCTGGGCACCCTGATAGATTTCCCGGACGCGGCCAGTACAGCTCTCGCCCAAATGCTCCAGCAGTTCTTTGTAAAATTTCTTCAGTTCAACGCCCTGTTTGGCAAGGAGCTTGTCCCAACGATACTGTTCCGGGATAGCCCCTTCAGTGCCGGTTTCCTTGCACATCTTAAGAAACAGGATATAGGTCAGTTCCGTTACATACTGATGATATGTAATACCGTCATCCCGTAATACATTGCAGAGATTCCATAGTTTTGCTACGATTTCCTGATTGTTCACGCTACGCTTCCTCCATCGTCATAGAGATACTCATTGAGCTCCGTCATGATCTCACGAAGCTTCCCACCAAAACGGCGGTCAATAATCGTAAAGCCACCCGCATTCTTAAATGCGCCAACTTCAAAAATTTGTTCATCAAGAACGCTCTCTTCCAACAGAACCTTCTCGATCCGTTTGAGCCATTCTAACTGTGTCTTGTTGAATTCATGGTTCATTCTCAACTTTGCAAATGCGTGCTTTACTCTCTGCTCATGCCCTACAAGCGCAGAACCGAGAGCCTGTTGGCGGATAAAGGCAATAATATCGGCCACAATGTCCTGATTGGTCATCTCATTCCATGCGGAGTTCAACCGCTTCTCCGTGAAGTCATGGCGGTCAAGCTCCAGCTTTAGGCTCTTGAGGGCTTCCCTGGTGAGTTCGGAAGGTCTGGTACATACCGTGCGCAGAGCTGCGATGGCATTTATATTGTTGTTGATGAACTCCCTGAATGCTTCCAGATAGTCCTCTGGCTTCTGGCCTTCGCCGTAACCGCGGGTGTGGTCAATCAGCTCTTCCTCATGATTATCAATGACAACCGGGCGCTTGCGGTGGGTCCTGTCCTTGTCCAGCACGGAGAACGCCTCACGATGTCCCAGCAGTTCAGCGGTGGCCTCCTTGATTGTGCTGCTGTTAAGGTGTTCTGCAAAGACGCCCAAATCCTTGCCACCGGTAAGGTAGGCAAACTGCTCCAGTGCCTTTTTACTTACATTGCGGCGCTTGCGCTGCAGCTTGGCAACGATCAGGTCGATCTGATAGGCAAGCTGCTCATCGGTGGCTGCTACCTCCAGCCCCTTCATCAAATCTTCAAAGCTGGTGGAAGGATTGGTGACAACCGGCTTCATGTTGCTGACATCCTGCAAGGATTCGTACACACCCACGGGGTCATAAATCTCGAAATGCGTCTTACCGATGGAGGGGCACAGTCTGGTGGCACGGCCTAACATCTGCTCAAAAAGGATGCGGGATTTGATGCGACGCATAAATACCAAGGTGGTGATCTCCGGCACATCAATACCAGTGGTCAGAAGGTCAACCGTAACCACGATTTTAGGCAAAGACTCGTTCTTGAAACGCTTGATTGCTTCGGAGATTTTCTTCTTGTTGCCGCCTGCCACGCTTCCGGTGATCTTCATGACGGTATCGTTGTCAACGCCGCCCTCTGCGTAGATTTCCTTCAAAATCTTTACGATGAGGTCAGCATGGTTGTCATCAACAGCATAAATAAGGGTCTTGCCCTGACCATCCGGATTGAAGTCCCAGGCGATTTCTTCGAGGACGGTCCGGTTGAAGTTCTCCGTAATAACTTGGCGATTGAAGGTGTCAATTTCAAACTTCATATCATCTTCCAGCTCAGCGCTATTGAGAACTTCGCCGGTAACCGGGTCGTAAATAGCAAGCTGTTCGCCCTTCTGATAGTTGATACCCTCAACACGCAGTTTTGTGCGGATATTGTGTGGCGCATCATGATCTACCAGATAACCGTCAATCACGGCTTCACGGTAGGAATAGTTGAAGACAGGCTTGCCAAAGATTTCGGTTGTGTGGAGTGCCGGGGTCGCGGTCAAGGCAATCTTCACTGCATCGAAATATTCGATGACGGTGCGGTATTTGCTGATATAGTCATCCTGGTTACGGTAGAGCATTTCCGTCTCGCTCATTTCTTTGTCCAGAATGTAGCCTCTGTGCGCTTCGTCCACCACGATCAAATCATAGTCAGTAACGGAGGGCATAGTATCGTTTTCGGGATAGAGAATCCGTTTGACCAAGCTCTGTACTGTAGCGATATGTATCTTGGTTTCCTTATCGATTTCCTTTTCATCCAGACCCTTGATGTTATATATGGAATCTAAGGTCATCAATTCTTCGATTTTGACTTCCTTGAAAACATCCTCGGCCTGTTCGCCAAGCGCAGTGCGGTCCACGAGGAACAGGACACGCTTAAAACGGTCACTCTTGATAAAGCGGTAGATCATACCAAGGATAGTACGGGTCTTGCCGGTACCAGTTGCCATGGAAAGCAAAACAGTCTGTTTGCCGTCAATGACAGCCTGCTCCGCTGCTTCGATAGCGCTGATCTGATATTTGCGTAGGTTCAATCCATCCGGATCGCGCAGTAAATCAAAGGGAGTGTTCTGGAGCGCGGCATTGGCGGCGGCAATATCCTTTTCGAGTTGCTCCATCAGACCTTGGGGACTGATCCAGCCTTGCAGAGCCTTGGGGGCATTTGCTCCACTACGCAAATCCAGACACCAGATACCGGATTTGGTTTCGATTTGCTTCAGATATTTACGGCCATTGGTAGCAAAAACAAAGGGGACTTTATATGCACCCCACTGGCCGATAACGTAGTCCTTATGTTCAGCTTTAATACCCTTGGCATATTCCTTGCACTGGTGGTCAATTACAGACGGAATGTCAATAGCGGCTTTCTTTGCTTCCACGATGCCCACGAGCTTCAGTCCCACAAACAGAGCATAATCTGCATAACCGTTCTTGCCGACAGTAGAATCAGTGGGCCACTCAGCAATGGCAAGATTTCTCCCTTTCTGCGGACGGGTTCCCCTGGAGTAACGCAGATTATTGGTGTCGGCTTCCCAGTCGAATTTACGGAACTGCTCGTCAATCAGATAGCGGGTTTCAGCCTCGGAAAGATCCATGCTCTCGGATGCGGTTTCACCCTTTTTCGCACGTTCCTTGGATGTCTTGGACGATGCTGCGGTGGATACCGCATCGACCTGCTTGGAGAGTGCAACAATCTTTTCCTCCTGCTCTTTAATGATGGACTCATAGTCCGGCTGCACCACATTTTCAGGCATGACAAACGCAGGGGCAATATATCCCCAGTCGCCATATACTTCCATGAACCAAACCGCAAGGTTATAGGTCATAGAGAGCAGCGTTTTTGCATCCTCCACAGAGTCTGCACCCGCATGGACCGCATCGTTTCGCGTTTTGCGAAGTGCATACAGGATGTCGTCGATTTTCTTGGGAATCAGGCCTTCGCGCTTCAGCAGGCGAATCCGGTTGGCGTGGGTGTTGTCGATGGTCGGTTCCTTGATATGCTCAAAAGCAAAAATCTCAAGAATCAGCCGCTCACCAAACATACCCAACTTATACAGGCAGGCATTGGCATCGGAGTAGACATAGCTCTCCGCTGCCGCACCGATCTGTGCCAGCGCAGGCCAGTATCTGTTGAGAAATTCAAAGTTGGATTTCATGTGTGTCCTCCTAACTTTAGTAGTGCTTTTGATAAGTTGCTATTATCAGAAGTTGGCGGGCAAAATCAATCAAGATCCTCCGCAAAAAAGTCGCTGTCAATTCTTTTAATTTCGTATGTAGCTTCCGTGGACACCCCTAAATCATATTCAATCATCAATTTTGCCAGCGTGGTGCCATCAACAAGCACGACCTTTGTGGTGTGTTGCTTCTCTGCATATTGGCGTGCTTCTTTCGTGAACTGGGCCGTCGTAATGAACAATCCTTTGGAAGCACCTTGTCCAGCCAGCGCACCAACGAATTTCTGAATCTCTGGTCTGCCAACGGTTTTGTCACAATCCCAACGCTTCGCCTGAATATAAATCAAGCTGAAGCCAAGTTTGTCTTCACGGATGATACCATCAATGCCTTCATCACCGGTTTGCCCGATGACCGTGCCGGCATCATCCACCGAGCCACCATATCCCATTTGCGTCAACAGCTTGACGACCAGATGTTCAAAGAAAGCGGGAGGCTGCTTCATTATTTCACTCAAGAGATCATCTGCCAGGGTAGTGTTGATCTGCTGAAAGGCTTCATCCAAAATATCCTGTGGTGTTTTACTGGATACTTTTGCTGCGGGTGTCGAAGTGGTGCTTTCTTCATTATTGTTCGGAGAAATAAACTTTCGAAATGACTCAAAGCGCTGAAGATAAAGGTTATCGATTTGAGGAGGATTTTCATTGAGGACTTGTCTGCCTGCTGGCGTAATCACATAAATACCTCGTGACGGGCTTTGCACAAGGCCTGCCTTTTTTAGATATGTCCTTGTCCAGCCAATACGGTTATCAAAAAGCTGCTGCTTCCCGCTTGGCAGCATCTCAGCCCGTTCCTTTTCGGAAACCGAGAAAACCCCTGCAACCGCATCTTTTACCTCTTTTGATTTGTGCAGTTGGCCATCTGCCAAGCAATCAAGGAAGGCACGGTACATCTCATCATATTTGGGAATTGGCATCTGACACTCTCCTTACGCTTTCAGCTTATAA
>OGLJ01002262.1_pt1 | contig 12699 bp, 10 predicted proteins | sample 1572801 | NCBI WGS metagenome assembly OGLJ01 (sample SAMEA2581877, study PRJEB24529) | metagenome | biome: Human gut stool | place: China | collected 2011
TTATATTTGTCGTCCGTTCGTCACCAACTAATATTCAATTAAACAACAATTATCTAGAATCTTAGATTTCTTTTTGAATAATGATGTTTTCTATTATTAGAAAGCTTCCTGTTGTTGATAATAGTGATAATAATAAGTATCACAGCGACGAAACCAGCTATTATCCATATATTTACTTTAAGACACTTCTTAGGAGTGAGCTCTGTGACTTTTATTTCGTTGCTAAGATATGGAAGCTGGCTGTCCTTGACAGCATTGCCTGATGATATAGTAAGAGTTGTTGTGCCTACTACATTATCACCATATTTGTAGTTAAGCTTTGCAGTAAGCTTATCATTACTGTTTGATACATCATAGTCAGTATTTATATCCATAGTAACATCAGATGTACTGCCGTTAGCAGGAATAGTTATAAATGAGGCATTAAGGTTAAAACCAAGCTTGCTTTTGCCAAAAACATCTGATGAATAATAATTATCAGTTGAGAATAATGAGCTTATCTGTGAATTAGAAGTAGTTGATTTCTTAAAGTTACCAAATCCCCAGTCAAAAAGAGCCCTTGTATCTATATATCGTGTTGAATCATCAGGAGATCTGAAAACAACACATATAAGACGCATTCCGTCTTTTTCTGCAAATGTTACAAGAGTCATAAGCGACTCATCAGTAAATCCTGTTTTTCCACCCTTGCAGTATTCATAGTAGAACTCACGGCCTTTAAGCATTTTATGTCTATGTTTTATAGTACGCTGTGCAGACATGTTGGTAGCTGGAATAGTGTATGATGAAGAGGTTGAGTCAATATTGACAAATGAAGCGTTGTTATAGCAGCCTCTTGCTATCATAGCCATATCATAAGCCGTTGTGTAATGGTTGGGATTATATAATCCACTTGGATTAGCAAAGTGAGTATTTATGGCACCAAGCTCTTTAGCCTTGTTATTCATCATATCAATAAATGCATCTGCCGACCCTGCAACCTGTTCAGCAAGCCCATATGCTATTTCGTTAGCAGAATATAAAAGGAGTCCATATAAAGCCTGTTCGACAGTGATCTGTTCGCCAGCTTTCATACTAAGATTGGCATCCTCGTAAGGATTGACTGAATTAGCAGCTTTGCTTGAAAATGTCATGGTATCATTAAGGTTACAGTTTTCAATGGTAAGAAGTCCAGTCAGGATTTTGGTTGTAGATGCCGGATATGCTTTCCGGTGGGAATCCTTTTCATACAATATTGAACCAGTATCTGCATCTATAAGTATTGCGCTTTCGCAGGTTATTGAAGGGGCATCAGGCCATGCAGCTTTAGGAGCTGTACTGCTATCGGAAGCTGCCGCAGATACATTGGAAGTAACGGAAAATGTAGTAACTGCTATGATAGAAACTGTGGCAATAGTGCCAAGAGTACGTTTTATATATTTTCTAAATGAATTAAACATATTAATCCTCCATTCTTGCGCTGCTTCTCAGCGCATCTCAAGTTTGTGCAAAGCACAAATCTTGCGTGTGAAAAATCTTATTTTTCACACTAAATTCCTCATTTCTGTAGATATTAGTTATATAATTATCATGTTACTTAGTACTATAACATATATTTTTTAGTAATTAAACAACTATATTTTGACTTTTGACAGCATTATCATATAGAATGTTATTATAAGAAGCAGGTAAAACAAATAATATAAGAGCCTGAGATGGAGGAAATATGCGTTTAAGAAATGTACCAGGTGCAAGAGAAGTGATGATTGAGAATAAGTATGTGTTCACTGAGCCAGAAGGAATGAAAGGGACATGGAAGGATGTGTTTGGAAACAGTAATCCTGTTCATATAGAGATTGGTATGGGAAAGGGAGTATTTATTACAACACTTGCATCACAGAATCCTGATATTAACTATGTAGGAATAGAAAAATATTCCAGCGTGCTGTTAAGAGCTGTTGAGAAGCAGGATGAGCTGCAGCTTCCTAACTTAAGATTTATCCGTATGGATGCAGAGAATATCAACGAGGTGTTCGGTAAAGATGAGGTTGACAGAATATATCTTAACTTTTCTGATCCATGGCCTAAGGACAGACATGCAAAAAGAAGACTCACATCAAGACAGTTCTTTGCAAGATATGACCAGATGTTAAAAAAGGAAGGCAGAGTTGAGTTTAAGACAGATAATAAAGCATTGTTTGATTTTTCAGTAGAAGAAGTAAAGGAAGCAGGGTGGATACTTGAAGAGTGCACATATGACCTTCATAACGACACAAGACTTAATGAGGGCAATGTCATGACAGAGTATGAAAAGAAATTCTCCGAGCTGGGAAATCCGATATGCAAGCTTATAGCTGACAGAAAATAGCATATAAACGTATTCATAGTGTAACAAATAAACACACCTTTAATATAATAATCATATGATGTAAGGATTGCGTGAATGGCATGAATTGCGCAAATTGTGCAGCAACATAACAATCCGGATGCATCAGAAACATTATTATATGGAAGGTGTGTTTTATGCGTTGTAACCATTGTAATCGTTGTTTTTCATTAAAACGTCTTAACGAATTCTTTTATTATCATCGCAGCCTGAATCAAAGAATAGTACGATTCAGACACTCCTGGAATGAGATATATAAAATAATAAATTGCAGGTAATGATATCTACATTTTATCAGGTGAATCATAAGGCTGTACCGTAATATTACGCTTCTTTAAGAAATGTTCAATAATAATATTAAGAATATAGCATATAACTGCCATAGTAGGAACACCAAGGAACATACCGAGTACGCCAAACATAGCACCACCGACAACTATAGCGAATATAACCCATAAAGGCTTAAGACCGGTACTATTGCCAAGAATCTTAGGTCCAAGGAAGAGACCATCAAACTGCTGGATAATAAGTATCATGATCGCGAAAAATATAACCTGCAGAGGGTTGATGATCACTATAATAATGCCGCCAAGAACTCCGCCAATATAAGGTCCAAAGTATGGAATCATATTGGTAATACCGACTATGACACTGATAAGCACTGTGTATGGAAACTTGAATATTGTCATACATATAAAACAGATGATTCCTATTATTAATGAATCGATAGCTTTTCCATACATGAATTTAATGAAAATGTTTGTACTTTCACGACATATTGTTCTTGCGGTGTCAGCCGCCTGTTTAGGAAATACAGCATATAAAAGTCTTTTAAATTGATAAAAGATATTTTTATGGTCTGATATCATGTATACAGAAACCATAACAGAAATAATAAGGTTAATTAAACCTTTTATAATAGCCATAGAAGTGTTTACAACATATGGCAGAATATTAGTCAGTATATCTGTAAGATACGACAATATCTTAGGATATAAAGATGTAAGGTGTTCATTGATAATATTATAATCTATGAAGCCAAGGTCTTTATGATTCTTCTCGAAATCAGCTATAAATATAGTAACATTGTTGTACCATACAGGCAGCTTATCCAGTATATCAGTTATACTTGTGTACAGTTGTGGCAGTATGAATACAAGCAGTACTGCGATTATGCCGATTGCTATAGCATAGGTAACAAGTATAGACAGCCATTTGGCAAGCCTGTCAGATTTCATATGGCACTTTTCCTTAAACAGTCTTCTGTAAAAGAATCTGACAAGAGGATATAGTATAAATGCTATAAATGCACCAACAAGAAAAGGTGCTATAACCTCAATAGCCTGTCCTAAAAGTTTTACTGTGTTGTTGAAGCTTCCTACGATCCTTACAAGAAGGATTGAACCAAGTACGAAAGCCAGCCCATATAGCATAATAGTAAAATACTTGCTGTTAGGCTGAAAACGGTTGTGTTTAATGATGGTATATGCATTATCATCGCTGGTATTATCGTTATTAGCAGTACTATTGTTATTCATAGACATATTGTCATCAGTATTACCGTTGTTATGCATAGATATATTGTCATCAGTATTACTGTTGTTATTCATAGACATATTGTCATCAGTATTGCTGCTGTTATATACAGACATATATTTACTCCTTGTGTGCTGTTATTGTAAGTGGTTATTGCAAGCGGCGGTTACACCACTTGTATAACATTTTAAAATCTTTATAAATTTTAAAAGCTTTATACATATGATACTCTATATCAATAAGTAAAAAAACCCTTTTTTCGTAAAAAAAGGCTAAAATATGCTGGAAAAAATAAAAAAAGTCGATTGTATCTAAATAAATACAAAAAAAGACTTGATTTTTTCCATAAAAGAATATAATATATCTTTTGTTGTTACGGCAACGAATTATTATATATGCACCGCTAGCTCAGTTGGTAGAGCACCTGACTCTTAATCAGGGTGTCCAGGGTTCGAACCCCTGGCGGTGCATTTAGGAAAGTCTTTTGATTTGATCGATGGAGTCAGGTTGAGGGGCTTTTATTTTTTGTTTTTTATTCAACCTTCTTAAAAAATCAATCTTCTAAAACCCCCACTCTTCCTGAAAAATCAATTTGAAAAATCAACTTTCTTTTTCCTTAAATTCCCTACCCTTTTTTCTTTAAATATTTCTCTAAAAATCTTTTCCTTTAAACATTTTTCTTTAAACATTTCTCTAAAAATCTTTTTCTAAAAACATTTCCTCAAAATTACTCTTCTCTTTTTCTGAAATTTCCATGATAAAACACTGTTCTGTAAGAATATTGTAAGGTTAATGATTTATATTAGTATTAAAGAAAAGAATTATGTCATGGTCGAAGAATAAAGGTATAAATCGGCATGATAAACAAAAAAGGGGAACGGCAGTGTGTTCTGCTGGAAAAGAGGTAAGTATGGAGAAAAAGAGGAATAGACAGAAAAGAATTAGTAAAAAAATCAGTAAAAAAAGAAATATTGCTGCAGCATTTATACTGGCTGGCATGATAGCAGTTATAGTTATGGTGGCAGTTGCAGCCAGGACAAAAAATGGGCATATTACAGGATTTATTCAGAGAGCTGATTATATGAAGGGTGAAATAGAAGCTGTAAGCAGTGTGGATGCTGTTTATGATGAAGATACTGTATGGCAGACAGAAGAACAGATGTTATTAAAAGAAAGCATGATTGAACAGACAGAAATATATGAGAAAGAAAATAATGAAAATGCAGAAGAGGAAAAGACTGGTGCAGGAACTGTTAAAGTAGCGGAAAAAGAGGAATCGTTTGAGAGAGAGGAATCATTTGAAAAAGAGAAATCGGATGAAAAAGAGGCATTTAAAGCAGCTGCTGCAAGGAGTAAGTCATATAAGAAGTTGGATGTTAAGTGTGTGCTTCAGAATCCTGAACTGCCAACAGGGTGCGAGATAACAGCATTAACAATAGTACTTAACTATCTTGGTTATGATGTAGACAAGCTTACTCTGGCTGATAACTTCCTTGATAAGGGAAGGGTGGGTGAAACATCACCATACAAAGCATTTGTAGGTAATCCAAGAGATGAGGATGCATGTGGGGCGTTTGCACCAGTAATTGTGAATTCTGCAAAAAGATATCTATACAGCGAGAATTCGGATATGAATGTTTATAATGTTACAGGAGCTGATTATAGTGAGCTTGTTGACTATGTAGATAATGGACATCCTGTGTTGGTATGGGAAACAATGTGGATGGCAAAGCCACATATAGCAGCTGAGTGGAATGTTGATGGAGAAACAATAGTGTGGAAATCACATGAGCATGCCATGGTGCTTATTGGTTATACAGCTGATACATATATTATGGCTGATCCGCTAAGAGGTATCTATGAATATGATAAAGAAGTTGTAGAAGAAAGATACAAGGATATGGGAAGACAGGCGATAGTTATATATTAGAATAAATCATCACACAAAGGGGATACTTCCATTATGGAGGTGATTAATGTGTACCCAGAGTATGATGGTGAAGGTTATGATTGTGAAGGTTATGATGGAACAGATATACACAAGTATACATTTCCTCACAGAAAAACTTATGATGTTGAGGCAGATAAAGATTCTGACAGTGGTCAAGATGTGTATACAGATGAGATGAGATTTAATTCCATGGCAGATTATGAGGATTTTCTTATATGGGGGACGGATTACCGTGACCAGTATTTCTAAATAATCTAAAAGATTTATTAATCTTTCAGGCATTGATTGACGTGAGTTTTAAATATGTTATATGATAAGCGAAAGCAGTATTTGTTGTGTACAGATATATGCTTTCGTTTTTATGCTGTTATATTTTTATAACAGAAGCCTCAGACTTAACAAGATAGGGAGATAGTGCCAATGTACGGATATGTTGTAGTAAACAAGCCAGAGCTTAAGATTAAAGAATATGATGTATACCGTTCATATTATTGTGGACTATGTGATGAACTTAAAGAGCGGTATGGGGTTAACGGACAGTTATGCATAAGCTATGATATGACATTTCTTCTTCTGCTTCTTACTGGCTTATACGAGCCGGAAACAAGAAAGTATGAGACAAGATGCATAGCACATCCACTACACAGACATCCAGTCAGCAGGAATGATATATCAGGCTATGTGGCAGATATGAATGTGCTTATGACATATTACAAATGCATAGACGACTGGAATGATGAAAAGAAAGTCACAAGGAAGGTGCTTGCAGATACATTGTCAGGCAAAGTAAAGCGTATAGAAGCAGCATATCCTGAAAAAGCTGATATTATAAAAAAAGCACTGGATAAAATAAGCGGGCTTGAAAAGGCAGGCGAGGGAAATGTCGATATGCCTGCGGAGCAGTTTGGGATTATAATGTCACAGATATTGCTTATGAAAGATGATGAGTGGAAAGATACACTTATCAAGACAGGCAGCGCACTTGGAAGGTTCATATATATATTAGATGCATATGAGGATCTTGAAGAGGATAATAAAAAGGGTAGATATAATGGACTCAGGGCGTATTCACAAAGACCTGATTATGATGCCTTTGTTGAAAATATATTAAAATCACTTATGGCACAGTGTGCAGCAGCCTTTGAGAGGCTTCCTGTTATAGAAAATGCTAATCTTTTACGAAACATAATATATTCAGGAGTATGGACAAGATTCGAGCTGTGCAGGAATAAAAGAGAATTGAAAACAAAAAATGAAAGTCAAAGTGAAAATCCTGGTAAAACATATTAACTAAGCTTAGTTAACTATGGCAGAGGATAGACTATATAACATATATATTGGAGGAATTATGACTGATCCGTATTCAGTATTGGGAGTGTCAAGGGATGCTTCGGACGAAGAAATAAAAAAGGCATACAGAACATTAAGCAGAAAATATCATCCGGATGCCAACATCAATAATCCAAACAAGGATAAGGCTGAGGAAATGTTTAAGACTGTACAGCAGGCATATAACCAGATAATGAAAGAAAAGGAAGGTGGCTATACATCATCCTACAGTCAGAATCGCGGCGGTACAGGAAGTTATGGCTATGATGGTGATTATCAGAATAACAACCAGAATGGCGGTTACGGTAACTTTGGTGGAGATTTCTGGGGATATGGACCATTTGGATTTGGCGGATATTATGGAGGAGGCGGAAATGCCAATGGTGCCTCTGACATGAATGGGAACGATCAGACTACCATACATCTTAGAGCTGCAGCTAACTATATAAACAATGGAAGCTTTGACGAAGCACTTAATGTTCTTAACAGCATGGAGGACAGAGATGCAAGATGGTATTATTACAGTGCCCAGGCCAATGCCAGAAAAGGCAATCAGGCGACTGCCATGGAACATGCAAGGAGGGCTGTTGAACTTGCTCCTGATAATATGCAGTACAGGATGTTCTACCAGCGGATGAACAGTGGTGGTGAGTGGTATACAGGAAGACAGCAGACATATCAGAATCCAGGCAGCAGTATGGGAAGCTGGTGCATGAAACTGATAGTCCTTAATCTTGCCTGCAACTGTTGTCTTGGCGGTGGTGGATTATGCTGCCCTGGAAGATACTACTACTAGGCTGTTTTCCCACTGCTTAAGATAAGAAAACAGAATATCGAACTGGACAGGTCCCATTTCAAGAATGTAACGGTGGAATTCTTTTAAAGAAAAGTTGCTGCCAAGGTCATTCTGGGCCTGTTTTTTTAGTTCTTCAAAGCCTATAAATCCAAGTACATATTTACAGTAGTTGCCAGGATTTGCAATAAGTGCTGTATAAATGGAATGTGCAGTGTCCACATCAGAGTAGCCCCAGTTGCTTAAGAATGAGGAAAGACGGGCCTCATCCCATCCATAGTAGTTGACACCTATATCACCCATGGCATGCAGACAAAGTATTAATGCGTAGTTGCATTTTGCGAGTGTGTTTAGTTCGGGGCTTTCTTTGCCATATTCGTATGAATGTACTTCTATATACGAAGCCCAGCCTTCTACATAGCCGCCTGGTTTTATAAGTGAACGGATAAGACATGGGTTGGTTTTAAGAAAGTACTGTGTCTGATACATATGGCCAGGATAACCCTCATGTGCAAGTGTTGGATATATATAACTGTCTGTTGTGCCAGTTTTGTTTATATATATGGAGTTGATATCAGGGTTATCAATCTGTGGCATAAAGTACATGGCAGGACTTGCATAATCACAAAGTGCTTCTGACACGTATTTGATCGAATAGTCAATATCATCAAGGGCAGGATAGTCATCAGACATTTTCTGCTTAAGCTCTTCTATAATATCCTGTGGGTTGGAAGTGCCAAAGGAATAAGAACTGAAAGCATCGGTGAGAGAAGGATTTTTTTGTATGAGCTTTCTCATGACGATCAGATAGTTTCTCATATAGTTTTCAAGAAGGGAAGAGTATTCATCAATAGATTTGCTCCATCCAAGTGTCTGCTCAAGAAGACCTTCAAAGTACCTCTGACCATCAGGATAGCTGCTTATTCCATCTTGATAACGGCATGTTCCTTTTAGCAGGGTAAGACCGTCTCTTAATGCTTCATAGCCCGGTATTACGTGCTTTTGTACAGCTTCTATATTACGTTTTTTATAGTCCTGTCGGTCACTGTCAGATATAAAGTCAAGAGCATCGATGCGTGAATTAAAATCATCTATAAAAAGACGGTTAGTGGAATTCTCCTGTTTTATGGAATCTATAACTGACTGGCATGAGCTTATGACATCCTCAAGTAAGGAGTCTTTGAGAGTGAAGCCCTTGTCTGCACGCAGTCTTTCGTATTCAAGCATATTTTCAAAATAACCATCAACATCACATAGTAATTCAAGATATTCCTCGACATCCTTTTGCTCAAGGAATGAGTATTCAGAAAATACAAGAGGAAGCTCTATCTGTATGCCTATTGTCGGAGTGAGCTGAGAGTCATACAGGTCGAGGTCACTATAACACAGGCGTGATTCAAGATACGAAAGAAGATAATCGTAAGTTACAGCCTGGGTTTGTGACAGGGAGTTTTTGTCAAAGGCTTTAAGTTCAGTTATATATTGTGTTATATCAGACGTATCATAAAGAGATTCTGTGTCTATTCTTCCGAGAGTGATATTATAATCGTTAATCCCATAGTTCTCTGGATGTTCAAGTAATGTGTGAAGAGAAAGAGTATCATCGGTAACTATTTCGCGAAATAAGTTATCGGTATATTCGTTAAAGGCGGTATTGTCTGTCTGGCTATAGGAGTATTCCTGTGTTATTGAAGAGTCGTTTTTTTCTGTTATATTGTGTATATCCTGTGTGCTGCAGCCGTAAAGTGATATACTTGCAGCTGACAGGATTAAAGACATTGCAAGACTAATTGTTTTTTTTAATGTTTTAAACATAATAATCCTCCATTCTTGCGCTGCTTCTTTGCGCATCTCAAGTTTGTGCTTCGCACGTTTTTAGGGCGTATCGGGTTTGTGTCAGGTGTGCGCGGACACAAAAATCCCGCATATGGAAAGCTGGTATAAAGTTGATATAAAGTTGATATCAGGCGGATTTTTCATATATTCCACCGGCTTTTAAGTCTATTTTAACGATTCTGTTGATTTTTATATATCTGTACATTATGATGTCGTGGTTAAAAGCCCCCGATTTTGATATATACAGGTTGTTTTGTGCTACGCACTCACACGTCTTAGCTTCGCTTCGGTCCGTGCTAAACATGTGTCACGGGTACATAGCACCCGCCATTCGCACATCGTTGGATTATCATCCCACTTTTATGCTCATATTGAAGCATGTTATATTATATGTCAATATAAGTGCTGGAATGTCAAAGGATGATTATTCATATCATAACATTATAAGATGTCGTGGTCAAAAGCCACAAAATTTTAGGGATTTGCATACACAAAATTTAGGGATTTGAATACACAGAATTTTTAGGGATTTGCAAAACTTGACATATCATCAAAAGTTAACTATCATTAAATGATTGGAAAACCTGTACAAATAATCAGGATTAATTAGAGAAAACAAGGAAAATGGAGGTTATAGATATGCCACAGAGTAAGGGTCCATTTTATATGACAACAGCTATTGCATATACATCAGGCAAGCCACATATTGGCAATACCTATGAGATAGTACTTGCTGACAGTATCGCAAGATTCAGACGTCAGGAGGGATATGATGTGTTCTTCCAGACTGGTACTGATGAGCATGGTCAGAAGATAGAGCTAAAAGCAGAAGAAGCAGGAATCACACCTAAGGAGTTTGTTGATAAGACATCAGCAGAGATTAAGAGAATATGGGATCTTATGAATACATCATATGATAAGTTCATAAGAACAACTGATGATTATCATGAAAAACAGGTACAGAAGATATTCAAGAAGCTATATGATCAGGGAGATATATACAAAGGCTCATATGAAGGTATGTATTGCACACCTTGTGAATCCTTCTGGACAGAGTCACAGCTTGTTGATGGCAAATGTCCGGACTGTGGACGTGAAGTTAAACCAGCAAAGGAAGAAGCTTATTTCTTCAAAATGAGCAAGTATGCAAACAGACTTATTGAGCATATTAACACTCATCCAGAATTCATACAGCCTGTATCAAGAAAGAATGAGATGATGAACAACTTCCTTCTTCCAGGACTTCAGGATCTGTGTGTATCAAGAACATCTTTCAAGTGGGGTATTCCGGTAGATTTCGATCCTAAGCATGTAGTTTATGTATGGCTTGATGCACTTACTAACTATATCACAGGTATTGGATATGATGCAGATGGCAGCTCAAGTGAACAGTACAAGAAGTACTGGCCAGCAGACCTCCATCTTATAGGAAAGGATATTATCAGATTCCATACAATATACTGGCCTATATTCCTTATGGCACTTGGTGAACCACTTCCTAAGCAGGTGTTTGGTCATCCTTGGCTTTTACAGAACGATGGTAAGATGAGTAAGTCAAAGGGAAATGTTATATATGCAGATGACCTTGTAGATATGTTTGGTGTAGATGCTGTAAGATACTTCGTTCTTCATGAAATGCCATTTGAGAATGATGGTGTTATATCATGGGAACTTTTAGTTGAGCGTATGAACTCAGATCTTGCCAATACACTTGGAAATCTTGTTAACAGAACTATCGCCATGTCTAACAAGTATTTTGGTGGTGTTGTTACTAAGACAGGTGCGACAAGTGAGGGCGCAGGTGTTGATGAGAATGGTGCAAGCTTAGACTTTGATGCAGACCTTAAGTCGGTTGTAACAGCTACAAGAGATAAGGTTCAGGATAAGATGTCTACACTTCATGTTGCAGATGCCATGACAGAGGTATTCTCTTTATTCAAGAGATGTAACAAGTATATAGATGAGACTATGCCTTGGGCACTTGCCAAGGATGAGTCTAAGAAAGACAGACTTGAAGAGATACTTTACAACCTTGTTGAGAGTATTACTATCGGTGCTAATCTTCTTAAGTCATTTATGCCAAACACAACTGAAAGTATATTAAAGCAGCTTTATCCAGATAACCCTGCAGAAGGAGAGAGAGACTTTGATGACCTTGACAAGTTCGGACTTAGAAAGTCAGGAGAAAAGGTTACAGATAAGCCAGAGATTCTCTTTGCAAGACTTGATATAAATGTAGTTATGGAAGAGGTTGAGAAGCTTCAGGAGGCTCAGAGAAAGGCTAACGGAGCTACAGAGTATCCAGTAGTTGAGAAAAAACCAGAGATAACATATGATGATTTCTCAAAGATACAGATTCAGGTTGGAGAAGTGCTTAAGTGTGAACCAGTAAAGAAGGCTAAGAAGCTTCTTTGCTCGCAGATACGTGTAGGTGATGAAGTGCGCCAGATAGTATCTGGAATATCACAGTACTATAAGCCAGAAGAGATGGTTGGAAAGAAGGTTGCAGTAGTAACAAACCTTGCACCACGTAAGATATGCGGCGTTGAATCACAGGGTATGATACTTGCAGCCATGGATGATAAGGATAATCTTTCAGTTATGACAGTAGATAAGGATATTGTGGCTGGAAGTGAGATAGGATAATTGTTGTTTAACACACATTCGGTTGGTGAACTGACGAAATAATATAAGTGAAAATCGGTGCTGCACATACATCATCGATGCCAGAAGCTTCAATTTACGCGAGCAACGAGCCAAAGTCATATTCCTGATATGACCTTGGCGACTGCCGCGATAGCCATAATAAACACGCTTTGCGAGTTTATTATGGCTGGATATTTCTAAGACTTTTCTTATAGGTTGTGACTACTGCCGCTACCGTTCGAT
>OGLJ01002283.1_pt1 | contig 12584 bp, 12 predicted proteins | sample 1572801 | NCBI WGS metagenome assembly OGLJ01 (sample SAMEA2581877, study PRJEB24529) | metagenome | biome: Human gut stool | place: China | collected 2011
TTTCTCAAGATGTTGGGCGTGAAGTAATTCGTGGGGGCTTTAGACGACTTTAAGGTTTCCAACACCATGGCGATCGCGCTCGAAACGACGACGGGAGCACCCCGCTGGTTGGGCGGGATTCTCTTGGCCCTTTACGCCCTCTGGGTCGTTCGCGCGGGCGCGAAGCGCCTCGCGGGCTTTGCCTCCCGAATCGTCCCTTTCATGGTGATCGCGTACCTGACGCTCGCGGCCGGCATGACGGTGCTTTACGCCGGGCGCGTCCCCGACGTGATTCGGCTCATCTTTGAATCCGCCTTCACGCCCGAAGCGGCGACGGGTGCGGGCCTCTGGTTCGTCATCATGACGGGCGTGCGACGCGGGCTCTATTCGCACGAAGCGGGTCAGGGGACGGTTCCGAATGCCGCCGCGGCCGCCGAATGCGCGCACCCTGTCGAACAGGGACTCGTGCAGGCAGCAGGCGTTTACGTGGATACGCTCCTCGTTTGCACCGCCACGGCCATGATCGTGTTGCTCCCCGAAGGGGCGACCGCATCCGGGCTTACCGGGATCGAGCTCGTCACCCGCATTCTGACGGACGCCTTCGGTCCCGCGGGCGGCTGGGCCGTCTTTCTTCTCGCACTGGCCTTTGCGCTCACGTCCGTGATCGGGAACTTCTTTTACTCGGAGATGAGCCTTCGGGTCGTGACGAAAAGCCGGCTGCTCCTCTTTGTGTTCCGTGCGGCCGTGGTCGGGATGGTCTTTCTCGGTGCGCAGATGAGTCTCGGGCTCGTCTGGAATCTCGCGGACCTCTTCATGGGGCTCATGGTTCTCGTGAACGTCACGGCGCTTCTCAAACTCTCGCGCGTCGTGACGACCCTCCTTGCCGACTACCGCGCTCAACGCGCGCAAACCGAAGAGCCCGCCTTCTCGAAGACGCGCATTCCGGAAGCGATGCGCCGGGGCGTCTCGCTCTGGGACTGAGCGAGTCGTCGCCCTACCAAAAAACGCGCCCCGGCGGGAAGCCGGCGGCGCGTTTTTTTTCATGACCCTATGGCGTGAATCTCCGCTCTTTAGGGCGGAGAGGATGTCAAGACCAATTTCTCGGGTCCGGTCTATCTCAAGATGCTCACCGACAACCCCGCCGCCCCGATCGCGAACGTCACCTTCGCCCCGGGCACGCTCAACAGCTGGCATGTACACAAGGGCGGGCAGGTGCTGCTCGTCACCCACGGCCGCGGCTGGTACTGCGAATGGGAAGGCGCCGCACGCGAACTGAAGCCGGGCGACGTCGTCGACATTCCCGCGGGCGTCAAGCACTGGCACGGTGCCGCGAAGGATTCGTGGTTCGCGCACATCTCGATCGAAATCGACCCCGAAAAGGGCCCGGCCGAATGGCTCGAACCCGTAGCAAAAGAAGACTACGCGAAGCTGCCGTAAGCTCCCGCTCAAGCTCAATCGGCAAAAACGGGGAGACGCTCGCGTGCGCCTCCCCGTTTTTTCGGGCTTTGTCGAAGGGGTGCTTCCTCAGCCGTTCGTTTCGGGCTTCGCCGGTTGAGAGGGTTTCGCAGGCTTCGGCGCACTCGCCTCCTCCCACGCCTCAAGAAGCGCGAGCCAAGGGGCGACACCCGTCCCGAAGACGTCTCCCGCACGGCGGGCGATCTCGGTCGTAAAGGGAACTTCTCCCGCAAGGAGCTTTTGCGCGTCTTCGAGCGCAAGACCGAACCACTTCGCCGCTACGGGCAAAGGCGTTTCGTCGAGCACTTCGGCGAGAACGAGCCCCGGATGACGGGGACGGTCCGCCGCGGCGGCACGACCGGTGCGGCCCGTACGACCCGGTATGTTCGAGCGAGCGCCCTTCGAAGTATTGCGAGCCATCGTCCGTACCTCAGACGTTCCCAGCCGCGCCCGTCAGGATCGCGGCGACGTCGTCGACGTCGAGGGGCTTCAGGTGGCCGACCGTACCCGCGCGGCAGCAGTGGCGCGCGAGCGCTTCGATCGGGCAGTCTTCGGCACCGAGCGCCGCGAGCGTCCCCGGCATCCCCACGGACTGCGCCCAGGCGGTGAACTTCGCGATCCCGAGGCGAATCGTTTCCGCGTCGTCTTCGCGGGGTTCCACCCCCATGACGTTCACGGCGAACTGCACGAAGCGCGCGGGCTCAAAGCCCGAAACGTAGTGCATCCAGGCGGGGATCACCACCGCAAGGCCCGCGCCGTGCGTGATTTCTTCGCGCCAGCCGGAAATTTCGTGTTCGATTGCATGGCACGCCCAGTCTTCTTCGCGCCCGAGACCGAAGTAGCCGTTGTGAGCGAATGACCCCGCGAGCCCCACCTGGCACCAGGCGTCATAGTCGGAGGGGTCGTTATACACCTTGAGGCCCGACGCCATGATCGTTCGGAGCGCCGCTTCGCACTGGCCGTCGACGTAATCGGTCGCGTCGGTCTTCGAGAAGTAGCGCTCCATGATGTGCGAGCACATATCGACGAGCCCCGCGCCGATCTGCCAGGCGGGGAGCGTCGAAAAGCGTTCCGGATTGATGAAGGCCGCGCGCGGACGGATGAGTTCGGTGCCGATCCCGGTCTTCGTGCCGTGGTGCGTGATCACGCAACGCATCGACTGTTCGGACCCCGCTGCGGGAATCGTCAGAACGGCAAAGATGGGAAGCGCCTTTTCGACCTTGGCCTTCCCTTCGAAGAAATCCCAGCAATCGCCTTCGTATTCGACCCCGACCGCGACGGCCTTGGCCGTATCGATCACGGAACCGCCGCCCACGGCGATGATCGCGCGAACGCCCTGATCGCGCACCCAGTCGACCGTTTCACGTACGAAATTCATGCGGGGATTGGGCTGCACTCCGCCCTTTTCAAGCACCACGATGCCCGCCGCCTCAAGGCTTGCGTGCACCGCATCGAGAAGCCCCGAACGCTTCACGGAGCCCCCGCCGTAAATCACGAGCACCTTGGCTTCGGGACCCGCGATCTCGGAGACGATGCTCCCGATCTGGGTTTCGACGCCGCGACCGAAAACAAGTCGGGTCGGGTTGTAGTAGGAAAAATTCTGCATGTCGTAAGTCCTTCGGATTGGAAGCGCCGAGAGAGCGCCGTACGGCACCCCAAGCGGCTTCGTCGACCGGGGGAGAAAGTCCTCCGTCCCGTTGTGACGCCAGTTTAGCCCGCCCGCGGGTCCGAAGACCCGAAGAATTACCCGAGTGCCGGGCGGCCGCGCACTCGGGGATTCGTTTGTTCAAGCCCTCAATCAGACCGCACCGCGCGCGAGGCGCCGACGTCGGGCGTCGAAGAGACACACCGCAGCCGCAGCCCCGACGTTGAGCGATTCGCACGCCTTTTCGATCGGGATGTAGTAGCGGACGTCCGCGACCGCCAACGCTTCTTCGGAAACGCCCGGCCCTTCGGCCCCCATCACCCAGCAGACGGGCCCCGCGGCCGTATAGTCGGCGGCCGCAAAGAGATCTTCGCCCCCGCGCGCGTCCGCGGCGAGAATCCGCCCCGCGAAGCGCGAGCGCAAAGTGTCGGCCGTGACGTTTTCAATGATTCGCGCCCCGAAGTGCGCGCCCATGCCGGCGCGAAGCACCTTGGGCGACCAAAGCTGCGCCGTTTTGGGAGAGGCCGCAATCGTGCGCACGCCCGCCGCAACCGCCGTACGGACGAGCGTCCCCGCGTTCCCCGCATCCTGAACGCCGTCCAAGTAAAGGACGTCCTCCGTCCAGGGCGAGGCATCGTCGGAGCTCTCGACGGGAAGCGCGATTTCGCACATGCAGCCCGCCCCGTGTTCGACGGGGGAGAGTTCGTCGTAAAGCGGGCCCAAGAGGCCGTAGACGCGAACGCCCGCGCGCTCGGCCAAACGGAGCGCCAGCTCGCCCGCCTCGTCCGTCGCGTGTTCGGAAATCATGACGGCGCGCACGTCGGGACGATGCGATCGACGGAGAGCCTCCGGGGCTTCAAGGGCTTCGAGCACAACCTCGAGAAGGTGCAACCCTTCGACGAGGGTCGAGCCTTCGCGGCGCATCGCCCGCGCTTCTCGCGCGATCTTGCGCCAGCGCTTCAATTTCGGATTGGCGGAACTTTCAATGGGAAGAATCGTCGACACGGGCTTCGCCCTCCTTCACTTCGGGATTCGACGCGCTCGGGGATCCGAGCGGCGAAAAAATCATTCGGTTTCCTTGGCGGACTTCTCGGCCTTGCCACGAGCCTTGCGGCCGCGAGGTTTCGTCGCTTTGGGCTCGATCGGGCGCCCCTCCACCAAGGACTTCACGGGCTCGAACGTTTTACGGTGTACGGGCGTCACGCCCGAGGCGAGAATCGCCGCCACGTGAGCGGCCGTGCCGTAACCCGCATGACGCGCAAAGCCGTAGCCCGGGTACTCGGCATCGAGCTCCGTCATCACGCGGTCGCGCTCGGTCTTCGCGAGAATCGACGCGGCGGAAATGGCGGGCACCTTGGCGTCCCCCTTGATGATCGCTTCGACCCGGAAGGGGATTTCGGGCGTGCGGTTCCCGTCGACGAGAACGAGTTCGGGCTTGGTTGCCAATCCCTCGACCGCCCGGCGCATCGCAAGCATCGTCGCGCGGAGGATGTTGAGTTCGTCGATTTCTTCGACACTCGCCCACGCAACCGACCATGCGAGCGCCCGTTCCTTAATCAGGGGCGCGAGGGCTTCGCGCTTTTTCGCCGTTAATTTTTTCGAGTCGGCAAGCCCCTCGATCGGGCGCTCGGGGTCGAGAATCACGGCCGCGGCGCAAACGGGGCCCGCGAGCGGTCCGCGCCCCGCTTCGTCGACGCCCGCCGTCAGAAGGGGGGTCTCGGCGTCAAGCTCTGCGAAAAGATCGGGTTCGGCAACCTCAACGTCGATCGCAGGATCGGTCTTGCGCGCGGTCGAACGGGCTTTCGTAATCATGGGCGAAACAGTCGAAGAAGAATTCGAATTCGGAAAACGAATCGAGCGTCCCGCTCGTACGGGACGCTCTCCGTGGGGTCGGGTTTCGCGTTCGGAAATTCTTTCGAACGCGAAACCGGTCGATCAACGCGACGCGCAGCGCGAGGCCATTTCGAGGATCACGTTCGCGGCGAGGTTCGGCGTATCGGCCGTGAGATCCTCGTGCAGGCGCGCGAAGCGTTCTTCGAGTTCCTTGCGACGGGTTTCGTTCGTGATCGCGTCTTCGAGGGCGTAGGAAATGGGGTCGGCTTCGCAGAAGTACTGCAGGAATTCGGGCACGACCTTTTCGCCCATGAGAATGTTGGGGAGCGACACGCAGTGGACGAGAGCCTTGCGCTGCATGATGAGGCCCGTAAGCGCCGGCATCTTGTAACCCACGACCATGGGCTTTTTGTAGAGCGCGCATTCAAGAGACGCCGTCCCCGACGCGCACAGCACGGCGTCGGCGGCTTCGATCATGCGGTGGCTGCGGCCGATTTCGACCTTCATCGTCTGCGCGAGACGCGCAAAACGGCTCGCCGTGAAGATGATCTTCGCGCGGGCGGCTTCATCGGCGGCGGGGATGAGGACATGCATGTCCCCGAGGCGATGGAGCACCTTGTCGACCGCTTCGAAGAAAGCGGGACCGCACCCGTTCACTTCGTCGATGCGGGAGCCCGGCATCACGGTGACGACGGGCTTGTCGTCTTCGATGCCGAAGTCGCCCGCCGTGTCGGGTTCCTTCGGGATGACGTTCGCAAGCGGATGACCGACGTAGGTCGCGGGAATGCCCGCGCGCTTGTAGAGCGCCTCTTCGAAGGGGAAAACGAGGAGCACGTGGTCGGCCGAGCGGCGGATGGCGTGGATGCGCTCGGGGCGCCACGCCCAGATCGAGGGACTCACGAAGTGCACCGTCGGGATGCCGCGGCGACGCAACTGCTCTTCGACGCCGAGATTGAAATCGGGCGCGTCGACCCCCACGAAGACCTGCGGCATCGAGTCCGCGAAGCGGCGCACGAGGTCGCTGCGAAGACGCATGAGACGCGGCAGGTGCGAGAGCACTTCGACGTAGCCGCGCACGGAGAGTTCGCGAATGTCGTGCCAGGCGTGAAAGCCCGCTTCCACCATGCGCGGACCGCCCACGCCGTACTGCGGGGCGCCCTTCATGCGTCGCGCGACTTCGGGAAGCACGAGGCTCGCGATGAAGTCGCCGCTCGCCTCGCCCGCGAGCCAGACGGCTCCGTTCTTTTCAGGGGTGGGAATCGGATGATGGTTGCCCATGGTATCTCCAGCGTCTCTTGAGGTAGTTGTTTCGGGGATCGATTGAATTCGGTCGCAAACCGACAAAACGCCCGACGCACCGTTTGCACGTCGGGCTCTTGGGGTTTGAATCAGCGGATCACGCCTCGGGGGCTCTCGACGACGAATCGGCGGAAGTGCTCGATTTCGGCGGCGGCGCCCGGAAATTCCGTTTTAAGCGTCTCCATCTTTTCCGCGGCTTCCCTGACGGTCAGGTTTTCGCGATAAAGAGCACCGTACGCGCGGCGAAGCGCGCGCATCTGCTCGTCGGTGAAGCCCGAGCGGCGCAGACCCACGAGATTGAGCCCCGCGGGCGTGCAGGGGTTGAGGTGGCAGATCACATAGGGCGGCACGTCGCGCAAAACGGCCGACGCGCCCCCCACCATCGCGTGGGCGCCGACGCGCACGAACTGGTGCACGCCCGTCTGCCCGCCGATGATCGCGAAGTCTTCGACGGTGACGTGACCGGCCAAGGCCACGTTGTTCGCGAGAATGACGTCGTTGCCGACCACACAGTCGTGCGCCACGTGGGCGTTCGCCATGAAGAGGTTGCGACTCCCCACGCGCGTGATGCCGTGGTCCTGAACGGTCCCGATCGAGAAGGTGCAGTTTTCACGGATCACGTTGTCGTCGCCCACGACGAGTTCGGTGTCTTCGCCCGCGTACTTCTTGTCCTGCGGGTGGCAGCCGATCGAGGCACCCGCGTAAATCACGTTGCGGCAACCGATCGTCGTGCGCCCTTCGACGACGACGTGACTGCGAAGGCGCGTACCCGCGCCGATCTTAACTTCGGGGCCGATCAGGCAGAAGGGGCCGATCTCGACGTCGTCGGCCAATTCCGCGCGCGCGTCGACGACGGAAGTCGGATGAATCTGAGCCATGAGGTGTTCCTTTCGCTTCGCCCGGGCCGTACGTGCCGAAAAGACGTCGGGCACGCCGCGGGCGGACCGACGGAGGCTTCGTCCGCCGGTCCTGACGTTCGGTGGGCGGCCGCTCCCCCTTCGAGGGTAAGCCGCACTGTTGAGGGAGATTATACGGGCGGGGGCCCTAGATTGAAAACAGGGCCCTGTCAAAAAGCCCTCAAAAAGAGCGACGAAAACGCGATGAAAATGCGAAAAGGCGTGCAAAAAGGCCCGAGCGGGGATCGATTTCCCCTCGGGCCTTTGCGCTCAAAGCGGCCGAAGCGCTCGGCGAGCAAGCACCGACCGAAGCGAGCCTCAGCCGGTGAAGCCGATCAGCCCTTCTTCGGCACCGGGCGATAGGCGCACATCAACTGCGCCGAGCAGGCCACCTGGCCGTCCACCGTCGCAACGGCTTCGAAAACGCCGAGCCCCATCTTCTGACGGATGAACTTCCCTTCGATCACGAGCTGATCGCCGGGCTGAACAACGCGCTTGAAGCGGGCCTTGTCGATGCCGGCAAAATAGAAGAGGCTGTTGTGGCGGTCCACGCCTTCGGGCAGGCGCGCGAGCGCGATGATTGCGCAGGCCTGCGCCATCGCTTCGATCATGAGAACGCCGGGCATGACGGGCACTTCGGGAAAATGGCCCGTGAACTGCGGTTCGTTCATCGTGACGTTCTTGATCGCGACGACGCGGTCGAGTTCGTCGGAGAGTTCGAGCACGCGATCGATCAGAAGGAACGGATAGCGATGCGGAAGCTGCTCCATGATGTCCGCAATGTTGAGGGTCTTGGGCATGTCGAGTCTCTGTGAGTGTGAACGAGGTCGGCCGGGCGCGGGCCCGGCCTCGGGTCGGAGTATTGTCGCGCTTTTCCCGGGGTTACGCTTCTTCCTTTCGGATTAGCGCCTTCAATTCGGCCACTTCGCGCTCCAAGGCTTTCAAGTCCTTTCGAAGCTGCGGGAGGCGCGTGAGCGTTGCCGCCGTCAGCTGGAAGTCCTTCCCTTCGAGCGCCGGGAAGAAGCCCGTACGCTGCGCGGGCTTCTCGCCCCAGCCCGTAATGGCGGTGGCGGGGCCCACGGCCGAGCCCGAGGGGATCGTGATGTGCCCGTTGATCATCGCGGCGCCGCCGATCATGGCATGATCGCCCACGGTGGTCGACCCGGCGATGCCCACGCAGGCGGCCATCACGCAGTGCTTGCCGATCCGGTCGTTGTGCCCGAGCTGAATCTGGTTGTCGAGCTTCGTCCCTTCGCCCACGACCGTGTCGTCCAGAGCGCCGCGGTCGATCGTGGTGTTGGCGCCCACTTCGACGTCGTCGCCGAGCACCGTACGGCCGACCTGCGGGATTTTGACCCATTCGCCGCGGAAAGGCGCAAAGCCGAAGCCGTCGCCCCCCAGAACGGCGCCCGCCTGTACGACGCATCGGTCGCCCAAGATCGTACCCGCTTCGAGGACGGCGTTGGGGTGAATGAGGCACTCGGCGCCGATTTGCACGTCTTCGCCCACATAGGCGCCCGAGCGCACGACGGCGCGCGCACCGATTCGGGCACCGCGCTTCACGACGGCCAAAGCTTCAACGGCGGCCGTGGGATCGACCTCGGCCCCCTCTTCGACGTAGGCACGCGGGTGAATGCCCGGGGTCGCGGCGACGGGGAAAAGAAGTTGCGACGCGAAGGCAAAGAAGGCGTAGGGGTCTTCGCAAAGAAGCACCGAGCCCGCCGTGCGGCCTTGCGCGCCGAAGATCGCTTCACAGTCCTTTTCGCGAAGGATGACGAGCGACGCCGCGGACGCCTTCATCGCGTCCGCGTAGCGCGCGTCCGTCAAAAAGGCCATGTCGCCCGTACCCGCCGACTGCGGGGGCATGAAGCGCTTGACGACGACGTCCTCGCCCGAGAGACGCGCGTCGAGCCGTCCCTTCGAGCGTTCGCGTACGAGCGCGACGAGTTCGGAGGCGAGATAGGTCGGTTGCTGTTGAATGGTCACTGTCGGACTCCTTGGCGCCCGGGGTTTCGGGCACACGGTCAATCAAAAAAGCCGCGGGAGCGAAGCGCCCGGCATTTCGTCTTGCTCGGGGACCTTGCGACTCGGGCGGCTTTTTGAGATTTTCGAAAATTTTCGGTTGGTTCGCGAAGGCAGTCGCTTACTTCGATTTCGCGGGCTTCGCGTCGCGGTCGAGCGCTTCGATCACGCGGTTCGTGAGGTCGACGCGGTCGCTGGCGTAGAAAAATTCGTAAAGCACGAGGTCGAACTTTTCGCTGCGGGCGATTTCCTGAATGATGCGTCCCGCACGGTTCTGAAGAAGGAGCACCTCTTCGTTGCGGCGCTGATTGAATTCATCGCGCGCTTCGCGGTTGCGGCGCGTGACGTCGCGTTCCATTTCCGCAAGCGCCCGCTGCTCGGCGACGCGGCTCGCTTCGTCCATCGTCTTCGCTTCGCGCTCAAAGCGCTCGAGCCGCGTTTTGAAGCGACGCGCGAGCGCGTCGATTTCTTCCTGACGGCGCTGCCCCTCGGCGTTCAAACGGTCGCTCGCCTCCTGCGCCACTTTCGCGTCGCGAAGGATGCGCTCCATGTTGACGACGCCGATCTTCAGAACCGGCACGACTTCGCTCGAACGGGTCGCGGCCGCCGGGGCGCTTCCGGCCGCAAGTGCGGGCGCGGCGCCGAGGAGCGCGGCGGACGTCAAAGCGGTCAGGGAAAGAAGCGTTGCGGAAAGAATCTTCGGCATGTTGGTGCCCTCCGGACAAAGGGAAGACGTAGGGAAGATGCGGGAGAAGTGCGCGGGCGGAAATCAAAGCGACATCGAAGCACCCCGCCGCCTTCTCCGTTGGGAAATCGGCCGGACTCGCGTCCGACCGATTTCGGGGTTCGTATCGGGTTCCTGGAGTTAGAAGCCCGTACCGATCTGGAACTGGAAGCGCTGCACGTCGTCGCCTTCCTTCTCGTTGAGCGGCGCGGCGATCGAGAACTTCAAGGGCCCGAGGGGCGAAATCCAGGCCACGCCGATACCCGTCGAGTAGCGCAGATCCGAAAGGCTCACGTTCTGACGTTCGTAGCGGCCGCCCGACATCGGAACGCCTTCGTAGCCCCAGACGTAGCCCGCATCGAGGAAGCCGAAGATTCGCAGCGTACGGTCGCCGCCCGGAAGGGGCGCGAGCACTTCGATCGAGCCCGTCAGCATGCGGTCGCCGCCGAGGTTGTCCGCATCCGTGTCGCCCTGATACGTGTAGGAGTAGTCCTTCGGACCGAGCGTGCCGGAATTGAACCCGCGCACCGAACCGATACCGCCCGCGTAGAAGTTTTTGAAGAACGGGAACTGCGAGGTGCTGCCGTAGAAGGCGAGCGTCCACGTGCGCGAAAGCGGTATGAACTGCTGGTACTGGTAGGTGAGCTTGTAGTACTGGATGTCGAGACCCGGAAGCCCGAATTCGCCGTTCAAGCGCTGGTAGACGCCGCGCGTCGGAGCGAGCGAATTGTCGCGGCTGTCGCGCGACCAACCGAGCGTGAGCGCCAGGCTCATCGGGTCGTCGCCGAACTGGTCCTTGTAGTTCTTGTAGCGCTGCGGGGAGTTTTCGTTCGTGTCGACGCTCGTCATTTCCCAGCGGCCGCCGAGGAAGACGCGGTCGAGTTCGGTGAACGGAATCCCCCACGAGACGCCGAGCGCGCGGGTTTCGTACGTAACGTCCGCGACGTCGAGCTCGTCCAAGTCCACCTTGCGGTCGGAGATGTCCCACGAGCGGCTGATGCCTTCGGGGGTGATGTACGGTTCGACCACCGAAAGCGCGTACGTGCGCTGCGACTTCGAGGTATTGACGTCGACCGACACGGAGTTCCCCGTGCCGAACACGTTGTTCTGCGCGAAGCCCGCCGAGAGGATGATGCCGTCCGAGGTGGAGTAGCCCGCACCGAGCGAAATGGAGCCCGTGGGACGCTCTTTGACGTTCACTTCGAGGTCGACCTGGTCGCGCGTGCCCGGCACCGGCTTCGGTTCGGCCGTCACGGTTTCGAAGTACCCGAGTCGGTCGATACGGTCGCGGGAGAGCTTCACCTTGTCGCTGTCGAACCAGGCGGATTCGTACTGACGGACTTCGCGGCGGATCACTTCGTCGCGGGTGCGGTTGTTGCCCGTGATGTTGACGCGCCGCACGTAAGCACGGCGACCCGGGTCGATCGTGTAGACGATGTCGACCGTACGGTTTTCGCGGTCGGCGACGGGGTTCGCGGGCGCCGCCGCAAAGGCGTAGCCGAGGGTGGAGAGCTTGTCCGTGATCGCCTGCGAGAGGTTCTTCACGTTTTCGGCGTTGTAGATTTCGCCTTCCTTGATGGTGACGAGGCTCTCCAAGTCCTTGTCGAGCCCGAGCATGTCGCCCGTGAGCTTCACGCTCTTCACCGTGTACTTTTCGCCTTCCGTCATGTTGATCGTGACGAAGACGTCGGACTTGTTCGGCGCGATCGAGACCTGCACGGAGTCGATCTTGAAGTCGAGGTAGCCCTGGTTCATGTAGTACGAGCGGATCGTTTCCAAGTCGGCCGCCAACTTTTCGCGCGAGTAAAGGTCGCGCTTCGTGTACCAGGACATCCAGTTCGGGGTGCCGAGCTGCATCAGGTCGGCGAGCTCGTCGGAGTCGAAAATCGTGTTGCCGACGAAGCGGATGTCGGCGATCGACGAGGCGCGGCCTTCGTCGACGTTGATCGTGATGCGAACGCGGTTGCGTTCGAGCGGCGTCACGGTGGTCTTCACGGAGACGCCATAGTAGCCGCGCGCGAGGTACTGACGGCGCAATTCCTGGTCGGCGCGCTCCAAGGTCGCCTGGTCGAAGATACGCCCTTCGGCCATGCCGACGTCGCGCAGACTCTTTTCAACGGCGTCCTTGTCGAACGCCTTGATGCCGTGCGTTTCGATCGTGGCGACGGCCGGGCGCTCCAAGAGCGAGACGACGAGAACGTCCCCGTCTTGGGAAAGCGAAACGTCGCGGAAGAGCCCCGACTGATAAAGGGAGTGAATGGCCCGCGAGCCCTTCTCGGGCGTGAAGTCGTCCCCGACGCGGAACGGCAGATGCGAGAAGACCGTGCCGGGTTCCGTACGGACGATACCTTCGACGCGAATGTCCGAAATCGTGAACGCCGCGGCTTCGCCCGCAAGAGCGAAGGCCGCGAGAACACCCGAAGCGATTCTGGTGAACTTGAAGAGCTGCAAGACTGTTCTCTCTTTAAATCGTGTCCGGGGAGGATTGCGCGATGTTGCGCGCTCTGCCTCGCCCCCTCGAAAAGGGAGGTCGCGGACACGCTGAAAAATTCGTATCGTGGCGCCCTCCGCCCTCGGCGGAGAACGCGAATCAAGGTCGGGAACAAGGTTACCAAAAAGCGCACCGCCCGTGCGACCCCGAAGGAGCGAAATATGGCGTTTTCCATACGCCGTCTTCGCACGATCGGGGCTCGGAACGGAACGCCTTTTCAGTCGATCCTCGCGGCCCCGC
>OGLJ01002287.1_pt1 | contig 12575 bp, 10 predicted proteins | sample 1572801 | NCBI WGS metagenome assembly OGLJ01 (sample SAMEA2581877, study PRJEB24529) | metagenome | biome: Human gut stool | place: China | collected 2011
AAAGTGAATTGCAAAGACTTCCAGCCATATTCCACATAAATTTCTTCTTTGCTGTTGATTATCGTTAACCGGATTAGCGGAGAGAGCAGAGGTGGATTTTTTGCATTGGCGTATTCTACAGCGCAGCTTTTGTTTTCTGTCGGTGGATTTGAAATCAGACCAGTTCAGTCGACGGATATAAAAAATAAATTTACATTTAATCAATATTTTACCAGCAGAATGTTAAATTGTATTATTATGCTGATCTGCATGATAGGCTATATTGTTGTGAATGGTTATACTGGAGTAGAAGCACTTACCGTGTTTTGGATTCTGGGGTATCGAATGGTAGAGGCTGTGGCAGATGTATATAGTGGACTATTCCAACAGAGAGAACGCATTGATATTTCCGGAAAAGAGATGTTAATGCGGAGCGGAATTTCAACGATTACATTCACAATTATATTATGGTTAACAGACAATCTGTTATATGCGGCTATGACACTTACATTAACGTCACTGGTTATTATGCTGTTTTATGATTTACATATGAAAAAATACTTTGAACCAACGCCGGTGCATCTTGAATGGAGAGGGATTTTAGGTATTTATAATGCATGCTGGCCATTGTTTGTGTCATCTTTTATTATGAATTATCTGAACAATGCACCCAAATATGCGATTAACACATATTACGATGAGACGGTTCAGAACAGCTATAATATTTTATTTATGCCTGCATTTGTGATCAATTTATTAAGCCTTTTTGTATTCCGGCCACTTCTTACAGATCTTGCCAAAGATTGGGAAGGGGAAAATATAAAAGAGTTTACGGACATTGTGAAAAAAATGATGATTTTAATTGGTGCACTTACGATTGCAGCATGTGTGGGTGCTTATCTTTTGGGAATACCAATATTATCTCTTGTGTATGGAGTTGATCTGAGGGCATATCGAATGGAATTGGTGATCATTATGATATGCGGAGGACTGAATGCCTATGTATATTGTCTCTATTATGTGGTAACAGTTACGGGAAAACAGATTTTTTTATTGCTGGGATATGGAGCCGGACTTATATTTGCAGTATTTCTGGGATCGAGTTTCGTAAAGAGTCTTGGAATGTTGGGAGCGGCACTGAGTTGTACCCTTTCGTTTGGAGTAGTATTTATAGTATTTTTAATAATAACATCCTGTGTCGTAAAGGACAGGAAGAAGAAAACTGAAGTGTGATAAAAGATGGAAAATTTTATAAAAAGAAAGAGGGAATGAAGAGAATGAGTAAAAAGATTTTGGTAACAGGATGTAATGGACAGCTTGGTCGTGCGATCAATAAGGAATATGCAGGAAGTGATGTGACATTTATTAATACAGATGTAGCGGAAGGGGAAGGTGTGACAGCACTTGACATTACAAAAATTGAGCAGGTATTATCACTTGTACGTGCAGAACAGCCGGAAGTGATCATTAACTGTGCGGCCCATACAAATGTTGATGCATGTGAGAAGCAGTGGGATGCAGCCTATCGTATCAATGCTTTGGGTCCAAGAAACTTAAGCATTGCAGCAGAGGCAGTTGGCGCAAAGATGATTCATGTTTCAACTGATTATGTTTTTGAGGGAAATGGTACAAAACCATATACTGAATTTGATGCACCGAATCCGGTGAGTGCTTATGGTAAAACAAAGCTCGAGGGGGAGAAGTTTGTTCAACAGTTTTCAAACCATTTCTTTATTTTTCGTACAGCCTGGTTATATGGAGATGGAAAAAACTTTGTAAAAACTATGCTGAACCTTTCGGAGACTCATGATGAAGTGAGTGTTGTCTGCGATCAGCTTGGATCGCCAACAAGTGCAGTAGAGCTTGCAAAGGCAATCCATCATTTTGAGGGAACGGAAAATTATGGTCTGTATCATGCTACCTGCGAGGGAGATACAAACTGGGCAGACTTTACAGAGGAAATTTTCAAAAGAGCAGGAAAAAGCACAAAGGTAAATCATGTAACAAGTAAACAGTATAAACAGATGAATCCGGCAGCGGCTGACCGTCCGGCATATTCCATTCTGGATAATTATATGATGAGATTAGCGGATGGTTATCAGATGGCTGACTGGAAAGACGCATTGGATGTTTATATGGCAGAGCTGAAATAGTTAATAAAATCCTAAGATGTGTAAAACTTGTCTTAGTATATAAAATATGGTAAAATGACAAATAATTGTGATGATAGGAGGATCTCGGAATGAGAACTTATTTGGTAACTGGAGGAGCTGGATTTATTGGATCGAACTACATTCATTATATGTTTCGCAAATATGATAATGAAATCAGAATTATCAATGTAGATGCATTGACATATGCAGGTAATCTGGAGAATTTAAAAGATATTGAAAATAGAGATAATTACACTTTCATTAAAGCAGACATCACGGACAAGGATGCTATCATGAAGATCTTTGAAGAAAATGATATTGACCGTGTTGTGCATTTCGCGGCAGAAAGTCATGTTGACAGAAGTATTAAAAATCCGGAAGTTTTTGTCAAGACAAATGTTCTTGGAACAGCAGTTATGCTTAATTGTGCAAAAAAAGCATGGGAGCTGCCAGATGGCAGTTTTAAAACTGGTAAAAAGTTCCTTCATGTATCGACAGATGAAGTATATGGTTCACTTCCTGATGATGGAAAAAGCTATTTTTATGAGACAACTCCATATCAGCCACACAGTCCATATTCCGCTAGTAAAGCGTCTTCTGATATGTTAGTGAAGGCTTATATTGATACGTATCATTTTCCGGCTAATGTGACGAATACATCTAATAATTATGGACCATATCAGTTCCCGGAGAAGTTGATTCCATTAATTATTAACAATGCTTTGCACGGAAAGAAATTACCGGTGTACGGAGATGGATTGAATATCCGTGACTGGTTATATGTAGATGATCATGCAAAGGGAATTGACATGGTCCAGGAACATGGAAAGCTTGGTGAGTCTTACAATATTGGCGGACATAATGAAAAGCGTAATATTGAGATTATCAATATTATCATTGAGACTCTACAGGAAATTCTTCCTGATACTGATCCAAGAAAAGCAAATGTAAGCAAAGATTTGATCACATATGTAGAGGATCGCAAGGGACACGATCGCAGATATGCAATCGCACCTGACAAGATAAAAGCTGAGATAGGCTGGGAACCGGAGACGATGTTCAAGGATGGAATTAAGAAGACCATCGCCTGGTATTTAGAACATGAAGACTGGATGAACAACGTTACCAGTGGTGATTATCAGAAATATTATGAAGATATGTATCAGGGAAAATAATAATAGCACAAATAGCAGTACCGTCCGTAGGTCGGATGATACTGCTTGTTTGCGTTTTACCAAAAAGTGATAAAATGAATTTTTTAGGAGGATGAAAAATGAAAGGAATTATTTTAGCCGGAGGATCCGGAACACGTTTATACCCATTGACAAAAGCAATTTCAAAGCAGATCATGCCGGTTTATGATAAACCAATGATTTACTATCCTTTATCAACTTTAATGCTTGCTGGAATCAGAGAAGTACTGATTATTTCTACACCAAGGGATCTGCCGGTGTTTGAGGAGTTATTAGGGGATGGATCACAGCTAGGAATGAGATTTGAGTATGCGGTACAGGAACAGCCGAGAGGACTTGCAGATGCATTTATTATCGGTGAAAAATTTATCGGAAAAGATGCAGTTGCATTGGTATTAGGAGACAATATTTTTTACGGACAGAGTTTCTCAAAAGTTCTTCGGAGCGCAGCTGAGCGTACAGAAAATGAAGCCGGCGCAACCATTTTTGGCTATTATGTAAGAGACCCGAGAGAATATGGGGTTGTAGAATTTGATGAGAATGGAAAAGCATTGTCCATCGAGGAAAAACCGGAAAATCCGAAGTCAAACTATGCAGTACCGGGACTCTATTTCTATGACAATGATGTAGTTGAGATTGCAAAGAATGTAAAACCATCCGCAAGGGGTGAGATAGAGATCACAAGCGTAAATAATGAATATCTCAACCGTGGAACTTTAAATGTTGAAACATTGGGAAGAGGATTTGCCTGGTTAGACACCGGAAATCATGATATGCTTCTTGCAGCGGCAGATTTCGTGTCAGCATTCCAGAAACGTCAGGGATTATATATCTCCTGTATCGAGGAAATTGCTTACAAGCGTGGATTCATTGACAAAGAGCAGCTTGTGAAACTTGCACAACCTTTGTTGAAAACAGACTATGGAAAATATCTGATGGAAATCGCAGAGGGATTATAAATTCTTTATTTTCATCTATGAATAAAAATGAAAAAATTCGAAAAGGAAGTATGGAAAATGGGAAAAATAAAAGTAACAGACAATTGCAATGGAATTGCAGGATTAAAAGTGATCGAGCCGACCGTATTTGGGGATGCCCGTGGATATTTCATGGAGACTTATAATTACAATGATTTCAAAGAGGCAGGAATTGACTGTGAATTTGTACAGGATAATCAGTCTGCATCCAAAAAAGGCGTATTAAGAGGATTACATTTTCAGATTAATTATCCACAGGACAAGCTGGTGCGTGTGGTAAACGGAGAGGTGTTTGACGTTGCAGTCGATCTGCGCGAGGGTTCAGAGACATTTGGCAAATGGTTTGGTGTAACTTTATCTGCAGAGAATAAGAAACAGTTCTTTATTCCAAAGGGATTTGCCCATGGATTTATCGTATTGTCCGATTATGCAGAATTCTGTTATAAGGTGACAGATTTTTATCATCCAAATGATGAGGGCGGACTGTTGTGGAAAGACCCGGAGATCGGTGTGGAATGGCCGATGCCGGAAGGAATGACTGAGGCGGATCTTACATTATCTGATAAGGATAAAGTATGGAGTGGAATCTCAGAATACGTCAAAAACCGTAAATAAGTTATAGCTTAAGAGAATGAAAGTTAGAGGAAAAGCATGCCAACGGAAATAAAACAATATGCTGAAAGAAATAATAAGTAACCGAAAATTAATATGGGACTTGTCAAAGAATGATTTTAAAACCAGATTTGCAGGATCCTATCTGGGAATCATCTGGGCTTTTGTCCAGCCGATTGTAACAGTATTAGTATATTGGTTTGTATTTGAAAAAGGAATGCATGCAAGCGGTATTAATCTCAGATCAGGAATTACAGCACCTTTTGTTTTGTGGCTGATAGCAGGACTTGTACCGTGGTTTTTCTTTCAGGAGGTGCTCAGTGGGGGAACAAATGCGCTGATGGAGTATAGCTATCTGGTAAAAAAGGTAGTATTCCAGATTGATATCTTACCAATTATTAAATTGATATCAGCTTTGTTTGTGCATTTGTTTTTTATTGCATTTACAATTATTTTATATGCGTGTTATGGGTATTATCCGGATTTGTATACATTGCAAATGTTATATTATACCTTTGCGATGATGATCCTTTTATTAGGACTGATATATGCAACATCTGCAATAGTAGTATTTTTCAAAGATCTTGGACAGATCATTAACATTATTTTGCAGATAGGTGTCTGGATGACACCAATTATGTGGAATATTGATGGGATGGAATTGAATCCGATTCTGATTACAATTTTAAAGTTAAATCCAATGTATTATATTGTGGCAGGATATAGGGATTCTTTGATCAATAAGGCTGGATTTTGGGAACAACCAGGCATGACAATTTATTATTGGATTCTTACAATTGTATTATTCATAATCGGGACAAAAATATTCAAAAAATTAAAGCCACATTTTGCAGATGTGTTATAGAAAGGTAACTGCATGGATAACATCGCAATTTCAGTAGAACATGTAAAAAAAATATATAAATTATATGACAGAAACCGGGATCGCTTGAAAGATGCATTAGGATTTTCAAAAAAACCACTTGGAAAAGAGCATTACGCATTGAATGATGTATCTTTTCAGGTTGGTCAGGGAGAGACAGTTGGCATTATTGGAACAAATGGTTCAGGAAAATCTACAATTTTAAAGATCATCACTGGAGTTTTGAATCCAACCGATGGGGAAGTCAAAGTAAATGGGCGTATTTCTGCGTTGTTAGAACTTGGCGCCGGATTTAATATGGAATATACCGGAATTGAAAATATTTATCTGAATGGAACCATGATTGGTTTTACCAAAGAAGAGATAGATGAAAAGCTGCAGGATATTTTAGATTTTGCGGATATTGGTGATTTTGTAAATCAGCCGGTCAAAACATATTCCAGCGGTATGTTTGTACGTCTTGCATTTGCAGTTGCAATCAATATTGAGCCGGAAATCCTTATTGTCGATGAAGCACTTTCGGTTGGGGATGTATTTTTTCAGACGAAATGTTATCACAAATTTGAAGAATTTAAGAAAATGGGAAAGACCATTCTTTTTGTTAGCCATGATCTGGGGAGCATTGGAAAATACTGTGACAGAGTTGTCCTTTTGAATAAAGGGGTAAAGCTTGCAGAGGGTAAACCAAAGGACATGATCGATCTTTACAAAAGGGTAATGGCAGAATCAAAGATGGAAGACAGCCCGAAAAAAGAAGACGGTCATGCAGCAATAGAAGGAGTTGCATGGAAAGAATCCATGATTTTAAATCCGGATATGCAGGAGTATGGCGATAAAAAGGCAGAGATTATTGACTTTGGAATTTTCGATGCAACAGGAAAGATTACGAATACTGTTTCTAAATTCGAAGAGTGTGTTTTGAAATTAAAGGTACAGTTTCATGAGGATGTGCTAAATCCAATTTTTGCATTTACAATCCGGGATTTAAAGGGAACAGATCTTACCGGAACCAATTCACTTATTGAAGGGTTAGAGCCTGGACTGATAGAGGCAGGGACGACACTTACAGTATCATTCAGACAAAAATTGCCATTTCAAAAAGGACAGTATCTGCTACAGTTAGGATGTACAGGATATAATGGTGACGAATTAGAAGTTCATCACAGATTATATGATATTTGTTGTATACAGGTTTTATCTAAAAAAGTTACTGTTGGGTATTTTGATTTGAACTCGATAGTAAGTTGTAATGAAGAGTAGGCTATGGGAAGGCGAACAGCGAGTAAAATCAGCGATGACAGGAATCGCTGTATATAAAAAGGAGCATTATGGGAAGAACACAGAAGCTTGCAGCAATTATAAAAGAGGGAGTAAGAAATCCTCAGAAAATAAAAAAAGGATTAAAAGTTTTAAAAAATCAGGGACCGGAGATTTTTAAACAACGTTTATCTGCCAGTGTAAATTATGAACCTGGATATGGCAGAGTGAAGAAAGAAAAATTAAAAAATTATAGTGGAGAGATTCTTTTTTCCATTGTAATGCCTGTATATAATGTAGAAATTAAGTGGCTTGATAAGGCGATTGAATCTATAGAAAAGCAGAATTACAAAAACTGGGAGATTTGCATTGCAGATGACTGTTCTACAAAGCAGGAGGTAAGAGAGCACTTATCTGCAATGAAAAATAGCCGGATTAAAATTAAATTATTAGAAAAAAATCAGGGGATTTCAGGAGCAACCAATGCGGCAGCAGCGCTTGCATCCGGAGAGTATATCCTTCTTATGGATAATGATGATGAGCTTGCACCGTCTGCATTACATGAATTTTATCAGAAGATAAAAAAAGAAGGTTCTGAGATCATATACAGCGATATGGATATTATTGATGCGAAAGGAAAAACGAGAGATCCATTATGTAAACCTGACTGGTCTCCGGATCTTTTCCTGAGCCAGATGTATTTAGGACATTCGATTGGATTCAAGAAGTCCTTATTTGAAAAAGTGGGTGGATTTCGCGGTGAGTTCAACGGAAGCCAGGATTATGATCTGTTACTTCGAATGACAGAGATGACGGACAAGATTGGACATGTCCCTGAGATACTTTATCATTGGAGAGATCTTCCGAGCTCCACAGCAGCCAACCCGGAGTCAAAGCCATATGCACAGACAGCAGGACTTAATGCGATTCAGGAACATTTAGACCGTGTTTATGGCAAAGGAGCAGCGACTGCAAATGAGACAGAGAATTTGTTTGTCTATGATGTGAGATATCACATGAATGAGGAACCGAAGGTTTCCATTATTATTCCGATTAAAGATCATGCAGATTTGTTAAAGGCTGCAATTGACAGTATTTTTGCGAAGACAACTTATAAAAATTTTGAGATTATTATTTTAAATAACAATTCTGAGAGGGAAGAGACTTTTAGTTATCTGAAGAAGGTGGAAGAAGAACATGACAATGTCATCGTGAAAGATGCGGCGTTTGAGTTTAACTGGTCAAGGCTTAATAATTATGGAATGAAGTTCGCAACCGGAGATGTCTATGTATGTTTGAATAATGATGTAGAAGTTATTGAACCGGAATGGCTTACAAGACTGGTAGAGAAAGCCATACGAAAAGATGTTGGTGTTGTCGGTGGATTGCTTTTATATGAAGATAATACGATCCAGCATGCAGGAGTAGTTATTGGAATGGGTGGCTGGGCTGATCATGTATTCAAGGGAATGAAACCGCAGCACTATGGATCGCCATTTGTGTCACCGATGGTAACAAGAAATGTTTCGGCGGTAACGGGAGCCTGTCTTGCAGTTTCGAAGGCGACAATTGAGAAAATCGGTGGATTTGATGAGAAATTCATTGTATGTGGAAGCGATATTGAACTTGCACTTCGTGCAAACCAGCATGGACTCGTGAATATCTACGATCCAAATGTTCGTCTGTATCATTATGAATCTAAGAGCAGGGATGCAAGTAAAATCCCACAGATTGACTTTGATCTGTCGGATCAGATGTATAAGACCTACCGGAAAAACGGAGATCCATATTATAATAGAAATCTTGATTATTATTGTTGTCAGCCCAAAATTTGTGCCACGGTGCAGCAGACTGTCAAAGAGCAGGAGGAAAAAATGCTTCTGAAGAGAAAAAGAGAAACCGGACTTCCACAATTGGATACGAATGTATATGAAATTACACCATACACTTTCCGTAAGATAGAATATCCGAACCGCAGAATGAACCTTCTGGTTCCGTCTATCAATGCAGAGCATGTCTTTGGTGGAATCTCAACTGCACTGAAGTTTTTCGATACTTTAGTGAAAGCATTAGGCTATGATGCACGTATTATTTTAGTACATGCAGAGCCAGACAAAGCAGCAATTAAAAAATATTCCGATGAGTATACATTTGTAAAAGCAGAAGATGATTCTCTCGCTGCAAAACAGATTATTCCATATAGCAACCGTTTTAACCGCAGTATTCCTGTGTCAGAGAATGACTATTTCTTATTTACTGGCTGGTGGACAGCATATTGTTGTCAGGATGCTTATGTTGGATTTGAAAATACATTTGGAATCAAACCAAATATTTTTCTCTATTTTATTCAGGATTATGAGCCTGGATTTTATTCCTGGTCTACGAAGTACCTGCTTGCAGATTCTACCTATAAGAGTGATTATCCAACAATTGCAATTTTTAACAGTATGTTGTTGAAAGAATTCTTTGATGAAAACCATTACCATTTTACGCATAGCTTTGCATTCGATCCTGTCTTAAATGATGGATTAAGAAAAGCGTTAGAGCAAATGCCTGCACAGGTTGATAAGAAAAAACAGATTCTTGTTTATGGACGCCCGGGTACGGAGCGTAATGCATTTAACCTTGTAGTAGCGGCTCTGAAAAAGTGGGTGATGATGCAGCCGGATATTGAGGAATGGGAGATTCTTTCTGCAGGGGAGATGCATCGTTCAATTCAATTAGGAAATGGCAAAGAGCTTGTCTCCGTTGGAAAACTTACAATTGAAGAATATGCGCAGACTTTGCAGGAAACTTACGCGGGAATTTCACTGATGTGTTCACCACATCCAAGTTATCCGCCACTTGAGATGTCAGTATTTGATGTAAAGACGATCACGAATACTTATGCGAATAAAGATCTTAAGGACTTCAATGGTAACATGGTATCATTGAATAATATCAGTCCAATGAACATTGCAACACATCTGACCGAAATCTGTAAAGCTTACAGACCACAGGTAGAACATGTGACAGCAAATCCATTATATGTAAAAAATGAGCATGTATTTGATTTTATAAAGGATATCAAGGAGATTCTTGGGTAAAAAATAATAGTTGTAGATAACTATAGAAAAGAGGTCCTATGACAGAGCAGATTGGAAAAGTAACGTTAGATTATACATTTTATAATGGACAGGATCAATATAGTGACGGGGACATCGAGAATGATCTGTTACAGCTTATTATGGAAGAATCAGACGTAGAGAAGATACTTGCAGAAGATGACCGGTGGCCAGTGTTATATCATTTTTCACCTGTCAGACAAAATATATTGGAGTGGTATCCTTTTAAAAAAGATGCATCTGTACTTGAAATTGGGGCAGGATGTGGAGCTGTCAGTGGAGTACTTTGCAGAAATGCAAAGCATGTGACAAGTGTAGATCTTTCTAAACGCAGATCATTGATTAATGCAAATCGTAATAAAGAATACGATAATCTTACAATTATGGTTGGAAATTTCAATGATGTTGTTTTGAAAGAAAAGTATGATTATATTACATTGATCGGAGTATTGGAATATGCCGGTTATTACACGGATGATGAACATCCATTTGAAGCCTTTTTAAAAAAAATCAGTGGATATTTGAAAGAAGATGGAAAACTGCTTATTGCGATTGAAAACAAATTTGGACTAAAATATTGGGCAGGTTCCAGAGAAGACCATACTGGAAAATTTTTTGACGGTTTGGAAGGTTATATTGATACAGATAGTAAAGTGAGAACTTTTAGTAAAGAGGCGTTAAAGAAAATAATTACAGATGCTGGATATGGGAGAGCAGAATTTTATTATCCGTTTCCGGATTATAAATTCCCTGTACAGATTTTTTCTGATGAGTACCTTCCACGAGAAGATGATCTTAATATAGGTTTAGATACTTTCGATAATACAAGAATGATGCTTTTTAACGAAAACAGAGTCTATGCAAATCTTTTAAAAGAAAAAAAATTTGAATTTTTTGCAAATTCGTTCTTTATAGAAGTTACAAAATAGTGTGAGGTGATATCTTGAAGAAAATTTACTCAAAAATTACAAAAGAGAGAAGAAAACAGTTTCAGATAGAAACCTACATAATGAAGGATGGGGAACAGAGACTGGTTGTAAAAAGAGCATTGGCAAAAGACGGAGTAGCACATATCAGGAAGATGTCTGATTATTATGAAAAAAATAAGGATGAAGGTATCCTGTGTCCATCGAAACTGATTTCAGAAAACGAGAGTCTTTGCAATACAATGTTGGAGGCTCTTGAGGATAAAGACGAAGTAAGATTTCTTTCTTTGCTTCGAATGTATGATGGAATCATAAGAAGCAATGTTAATATAGAAAGAAGAACATTTATGCCGGATGCACAATTTGTACAGGTATTTGGCGAAGTTTCTTTTCCAGATGAGATGGAATGTGGAAAAGAAATGAATATCGATATGAGCTTTGATAATATCATAAAAGATCAGACTGACAGCAAATATAAAATTATTGATTATGAATGGGTATTTTCATTTCCAATTCCAGTGAAATTTGTAATATACCGTGCGGTGTCTGCTTTTTATACCAGAAATGGCAGTGCTTTGAAAGATATCATGACAATCAATGAAATTTATGATTGCTTTGATATTACGGAAGAAGAAATTGTTATATTTGAAAATATGAATGAAGCATTTAATCAATATGTATATGGTGGGAAAAATGGCTATAACACAAGCCTTATTGCTTACAAAAAAGAAGTATACGATGTGAAAAAACTGCTTCCGGAGGAAAACTTATTCTTACAGGTGTTCTTAAATGATGGAACAAACTATCTTGAAGACAAGGCAATTACAAAGCCTATTATGGGACAGAATGTAAAATTGAATATTCCGATTGAATTCACACAGTATGTATCAGAAATACGATTGGATCCATTAAATGTTTCATGTGTTTTGCAAAATCTCAAGGTGCAAATTGTGACAAAAGATAACAATGAATATGAAATTGAACATTATCGGCACAATGCCATCATAACAAAAGATCATGATTTTATATTTGCATCGGAAGATCCACAGATCATATTTGAAAATCAATGGGAAAATAATGTAAGAGAGGTAAAAATTGCATTTAGAATCAGGGAAGCAGGGTTGCAGGATAATCCGATACTCAGTGCACTTAGTGAGTTAAAATGTCATATGAACAAAGTAGAAAACGAACTGGAGTATATTAAGGGAACGAAAGTATATAAAACTTTATTAGAACGCAAAGTCGATAAAGTGTTAGGAGAAAATGAATGAAAAATGCAGCAGGAATATTGCTGGTAATTTATTTGTTTTTTTTAGTACCATTGTTAGCAGGTGCATTGATAGATGCAGCAGCAGGTGTAAAAAAGAGAAATATATCAAGCACATATGCAAATGGATTTGTTACTATGCTTGGAATATTTTGGGGTGTTGCGGTACTTTTTTTATATCGTGGCTGTACATTAGAAAAACTTAGTATGGTTTGGCTGCTTGC
>OGLJ01002288.1_pt1 | contig 12568 bp, 9 predicted proteins | sample 1572801 | NCBI WGS metagenome assembly OGLJ01 (sample SAMEA2581877, study PRJEB24529) | metagenome | biome: Human gut stool | place: China | collected 2011
ATTCTAAGCTGGACAATTGCAATCAATGCGACTGCCAGGAAGAATATAACTGCCTTTGCCTGACCGACACCTTCCCAGCCGGCTCTGCCGTAGAAAGTATTATAAATATTCAAAGCAAGCATTTCTGATTTATTAGATGGCTCACCGGCTGTCAGTGCCAGGTTCTGGTCATATAATTTAAAGGAATTGGTTAATGTCAGGAAGGAACATATCGTAATGGACGGCATGACCATAGGTAATGTCACGTGTCTCAGTAATTGTCTGTTATTAGCGCCGTCAATTTTAGCGGCTTCAATCAATTCTCCGGGAATATTCTGGATACCTGCAATGTAAATGATCATCATATATCCAATCTGCTGCCAGTTCATCAGGATAACCAGTCCCCAGAATCCATAAGCGGAATTATAAGTAAGTGTTCTCTCAAAATGTAATAAAATACCGTTCAATATCAACTGCCAGATATATCCAAGGATGATTCCTCCGATCAGATTTGGCATAAAGAATACGGTTCTGAATATGTTAGTACCTTTGATGCCTTTGGTCAGTAACATTGCTACTGCAAAAGCCAGTACGTTAATTGTGATCACTGATACTACAGTAAAAAGTGAAGTATACCAGAGAGCGTGGATAAATGTAGCATCGCCCCATATTCTGATATAATTCTTGAATCCTACAAAGGTAGCATCCGTAACAGTCGTAAATTCACAGAAAGATAAATAAACTCCTAGTACGAATGGAATGATAAATCCTATCGTGAATGCCGCAAATGTCGGTAATGCGAAGATAGGAAAATATTTTTTAATCGCTTTCTCCATAATAATCCCCATGCCTTTCTGGTATCTGCCATACATTGAAAAGAAGTGGACAGTAAGTATCCGCTGCCCACTTCCTGCCAGCATGAATGCACTACATACATTCATGGTCACTCTGTGTTAATGTCCGCTGCTTAGTTGTTAGCTGCTGCGTACTCAGTTGCCCATCCGTCAACGAATGCAGTTACAACTGCGTCCCAGTCTCCTGTACCCTGAGCATACTCTAACAATGCACTGCCCACACCGTTCTTCCACTCTTCAGAAGGCATTGTTGTAAATGTCCATGCTACAGAAGTCTTACCGTTGGATACATAGTCATTTGCAATGTTGATCAGAGGGTTGGTTGCAGGATAGTTGTCAAATGCCTTGAACGGGCAAACAAATCCCATATCCTGTGAAAGTGCATTGCAGCCTTCATCAGATGTTACTACCCAGTTGAGGAAATCCAGTGTTGCCTGGATATCTTCAGGTGCTGCGTTCTTGTTTACACACCAGTAGTTCTCACTACCTGTACAAAGTCCCTGATTCTCTTCACCTTCTGCTCCGATGTAGATAGGAAGCATTCCAAGAGATTCATCAGACATACCGTTGCTGCTCAGATCTGAGTAAGCCCATGTACCATTCTGATAGAATACTGCTTCACCAAGTGCGAATTCTGCTGTTGCATCTTCACCTGTCTTGCTGGAAAGTACTGTAGGAGCACATGTGGAATCTGTAATGTATAAATCCCAGATAGCCTTGTAGTTATCAAGATATGTACCCTTGATTGCATCTGTAGAGCTGATGCCGTCTGCCTTGTATTCATAGTAGATAGGAAGGTTAGCAAGGTGTGTCTTGAATCTCCAGTCAGAGCTTGAATCCATACCTGCTGAGGTGAAGGCACCCTTTACTCCAAGATCATCCTTATTCTCCTGAATGCTGTCTGCTACTGCCTTTAACTTATCAAAGGAGTTGATCTCGTCTACGCTCTTAACTACTGCGTAATCCTTTGTAAAATAATCATTTAAAATGTCTGCGTTGTAGATGATACCATAAGTCTCTACTACGTATGCGATACCAAGTGTAGCATCGCCATCCTTCAATGCGAAGTCATCACTCTTCAGCTGTCCATATACATCAGAACCTGACAGATCATAGCAGTAATCCTTCCATGTTGCCAGACCTACCGGACCATTTACCTGGAAAAGTGTAGGTGCGTCTGTCTTGGCAATCTCTGACTTTAATGTAGATTCATAAGTACCGGAAGCTGCTGTCTCTACATCTACCTGTACTCCTGTCTCCTCTGTATATTTCGCTGCAAGGTTCTTCCAGTCATCTGCCTGCTCAGGCTTGAAGTTCAAATAATATACCTTACCTGTTCCTGTTGACTCTGCAGCAGCTGCCTCTGTGGATGCTGCTTCCGTAGATGCTGCTTCTGTTGCAGCTGCAGTTGTTTCCTTCTGATCTGCTGTTGTCTGTGTTGTACTTGTCTCTGCGCTGCTTCCACATCCTGCAAGCATTGATACAACCATTGTGGTTCCGAGTAATGCACTTAATAATTTCTTTCTCATAAAAATACCTCTTTCCTTCTTAGTGTTGAACCCCTTGTGAAAACGTTGTCGGTATCGGTATCGGTAACGTTTCCGATTTGCAAGATTATAATATCATTATGCCGAATAAATTACAAGTGCAAAATGCATTTTTGTTAAAAGTATAAAGTTACGTGTGCTGATATTGTACACTATGCACAATAAATATACTCTTTGGTTTCTGCGTATTCCACACAAAAAGGGCATCCTGTCGGATGCCCCTTGAAAATCTACTTCGGAATCACGTGTATGATTCCAATATGTCCTTGAAATGCCGGTCCAAAAATATGCTCCGGAAGATGCTGTGTCATCATGCCATCCCATGAAGCATGCAGATGACCTGCTAATACCTGTTCCACTACCGTATCTTCACTGTATAATAAATTCAGATATTTCTGTGTGACATCATTAGGTTTATAATGTTCACTATCCGCACTCCAGTAATAGATCTGATTACGTACCTGCATGGACAACTGTGCAAGAGAGTCATCCACCCGGGACTCATAAGGAACATGGGTTGCCATAATGACCGGCTTGTCCCTGCTGTATACATCTGCCACCATATTATAATAATACTCCGGCATGTCTTTTGTGGAATTATCTATTCCCAGAACGATGAAATCTCCCATATCCCAGAATTTGTGCGACATCTCATCCCCATCTATGGTCTTGTGCAGGGCACGACTGTCTTCTTCTGTGAAAAAGACTCCGCCATAGTACACTCCATAGTCATGGTCTGCTCTTACATACATATACGGAATATGCAGCTGATCCAATCCTTCCTTGATTGTCTTTACATTGGAGTTACTGCAGTAATCCATCATGTCACCACCAAAGATGGCGCCGTCATAATCACCGCAGTTAATGAACCTGACAATCTCCGGCCACAGCTCTTCAGCGTGTACGCCATCCTCTGTAATCGCCAGTTCCTCATATCTTTTATCAATGGCATCCAGATATTCCGGACGCGCATCTCCATTCCTGTCACCTGCTTCATGGTCGGTGACAAGGTGAAGATCACTTACCCACACGAAGGTATATTCCCTGTCAAGTCCTTCTATGGCAACATTAACCTCCTCCGTGGTAAAATCATACTCCGGCTGTGGATATGTGATTGTTTCCGTCTCTTCTTCGGTCTCTTCCTGCGTCGTTTCTTCCTGACTCTGTGATGATTCAGGCTCCTTCGATATTTCTTCAAAGGTAATTTCTTCTTTTGTATCCTGTGACTTTGATCTGCGTGCGATCATAATGATACCGGTCAGAATGACTGCAAGCAGGACACAGGCCAGCACCACTATGATCTTCTTTATATTACTTTTCTTCATATTACTGTGTTACAAATGTGACATTTGCCATGCGGTCACGAATCCACTGACGGTTCTCAGGAGTTACACCATTGGTAGAGCCATCCTCCATATCACCTGAATACTCACCGAAATCATTGAAATACCAGAAATGATCCAGTGGAATATCCTGTCCGATAACGATGCCCTGTGTCTGTGAAAGCTGATTTACGATATCATCATAAGCCTGTGAAACTTCTGAGCAGTCTTCACCCGCATCATTCATATAGCTGATATAGTAATTGATCATCATAGGATTATAATCCATTGTTTCAATCATGTCACCGATCTTGATTGCTGCACCCTTGGTCGTAATCGTACCACTCGCAAGCTCTGACTCAATCTGCTTCTGTATCCACCAGGAAAGTGCATATGCATAACGAAGTCTAAGCGGATTATCCAGATCAGAATTATCAAACATATTATCCGGTGTTTCTGACATAAGATTCCAGCACTCTGTTCTTGACCACATTTGTCCTTTTGTGAATTCATCAAAGGCAGCTACGATCCTATCTGTATAGGACTTGATAAATTCATCTTTTGCTGAAGTCAGGGAAGAATAATCCACTTCATATCCCTTAGCAGCCAGATCATCTCCCAATGCTGCCGCATCATCCATCTCGATCAGAATCTGCTTATAGATAGCACCTGAAAGAGTAGATGCACTTAGCATATCCTTATGTCTTACAATCGCTGTAATATAAGAAATATACGCATCATTGATCCTGTCCACTGCCAGACTGATATCTCCTGCTTCTTCTGCCTTGGATGCATATTCCTGGATTGCAGTATTCAGATTATTCATGCCATCTACGATCTCTGCATCAACGGCAATCTGACCTTTACCTGTCTCTGCCAACGTATCCGTCTCTGCAAAAAGCTCATCAGCATCTACTGTGCCTGTCTCTGCCTCAGTGGTAGCTTCTGTGCTTTCTTCGTCATCCACGGTCTTCTCTACGGCACTGCCGCCAAATGGAAGGCTGATCGTACCATTCCATACAAGGAAGCATACGATACCGGATACGATTACCAGAACTGCAAGAATCACGACAATAGCGATCAGTGCCGGGCTCGCCTTCTCATCAGACTTGGGCTTGGCTGGCTTAGGCTGCTTGTTGGGCGCCGAAGCCGGCTTTGGTTGTGTCGGCGCTGGTTTTACCGGTGCTGCTGCCTTGGGCTGTGGTGCCGGAGTTGGCTGTACTGGCATTGCTGCCTTTGGCTGCGGTGTTGGTGCCGGCTGAACCGGCGTTGCTGCCTTTGGCTGCGGTGTTTGAGTCGGCTGTACTGGCGCTGGTGCTGGCTTGGGCGCTTCTACTGTTGGCTGTACCGGCGCTGGCTGTGCTACCGGTGTACCACACTTAGTACAGAATCTTGCACCCAGTTTAATAGGCGCACCACATTTTACACATACCTTATCCTGCTGCACCTGTGGCTGTACGGGCTGCTGTGGAGCTGCAGGCTTCATTTTAGCCAGCTCTTCTGCAAGATTACATCCGCATTTGGTACAAAACTTGGCATTATCCTTAATTTCACTTTGACACTTTGGACACTTCATCTCATTCTCTCCTCATCTTTTTATTCAAACATTTGCGTACCAAGCCCCATTTCTTTGCACGTCTTTTATGCAGAATAGGCTTGTCTCTGCGCTCATGCCTGTTTCCTTTAATCAATTATCGCTATTCATATTCTTCGGCTGTCTCAATATAATGCTCGTAGCTGTTCTACGTTACCTGATAGACAATCAGGCTTCCCAATACCAGAGTTTCAAGCAGTACCAGTACAGCAATCACGATTATAATTATTTTTTTCGTTTTATTAAACATCTCATCCTCCTGTTTAAAACAGCGGATAGTTCATTTCTATCAGTGTATTATTTTTGCTCTCCTGCGTCAGATAGATCCCTGAAAGGCCGCACCAGTCGTCTGCCTGCTCATCATGTTCTGCATTTGCAATATCAATGACCTGACAGGCAGTACTGCTGCTTCCGGTTCTTCCTCCTATCGTATCGGACTGGAGTATCGTAATCCCTTCCTCAAGCTCCGGCCTTTCTTTCAGCAGCGAATTATTCTGTAAGGAAGCACTAAACTGTCTTCTCTGCGCTACACTATATGTATGCAGCAGCTGCCCTGCTGCAGCAGAATAATATCCGTTTTCCTGCAAATATTGTTTCACAGCGTAGGACTGTAAGGCTCTTACATCAAACCATGTATTTGCGTTCCATGTATTATAACACGTCATATCCTCGTAGGCAACTGTTGAAGCCTTTACATTTTCAAAAGTAAGATACAGCGGATTGCTCTTTCCCATGGAATGCAGCGCCATAATATATGGACATTTATAATTCGTCAGCCTGCAGTTCTTCATAATGAACTGTGCATCACCATCCAGCTCGGGATTCGAATTATTATGAAGGTAGATGCAGCCTCCCTGTCCATTTGCGATCAGCTCACGGCCATAGGAATAATCCTGATCTATATGAATGGCATAGCCCGGAAAGGTATCCTGCCATTCATATACAGTATTTTCATTGAGACTGACCGACTGGATATATTCTCCACTGAGATTTCTGCCGTATATGGTAAGATTGCTCACCATTCCTGCGCCTATCGTAAGCGGGATATTATGATAATTCTCCGCACTTGCCATGATGATGCATTTCTCACGGTTCGTTCCTATCAGCCTGATCGTCTTATCTGTCACCGTGACCGATTCATTGTAGACTCCGGGAGTAATGATCAGAACAGCACCATCCTCCACCTGATTGACTCCATCCTGTATGGAAGTGAAATCACCGGTGCCATCCTGTCTGACATAATATATTTTATCTTCCTGTGCATTCACCCTCATGTCGCTGATACAGCAGATCATAAAAAGCATTGCACATATGTATCGCATTTTTCTCTTTCGCATATTTATCTGTATCCCATGCTTCTCTGATAGCTGACCAGTAAATCCAGGTTGTGCTTCTCATATTCATTCAGAACGCTGTCGTCGAAGTCAGAAGATGGCTGATACCAGTTAAAGGCCTGGAAATACTCATTTAATGCCTGATCACTGAAAATCTTGCCATGTCTAGCAAAAATTTCATATACTGCTAATTTCACTTCGTATTGTGAAAGATAATCAATATCTGCTCTTGTCAACTCAGTTGAATTACTGTACTCAAGAATATATCCGTTTCCGGATTGATGTCTGATTGTAGCATCCATGACATTTCTGCCAAGCAGCGCATTGTAATAATCCCAGAATTCCAGTACCTGGCTGTTATTGCCTGTATTTGCAAGGTTCGTATTGATATACTGCAGAATAGTCTCCGCATCAGTTCCTGCATTATTAAAAGCCGTTATTTTGGCGATCACAAAGGTGGAATAAGCACTTTCTCTGCTCTTTTCCAGCTCTTCCGGCGTGATAATTCCCTCATCTGCATACTCCTGCAGCTTCGCTGCTGCATCATTCAAACCGCTTTCATCAAGCTTGGCAGCTGCAGCGGAGATTGCATCATTCATAAGATATTCTGCATGAGCATGCTTCATTTCATCACGTTTATCTGTAAGCTTCTGCATATCTATATACGCTGACGCCAGACTGTTGGACTGCAGCTGGTTATACATATCCTCTTCTTCTGCAATCTGTGAAAATACAGCGTCATAATCATTGGAATTCCTGCTGTCTGCAACCTTGCTCTCAAAATCAGAATACTGCGCTTCCAATGCCTGCTGCAGAATCTGTGAGTACTGTTCCTTCATTGCATCCGGCAGATCGGCAGTTTTTGAAAGCGTAACGATCTGATTGATCACTTCATCATATCGTCCTTCTGAAAGCAGCTGATTGTATTCTGAGCCTTCTTCTGTCGTTTCTGTTGTACTCTCTGAAGAAGCCTCTGTCGTAGCTTCTGTCTGGTCATTGTCAGAAGCCGCCTCTTTTCCGGACATCTGTCCAAACAGTATGAAAGCAGCAACAGCCAATCCTATTATAAGAACACATCCGACGATAATAAGTGCTATCGTTCCACCATTGCCTCCCTTCTTCTTTTCAGGTGTGGCAGCCTGTGCCTGACCAAAGGCTCTTGCAAAAGCCTTCATTGCCTGAAAACGTTCCTTTGCAGAAAGCTTCATACCCATCATCAATGCACTTTCTGTGCTGGTCGGTATCTCTACTCCCAGAGCAGATGGCTTCTGAAGCATATCCTGACTCATTCTCCTGTAAGCCTCCTGTGGAGCCGCACCTGTAATACATCTGTATATACTTGCACACAGAGCATAAACATCTGCTGACATACTGACTGGCTGCTGTGTCTGGAACATCTCGGCAGCTGCATATGCATCAGACTTTAGCGATACCTTTCCCTGTACATAGCCAAAGCCTGTCAGCTTCAGACTTCCGGCATTACTGAAAATCAGGTTGTCCGGTGAAATATTACCATGTATAAAGCCCATTTCCTGTAAACGAGCAAAATCAGCGAGAAGAGGCTGTATCAAAACCTGTATTCTTCCTACCGGGAATCTGTTCTTATTCTGTGTCAGATATGCATCCAGACTGATTCCCTCCACATATTCCATAATTGTATACACAGTGCCATTTTCTTCAAGTAATTCATATACCTGTGCCACTGCCTGTCCCGGATTGGCAAGAAGAATCTTTGCACCTGCGATATATTTCTGCTTCTCCTGTTCAAAAACGTCTGCTGCATTGATGATACTTCCATCTGCCGCTCTTTCACAGCAATCCTGCGGCATAAATTCTCTGATAATCACCTTCTGTGCAGTCTGCACTGCAGTACCTGCATAGGTGATTCCTACCGGATTTCCTCCCAATGCGGCAGTGATCTGATATTTTCCCCCAATGATCACACCACTGTTTAACAACCGTATACTCATATCCTTTTCTCCTCATAAATAAGAGGGAAATATAAGTATTTCCCTCCCATACATAGCCTGCCATTTTTTTAAAAAAGATCAATTAAATAATCAAAGTCGCTTAATTCATCTGTAATATCGTCTACCAGATCGTAAAGATCGTCTGCATCAGCATTACCGATATCGAATTCGTCTCCTGAGAACTTCTGCAGCTTAGCACCTCTGGTAAAAGCAAAATCCATATCAGGAATATCATACTGACCATCAATAGACAGATTCAGTGTCCTGCCTTCCTTGTACAGCTTACCGCTGAGTACCTCGCCATCTACCTCAATCTTATACTTGCCGCTTTCGTAGTTATACTCGAAGCTGCCAATATCATATGCATCGGTTCCATATTTCTCTCTAAGCTTGAATTTCTCTTTTGTTCCATCATCAGAGCCTTTCATGGAGATTCTGTAGGAGCCACTCTTAAATGTGATATTCTGTAATCTGTAGTCTCCACCTTCAAAGCACAGCTGGAGATCATCCTCAAAATCCTCATCTTCTACGACGATAGCTGCAAGCTGATTCTTATAGATATAGAAGGTAACAACTATATCTTCCATATTATCCAGTTCATCTTCCAGATAGGATAACTCTGATTCGATTTCGCCATAGCTGTCTAATACATCTACTGCTTCTCCTACGGACTGATAATTATCAAGCATTGCCTGATAACTTCCATCAATGATATTCCATATGTTAGCACCGGTAATTGTTGTCGTGTAGCCTTTGCACATAACATCTTTGTCGTTTACAGTGAATTCTTCCTTGGCAGCAGACTGGAATTTCAGGCTCTTTAATTCCTTCATTACAACATTGGTCACGTCCTTCTGTGCCTTGTCAGTATCCTTGCTGCCGGAAACGAGCTGCTCCAGTGAAGAATTGAGCGTATCAATATATTCGTCACCGATCAGATCTACGATATATCCGGAATTTTCCTTTTTATAATTGTATACAAAAAGCTTCTTGGAAAGATCAGGAACCTGGAATTTCAAAGAGTTGGAATCAACACCTGCCAGACCTTCTATAGACTCTCCGCCATATTCAAGCTTGGCTGTTACCTGCTTCTGCTTGCTTGCATTAATAAAAGAACCACCTATCTTTACGCCTTCTGCTTTCGCACTGAACTCTACTGTGAATTCGTCCTCTACCAGACCAAGCATTGGCTCAAGTGTCTCTACGAAATGAGGCATCTTCTTTAATGTATTGTTTGCTGCCAGAAGAACCTTGCCTGATTTGCCAAGGAAAAGTCCTGACTTAATTCCGCCAAATACCAGAAGAACTACAAGTACAACGACGCCTGCTACTGCTCCCACGACAACCGGAACCTTGCTCTTTGGCTTCTGTGTTACAGGCGCTCCTGTCATAGGGTCAAAACTGCCCGCCTGCTGTGTTGTCTGGCCGATTGGTTCTCCTGTCATAGGATCAAAGCCGCCTGTAGGCTGTTCTTCCTGAGCTGCCTGGCCGATTGGCTCTCCTGTCATAGGATCAAAGCCACCTGCCGGCTGCTCTTCCTTTGCTGCCTGACCGATTGGTTCTCCTGTCATAGGGTCAAACTGCATATTTTCTTCATTCTGCTGTTCCTCGATTGGTTCTCCTGTCATGGGATCAAACTGCATAACTTTCTCTCCTTGTTTTCTCTATTTTTCATAATTAACTGCTGCTGTTTTCTGCTTCATCACAGCAGCGTTACATATGTAGCGTAATGATTAGTTCAGCGGGCTTCCGCATTTACTGCAGAATTTATAATTTGCCGCATTCTGGGCACCGCAATTTGCACAATATCTGATATTTACTGTCGTGGACTGATTACCCAGTATCTGCTTCTCCTGAACTGCAAGCTGTTCAATCGCTGCCTTCTGCTGCTCAATCTCCTCATACTTGCCCCGAATCTGCCCGATCATCCCGGCTACTTCCTCTTCATAGCTCTCACCAGCCACGGATTTGGCATATACAGTCTCTCCAATGTTCTGTTTTAAGATCTGAATTTCTTTTTCCAGAGTCGAAATATAGGTTTTACATTTTGACTCCTCCATAAAGCTGTTGGTCTTTACATTAATTGTGGTAATTCCCTTAGAAAGGGATTCTTTTAATGAAGCCATAATTCCTCCTCATAATTGTACATTTCTTTATTTATCCTCGATTCAGGTGTAAAACTGAATGAGCTTTCTCACATGTTATTAACTGACAATTCTGAAAATAGCACTTGTATATATAATAACATTGTTGTTTTTACCATACAAGTGTTTAAGTTTAGAAAAATTTAAGATTGCGTTTTGATTTTATTTATGATTTCATCAAAAAGCATACAATACGTCTTGCCTGTATAGTGGATTTCATCCTGAAAATCATCATGCTCCAGAAACCAGTCATAGTAATCAAAATAATTCTCCGGGAAGGCTTCTTTGATCTGTTTGTTAAAAGCCTTGATGCTCTCGTTGTCTCTTGGAACATCCGGGTGCTTCTCTTTCCATGCCTTTTCATCCAGTGGCGGAATGGATACCATATACACATGATACCGGCTGAAGGTGTCATTTATCCACTTCTCATAATTATCTATATACCTGGCGGCTATATCCGGCATGGTGACCATGCTCGTTCCATGTATACTGATGATATTCCAGTCCCCTATCTGCGGATGCTCTTCTATAATAGTCTGTATCTGCGCCGTACCATCTCCCTTAAGCCATTCAAAGGTTCCCATGACAGGGTCAAGACCTGTGTGGACAAAGAATAAATTCTCATTATAGACAACGCCCTCCACAGCAGAGCCATATACACCATAGCCAAGCCCATCCGTCACAACGACATGACTGTCACCTATGATAATATATCCGTCCTGCTTTGCTTCTTCTCTTGTCTCTGACTCCGTTTCCTCTTGGATTGTCTCAGCCGTTGTGGTTTCGACAGCAGCCTGTGTGCTTTCCTCTTCGGAACTCTCTGTCGTTTCCTGTGACTCCTGTATTTGGGACTTCCTGCTCAATCTAAAAGTCATGACAACCAGAATCAGCAGTACTGCTGCCAGTATGCCAAGTAACACCAGCATCCCGGTATTTTTCTTTGGTTTCCTGCATTTCATTGTTTTTTCCTCCTGGTATGATTTAAAGTATTTATTTACCTGACTCTTTCTCTATGCTATCATTTATGTATCATAATATATTTTCGAGGTGGGTTATGTATCGTATAAAGAATATATTGCAAAAACTAACGGCATTGGTTCTTCTGCCGGTTCTGTGCAGCCAGCCGGCATTGCAGGTATCTGCTGCCTCCAACGGTTATTCCTATCTGTTGATGCCTACACAGATTACCAAAATCAACAATACCTATTATATTGTAGATTCCAATCATAATCAAATCATTTATTCCGATGATCTCTCCAGAGAGCTTCGCGACTGGAATGTCATGACCAGAAAGTTGAAGGAGCCTCATGCCTTATGCAGTGATGGCGACATTTACATGGTCACCGATACGGAAAATGACCGGATTCTTACATTTGCAAAGGGCTATGACAGCTTCAGACTCCTTCAGACCTTTGAAAATGTCGGTGTCCGTCCTCATTATGTCAGCTATAATCCCATTGAGAAGCTGTTCTACGCCTGGAGCTCTATGACAGGTGAAATGTATATTTATCAGCGAATCGGTGACTCCCTGTCCCTGCAGCTTCTGGAGATAAAGGCAATCCCTGAGCTGGCGCATTGCTATGTGCGTTCTTTCACAACAGCAGGCGATGTAATCCTGTTCCCGGCCGTGGAACTGAGCAGTATCGTGATGGTCGATAAGTCCACCTTCGAGGTTCTCCAGACCTATCCGGTCTCGCCCGATATCGCAGGTATGGTGCAGATCAGTATTGTAGACGGATATTTCTTTCTTACAGTGTCCACCAATCTGCAATATGACCTCTCCGCTTCCACCGTATTACGTGCAAGAACACTGGAAGACTTCAC
>OGLJ01002321.1_pt1 | contig 12409 bp, 8 predicted proteins | sample 1572801 | NCBI WGS metagenome assembly OGLJ01 (sample SAMEA2581877, study PRJEB24529) | metagenome | biome: Human gut stool | place: China | collected 2011
TGATGCTGTCTCTTTCTGTGTGAAAGCTTTTGAAGACCGCTGGGATGTTTTAAAAACTCTGGATCCAGGTAATAAGGAAAGATTTGCTTATGCAGACCATCTGATCCACACAACAAAAACAAACACTGCCGTCTTCAAAGAGTTTGATCAGAAGTTCCATAAGATGCCATCCTATCTTCGATTCGCGGTGATCAATACAGCATTGGGATACTTAAGTTCTTACCATTCAAATCTTACAAACTGGGAGAACAATAAGTCGAAAGGGAAACAGCCGTCTTTCCAGTTCCGTCTCAATAAACTGCCAGTTTTCTACAAGGATAATATGTACAGATCGGGAGAAAAACCGGATACCATCAGACTGAAGGTGTTCGTAAACAATGACTGGAACTGGGTTACCGTATCCTTAAAACACACTGACGTAGTGAATATCCGTAACCACAGGAAAGATGGGAAGATTTCCGCTCCGATGCTGGAAAAGAAGAATAAGAAATGGTTCCTTCGTTTTGCGTTTGAAGGACAGGCAAAGTTAAATGACACAAAACTGGAAGAACGACGCATCCTTGCGGTAGACCTGGGTGTCAATACCGACGCTGTTTGTTCAGTCATGACAAAAGACGGTACTATCCATGCGAGAAGGTTCATCAATTTCGCAGGTGACAAAGACCGGATTTATCATACACTGAACAAGATCAAAAAGGTACAAAAATATTCAGGATCACAGAACACGAAAAAGCTGTGGCGGTACGCAAGATTCCATAACGATGAATTAGCCCAGAAAGTTGCGTCGAAGATCGCAGAAACCGCAATTGAGTACCAGTGTGACGTCATCGTTTTCGAGCACCTGGACACAAAAGGAAAGAAAAAGGGTTCCAAGAAGCAGAAGTTACAGATGTGGCAAAAGAATATGATACAGAAGGTTGTGGAACAAAAAGCGCATAAGGACGGTATCCGTATCTCACACATCTGTGCATGGGGGACTTCGAAACTGGCATATGACGGATCGGGGTATGTGCTCCGGGGAACAGAGGCAGGGAACAGATCTTATTCCATCTGCCAGTTCCCGAATGGAAAGACCTATAACTGTGACCTGTCTGCTTCATACAATATCGGAGCCAGGTACTTCATCCGGGAAATACAACAAAACCAGTCTGTGAAGAACTGGTCTGTCATTACGGCAAAAGTTCCGGAATGTCAGAAGAGAACACAATGCACTTACAATACCCTGTTAAAGATCAATGATCTAGACCGGGCAGCGTAAACAGCAGATTCATCTCATCTGCGACTTAGTCTCTGTGTGGTAAGTATCTTCCGAAAGGAAATACCGGCTAAGCAGAGACCGTATGTGTAGACGAGTACGTTGTCTCAATTAAATCAGACAATAGAATCCCCTGAGCTTTAGATCAGGGGAGTGTTCAACGTTGCTTCCATATGTATTGCCGGATGAATTTGAAAATATAGGTAACAAAATGCTGGAGTACGGTCCACGCATTGGTGACGACTTCACAAGAATCGGACAGATGGCATTAACATCGGAAATCCGTGCAAAACTTATCAATTTAAAAGGATTTGAGTTTTCTTTCAGAGGCGATGAAACATTTTCGAAAGAACGTGTGCATTTTTTGGAACAGATGATTGAGAGACAAATAACTGGACTTCTATCGAAAGAACAGTTGTATACGAAAGACGTTTTTGTTCCAGAACAAGCAAAAGAAATACAGCCTGTTAATAGCGATGTAGGATTAAACTCAGCTGCTGATGACCTTGCTGATAATCTACAAGACGTTCTTCCGGATGCATTGGTGTCAGAAATGAATGATTCTTCTGATGATTTTGTTATCGTATCGTTAAACGAAGCTGTAGAGATCTATATTTCGGTTTCAGATTTTTCGGTTGAAATCTATGTTGGAGGACAATTAGCAGACGAATCAAGTTTAACAGAAGAAGAACGAATGGACTATACAAAAATATGTCAAGCTGTGGATGATTTTGAACTTGAATACGCTAACTTTGATGACTTGGCACGATAATCAATATGTTAATATTCTACTTATGCAAAGAGACTGACTTTGAAGTTGGTCTCTTTCTTTTTGTTTCCGTATGTTTTGTGTGCGTCAGTTTTATCCCATATTTAGAATAACAAACAATACACACATTAAAAGGAGGAAACAAAAAGATGGGAGAGATATTGGATTTCTACAAAGAACACAAAGTAGATGGTATCAATATGAATGTTATACGGTTCATTGATGAGGTTTCAAGTTTTCCAGATCGAGATGGAATACCTGGAGAACATATTGATCATTTGTTTTGTGCCGGATATTGCTATTATTTTGCTCATATGTTAGAAATGGCATTTGGTGGCAAAGTATGTTGGATTCAGGATAGAGGACATATTGCATGGGCTGATTGCGACAAAGATTGCACATTAGAACAATTACAAAACGCAATTGTATATGATATTACTGGAATTGCAGATGATTACGAAAGAGTATGGCCAATAGAATATCTTGGAAATGCAATCGTAAATTACATGCATAATGGAAAAGAATTTCATCTCAGTCAGGATTTCAAAGATTGGTGCGATTTCTGTAAAGTTGAAGAAATATTCGCGATTAATGTAATCTGGGGATGCATGCCAATTGATGAAATCATGAATGATTACAAAAATAGACTTGATTATGTTCAGACTGCATACCAGTATTGGATAGAGCATAGCACGGAATTTCAGGAGTTGTTTCGATTCATTAAGAAAAAGAACCCGTTCCTGTATCCAGATCATCTTGGTATAACAGAAACACTTATCAAATCTGAAAACTAAAATGAGAAAAGGAAGTCAGCTATATTGGTTGACTTTCTTTTTGTTTCTGTATGTTTTGTGTGCATCAGTTTTATCCCATATTTAGGATAACAAACAAATTGCACACATAAAAAAGGAGGAAACGAAAAGATGGGAAGTTGGAACGAAACATGTATGTTAAGTCATTTACAGATTATGTATGGAGATTCTGTAAAAGTAATTATTTTGGTAAACAACAAGGCAGATGCAAATGAATCTACTCGTGTTTACTACAATGAAACCTATTCTCCATTGATATTACCTTTCGATGCGGAATATGACGATTATGGTGGCGTTAAAAACGAGAAAATTCCTGAATACACAGACAGTCTGTTACATGAGTTAGAATTCGAGCAAAAAGATGGAACGAAATATGAATATAACAACATGGCAGATTTTATTCAGGATATTAATGAGACGGATGGCTTGTACCTAAAAGGTTTCTATCTCAATGGTCCGAAAAAACTTGAATGTGTTTTTATTCATGCCGAGCTCTATGATATTTTAGCTTCAGAAATGAGAAACAGAATACCATATAACCAAAAGAAGACCCTGTATGAATTATACAATGAACGGAACCAGGAAGTGAAAGAACTATGGATCAAGTACCATAGTAATTCTGATGAGTATGATAAATTATGCATATTATACCACGAAATCATGCCAAAACTTTTCAAAACGTCTGCATATGGATATGAGTTTGCTGTCATGATTTTAGAAAAATCATTAACCGAAAACAATTTTGATGATTTCTTTGAAGAATTTACAAAATACATCCTGTTTGCAAGAGCATTACAAACCGGTAGATACGGATATATAACAAGATGTGGATCTGGTGGACAAGATTTTGAGTGTTCCATTCAGGTTGCGGTTGCCAAATTTGTTTTGAAATTCTCGAAGAGAACAAATGAATGCGGGGATCGTGTATATTGTAAAAAGGAAACAATTTTCTGGTACTAAAAGCGGCAATGAAAAGATTAGAGACTGACTTTTGTTGGTCTCTTTTTTTTTTACTATATCTATAAGTGATACGAGCAGCCTGTTCCTGAAGGTTGTAATAGCATTTATATTCCATTGTTCGGAACCAGAAATCGTATCAAAACTTGCGTCGGTTCCTGAAGGTTGTAATAGCATTTATATTCCATTGTTCGGAACCGAAAAAGTATCAAAACCTCTTATTAATGTCAGTTTTCGTATCCCTTCTTTGTGTGCGATTAACTCGGCACATATTTAGTGTATCAAAATAATTCACACATTAAAGGAGGATACAAAAAGTATGAACAAAGAAGAAGTAACAAAACAGATGCAGGACATTATCAACCAGATGAATGAGGCATCCGCTGTCTACGGAAAAGATGCAATCATGACTGATCATAAATGGGATGACCTGTATAATCAGTTAACAGACTTGGAAGAGGAATCCGGTATTATTCTTCCAGAAAGCCCGACTCAGAGTGTAGGAGCAGAGGAGGAAGAAGATATTCCGGGTGAAAAAGTAGAACATGAGTTTTCGGCACTGTCTCTTGCGAAAAACAAGGATATTAAGAAACATATCAAATGGGCCCAGGGTCGTAAATGTTTCGTTTCTTGGAAGGAAGACGGGATGACCTTGGTGGTTACATATGATAATGGAAATCTTACCCGTATTGTAACAAGAGGTGACGGATATGTTGGTACAGATATCACGCGTTTGAAAGATGTTATCAAAGGAATCTTACCAAAGATCGACTACAAAGGACATCTGGTTGTAAGAGGAGAATGCGTTATTTCTTATCCGGATTTCAAGCGTGTAAATGAATCACTACCAGCAGGTGTAAAACTGTATGATAATTCTCGTAATCTTGTAAGTGGTACTTTGAAGCTTTCAGATGAGGAGGTTATCAAAGACCGTAATCCACAGTTTATTGCGTTTACTTTGCGGTATCTGGATGATGAATCCGTATTAGATGCAGTTGGACTTCGAAATTCATGGGAAACAAGGCAGTTATTCTTAAAGAAACTTGGGTTCAACATTGTTTCTTACAAACCTGTTGAACATCCGGAAACCGATTTACAGTCTGTTATTGATGAATTTACAGCCGAAGTTGAGCAGTACGAAGTGCCTGTTGATGGTCTTGTACTCTGCTATGAAGACTGGGATTATTCGTTAACAGGTGGCGTTACCGGACATCACGCAACCAGAGCAGGTTATGCCTTTAAATGGCCGGACGAAGCAGTAGAAACAAAAGTGGTTGATATTGAATGGTCCGACTCAAGAACGGGCTTATTTAATCCGGTTGCTATCTTTGAACCAGTTCGTCTTTGTGGAACAACGGTAACCCGTGCTTCGTTATCAAATCTTTCCACCGTAAAGAAAAAAGACATCAAAATCGGAGATAGAATCACCGTTTATAAAGCAAACATGATTATTCCGTGCGTAGAAGATAATAAGGATGCCGATGTTCAAGATACGGATGATTGGAATTTCATTTGCGAACGTCACAATATCCCTAAAATCTGTCCACATTGCGGAAGACCTCTTACTGTTAAAACATCACAAAATGCAGAACTTGTTATCTGCTTGAATCCTGACTGTTCCGCAAAACTGATTGGAAGTATGGCTCATTTTTGTGAACGTGATTGTATGAACATCAATGGTGTTTCCGAAAAGAAATTGCAACAGCTCATTGATCTTGGCGTTATTGAAAGTATTTCCGATCTTGTAGATCTCCCAATGAGATACCATGCGAGCGGAAACAATCTGATCTTCGTTGATGAATTCGGTGATGACTGTAATTTGGCAAACCAGACAGGATGGGGCGAAGGATCTGTGTTAAATCTTGTAACCGGGATTGAGACAGCATGTAAAAATGCGACCTTTATAAAGTTTCTTCATGCTATGGGTATTCCTAATTTTGGTCGCGGACAGGCGAAACTGTTAGCTCCTGTGGTTACGAAATGGATGAAACAAAATGAAGATGCCACGGATATGTTGTTTGCGTCTAAAACGGACATGTTATATGCGCTTGGTTGTATGGTAGAAAACGGATATGACTTCACAACCGTAGACGGTTTCGGCGATGTTATTGCTAGTTCATTGACAACCTGGGTTCAGAAGAATCTGGTGCCTTATGTTGATGGTGTTATGAATGAAACTGGACGTATCTTACAGTGTCTTACGTTTACAGACAAGCCGGAAGACTACATTAAGGAAACATCAGGATCTCCAGTTGATGGTAAGACTTTTGTAGTTACTGGAGATGTTCACATCTTTAAGAATCGCAAAGAAGTGGAAACAAAGATTGAAGAACTCGGTGGTAAGTTATCAGGCTCCGTTTCCAAAAAGACAGATTACCTGATCAATAACGACATCGAAAGTACCAGCAGCAAGAACCAGAAAGCGAAAACGCTGGGAATCCCGATTATTACAGAAGAACAGTTCTGCGAAATGATCGGAATGCAGTATTAATTAACAAAAGAGAGACCGTTTACCTTTATTGGTGGCGGTTTCTTTTATTTTGTATTCCTTTGTAAATTGGTCACCCATATTTAGGATAACAACAAAAGAGAAGAAAACTTGGTCATTGTCGGATATCAGCATTTACGATTGCTCACCCAACTGTTATAGACCCTGGTTATTTCCGGGTTGCGTATACCTTGGATTAGAAAACCAGTCTCTGTAATAAAGTTTAACACAGTGTTTTTGCTGTATTTATATGGAGAGACTAAGAAAACTCAGCTCTCCAAATCCAGCACATTACAAAACATGTGTACTTGATACTGTGAAGTTTACAACCCTTACTCGTTCACTCGGGTAAGGGTAATCTTCTGCCTTTAGGTAGAAGATTTGAACTCTGCACTCCAAGAGTAAGATCATCTGTCTTTGTTTCCTCGGAAAATCTGTACTCTGTAAATACAATATTATCATTTTCCTGACGAGTTTTTCAGATTGTGAACCTTGTTATAAGTGTTGTAATGAAAACAAGAACAAACAGAAAGGACGAAAACTTTATGGAAAATGGATTTACGTATCGATTAGGATTAGACATTGGTATCGCTTCTGTTGGTGCTGCCGTTGTACAGACAAATAGTTTTGATAACCCATGTCATCTTACGGAACCGGATGTTCGGAAATTTACTGCTGCAGAGTGCAGAGAGAATGGGAAAAATAATGGGAAATCAGCAGCAGTACCAAGAAGAGAATGCAGATCGACTCGTAGACGCATTAAAAGAAAACAACTTCGAATGAATTGTATCAAACAGACATTGCAGAAGGCAGGTCTTATTGATGTTGATGAGTTTATGAAACGGTATTCTGATGGAACACTTCCAAACGTATACCAGTTGCGATACGAAGGATTAGATCGCCTGTTGATAGATGATGAATTTGCTCAGATTCTTATTCATATTGCAAAGCACAGAGGGTTCCTGTCAACAAGACGGGCTGACAAGAAAGACAAAGAATCCGGAGCTATCCTCGCAGCGACGTCCGCAAACCAGAAACTTATGATGGAAAAAGGATATCGAACAGTTGGCGAAATGATGTATCTGGATGAGAGTTTTCATACACTGTGTTCCAGTAATGAACAGGGATTTATTGTAACTCCGAGAAACAAAGCAAAAGATTACAAACATACGATCTATCGGTCAATGTTGGTTGATGAGGTTCATGCACTTTTTGATGCCCAGCGTAAGCTTGGAAACACAAAAGCAACCGAAACATTAGAATCTGAATATCTTGATATCATGACGAGACAGAGAAGTTATGATTTAGGTCCAGGGTTGCAGGCTGATGGAACCAAAAGTCCGTTTGCGATGGATGGATATAAGAGTAATGCCGGAGAATGTACTTTTTATAAAGAGGAAACAGAGTTAGAACGTATTAATCGAATCGAAGATACTGTTTTCGTTTCTATGGAATTTACGCTTTCTTATACAGACTGCCTGAAAGCTCGGATTAAAACGTTATCGGAAACCGAAAAGAGAGATTTGTTTGATGAAGTTGGAGAACTTCTTACGTCATATAAAACAGATGCAGCCAGAATCGAGAAGCTTTCGAATCTTGGTTTAACGCCAGAAGAAGTTGATCGTTTGCTTGATCTAAATCCAAAAGGTTATGCCAAATTATCACACAAAGCGATGAAAGAGATCGAACCATATCTGAAACAAGGTCTTACTTATGACAAAGCGTGTGCTGCAGCCGGTCTCGATTTTCAGGTAACCTATACTGGAGAGAAAATGAAGTATCTCAAAGGTCCTGAGATCAATCGTATCATCAATAATATTCAGAGTCCGGTAGTAAGACGTTCCGTAGCCCAGACGGTCAGAGTGATTAATGCGATCATTCGTAAATATGGAAGTCCGCAGGCTGTGAATGTCGAGTTATCGAGAGAGATGTCAAAATCATTCTTGGAACGAAAGAAAGCAGAAACAGCGATGGAATTAAGACATAAAGAAAACGTGAAGTTCTGTGAAGAGATTAAAAAACTTGGTATAAACAGTCCGAACGGAGAAGATATCACGAGATATCGGTTATGGAGAGATCAAAATGGTATTTGTCTGTATTCCGGCGAAAAGATTCCGGCAAGAGCTATGTTTTCTAAAGAATATGAGATCGATCATATCATTCCGTATAGCATTTCTCTTGATGATCGTTATCAGAATAAAGTGTTAGTAAAAGCAGGCGAAAACTGGAAAAAAGGAAACCGTTTACCATACGAGTATTTCGGTCATGATAAAACAAGATGGGCTGCCTACGAAAACAGAGTTGAATCTTTAATCAAGAGTGATGGTAAAAAGGCGCATCTGTTGAAGAAGAATTACACAAAGGAAGACCAGAGAGAGTTTACCGAAAGAAACTTAAACGACACAAGATATGCAACAACTGTTGTTTACAATATGATCATGCAGTATCTCTATTTGGAACCTTATAACTGTGACGGGAAAACGAAGCAGGTATATGCCGTGAACGGTGCTGTTACCGCTTATTTAAGAAAACGCTGGGGGCTCAATAAAAAAGATAGAACGAATGACAGACACCATGCGATGGACGCCGTAGTAATTGCCTGCTGTACAGATGAAATAATTGCTAAGGTTACGAAATATATGCAGGATAGAGAAACGGCGTATAGTAAGAATTTCCGCATTACCGATGAGGAAACCGGAGAAATCTTAACCAGATCGAATTTTACGAGAGAACAATACGATGAAACCTATGGAGTCCGTTTTCCAATCCCATGGGAGACATTCCGAGAGGAAATCGATCTTCGTATATTCAATGACGATCCGTTTGGTTATCTTATGAAAGACCGAAATTTACAGATCAAGATCGATTACCCTGATTGGATGTATGGGGAAGAAGAAAGTCCGGTTGCGAAAGGAAAATACATCAATTACATTCGACCTATGTTTGTTTCCGTAGCATGCAGTCATAAAGCGACAGGACAGGCTCATGAGGAAACGATCCGAAGTGCAAAATATCATGATTCCGACAGTCTTGTAATCTCTAAGAAAGCTTTAAAAGATCTGAAATTGAACAAAGACAACGAAATCAAGGACTATTACAACAAGGAATGTGATCCTCTACTCTATGAAGCGCTTAGAAACCGATTATTGGAATACGGCGGAGACGGAAAGAAAGCGTTTGTTGAAGAATTTCATAAACCAAAAGCAGACGGAACAGATGGACCGGTTGTCAAAAGTGTAAAAGTTATTGAGAAAAAGACGACGGGAGTTCAAATTAATCATGGTCTTGCTGGAAACGGAAATATGGTACGAGTTGACTTATACCAAAAAGATGGTAAATATTATGCCGTCCCGATTTATATTTCTGATATGGTGAAAAAAGAGATCCCAAGAAAAGCGGCGACAGGCGGAAAACAGTACAAAGATTGGCGTGTAATGGATCCTGATGATTTTCTGTTTAGTGTATATCCGAGAGATTTACTTCATTTAAAGAAAGGGAAGCCTTTCAACGATGGACTTTCGAATGATATCTATATGTATTTTGCAGGACTTGATCCAGCTTCTGCTAGTTTTGCAGTTACCGCTCATGACAGCAGTATCAGTTTACGAGGTATTGGAATTCAAAACTTGGAACTGATTGAAAAATGTCAGGTTGATATGCTTGGAGAAATCCACGTTTGTAAACGATAGGGAAAACAAGAAACCGGTTATCATTCAATTATGGTAGCCGGTTTATTTCATATTTAAGATAACGAAATAATTCAATAATTAAAGGAGGACTCAAAAATGAGTAAACAAGTTAAAGGTACAAGCTCATCCGACTTTGGGTGGGCTTATCTTTTTCAGATACGGATACAAAAAAAAATCGGGAACGAGTGATAACCCATTCCCTACAAAACTAAAGTTTTAATCGTATTATTATAATAACATAATTCGTTCATATCGTCAACAACTTTTCACTAATTCGAGTATATAGCAAGATGAATTAATAGCGGTTTTTATGCCTACTTCTGGATACTAATGTCGTATTCCTGTGTTTTGAACTTGTCCATATTTAGAATAGCAACAAATATGGAAAGGAATAGGGATTTATTATGAGTTGGGAAAGAACAGACTACGATGAACAGTCACCTTGTGCTTGCGGAAAAGGTAAAATCATCAAACATAGTTATTATGAAGATGATGATTGGGGGAGAAATCGAAGTGGATTTACAGGTATAGAAATACAGTGTTCTGATTGTAAAGCTAAGTATCATTATGATAGCATAACGAGGCACTATTCGTGTCCTTCTTGGGAAGGTAATGGTTTTTATACGAAAGAATATCTTGTTCCAAAAGAGTTAAAAATCCCTACAGTTATCACAGCAAAAACTATTTTTGGCTCAGGCTTTGAAGAAGATATTGTTTGCTGTTTAACAAAAAAGGATCTCGAAGATGCTGTGATAGACATGCAATTAAACAAATATTCTACAAGAGTTCAAAAAGATCAAAGTAGAAAAATTATAGATATTTGCAATAAAAGAATTCATGTTCGATCATTAAAGAGAATTATCCCAATTTTACAGGAGATAATTGCAAACTATGAACAATATGAATGGAATCCTGTAACTATAGCTGAGTATAAACAAAAAGAAGCAGATGAAATTGCTAAAAACGAAAGCAATATTGCAGATGTAATCTCAAAATCTTATGAATTACATTTTTCACGGTAATTAAGCAACCGCTATCTGTAACTGATAATTAAGAATTTTTATTTAGAAGAAAGTAGGTAATTGATTATGGAATCCGTGTTTACAATTAAAGACTTAATATCAGATGCAAGGACAGCATTAGAAGCAGGATCTTATTTTTCTGCTCTTTCTTTAACTTTTGCCATTATAGCTGAGTGTGCAAATATAGCATACCCTGACGAATGGTTTGATAAAAATGCAGATACAGATGAATATTTACAAAAGAAATTTCCGTCACACTATAATAAAAATGGTAAATATAATTGTCAAAATCATGATAGGGAAAGGTTTCAAATGTGGATTGACGATTGGGAAAATGATCATAGTTGTGATAAATCATTGAAATCACAAATGAAAGAGTATGCTGAGAAAAATGAAGAAGAACGAAAAACAGAAAATGGATCGTTACCAATAATAGATGGCGAATTATTATATCAATTACGTTGTTCTCTTTTTCACAATGCATCTTCTGATGTGGAATTTAGTAATTCAAAGAAAATTTCTGATGAATGCAATTCAAAAATATTGCAAGATAATTTTGAATTAATTCTTGATGATTGTAATTTATCTAAGGGTGTATACAGTGCCGATTCATCCGATGAACTGTCAATGAGTCTTAGCGTTAATTACATTATTTGTCATTATATTCATCTTGTTGAATTATTTGTAGAAGATAATAGAAATAAATCATTTCCAACAATCAAAGTTTATGACAATAGAAAATTAAATCCAGAAAGAAATTTCAGTCACAGTAGTTAACCTTATAAAGAACCGATAGGAGTCGATTACTAGTAGAAATAAGGTAGTATACCGCAAAGCTCTAAGTTCGCCCGTTTTTGGTGGGATTATCTTTTATCCAAAAACAAAGATACATGATATGTGTTTTACATAAACTTTGTATCTTTGTGACGAGTTTTCAAATTTTTGAGCCTTATTGTAAATGTAAAACAAGAAACAATATGTGAAAGGATGGTATATAACATGACAATACAGACAATTTCGAAAGAAGATGAAAACGTAACCGTAGAGTTAAGTGCAGATGATTTGGTTATGATTTGTAACGCATTGTACTTGCATTCGAAAGAGCAGGATTTGCAGTCGAAAGAGCAGAAAACGAATGATCATTTCTTGCAGCTATACAGCGACATGATGATAGCTCGTGATCTGTGTCAGTACGGCCATGTGGATAATTTCTGTCTACGAAATGTCGTAGCATGCCGCAACGATATCGGAAAAGGGATCGGTGTCGTGTTGTCAGAAAAGGACTAACTACTTTCAGTAAGGCGTTTGCAGCAGTCTTTGTTTCAAGTAATTACAGAGTATTGTAGATCAGATAGGAGTATAATTATATGATTTTATTTATTTTACTAGCCATTGGATTCGCATTGTATACTATTTT
>OGLJ01002347.1_pt1 | contig 12267 bp, 9 predicted proteins | sample 1572801 | NCBI WGS metagenome assembly OGLJ01 (sample SAMEA2581877, study PRJEB24529) | metagenome | biome: Human gut stool | place: China | collected 2011
AGGATGTGATGAGTGGTATACTGATAGAAGGGCAAAAAACGGTTCAGAACGGAGTTGATGTTTATGACTTCACCTATATCAATTGGTTTTGGATAGGGGCGGCTTTATTGTCAGTTTTTTGTGCATTGTTAGTTTGGAATGCGAAGCCAAAATAATAGTTGAATATTAGTGTTTTACTTAGATACTTTTTTCCTTTTAAACCAACGGGGCGTTTCTTTTAAAGGAACGACCCGTTTCTCACCGAGAAACAAAGTGTTCCTTTTAATGCAACATTAGCAGTCTTTTCAGTATTATTTCAGTATCATGCTTTTCCTTTGCCGGAGATAATTTATTATCTTTGTAACTTTAACCCGATAATCAATGAGTAGAATAATATTAAATACTAAGATTTGGCTGTTTGTGTTGTTGTTTGGAATGTCGTTTCCCGCATGGGCACAAAGTGATGATTTCAATACATGGACTAAATTTAAGGTAAATCATAAGATAGATTCTCGTTTCTCGGTTTCAGGCGATTTGGAATTACGTATGAAGGATGATGTAAGTCGATTAGATCGTTGGGGACTGACAGTTGGTGGAAGTTATCGCCCTTGTTCTTTTTTGAATCTGGGAGTGGGATATGAGACCCATCTTCGGAATTTGGGTGATTCAGACTGGAAGTTGAGACATCGCTATCATATATCTGCCACTGCCAACTTTCGTTATCAATGGTTGAAAGTGTCTTTGCGGGAGAGGTTTCAGCAGACTTTTGACCGTGGTGATTCTGAAACTCGTCTACGTTCTCGTTTGAAGTTATCCTATGCTCCTACAAAAGGAATCGTTTCTCCTTATTTTTCTGTTGAAATTTATCAAAGTCTGGATGATACCTCTTTTTGGAGAGCAGACCGTATGCGCTATCGTCCCGGAGTGGAGATTGCTTTAGCCAAACGTTGGTCATTGGATGCATTTTATTGTTATCAATATGCATCTTCGCAAGGCAGACACATTGCCGGAATAGAAGTGGGGTATTCTTTTTGAAATAAATGACGGATAGTAAATAATAACCAATGCTAATATAATAATGTGGAGTTCAGAATGTCTTGTTTTTGCATGTGTTATGTAAATGGCTGATTACGTGCTTTTTATATAAAAGATTAATCTTTTTAAAGGAAAATATTTCTTTTCTTAACTATAATCTGTACTTTCGCTTCCACATTTCAAACTGTAATGTGGGAATTTAAGATTTTACAGTTGCAACAGACGTGTTGTATGGTTTTTCATAACCGAAAGTGAATACTTCCTCTTATGGCATTCTTTCTGCTCAATCAAGAATTTCTTTTTTTGAACTAATAGAAAAACAAAATGAAAACATGCCATAACCTATTTGTGGGAGTAGGTTTTTTTATCCTTTGTTGTACTATGTTTACTGCTTGTGTAAACCATATTTCGGAGGAAGAAGGGGAAATCATTAATAATGGAGATATTCCGTTGAAGTTTGTAGCTGATATTCATGAGATCATGAATACTCGTGTAGTAAACAATAGTTTTGGAGAAAAAGATGAAGTGGGGTTATTTGCACTTGCAGGAACTACTACAATGCAAGAAGAACGTTATGCAGATAATCTTCATTTTGTGCGTTCATCTACTGGTGAGTTTGTATCTGATGAATCGGTTTACTATCCGGATGATGGAGTTACATTGAATTTAATCAGTTATTATCCATATCAGAATAGTGGAGTAGCAATGGGGGAAAGTTCCATGCAAGTGACCGTTGCAACAACTCAAGATAAACTGGATGATTATTCTCATTCTGATTTTCTAGTTGCTTCCAAAAAGGAAGTATTAGCCAGTAAAGATGCAGTTGCTTTGACTTACAACCACCAGTTCTTTCGCATGAAAATAGTCCTTGTCCCCGGAGAGGGAGAGAATATAGAAGAAATACTGTCTGTGAAACCTACACTTTCGGTGAGTGGCTTTTATACTAAGACCATTTATGATTTTCAGAAGAAAACATTCTCTGCCTATTCTGAAGAGAAAGATATTACTCCTGCAGGAGAATGGGAAATAAAAGACGGTCGACTGGTAGGAAAAGAGCTTATTTTGATTCCCCAAGAAGCGACTGTCGGGTATCAATACATAACATTGGAAGCTGCCGGCAAACTATATACCAGTTTATTACCATCCACTTTACAATTGGAAAGTGGAAAACAGAGAGAGTTGGAAATAACGTTTGTATCGGCCGAAGATATATTAATGAGTAAAGTGAACGGAGAAATCGGGGATTGGGATGGAACAGAAGTGGATCATACCGAATCGGGTATTTTGCATAAATACATAGATGTATCGAAGCTGACTTTTGAAAAATCGAATGTGTACAAAGTGATACATTCGGGAAAACAAGTAGCCGAAATATGTAAAGAGTATCTTGTTACTCCGGATTTTTCTTCTCAAGCGATTGTTGCCTATCCGATGAAAGAAGACGGTAGCGTTAATTTATCTCAAGGGATTGTAGCACAGTTATTAGGAAAACCAGGAAAAGTGAATGGTGGAAGTGTATCATGGAATATGAAAGATCATTCATTAACCTATGTGGATGGCACCTTATTGGCTCATAATAATGTTTATGTGCTGGCAGACGGAACAATCTCCTTATCAGTAACACTGGCAGATGATGTGTTACCTGTTCTAGCATTGGAAGATGTGGTTCGTGACGTACGTGGAGGAGTCATCCATAATTATCCGCTAGTGAAGATCGGAACTCAATACTGGATGAGGAGTAATTTGGAGACATCTTTATATGTAAACGGTGATGCGCTCCCTAAATTGAATCAGGTAACAGCAAATATAGCCGGATATTTGCAATCTACTACAGAGCATTATTTTTATACCGCTAATGTTGCGCTTTCCGGTAGGATCTTGCCAACTCACTGGAGTATACCGAATTGGGAAGACTGGAATATTTTAAAAGACTACTTGAAGGGGGAAGCTTCTTTGTTGAAGTCAGGGACCTGGTTGTCCCTGAAGACGGAAGAACAAGTGCAACCTGCAACTAATTTATCCGGTTTTAATGGTATTCCTGTAGGAATGTATGTAGGGGCTTTTCAAGCAGATTATGAGAACAAACATTTGGCATATTGGACATTGGACAATACAAATGCCACCATCGATACTAAGGTTTTCTACATGAAAAGTGATACGAATATCATAGAAGAATCTAATGCGGGTATTGATACGAAAGCTTTCGCTATTCGTTGTATTAGAAAGTAAATCAGTGAAAATTGCATCTCCTTTTCATAAATTGCTTATATTTGGGAAGTAAAACTAACTAAAAGAGAGAACTATGAAGAAGATAATAAATCCCTGGAAGGGTTTGGAAGGGTACAATTGTTTCGGTTGTGCTCCTAATAATGAAGCTGGAGTAAAAATGGAATTTTATGAGGATGGTGACGAAGTAGTGAGCATTTGGAAGCCACGTCCCGAGTATCAAGGCTGGATTGACACTTTGCATGGCGGTATTCAAGCAGTTTTGATGGATGAAATCTGTGCGTGGGTGGTGCTTCGTAAACTACAAACGACTGGAGTGACTTCGAAGATGGAAACCCGTTACCGAAAATCTGTTGATACCAAAGATTCTCATATAGTATTGCGCGCCTCTATTAAAGAAGTGAAGCGGAACATTGTCATTGTTGAAGCAAAATTATATAATGAGGATGGAGAAGTATGCACAGAATCGGTTTGTACCTACTTTACTTTCTCGAAAGAAAAGTCGAAAGACGAAATGCATTTTACGAAATGTGATGTAGAGCCGGAAGAGATATTGCCTTTAATTTGAAATAAAAACTCAAGTTTTTGTGATAAATGTTTGGTGGTTTCAAACAAATGCTTTACTTTTGTCGCAGTTAATAAAAGAAATATGAAATATACAACTACACATCATCATCATCATTTTCCTAACGAATAATCGGTGGGCGTGGATGATATTGTGTATAACTATATAAACGATAACTAAGGCTTGCCGAATACGGTAAGCCTTTTTTATTTCTCAACGCATATTATAATTAAAAATTAAATAAAGTCATGTTAAGAATCGCAGTACAAGCCAAAGGACGTCTCTTCGAAGAGACAATGGCACTTTTAGGAGAGTCGGATATTAAGTTGAGCACTACAAAACGTACCTTATTGGTGCAGTCTTCCAATTTCCCTATTGAAGTTCTATTCCTTCGTGATGATGATATCCCGCAGACAGTGGCTACCGGTGTGGCAGACTTGGGAATTGTTGGCGAAAATGAATTTATGGAAAAGGAAGAAGATGCGGAAATCATCAAACGTTTGGGATTCAGTAAGTGTCGCCTTTCATTGGCTATGCCGAAAGATATTGAATATCCCGGTTTGTCATGGTTTAACGGTAAGAAGATCGCTACTTCTTATCCGGTTATTCTTCGCAACTTCCTGAAGAAAAATGGTGTAAATGCTGAAATTCATGTAATTACCGGTTCCGTAGAAGTGTCTCCGGGAATTGGATTGGCTGATGCTATTTTCGATATTGTAAGCTCCGGTTCTACGTTAGTAAGTAACCGTTTGAAAGAAGTGGAAGTCGTAATGAAGTCGGAAGCATTGCTGATTGGCAACAAGAATATGAGCGACGAGAAAAAAGAAGTGCTCGAAGAACTGCTGTTCCGCATGAATGCAGTAAAAACAGCCGAAGATAAAAAATATGTATTGATGAATGCTCCGAAAGATAAACTGGAAGAAATCATTGCTGTATTGCCGGGTATGAAGAGCCCTACGGTGATGCCGTTAGCACAGGAAGGCTGGTGCTCTGTCCATACAGTACTTGATGAAAAACGTTTTTGGGAAATCATTGGAAAACTGAAAGGACTGGGAGCGGAAGGTATTTTAGTACTGCCGATTGAAAAGATGATTGTATAAATATATAGGCATCTAATAAAATAGTAACCATGAGATTGATTAAATATCCCTCAAAAGAACAGTGGACGGAACTTTTGAAACGTCCGGCACTGAATACGGAAAATTTGTTCGACACTGTTCGCTCTATTATAAATAAGGTAAGGGCAGAAGGTGACAAAGCCGTCTTGGAATATGAAGCTACTTTTGATAAAGTCGCCTTGTCTGCGCTTGCTGTGACTCCTGAAGAGATACAGGTTGCCAGAACATTGGTAAGCGATGAACTGAAAGCAGCCATCTCCCTGGCAAAACAAAATATTGAAACCTTTCATGCTTCCCAACGTTTTATCGGAAAGAAGGTAGAAACAATGAACGGTGTGACTTGCTGGCAAAAATCGGTAGGAATCGAAAAAGTGGGATTGTATATTCCGGGTGGAACAGCACCACTTTTCTCAACTGTATTGATGTTGGCTGTTCCGGCTAAAATTGCAGGATGCAAGGAAATCGTACTTTGCACGCCTCCCGATAAGAATGGAAATATTCATCCGGCTATTCTTTTTGCTGCGCAACTGGCAGGTGTCAGTAAAATATTCAAGGCTGGTGGTGTGCAGGCTATTGCCGCTATGGCCTATGGAACGGAGAGTGTACCTAAAGTATATAAGATATTTGGTCCAGGTAATCAATATGTGACAGCTGCCAAACAGTTGGTAAGCCTGCGTGATGTAGCTATTGATATGCCTGCCGGCCCTTCTGAAGTCGAAGTTCTGGCTGATGCATCTGCCAACCCGGTTTTTGTAGCAGCAGATCTTTTGTCACAGGCAGAACACGGAATAGATAGCCAGGCTATATTGATTACCACTTCCGAGAAGCTTCAAACAGAAGTAATGGCGGAAGTAGAACGTCAATTAGCCGAATTGCCCCGTCGTGAAATTGCTGCAAAATCATTAGAGAATAGTAAACTGATTTTAGTAAAGGATTTGGATGAAGCATTGGAACTGACTAACGCATACGCGCCGGAACACTTAATTATAGAAACGGAAAACTACATGGAAGTAGCAGAGCGTGTAACAAATGCCGGTTCTGTTTTCCTTGGATCGTTAACTCCCGAAAGTGCCGGTGACTATGCTTCCGGAACAAATCATACCTTGCCTACCAACGGTTATGCCAAAGCATATAGTGGCGTCAGTCTGGATAGTTTTATCCGCAAGATTACGTTCCAGGAAATTCTCCCGGAAGGAATAAAGGCTATTGGTCCTGCTATTGAGGAGATGGCGGCTAACGAACATTTGGACGCGCATAAGAATGCGGTCACAGTTCGTCTCAAAGCAATTCAAAATTCATAACTTAAAATTTAAAGAAGTGAAAACATTACAAGAATTAACCCGGCCGAATATCTGGAAATTAAAGCCTTACTCTTCGGCACGTGATGAATATAAAGGAGTCACCGCTTCTGTTTTCCTGGATGCAAACGAAAATCCGTACAATACGCCTCACAACCGTTATCCGGACCCTATGCAGTGTGAACTGAAAACATTGTTGTCGAAAATTAAGAAAGTATCTCCCGAACATATTTTTCTCGGAAACGGCAGTGATGAAGCCATCGACTTGGTCTTTCGTGCTTTCTGCGAACCGGGTAAAGATAATGTAGTAGCTATCGATCCTACCTATGGAATGTATCAGGTCTGTGCCGATGTAAACGATGTGGAATATCGGAAAGTATTGTTGGATGATGACTTCCAGTTCTCTGCTGACAAATTGCTGGCAGCTACCGACGAGCATACCAAACTGATTTTCCTTTGTTCGCCTAACAATCCGACGGGAAATGATCTGCTTCGTTCCGAAATAGAAAAGATTCTTTGCCAGTTTGAAGGATTGGTAATGTTGGATGAGGCTTACAATGATTTTTCTAAAGCTCCGTCTTTCCTCGAAGAGTTGGATCAATATCCTAATCTCGTCGTATTTCAGACATTCTCCAAAGCTTGGGGATGTGCTGCTATCCGTTTAGGAATGGCTTTTGCTTCCAAAGAGATTATTGATATTCTTAGTAAAATCAAATATCCCTATAATGTCAACCAGTTGACTCAACAGCAAGCCATCGCCATGTTGCATAAACATTATGAGATAGAACGTTGGGTGAAAACTCTGAAGGAAGAACGTGACTATTTGGAAGCGGAATTTGAAAAGCTTCCATGTACCATTAAACTGTTCCCGTCTGATGCGAATTTCTTTTTGGCAAAAGTGACGGATGCCGTGAAAATCTACAATTATTTGGTAGGTGAAGGAATTATTGTGCGTAATCGCCATAACATTTCGCTTTGCTGCAACTGTTTGCGTGTGACTGTCGGTACCCGTGTAGAGAATAATACCCTATTGGCTATCCTTAAAAAATACCCGGGATAATTTATGAAGAAGAAAGTATTATTTATAGATAGAGATGGTACGTTGGTGATCGAACCTCCCGTGGATTACCAACTCGACTCATTGGAGAAGCTGGAATTCTATCCGAAAGTATTCCGTAATTTAGGTTTTATCCGCAGTAAACTCGATTTTGAATTTGTGATGGTCACCAATCAGGATGGATTGGGTACATCTTCTTTCCCGGAAGAAACGTTTTGGCCTGCCCATAATCTGATGCTTAAAACATTGGAAGGAGAGGGGATTACTTTTGATGAGATTCTGATAGACCGTAGTTTCCCGGAAGATAATGCGCCCACCCGTAAACCACGTACCGGAATGTTGACGAAGTACCTAAATAATCCGGAATACGATCTTGCCGGAAGTTTTGTGATAGGCGACCGTCCTACGGATGTGGAACTTGCCAAGAATTTGGGTTGTCGGGCAATCTATCTGCAAAATTCACCTGAAACTCTGAAAGAAAAAGGACTGGAAGAAGTCTGCGCCCTTGCAACAACTGACTGGGATCAGGTAGCCGAGTTCCTTTTTGCCGGAGAACGGAAAGCGGAAGTACGTCGTACAACCAAAGAAACAGATATTGATGTGGCTTTGAACTTGGATGGAAACGGCACTTGTGACATCTCTACCGGTCTTGGCTTTTTCGACCACATGCTCGAGCAGATTGGAAAACACTCCGGTATGGACTTGACAATCCGTGTAAAAGGAGATCTGGAGGTAGACGAACATCATACAATCGAAGATACTGCTATTGCATTAGGAGAATGTATTTACCAGGCTTTAGGTAGTAAGCGTGGAATTGAACGTTATGGCTATGCTTTACCGATGGATGATTGTCTTTGTCAGGTTTGTCTGGACTTTGGTGGTCGTCCCTGGCTGGTTTGGGATGCCGAATTCAAGCGTGAGAAGATAGGGGAGATGCCAACGGAAATGTTCCTTCATTTCTTTAAGTCACTAAGTGATGCGGCAAAAATGAATCTGAACATTAAGGCGGAAGGACAAAATGAACATCATAAGATAGAAGGTATTTTTAAAGCCCTTGCCCGTGCCTTGAAAATGGCAATCAAAAGAGATATCTATCATTTTGAACTTCCATCCAGCAAGGGAGTACTTTGATCTTTTTATAATAACAATATAGACTTATGCAGAAACGAATCCTGTTGAGCCTACTTTTGGGAGTAATCTTCTCTATATCTATTTTTAGTCAGAATCTAAAAGTAGAGAAGATTACTCTTCCTGATAGTGAATTAACCAATCTGTACAAGATCGATTCGGGTGTATATCGTTCAGAGCAACCTTCGCATGAAGACTTTAAAGCTTTAGAAAAGTATGGTATTGGCGAAGCTCTCAATCTCCGTAATAGACATAGTGATGATGATGAAGCCGCAGGAACAAACGTAAAGCTTCATCGGGTAAAGACCAAAGCTCATTCCATCAATGAAGAACAGTTGATTGAAGCATTGCGTATTATAAAGAATCGTAAAGCGCCGATTGTTATCCATTGCCATCACGGATCAGATCGCACAGGAGCTGTTTGCGCACTTTATCGAGTGGTATTTCAGAATGTTTCAAAAGAAGACGCGATTCATGAAATGACTGAAGGCGGTTTTGGCTTTCATCGTATTTATAAAAATATCATTCGGAGGATTAAAGAAGCGGATATAGAGCAAATAAGAAGAAAAGTTATGTGTACAGAGGGATTTTAGTATGTAATTTTGTGCAGATACATGTCTTGCTAAAATGTTGTATCGAAGCTATGATGAGGCGTTATATTTTCTCAACTATTCTCACTGCTATGAGAAAAAATTCTCACTATAATGAGAAAATCTTCTCATAGTAATGAGTATTTTTTCTCATAGCAGTGAGAATAGTTTGATGTTTGTACTTCCCTATAAATTCTCTATTTCTTTAAGCCACATAGCTGAATTGGCATCACTAGGCATCCTCCAATCCCCCCGTGGACTAATAGAAATACTTCCAACTTTAGGGCCGTCCGGTAAGCAAGAACGTTTGAACTGCTGATTGAAGAAACGACGGAAGAAAGTGGAAAGCCATTTCTTGATGGTTTCTTCATCATACGTATCTTTGAATGTCGTTCTTGCCAAATAGAATATCTTGGAAGGCCGGAAGCCGAAACGTAAGAAATAATATAGGAAGAAGTCGTGCAGTTCATAAGGACCTACCAAATCTTCTGTTTTCTGTTTAATTTCTCCGTTCTCATCCGCCGGAATCAATTCCGGGCTAATAGGAGTGTCTACAATATCAAGCAAAGTAGCTTTCGAGTTTTCGTCCATACCGTTTTCTGCCACCCATTGTACTAAATATTTCACAAGTGTTTTGGGAACACTCGCATTTACCCCGTACATGGACATGTGATCGCCGTTGTAAGTAGCCCATCCCAATGCAAGTTCGGATAAATCCCCTGTGCCGATAACCATTCCCCAAGTCTGATTGGCCACATCCATTAGTATTTGTGTACGTTCGCGTGCTTGCGAATTCTCGTATGTAACATCGTGTACATTCATGTCATGTTCGATGTCCTTAAAATGTTGGATGCAGGCATCTTTAATACTAATTTCACGGATGGATATACCTAATGATTTCATTAGATCGATCGCATTATGGTAGGTGCGGTCAGTCGTTCCGAAACCCGGCATCGTGATTCCGAGAATACCTTTCCGGGATAATCCCAGTTTATCGAAGGTCTTCACGCAGACGAGCAGTGCCAGTGTTGAGTCTAGTCCGCCTGAAATACCCACTACAGCTGTTTTGGCTCCGGTGTGAACTAATCTTTGTGCTAGTCCGGCCACTTGGATAGAGAATATTTCTTCGCAATGTTCATTTAGCTCAATTCCTTGTGGTACGAAAGGATGAGCATTGAACTTCCGGGTTAAGGTCAGTTCTTTGCTGTTGACAAATTCTGTTGCGATAGAAACCGCCTTCTTGTCTCCTAAATTTGCCTGATTAGCGGCGAAGGTAGTATTTATCCTGCGTTCTGCCCGGATGCGTTCCACATCAATTTCGCTGATAATCAGTTGCTCTTTCATACTGAAACGTTCGCTGCGTGCAAGCAGTGAACCGTTTTCATAAATCAGCCCATTACCGGCAAAAACCACATCGGTAGTAGATTCTCCAAAGCCACAAGACGAGAATACATATCCGGCAATACAACGTGCAGATTGTTGGCTGATGAGAGAACAAAGATAATTGTTCTTTCCAATGCCTTCATTATCAGCAGACATATTGAACAGAATCTCTGCTCCTTGCAGTGCCAGTGAGGAACTTGGAGGTATAGTAGACCAAAGGTCCTCGCATATCTCAATGCCAAAAGTCGTATCTGAAGTCTCAAAAAGCAGATTTGCACCTATGGGAACGATTTGTCCACACAAGCGTACGTTGTTTGTAGTCAACTGAAGCGCTGATGTGAACCAACGTTGTTCGTAGAATTCTTTATAATTCGGCAGATAGGTCTTGGCTGCAACTCCCAACACTTTCCCTTTCTGAATCACTACGGCTGCATTGATTACTGTCGAATTGACAACGACAGGCATGCCAACAATAGAAATGATATCTAATTGACGGGTGTTATTCAGAATTTGCATCAGCCCCATTTCTGCTTCTTCCAGCAAAAGTTGTTGTCCAAATAGGTCACCACAAGTATATCCGGTGATACTCATTTCCGGGAAAATAACGATCTGCACTCCTTTTCCTTCAGCCACTGCAATCAGACTTTCTATCTTCTCTACATTGAATTTACAGTCAGCCACTTTTACGTGTGGCACGGCTGCAGCTACTTTTACAAATCCGTAGTTCATCTTATACCTTATTTATATATAATGACTGCAAAAATAGGAAATAGTTTTGAATAATTATCTTTTCTATATTGAATCCTCTTAATAAGCTATTTTGTATGAGTTGTGATGTTGTTATTTGAGCAATTAAAGTAACTATCAAAATGAACATTTATATTCAACTATCATTGAAATATGTTGTGGATTTATTTTCATCTATGGGTTTGTGTACTTAAATATGTATCAAAAAGATATAAGTGGAAATTTGGTATAAAATATGCGACATATTGTTTCTTTTATTTAAATATAATATATATATTTGTAGCCAAAATAAAACAATATTAGAAGTGTATAACACCTAAACAGAACAAGTGATATTAGTGTTTAATTTATAACTTAAGAGAGCAGATGGTCATACATTTAATTCACACAGCAGTAACACGAAAAATCTATTTGGATATTTGGCGCAATATTAAGAATTTGCCAAGTTAGTCTATTCCTATTCTATATTTATAGATAATAATAGCCTGTCCCAAGTCGGTGCAGAAAATGCATAAACCGATTTTGGGAAAGGAGTGTATTATTCTACGCGAAGACTGCGTATTCCTTATTGTAGATAAATCTATAAAAATAAATCAATTTCATTAATTTAAAATCAAAGTATCAAAGATGAGAAAATCAATTCTCTTGTTTGTACTCTTTACTCTGACAAGTATCCCCCTGTTGCTTTTTGCACAGGGTGGATATCAGGTAACGGGACACATTATTTCGGCGGAAGACAATCAGCCGATGATTGGTGTGTCTGTTTTGGAGAAGGGTACGACGAACGGAGTAATTACCGATATGAATGGTAATTACAGTATCACAGTGACGAAATCCCCTGCTATTTTGCAGTTTTCTTACATTGGAATGAAAACGATGGAAAAGCAGGTGTCTGCTGCCACTCGCATGAATCTGAAGATGGAGAGTGATGCACAAATGGTAGAAGAAGTAGTGGTTGTTGCCTACGGTGTACGTAAGAAAGGTACGATTGCAGGTTCTGTATCTACGGTAAAAGCTGAAAAGATGGAAGATGTTCCTGCTCCGAGTTTCGATCAGGCACTGCAAGGGCAGGCACCGGGATTAATGGTGCTTTCTGAATCAGGTGAGCCCAGTAAGGCAGCAACTTTTCGTATTCGCGGAA
>OGLJ01002350.1_pt1 | contig 12257 bp, 8 predicted proteins | sample 1572801 | NCBI WGS metagenome assembly OGLJ01 (sample SAMEA2581877, study PRJEB24529) | metagenome | biome: Human gut stool | place: China | collected 2011
TCGAGAACATGCACGAGCAGTTCCTGGCCCGCCAGAAGCAGGGCAAGAGCCTGGAGAAGCAGGCCTCTGCCGAGAAGGCTCCCTCTCAGGCCAGCGAGTTCGTCTACGCTGCTGTGGACCCCAGCCGTGACTACGGCTTTGTGGCCGTGGCTGCCGGTGAGGGCCTGAAGTCCGTGTTCACCGACCTGGCTGCGGACGCCGTGGTCTCCGGCGGCCAGACCATGAACCCCTCCACCGAGGACATTCTGGCAGCCATCCAGAGCGTGCCGGCCAAGACCGTGTTCGTTCTGCCCAACAACAAGAACATCATCATGGCCGCCGAGCAGGCCGAGAAACTGGCCGACCGTCAGGTCGTGGTTCTGCCCACCCGCACCGTGCCCATGGGCATCACCGCCATGCTGAACTTCGACCCCTCTGTGAACGCCGAGACCAACACCATCAACATGATGGCGGCTGCCGACAAGGTGTCCACCGGCCTGATCACCTACGCCGCCCGCGACAGCGAGTACGACGGCAAGCGCATCAAGAAGGGCGAGATCATGGCCCTGGAGAACGGCAAGATCGTCTCCACCTCCAACGACATCACCAAGGCCACCTATCGTCTGGCCCGGGGTATGTGCAAGAAGGACTCCAGCTTCGTCACCATCATCTCCGGCTGCGACGTCAGCGATGAGGACGCCGAGAAGGTCACCGAGATGGTCAAGGCCAAGTGCCCGAACCATGTGGAGGTCAGCCACATCCGCGGCGGTCAGCCCGTGTATTATTATATGATCAGCGTGGAGTAAGCAATTCCTCCGGCTGACCTGTTCCCTGAAAAACAGCAACTCCCCCTGCCGTGAGCAAATGCCCACCGCAGGGGGAGTTTTTGTTGTGTCGCTGTCCGCTTTTATCAGCCCGCGTGCAGAGCGTCGTTCTTGGCCAGCAGGTACACGCAGTACTGGTTCATGCTGATGCCCTCCTGCTGGGAGTGCTCTGCCAATGCGCGATGCAGGCTGCGCGGCATCCGCAGCTTGAACTGTCCGGAGTATTTTTCCAGACTATCCGGCTCCTGGATCGTCACACCGTCCGCGATGGCTGCTTCCAGCCAGGCTTTTTTGGCATCCTGTGCGTTCGCCACAGCGGTTTCCAGCGTTTCGCCGCAGGTGATGCAACCCGGCAGCTCCGGAAAGGAAACCACGAAACCGCCCTCTTCCCGGTCCTCCACGATCTCCATCCGATAGGGCATGGCAAGATATTCATTCAGCGTTTTCATCGTTCTTCGCCTCACTCTCTACGATCTGCCTCACCATCTCAACGTATACCTTTTTGATTGGCTCATGCTTCGGGATCGTGATCGGCTGGCACCCCGCCTTGCGGAAGGTGTAGTGGCTGCTCCCGCTCCGGGGCGCATACATCACATAGCCGTAGCTTTCCAGCACCTTGCGCAGCTCATCGAACCGCATATCTTTGGAAAGTGCACAGATGCGTGCGATCAGTTTATCCCATTTTGACATCGTTCATGCTCCTGCTTCTATTATATGTGGTGTCACATATGGTGTCAAGTTTTTTTATCAGAAGAAGCTCACCTGGCTGCTCTCGGGCAGGTCGCCCAGGGCGCCCACCTGACGCAGACGATCCAGAATGCTACTGCCCACGCCGGAGGCCTGCTGCAGCTCTTCCACCGAGATATATTCCTCTCCGTGGATGGTCACCCGCTCCAGCGCGTCGGCAGCAGCACCGCCCAGACCCTTCAGAGAACTGAAGGGCAGGCGCACCTTGCCGTCCTCCACCACATATTTGGAGCCGCGGCTCTTGCCCAGCTCGATGGGCAAGAATTCGTACCCGCGCACCAGCATTTCGTTCACCAGCTGCAGGCTCACCAGAACGTCCTCGTCCTTGGCGTTCTTTTCCTCCTTCAGGCGGCGCTTGACCTCTTCCATGTGAGCACGGGCCACAGCAGCCCCGCCGATGGCGGCCTCATAGTCGATGTCGTCGCCGCGCACGGTGAAGTACACCGCATAGAAAGCCTGCGGCTTGTAGATTTTGAACCACATCAGACGGATGGCACTCATCAGGTAGGCCACCGCGTGGGCCTTGGGGAACATATACTTGATCTTGCGGCAGCTCTCGATGTACCAGTCCGGCACATCGTGCTCCCGCATGGCTTCCTCCCAGCCGTCCTTGAAACCGCCCTTGGCCACCTTGCCCTTACGCACGGCCTCCATGATGTCAAAGGCCATCTTGGGTTCCAGCCCCTTGCGCAGCAGGTACAGCATGATGCTGTCACGGCAGCCGATGACCTCTGCAATGGTGCAGGTGCCGCTGCGGATCAGCTCATCGGCGTTGCCGGTCCACACGTCGGTGCCGTGGGACAGGCCCGAGATCTGGATCAGCTCCGAGAAGTTCTTGGGCCGGGCCTCCACCAGCATGCCGCGCACAAAGTTGGTGCCCATTTCCGGGATGCCGAAGGTACCGGTCTGGCTGTCGATCTGTTCCGGAGTCACGCCCAGCGCTTCCGGGCTGGTGAGCAGACTGTACACCTTGGGGTCGTTCATGGGGATGCTGTCCACCGGGATGCCGGTGTACTCTTCAAAATATTTGTAGAAGGTGGGCATATCGTGGCCCAGCTCGTCCAGCTTGAGCAGGGTATCGTGCAGATACTTGAACTCGAAGTGAGTGGTCAGCAGGCCGCCTGCCACGTCATCTGCCGGGTGCTGGATGGGGCAGAAATCGTAAATTTCATAGGTGTCCGGCACAACGACCATGCCGCCGGGGTGCTGGCCCGTGGTGCGCTTGACGCCGGTGCAGCCCAGCGTCAGGCGGTTTTCCTCCGCATGGTTCACGGTGCGGCCCCGCTCTTCCAGATACTTCTTGACATAGCCGTAGGCGGTCTTGTCCTGGATACCGGACACCGTACCGGCCTTGAACACGTTGGCCTTGCCGAACAGCTCCTCGGTGTAGCGGTGCACGTTGGACTGATACTCACCGGAGAAGTTCAGGTCGATATCGGGTTCCTTGTCGCCGTAGAAGCCCAGGAAGGTCTCGAAGGGGATATCGTGGCCGTCCACCAGCATCCGGGTGCCGCAGTGGGGACAGTTCTTGTCCGGCAGGTCAAAGCCGTCGTCCACGCTGCCGTCGGTGATGAACTCGCTGTACTTGCACTTGGGGCAGCGGTAATGGGGCGGCAGGCTGTTCACCTCCGAGATGCCGGAGAAGTGGGCTACAGCCGACGAGCCCACCGAACCACGGCTGCCCACCTGATAGCCGCCCGCGTTGGAGTAGGCCACCAGCTTGACCGCGATGACATACAGCACCGCGTAGCCGTGGCCGCAGATGGAGTCCAGCTCCTTCTGCAGCCGCTTTTCCACGATCTCCGGCAGCGGGTCGCCGTAGTCCCGCTTGGCGTGCTCCCAGGTGGCGTCGCGCAGCTGCTGTTCCGCGCCCTCGATGCTGGGCGGGTAGGTGCCCCGCGGGATGGCCCGCACGGTGTTGTCGATCATGGCCGCGATCTTGCGCGGGTTCTTGACCACCACCTCATAGGCCTTTTCCTTGGGCAGGTAGTAGAACTGATCCAGCATATCCTGGGTGGTGCGGAAGAACAGCGGCGGCTGGTTGTCGGCATCCTTGAAGCCGTTGCCCGCCTGCAGCACCGCACGGTACACGGCATCTTCCGGCTCGGTGAAGTGCACGTCGCCGGTGGCGATCACCGGTTTGTGCAGGTCCTCGCCCAGCTTTATGACCGTGCGGTTGAAGTCCTTGATCTTCTCCTCGCTGTCCACCTTGCCTTCCCGCACCATGTAGGCATTGTTGCCCAGGGGCTGGATCTCCAGAATGTCGTAGTAGGAGGCGATCTTTTTCAGTTCCTCGTAGGGGGTGCCGTCCACGATGGCACGGTACAGCTCACCGGCCTCGCAGGCACTGGTGAGCAGCAGGCCGTCACGGTACTTATTCAGCAGGCTGCGGGGCACCCGGGGCTTTTTGAAGAAGTAGTTGACGTGGGCCTCGCTCACGATCTTGTACAGATTCTTCAGGCCCATCTGGTTCTTGACCAGGATGATCAGGTGGTAATACTTCTTTTTCAGCACTTCCCGGTTGCCGCCCAGGCCGGTGTTGATCTCGCTGACCTTCGTCACCTGTTTTTCTTCCAGGTCCTTGAGCATCACACAGAAGATGCGGCCCAGTGCGGCGGAGTCCTCGCAGGCGCGGTGTGCCTCGTAGGCGGGCAGCTCCAGATGCTTGTTGATGGTGCCCTGCTTGTAGTTGTGCAGGCCGGGGTACATGGCCTGCGCCATGGTCAGGGTGTCGATATAGGTCACATTTTCCAGCGAGATGCCGCTGCGCTTGGCGGCGGCCCGCAGAAAGCGCATATCGAAGGAGTGCACATTGTGGCCCACCAGAATGCGGCCCCCCGCAAACTTGAGGAAGGCTTCCAGCGCTTCCTTCTCGCTGGGAGCATCGGCCACCATCTCGTTGGTGATGCCGGTGATCTCGGTGATCTTGGGGGTGATGGGCTTGCCGGGCTTGACAAAGGTGTCAAATTCCTCCATCACCTCGCCGTTGCGCACGATGACGCCGCCGATCTCGGTCATATACTCCACGCCGGGGTCCAGGCCGGTGGTCTCGGTGTCGAACACGCAGAACTCACCGGTCAGGGGCTGTTCCTGCACGCCGTACACGCAGGGGATCATATCGTCCACAAAGTAGGCCTCACAGCCGTAGATGAGCTTGAAGTCCGGGTCTTTCTTGTGGATGTCATCGGCCGCCAGCATGGCTTCCGGGTAGCCCTGACACACGCCGTGGTCGGTGATGGCAATGGCCGGGTGCCCCATGCGGTGGGCCAGCCGCACGATGCCGCCGGGGTCGCAGAAGCCGTCCATGCTGGACAGTTTGGTGTGCAGGTGCAGCTCCACTCGCTTGACCGGGGCGGTGTCCTCCCGCTTTTTGCGCTCCACGAACAGCACATCGTAGGGGTACACGATGTAGTCATGCTCGTACTTATCATAGGAGCAGTCGCCGCGCACGATGACCGTGGTACCCTTGCCGATGCTCTCCCACTTGGAGCAGTCCTCGCCTTCCTGCGCGCGGATCTTGAGGTTGATGGAGCCGGTGTAGTCGGTGATGGACACGGTGTAGATCTTGCGATAGTTGCCCTTGACCTCGGTAAAGAACACATCGCCCCAGATCATGCACTTGCCGCCCTCGCCGCCCAGATCCTTGAGGGGGGTGAGGTTTTTGGGGGTGAACATTTTGCCGTGGAAGATGGTCACCGGCTTGTCGGTCAGGTCCAGTCCCTCCACCTTGATGGACGGAGCGGTATTCTTTTTCTCGAACTTGACCACCGGCGGGGCGATCTTGCGCTCCAGCTTTTCCTCCATCTGGTGCTGCTCGGCCTCGCTTACAGCGCTGATCAGGCTGACTTTGGGCGTCACCCCGGTGTGGCGGGCGATGCAGTCTGCCAGCAGCTTTTCAAAGCCCATCTCCTGCAAAAACTTCGTGCCGTGGCGCACCCCGACGGTGATGCTCTGCCCCAGGATGGTGATGCTGCACCGGTCCAGAAAGCCGTTGATGGGCACACCGTCCGCCTTCATTTCCTCCAGCAGGTCCCGCAGGGCGGCTTCGTCCAGCATGGCATAGCCGAAGTGGTTCTCGATCTTCAGTTCAAAGCCCTCATAATCGGGCTGCAGCGAGGCCAGCAGCCGGGCGCACAGGCCCTTGTCCAGCGGAGCGGCACTGCGCAGGGTAAAAATGACCTGCTGGCTCTGCCGCAGCATGCGGGCATGTTCCACGATCACCTGCCCGAAGCAGGACGCAAACGCCGGGTCCGCCATGAACTGCGGCCAGAGCTGGGAAACGAGTGGTGTCACGGGTGATACTCCTTTTTATACAGCACAAACTGCCGCGCCTGTGTCCGCAGGCGTGGCAGCAGAGAAAATACAGTGTTTACAGTTTATAGATCTCGTCCATGAACTGGTCCAGAATGTTGTCACCGGTGAGCTTTTTCACCGGCTTGCCGTGGAGGAACAGCACAGCTTCGCCCTTGCCGCCGGCAATGCCGATGTCGGCCTCCCGGGCCTCACCGGGGCCGTTGACCACACAGCCCATTACCGCCACCTTGATGGATTTTTTGTAGCCCTGCAGCCGCTTTTCCACCTCGTTGGCGATCTCGGTGCAGGGGTACTGGGTGCGGCCGCAGGTGGGGCAGGTGATGACCTCCGGCCCTGCCACCGGGAAGCCCACGGCCCGCAGGATGTTGTAACCGGCTTCCACTTCCTTTTCCGGCTCGGCAGCCAGCGAAACGCGAATGGTGTCGCCGATGCCCTCCAGCAGCATACCGCCGATGCCCATGCCGCTCTTGAGCAGGCCCATCTGATAGGTGCCGGCCTCGGTCACACCCACATGCAGTGGGTAGTCGGTGACGGCACTCAGCTGGCGGTAAGCCTCCATCATGCGGGGCACGTTGGAGTTCTTGATGGAAATGACGATGTTGTTGAAGTCGAACTTTTCCAGCAGGCGCACATGGTACAGGGCGCTCTCCACCATAGCTTCCGGGGTAGGGGCACCGTACTTGGCAAGAATGTGCTTTTCCAGGCTGCCGCCGTTGACGCCGATGCGGATGGGGATGTTCTTCTGCTGGCAGGCGTCCACCACCGCCTTCACCCGGTCGTCGTCGCCGATGTTGCCGGGGTTGATGCGGATCTTGTCCACGCCCACGTCGGCGCAGGCCAGCGCAGCGCGGTAGTCAAAGTGGATATCCGCCACGATGGGGATGCTCACCGCGTTCTTCACGGCCTCGATGCACTTGGCGTCGGCTGCGCTGGGGCAGGTCACCCGCAGGATCTGGCAGCCGGCGGCTTCGCACCGCTTTGCCTGTGCCACGTTGCCGGCAATGTCCTCCACCGGCACATTCAGCATGGTCTGCACCGCAATGGGATGGTTGCCGCCAATGGTCACATTGCCGATCTTCACTTCTCGTTTCAACTGCCGCATCCTGTGGTTCCCCTTTCTGTTATACAGCTCCGGTGATGAGCCGGATGATATCGTTGTAGGTTGCAAAGATCATCAGCCCGAACAGCAGCGCAAAGGCCGCAACGGTCAGGCTGCCCTGCAGCTTTTCCGGCACAGCATGGCCGGTGATGCCCTCAATGGCCAGGAACACCACCTTGCCGCCGTCCAGCGCCGGGAAGGGCAGCAGGTTGAAGATGCCCAGGTTGATGGTGATGAGGGCCAGCAGCTGCAGCAGATCCTGCCAACCGTAGCTGGCCGCCTGCCCGATGGCCGTCACGATGCCCACCGGCCCGGAAAGATTGTTGATGCTCTCCCGCCCGCGGAGCAGGTCCGCGAGGGAGGTAAAAATGATGCGCCCGTAGTACAGCATACTGTTGCCGGCCTCCCGCAGCACGTTGCGGGGCGTCTTGGCCAGCCCGTACACGGTAAAGCCCAGGCTCATGTGCGCCTGCCCGGCTTCGTCTGTCCAGGTGTCGAACTGCACATCCGGCAGCTCCACGGTCTGGCCGTCCCGCAGTACGGTAAAGTCCGCCCGGTACTGCTCGGTGCGCACCAGCTCATAGATGATATCGTTGGCCACGAAGCAGCGGCGGCCGTTCACCGCAACGATCTCGTCCCCCGCCTGCAGGCCGGTCTGGCCGCAGAGGGCACTGTCCTCCACGGCATAGATCACCTTGCTGGTCAGCGGGGAGCTCTGGGCCGTGAGCAGGATCAGCAGCACCACGAACCCCAGCACAAAGTTCATGACCGCACCGGCCACCATCACCAGCATCCGCTGCCAGACCGGGGCCTCGTTCAGGGGGATGCCGATGCCTTCTTCCGGCGGCACCGGGGCGGGTGCCGCTTCCTCCCGCCGGTCACGGGCGGCTTCGGCCTGCTGGCTCTCGGGGCTTTCCTCCCCTTCCAGCGCCACATAGCCGCCCACCGGCAGGGCCCGCAGGGTGTATTGGGTGCCCTTGCGGACTGTTTTCCAGAGGGCAGGCCCCATACCAATGGAAAACTCGTTGACCCGGATGCCGCAGAGCTTTGCCACCGCAAAGTGGCCGAACTCATGGATGGCGATCACGGCGCTGAACACGAACAGCGCTGCAAGCAGCGTGATAAAAACTGACATTCGTACTCCTAAAAATCAAAGATGTGCCCGCACGAACTCCCGTGCCATGCGGTCGCACTCGTACACATCGCTGAGGGTGTAGTCGCCGCCGAAGCGGTCGCTGTCCACGACGGCTTCCACCAGACGGCCGATGTCCAAAAAGCCGATCTTGTCCTCCAGGAACAGCTTCACGGCTTCCTCATTGGCACCGTTGGCCGCACAGGGGCCAAGGCCGCCCTTCTTGATGGCCTTTTTGCAGGCGGCAAGGCAGCGGAAGGTCTCTTCGTCGGCCACATCAAAGGTCAGCACCTTCAGGGCCGCAAAGTCCAGCTCCGGCACCACGCCCGGCACCCGCTTGGGGTAGGTCAGGGCGTACTGGATGGGGATGCGCATATCCGGCACGCCCAGCTGGGCAATGACCGAATGATCGCTGAACTGCACCGCCGAGTGCACGATGCTTTGGCGCTGCACCACGATCTGGATCTTCTCCGGCGGCAGGCCGAACAGCCACACCGCCTCAATGAGTTCCAGACCCTTATTCATGAGGGTGGCGGAGTCAATGGTGATCTTGGCCCCCATGTTCCAGTTGGGGTGCTTGAGGGCGTCCGCCTTGGTCTTGGTGCGCAGTTCCTCGGTTTTCATGCCGAAGAACGGCCCGCCGGACGCCGTGAGCAGGATCTTGGTCAGGCTGGGGGCGCTCTCCTTGTCCTGCAGGCACTGGAAGATGGCCGAGTGCTCACTGTCCACGGGCAGCAGCTTCACGCCGTGCTGTGCCACCGCCCGGGTGACCAGATGGCCGCCGGTGACAAGGCTCTCCTTGTTGGCCAGGGCCAGATCGTGGCCGCTCTCAATGGCAGTCAGGCTGGCACCCAGGCCCGCGATGCCCACCACACTGTTCAGCACCACGTCCGGGCCGTCCAGCGCGGCCAGCTCCCGCAGGCCCTCCGGGCCGGTGAGCAATTTGGGCGCACCCGCCCGGCCGGACAGCGCGGCGTCCAGCTTTGCGGCGGCGTCCGGGTCGGTCATGCAGACGTATTTCGGGTGGAATTCCTCGATCTGCTGCAGGATCTTATCCACATGGCTGTGGGCCGACAGGCCGAACACCTCATACCCCTGTGCCCGGATCACATCCAGGCTCTGGGTGCCGATGGAGCCGGTGGAGCCCAGCAGCGTAATTTTTTTCGACATGGCACGTTCCCCCTTTTACTTGTAGAACACCGCGGTGATGACCATGGTCACGAAGGGCGCAATGAACATCACACTGTCAAAACGATCCAGAATGCCGCCGTGGCCCGGGAAAATGGTGCCGTAATCCTTGATGCCGCACTGGCGCTTGACCACACTGGCAAACAGGTCACCATAAATGCCCAGCACCGCCGCCACACAGCCCAGCAGGGCAATGATGACGTACATCGACACGCCGATGTTGGAGCGGGTAAAAGCCTCCATGCGGTCGGCGGCCACCGAGTAGATCAGGGTCGCCACCACGCCGAACACCATGGTGCCCAGCACACCGCCGATGGCACCCTCCACGGTCTTTTTGGGGCTGACCACCGGGCACAGCTTATGCTTGCCGAAGGCGCGGCCCGCAAAGTAGGCGCAGGTGTCGCCGCCCCAGGCAAAGCAGAGGATGAGCAGGATGAAGAACACCGCATCGTAGCCGAACTGCTCCACCGGCAGCAGTTCCTTGAGCCGGATGAAGGAGTAGAAGCAGAAGATCACGATGCCCGAAAACACGAGCAGACCGCTGGCCTTCTGGTAGCTGATGGTCCCGTTGCGCACCACCAGATAGATGGCGTAAAAGGTGACCAGCACAAAGGACACCGGCATGACCAGGCGGCGCATGACCATGTAGTTGGAGGTCATCACCAGCAGGGTATACGGCACCAGTGCCGCGTACATCAGCCAGTCCTTTTTGGTAAAGCCCAGCGCATTGTAGATCTCGTGGATGGCAATGAGCGTGATGGCTGCAATGACCAGATTGAAGATCAGCGTGTTGAAGGTGAACATGACGCCAATGAGGACGATGATGCCCACAATGGCTGTGATAATGCGTGTTTTCATAGGTTGGCTCTCCTTTGTTCTGCCGGAAGGCACTCCCCTCTTGCGGGTGCCGCACAACCCGGGGAACGGTCGGGTATTCCGGTCCCTGCGCCGTGCACAGGATATTTTGGGTGTCGTTGCTGCCTTACAGCCCGCCAAAGCGGCGGCTGCGGTGGTTGAATTCTTCAATGGCGGCGTCCAGGTCGTCCCGCGTAAAGTCCGGCCACAGCACGTCCATCTCCACCAGCTCCGAATAGGCGGCCTGCCACAGCATGAAGTTGGACAGGCGCTTTTCTCCGCTGGGCCGCAGGATGAAGTCCGGATCCTTCTGGCCGGCGGTGTACATGGCATTGCTAAGGGTCTGCTCGGTGATGTCCTCCGGCTTCAGCTGCCCTGCCGCTGCCTTTTCAGCCAACTGCCGGGCAGCCCGGAGGATCTCGGGACGACCGCCGTAGTTGATGGCGATGTTCAGGGTCATACCGGTCTTGACCGAGGACTCTGCTTCCAGCTTGTTCATCAGCCGCTGCAGTTTTTCGTCCAGCACAGTGCGGTCGCCCATGAATTTGATGCGGATGTTGCGGTTCTTGTAGTCGAAGCCCTTCAGCAGGTATTCGCCGAACAGGCGCATGATGGCGTTGACCTCTTCCAGCGGGCGTTTCCAGTTCTCGGTGGAAAAGGCATAGAAGTACACCGACGAAACGCCCAGCTCGTCGCAGTAGTCCGCGATATCGCTGAACACCTCGGCGCCTTTTTTGTGCCCGGCGGTGCGGGGCAGGCCCCGGTTCTTGGCCCAGCGGCCGTTGCCGTCCATGATGATGCCGATGGACAGCCCCTCCGCAAACTCTCTGGGATGTGCCATTTGCTCCTCCCGGCAGCATTGCTGCCCTGAAAAAAGTGCCGCGCACCACAGGCGCTGCTTTTTTGAAAAGCGGCTCCCCCACCAGCGCACGACACCTTACATTGTTGTTCTGCTCAGCGCAGCCGGATCAGACGGACATGATCTCCTTCTGCTTTTCTTCCACGGCAGCGTCGATGTTCTTGATATACTTGTCGGTCAGCTTCTGGACATCCTCTTCCATGGTCTTCTGGCTGTCCTCGGTCAGCTCGCCGGCCTTCTTCATGGCCTTGGCCTTATCCATAGCCTCGCGGCGGATGTTGCGCACTGCCACCTTAGCCTCCTCGCCCAGCTTGGAAACTTCCTTTGCCAGCTGCTTGCGGCGCTCCTCGGTGGGAGCCGGGAAGTTCAGGCGGATGGTAGAGCCGTCATCAATGGGAGTGATGCCCACATCGCTGGCCATGATGGCCTTGCTGATGGGGCGCAGCAGAGTACGGTCCCACGGGGTAATGGTCAGGGTGCGTGCTTCGGCCACAGCCACGGATGCCACCTGCTGGATGGGAGTGGGGGCACCATAATAATCCACGCTGACCTTATCCAGCACAGCGGGATTTGCGCGGCCTGCGCGCACAGCGCCCAGTTCGCGGCCCAGATGTTCGACCGAGCTCTTCATCTTGTCTTCGTAAACCTTGGTGTTGCTGCTCATTGCGGTAGTCTCCTGTTCCTTTTTATCTTGGGGCTGCGCTGCAATGCGTCTGCCCTATAATGTATGTCAGCTGCAGGCGTTTCAGCCCTCGTAAACCAGTGTGCCCACATTCTCGCCCTGCACGGCACGGGCAATGTTGTCCGGGTCGGCCAGATCGAACACGAGGATGGGCAGCTTGTTGTCGCGGCACAGAGTGGCAGCAGTGCCATCCATAACAGCCAGCTGGTCTTCCAGCACCTTGGTAAAGGTGAGGGTATCATACTTCTTTGCGTCGGCGTACTTGTGGGGATCCTTATCGTAAACGCCATCCACCATAGTAGCCTTGAACATCACATCGGCGCTCACTTCCACAGCGCGCAGAGCGGTTGCCGTATCCGTGGAGAAGAACGGGTTGCCGGTGCCGCCGCCGAACACGGCGATCTTGCCCTCATCCATGGCGCGCAGGGCATCCTTGCGGGTAAAGGGCTGTGCCACCTGCGGCATGGTGATGGAGGTGAACACCTCAGTGGGCACACCCAGCTGTTCCAGCTTATCGGAAACAGCCAGTGCGTTCATCACGGTTGCCAGCATACCGATCTTATCGGCCAGCGTGCGCT